>Ga0075520_1000338_pt1 | contig 19982 bp, 16 predicted proteins | sample NGEPerB_FD_75100 | JGI IMG/M metagenome (GOLD analysis project Ga0075520, IMG submission 75100) | Arctic peat soil microbial communities from the Barrow Environmental Observatory site, Barrow, Alaska, USA - NGEE PermafrostAB12-B | ecosystem: Environmental > Terrestrial > Soil > Wetlands > Peat ... | reverse complement strand
GTTCGGCAACCGGATCAGCTCGGACTTCACTCCCGGCTCACACTTCGAGATGACACACGAGGGCGCCGCCGGGCCCCTGGGTGAAGGCGAGAATCTCGAGGTCGACCCCCCGCGCAAGCTCGTGCAGTCCATGGTTGCGCTGTGGGGCGAGGACGTGAGACGCGAGGGCACCTCGAGGATCACCTGGGAGATCGAGCCGGTCGGCGACAGCTGCCAGCTGACCGTCACCCACGACCAGCTGCGCGAGGGCGCCAACAACCAGCTCTATGGCGGCTGGCCGATGATCCTGTCCGGGCTGAAAACCTGGCTCGAGACCGGCACGCTGCTCACCACGCCCGGATCGCTGATGTATGGCTCAACCCGATGAGCTGGCACGCAGCATCGCCTGAAGCACATCCATGGCAAGCCGCCGGACCAAGCACGTGCACCACTGGCGCCCACTGCACTGACGGACCAGTCTGGAGCAGTGGTAGATCCTGATTCCACCGGCAACGCCCGAGCCGGCAGGATGCCCGCCGAGGCCATTGACGCCACGGCCTGCGCCGCGCAGGGGGCTGGGTCGGCGCACACCCTGGTGCCGCCCGGCGTGGTCAGGCTGCACATTCACCCAGCTCTGCGCTTCCTTGTACGGCCTCGTGCGCGCGACAACGGCGAAGTCGACCTGCCTCACGACCCCAGCGCCACTGTTGGGCATCTCGTCCAGAGTGTGGGCGTGCCGCTAACCGAGGTCGGGGACCTGATCGTCACCGGGGCTCTGGTGTCCGTGCACAGCCGGCTGCAGAACCAGGATCGGCTCGACGTCGAAGTTCGGGCCCGGCCGCAGCCGCTGGAGGGACCAGCCCGGTTCCTGCTGGACGTGCATCTCGGCACGTTGGCCCGCAGGCTTCGGCTGCTGGGTGTCGACGCGGCGTACGAAAGATACGCTGACGACAACCATCTCGTCGTGCGCGCTGGACGCGAGGACCGAGTGCTGCTCAGCCGAGACCGGGGCCTATTGATGCGTCGGACACTTCGACGCGCCGCTTTCGTGCGCGGACAAGACCCCGACGACCAGTTGGCCGACGTCATCGGACGGTTCCAGCCACCTTTGCGGCCGTGGAGCCTTTGCCTGGCATGCGGAGGGTCACTGACGCCAGTTTCGAAGGCCCTGGTAGCAAACCAGCTTGAACCGGGGACCTTGCGCACCAAGCAACAGTTCTTCCGATGCCAAGCCCGCGGACACGTGTACTGGCATGGGGCGCACGACCTGCGACTGCAGCAAGTGGTCCGGCGCTATATCTGAGGCCGGTGCCATCCAGGTGTTTCCGACCCCAGCCCAGCCACCATCCGATCTCGTCAGGGGGTTGAAACCGGTCAGCTCGCAGGCACGACTGCGCGAAGCCCCAGCATCGATGTTTGGCTCGATCGCTGCCAACCCTCAGGCAGGTCCGAGCTCTGCCGTGGGCCGGGAGCCTGCGAGGCCCGCGCCGGTTCCACCCGCGCTGCATCCAGCGAAAGTGCGACGTCGATAGGTCATCACGCTCCACCGGGCATGGCATCTACCCAGTGACCCGGGCCTCCAGGTCGGTCCTGATCACCACGGTTCACAAGTTGCCCACGATCTGCTCTGCTAGGGAGGTCGACACCCTCTTAACTACCCCACCACGGCCGAACACCGGTGGCCGCAGGAGCACGCGCCCGAGCGCCGCTGGGGACCGGCAGGCGCTTGCTCTGGCGTCGATCCGCGTCCACGCAGGAAATCGGGCACTCCACGGGTCAGGTTCTGACATAAATACTGTTTCAGGGCCCTGCTCTTTGCAGGTTTCGAGTTCTCTGTGACAACTCGAAGGGTGACCAAGATGTCTGACAAGACGACGAGTTTCGAGACCCTGCTTGAGTCTGTGCCTGATGCCCTGGTCGCCATGGACCAGAAAGGCATCATCCGTTTCGTCAATCGCCAGACCGAATCGCTGTTCGGCTATGGCCGCTCCCGGTTGATCGGCCAGCACATCGAGACGCTGCTACCCGAGCCACTTTGGCAGATCTACGCCGAGCACCGGCAGGACTATCTGGCGGATCCGACGACTGGCTCCAAGGGACTCGAGCTGAAGCTGAACGGACGGCAACACGACGGCACCGAGTTCCCGATCAACATCAGCTTGTCCAGCATTGATGCAGCGGACGTCTTGTTGGTGATCACGGCGCTGCGTGAGGGGAACCAGCCCAAGGGCGCGATCCCCGCCGCCCGGCACCTGGAGGCGATGCTCAAATACTCCGACGATGCCATCATGGGCCTCCCCCCCGACGGCATCATCACGAGCTGGAACCCCGCCGCCGAGCGGATGTATGGCTACTCGGCCAAGGAGGTCACCGGCACGTCAGTAAACGTGCTGACTCCCAGGGACCGAAGCGGCCAGCTGAACGCCATCTTGACCCGGATCAAGAATGGCCAAGACGTCGAGCATGCCGAGACCGCACTCGTTCGCAAAGACGGGACGGCGCTGCCGGTCTCGATCACCATCGCGGGGATCCGCGACCAGAACGACGAAATCGTCGGCATGTCTGCAGTCCACCGCGACGGGAGCGAGCGAAGGCAGGCTGGCGAGAACGCCCAACGCATGGCGGCGATCGTTGAGGGCTCGGACAATGCCGTCGCCGGTGGCCTGCTCGACGGCACCATCACGAGCTGGAACTCCGCGGCCGAACGAATTTTCGGCTACTCCGGTGAGGAGATCATCGGCAGACCCGACAGGCTCCTCACACCCAACGACCGAGCAGGCGAGCTCAAAACAGTCCAAGAACACGTCGCGGCAGGCCATCTTGTCAAAGACCTCGAGACCAAGCGTGTCCGAAAGGACGGGACGGTGATCCCGGTTTCGCTGACAGTCTTACCGATCCGCGACGCTGACGGGGCAGTCGTCGGCACCTGCGTCATCCACCGCGACCTCACCGGCCAGAAAGGAGCACTGGATACCGCGGAGCGCATGGCGGCAATCGTCGAGTGCTCGGATGATGCCATCATCAGCAGGACACTTGATGGCATCATCACGAGCTGGAACCCAGCCGCGGCCAAGATGTTCGGCTACTCCAGCCAGGAGATCGTTGGCAAGTCCATCAACTTGCTCGTTCCGCAGGATCGATCAGGCGAGATGATCACCATACTGGCCGAGATCAGCGCAGGCAGGGCGGTCGCCGACTTTGAGACCACCCGTATTCACAGGGATGGAACCCTGTTCCCGGCCTCTCTGACCATCTCACCAATGCGCAACAGCAGTGGCGCGGTCGTCGGCGCCTCAGTCATCTACCGCGACGTGACAACGCTGAAGCATGCAGCGCGGTACGCCCGGAGCCTGATCGAGGCGAGCCTGGACCCACTGGAGACGATCAGCCCCGAAGGCAAGATCACCGACGTCAACGAAGCCGCGGTCAAGGCCAGCGGGGTCCCGCGCAACAAGCTCATCGGCAGCGACTTCTCCGGGTACTTCACCGAACCAGACAAAGCGCGCCAGGGCTACCAGCGGGTCTTCGAGCAGGGGTCGGTCACCGACTACCCGCTGACCCTGCGGCGCCGCGACGGCACCTTGACCGACATCCTGTGCAACGCCTCGGTCTTCCGAGATGCCGGCGGCAACGTGCTGGGCGTGCTCGCCGCAGCCCGTGACATGAGCCAACAGAAAAAGGCCGTCGAAGCCGCCCAGAACATGGCTAGGACCCTCGAGTACTCCGAGGATGCCATCATCAGCAGCACCCTCGATGGCATCATCACAGGCTGGAACACGGCAGCCGGACGGCTTTACGGCTACTCCCGCGAGGAGATCCTTGGCAAGTCCATCCAACTCCTGGCGCCTGCGGATCGACCCAACCAGATCAATGACATCCTGACCAAGGTCGGGGCCGGCCAGCCAGTCGAGCACTCTGAGACCAACTGCGTGCGCAAGGACGGAACGACGTTTCCGGTCTCAATGGCAGTCTCGGCGACCCGAGACGTTGACGACGCCATCATCGGCACAACGGTGATCTGCCGCGAGAGACCCGACCAAAGGTAGGTGTCTGCCAGAGCAACAGATCAGAAACGTCTCCGTGGTGTTCGTGCCTGCAGTTGGAGACCCATCAGGGCTGCGTGCCGTCCGGATGAGGTCAGCGTCCACATCCGGTCCTGCCCACCGCCGTCCTGTTCGATCCAGCCGAAGAGGCCTGCGAGCAGACCGAATTCGCGTGTCGCATCCAAACCGCACCACTGCTCTAGTTCCTCCCCCGAAGCGGTGCGCCACCGACCCACCAGACCGGTCCCGACCTTGGCCTCCACGACCGGGTATGGCACTGGGTTGTTAGCCCGAAGCAGCGTCGCCGCGGCCAGGGCAGAGCCCTCACCCTTGAAGGTTCCGGCTGAAAAGATGTCGGCCACGACGACTCGCCACAGCAGACTTGAGTCGGCCAGGGCACGACGCCCGGCCGCCGATAGCGAAAGCTTCCGACCCTTCTTGGTGATCAACCTCGCGCGCCGGGCCAGCTCGTTCAGGGTCGCAAGCTCGGGCAGGTCGGTCTCGGTCCGGGCGGTCAGCCCGAACCGGCCGAACCCTGCAAACATGTCATCTGCCTCGAGCACCAACGCCTTGGGTAACCACCCGGCCTGGGTCATGGTGGTTCCATCTCCGATGTGTTCGAGCAGCCAGCGCAAAGGCTTCAGGCATTCGCGTGCACCCTCCGGGACAGCAACCTCACCGTCTAACAGCGGCAAGATCTGAGTCAGAAGGTCTTGACGCGCCATGGGGTAACCTGCCGCCCAGCTTTCCCCCCGCTCCCGACACACGGCCTGGAGCAGGGTTCCCCCGCGCAGATCCAGCCGTCTCATCGTCAGTGAGTTCTCAGTGATGTCAGCGGCAAGCCTCTTCCAGCCTCGCTCACCGGCCATCAGATCGCCAGCATCGATAGCTTGCTCTAGTGCCTGGCTGACGCACCGACTGGCGGCATGTTCGGCCTCACCCAGTACCAGACCCCAGCACAGCAGGGGCGTGTCTGGCGGTTGCACGCCCGATGACCTGACCGCCTTGTCCATCGTCTTTCGGGCAGGCTCACGGTCGTGGTCCTGCCACGCATCCAGCAGCAGATGAGTCTGGCGCGACCGGCACAGATCGGAATAGCGCTCCAGGCCCGCGGCAGTAAACAGATCCGCCAGAGCCCACGCAACCTCATGCAGCACGCTGGACTCGGCCTGCCACTTCAACGGCAGCTGGTACCAGAGAAACTCCTGCAGCTCAATCTGGCTGAGCCGAGTCAGCCCCGCACGCTCGGGAAGTAGCCAATCAATCGCCGCACGCGCCAGGTCCGCCGAAGAGGGGTCCAGCTCCGCCAGTAGGCCCTCCAGCGGCTGGTCGCCCGTGCTGGTTCCATCTCCCCCGCCCGGCGCGCCAGGGAGTCGTGTGGCAAACGTGCCCCAGCTCCTCGCACTCATGCCCGAACTCCAGCACATCGCGAGCCCGCTGGCTAGAGCGATGAAGCCCCATTGCCTGACAGAGAAGTAACAGTGTGGTCATGTGCCTGCTCAGCGTAGTGGCATAGGGCATTCACCGCGCGGAGCTGCTCAGGGCTGTGTACCTGCGCGTCGAGGAGGTCCGGACTGGCCACAATGGCAGCCAACACCTTGGCTCGCGATACCGCGACGTTGAGCCGGTGCAGGTCAAAGAGGAAGTCGACGCCTCGCGGCGCATCGTCCGCGCTCGAGCTGGCAGTCGAGTAGATGACCACCGGCGCCTGCTGCCCCTGGAATTTGTCTACGGTGCCCACTCTGGCGCCGACGGGCAGCTTGTCAAGGAGCCTGGCGACCTGTCGGTTGTATGGCGCCACCACTAACACGTCGTCCAGCCTCAACGGACGTTCAACTCCCTGGGCGTCCGACCACGTGCCACCACAGAGGTCATCGATCAGGGCTGCGACCGCCTCTGCCTCCTGGTCGCTGGCCGAGGTGTTGGCCTTATGAACGATGGGAAGCCATCGCAGACCTGACCCGGACAGCGCGCCCGAGGCCTGGATACTCTGCACGTCAAGGCCTTCGACCGAATCCAGCCGGCCGTCGTAGGAGGTCGCCGAGACGAACGCCGTGATCGCAGGATGCATCCGATAGGTCCGGTCAAGGAACACCCCCCGATCGGCGGGGATCGTGTCGTGCCCGTCAAGCAAGTGGTCCAGGGCGGAGATACCGGCGCCATCGGGGTGGAGCCCCTGGGACGGCTGGGTCAGCTGCTGCGGGTCGCCCAGGAGCACCATGGAACGGGCCGCAGACGAGACAGCGACGGCGTTGGCCAAGGAGAACTGCCCCGCCTCGTCGATGACCAACACGTCAACCAGGTCTTGCATGTCCTCGCGCGCCCACAGCCAGGCGGTCCCGCCAACGAGATTGGTGGCGGCACTGGACAGACCCGCAACAACCTCGCTGTTGCTGCAGACGACAGTGATCTGGCCCGAGCCACAGTCCTGTGGCTGATCCCACTTCTGCCACGCCGGGCGGCCCACTGCCTCGAGCAGGTTGTTGATGACCTTGTGGGACAAAGCGGTGACCCCGACCGTGAGACCGTCGTCAAGCAGGGCCCGGATCAATGCCGCTCCGGTGGTCGTCTTGCCCGAACCGGGAGGACCCTGCACCGCCAGGACCTCCCCGCAAAGCGCCCGGCCCACGCGGACAACGAGCTCCGCTGGCGACGCTGCCGTCTCCACCTGAAGCCCCGCCGGGACCAAGCGATCCAGAAGTGCTTTGCCCAGGGGCGAGTCACCGGCCAGGACCTGCGCACCGACTCGCGCGATCGACTCCTGCAGCACTGTGACGTTGATCGGGCCGTCCGGGCCGAAACCACGTGGCTGGCCCGCCGCGGTCTTCTTGGACCTCTTAAGGACGACGAAGCCGGCTACCGGATCCAGCTCCGCCACCGTGCCCAGGCAGGCGTGCGGCTCATCGACGTCAATGGCACCGTTGCCGACGGAGAGCTTGCAGTCCTGCGGTTCGAAGTCATAACGCCACAGATACGACGACTTGACCTCACCCACCTGACGCGGTGCCGACAGTCCCCCGATCGTCGAACCGTCCTCTACCAGCATCTCGTCATCCAGATCTGCGACCCGGAAGAACTCCCACCACTTCGGACGCTCCTCCCGCCGGTGCCAGCCGACCAGCCCTGCCAGCAGAGGCTGCCCGGCTTGCCTCAGCCGCTCGTCCAGCACGTCTTCAGCTCGTGATGCCACTGACGCCTCTTCGCTGGCCGTCCCATCCTTGCTCTCGCGCCGGGCCGCCGGCCCGTGGATGGTCTCGAGCTCGTGACGGCGCTCTTCCAGCCACATATGCAGGTCGTGGGTCGAGCGGACGTCCTCGCGGTTGTAGGCCTCGATCGAGGCAAGAATCGCGTTATCCGACTCGACCAGGAACCTTTCGTACTCAACGACGCTCGTCATCGCATCCGCGACCTCGGCCTCTGACCCCGCTTTACGCGTATGGCCCCAGTAGAAGTCCTCGAGCTTCTTAATCGAGTACGAAAGCTTGCTGATGCGGATCCCGTTGCGCACCACCGCATACAGATCGACGAGTCGCTCACCGCGCAAGAGGGTATCCAGCTCGTTCTCACGTGTCCCGTGGCGCCCCGTCAGCCGCTTGAGCGCACTCTGCTCGTAGGCCGCGTAGTGATAGACGTGCATTTCCGGGTCAGCTTTGAGCCGTCCGATCAGATCATCGACAAGCCGCTCGGTAAGCGTCTGCTCCTGCTCGAAACTGTGCGCCCACCATGCGGTGAAGTTGCCGCCGCGATCCCAAAGACCAGCGAGGTACTCGCGGCCCGCCCCGTCATTGGCAAAGGGATCACCCTCGAAGTCAAGATAGACGTCGCCCCGGCTGGGAGTGGGCAGTCCCAACAGCCCCTTTCCCGCCTCAGGGGGCAGCAGCTCGTAGGTCGCCGCGCCCGTCGTCCGCTCGAGCATCTGAAGCCGAGCCTGCTGGGCAAGCCGTTCCCTGGAGCGCATGCCGATACCACGTGGGAGGTCTGTGGGATTGGCCCTGGCGAGGTCAGCGACAGTGGAGATACCGGCCGCGACAAGGGTTTGACGATGGTCTTTGCGCATCCCGGCGACCAGCGAGAGATCATCGGCCGCTTCCCACAGGTCACCGCACGCGGTCTTCCACCGGCACTGCGAGCAGTAAGCCACCGGGATTGGTTCGGTGGCGGGACGTTCTTCGACGGCATGACGCAGACGGCTGCGGGCGCGTCGGGCGTACGACGCGACATCTGCCAGGCGCCAGGGACGTTCGACGCCATCACCGGTGACGACGGTCAGGAACTGGGGACGCGCCCCCTGAAGCCGGTCCAGCCGCTCGGCATAGGTGGCCATCTGGAGCAACGCCGGGACCTTAAGCCTGCGGGCGAGTTTGGTATCGGCGATGTCGTAGGACCAGTTGCCGAGGTCACTTGGTCGATCAGTGCGCAGCAGGAAGTCGGCCCGTCCGCCCCAGTGACCGTCGTAGAAAGTCGCTTGGTAGATCGCGTCCGCACCGGCACGCATCGCGCCGAGCGTTTGTTGCTCCGCGTCGATCCTGCCCGCGACGTCATATCGGGCGGGGATCTCGGTCACAACCAGCCCTTGGTGGCGCAGGTGCTGAAGGTAGGCCCTCTCGTGATCCATGCCCTTGCGGAAGACCAGGTCTAGGGCGTCGTCGGCGGCCATGCCGGGGACTCGGACCTGGCCATCGAGGGCGGCAAGATCAAGAGTGGTGACATGCGGGCAGGCGAGGTGTTTGGTGAGGTCCGTCGGACTGAGGACCAGCTGACCGTCAAGGTACTGCACGCGCCTCATCTCCCATCGTCAAACACCCCCTGGTGCTCGATGCAGGCTACGACCCACCACTGACAGGAGGGCTGTAGGGCTGGATGGGTTGACACGCATCTGGCCGGAGCAGGCCACCCTGAAACCGGCAGCCGCGATCTCGATCCCGGTGGCACCGCGCTGATTCCGGTCCTGGTCTCGGGTGCAGGCGGCCCCAGCCAGGCGGCGTTGACATCCTCCCGGCCATAAATGACCAGGATTCCAACTGCTCGCCCGCAGGCAACGTGTTGAGGTTCGCGCTTCACAGACAGGGCCAAAACTCCCACGTCTGCACGCGCTGCCCACGCCCATCGCGGCTTAACGCTGGTACTGCCAAACAGCGCCGGGCTTGGTTATCGCCCAACAGAGCTCAACATATCCCCTTCCACCGACAGGCGGAACGGTTTCCTCACGGCCCGCAACGACCGGGTTTCGACCCTAGGAGAAATCCGATGAGCGCCGCGACAGCGGTTGTCACTGTCTAGCCCGCCGAGGCTGGTAGCCAACCGAGGGACGTAGGTCCCTTGAGGTCATTGGGTAGCCAGCGAGAGGATCACAACGGAGGCGCTCATGGAAGACGTCAGAGGAATGGTCCTGTTGCTTCCCGGACTGCAGCTGCTCATCGACCTCCTGCGCGAGCGGGGATGGACCGTGATCGGGCCGACAGTGCGGGAGGGTGTCGTCGTCCATGCCGAGATCGAGTCGGTCGAACAGCTTCCGCGAGGCGTGGGAGACGTCCAAGACAGCGGCAGTTACCGACTGCGCCAACGTGGCGATGAGGCGGTATTTCGCTATGCCGTCGGCCCGCAAGGCTGGAAGTCGCTGCTGTTTCCCTCTCGCGAGCTGCTCTGGAGCGGGCAACGGACCAACGAAGAGATGTCCGTGAAGCCAGCTGAGGTTGACGCGCCCCGCCTGGCCTTGCTGGGGGTCCGGTCCTGCGACCTGCATGCACTCCAGATCCACGACGCCATCCTGGCGAAGCGGTCGGCACCCGACGTGGCGTACGTCTGCCGGCGCGAGGACAACTTCGTCATCGCGTTGACCTGCTCGGATCCAGGAGGCACGTGTTTCTGCGTCTCGATGGGTACCGGACCGACGCCAGACGAGGGCTTTGATCTCAGGCTGACTGAGCTGATCGACCAGGAAGGGCACCGATTCCTGGTCCAGCCCGGCAGCGACCGCGGCGAGGAGATCCTTGACGAGCTGACGACCCGGGCTGTGGCCGACGAGGTTCTGAATGCCGCCAAAGCGGATCGCGACGCGGCCCAGGAGGTCGCTGCGACGGCGGTTCAGCGGATGGGTCGCTCTCTGGACACTGACGGACTACGCGACCTTCTGTACGCGAACACCGAGCACCCTCAGTGGGAGGACGCGGCGAGCCGCTGTCTGGCGTGCACGAACTGCACCCTGGTGTGCCCCACGTGTTTCTGCACCTCCGTCGAGGACGTCAGCGACCTGTCCGGGTCGCAAACCCAGAGATGGCGGGTGTGGGACTCCTGCTTCACCAACGACTTCTCCTACCTGCACGGCGGCAGTGTCCGTTCGTCGGTACCGTCGCGATACCGCCAGTGGGCCACCCACAAGCTCGCCTCATGGGTGGACCAGTTCGGCACGTCTGGATGCGTCGGCTGCGGTCGCTGCATCACGTGGTGCCCCGCCGCGATCGACATCACCGCTGAGGTCGGAGCCATTCGCTCCGGAAAGGGCTGACATGCGCACCATCGAGCAGTACCTTCCAGACCACCCGTTCTTCAGAGAGCTGGATCCCCAAGCGCTGGCGATCCTCGCAGGCTGCGCGCAGAATGTCAGTTTCGCGCCCGGCGAGTTCCTTTTCCGGGAGGGGCAGGCAGCCGACCAGTTCTATGTCGTGCGGCGTGGCCGGGTAGCCCTGCAGACACACAGTCCCGCCGCCGGCACGATGGTGGTCGATACCGCCGACGCGGGCGACGTCGTGGGCTGGTCATGGCTTGTGCCTCCCTACAGGTGGCTCTTCGACGCGCGTGCCGCCGAGCGCACGGGGGCTGTCTCCTTCGACGGGCGGTGTTTGCGCGACAAATGCGAACAAGACCCCCAGCTGGGGTACGAGCTCATGAAGATGGTGACCCAGGTGATGTTCGGCAGGCTGACGGCCGCGCGAGTGCGGTTGCTCGATCTGTACGGCACGACGCAAGCGACCAGTCCTGCGGTCAGTCCTCTGCTATCGCAGGCCCGACTCACGGATGCTCGATCCACCGACGCTGGAGCCACCCATGCCGCGCCTAGCTGAGCACGACATCGCTGCGCCCGGCGGCGCCATGGTTCCGCGACTGTTCCGCCTCGTGGAACGACGCCAGGACACCGCAGACACCTTCACGATGATGCTTGAGCCGACGGACACGGTACCCCTGAAGTTCATCCCCGGCCAGTTCACGATGCTGTCGGCGTTCGGCGTGGGTGAGGTGCCGATCTCGGTCAGCGGGGCTGCGGACGTGGACGGCCCCCTGCAGCACACAGTGCGTGACGTCGGCCCCGTCACGCACGCCCTCTCCCGAACAGCGGTCGGGGACGTCGTGGGCATTCGTGGCCCATACGGCACAGGCTGGAACGTGGGTGAGGGGGCCGACCGTGACGTGGTCCTGGTCGCCGGGGGTATTGGCCTGGCACCACTTCGGCCCGCGATGCTTGAGGTGCTGCACCACCGGCAACGCTACGGCCGGGTGGTCCTGCTCTACGGAACACGCAGCCCCGAAGATGTGCTCTACGCCGACGAGCTGACGCGTTGGGAGAAGCTGGGGGTCGAGGTGCTGATCACTGTCGACTACGGGACGCCGTCATGGGGCGGGCGGGTCGGCTTGGTTACCTCGCTCATCCCGCGGGCAGGGTTCCACCCCAGGTCCACCCTCGCGCTGGTGTGCGGCCCGGAGATCATGATGCGGTTCACCGCAACGGCGCTGATCGACCGGGGGGTCAACCCCGACAACGTCAGGGTCTCCCTCGAACGGAACATGCGCTGCGGGGTGGGCCTGTGCGGGCACTGTCAGTATCGAGAGCTGTTCGTCTGCCTCGACGGCCCGGTGCTTGCGTACGCCCAGGTCTCCGACCTGCTCGGAACCAGGGAGCTGTGAGATGGCAGGTGATGACATGGCAGGCCAAGACCAGAAACGCCCCAAGCTGGCCGTCTGGAAGTTCGCCTCCTGTGACGGATGCCAGCTGACCTTGCTGAACTGCGAGGACGAGCTCATCCCGCTCGCCGGGGCGGTCGAGATCGCCTACTTCCCCGAAGCCACCCGCGCGGTGGTAGAGGGTCCCTACGACGTATCGCTGGTCGAAGGCTCGGTGACCACGGCCAGCGATGCCGAACGCATCCGCGAGGTACGCCGCGTCTCCCGCCGGTTGATCACGATCGGTGCGTGCGCGACCAGCGGCGGCATCCAGGCTCTGCGTAACTTCGCCGACGTCGCGCAGTATCGCTCGGTCGTCTACGCCCACCCTGAGTATGTCAAGACGCTGGCACGCTCCACCCCGATCTCCGAGCACGTCAGCGTCGACTACGAACTGCGAGGCTGCCCGATCAACGCCAGTCAGCTGCTGGAGGTCCTCGCCGCGTTCGTCCAAGACCGCCGTCCCCGCATCCCGAAGTACAGCGTCTGCGTTGAGTGCAAACGCCGCGGTGCGATCTGCGTCGTGGTCGCGCACGGCACACCGTGTCTCGGCCCGGTCACCCAGGCTGGCTGCGGCGCGCTCTGCCCGGCCTATTCCCGCGGCTGCTACGGCTGCTTCGGCCCACAGGACACTCCAAACACCCAGTCCCTGGCGGACCGACTGCGGGTGCTCGGCATGGATGAGTCCGAGGCGATGCGCATCTTCCGCACGTTCAACGCCGGCGCCGAGGCGTTCCGGGCCCAGAGCGAGCGACACGAGGAGGTAGCTCCATGACGCACAAGCTCACCCAGGGCGATCACGTCCTGAAAGTGGACACCCTGGCCCGCGTCGAGGGCGAGGGCGCCATGCACATCGTCGTGCATGATGGCCTGGTCGCCGACGTCGAGCTGCGCATCTTCGAGCCCCCGCGCTTCTTCGAGGCGTTCCTGCGTGGCCGAGCCTGGACGGAGCCGCCGGACATCACCGCCAGGATCTGCGGAATCTGCCCGGTCGCCTACCAGATGAGCTCGTGCCTGGCGATCGAGGACGCCTGCGGCGTCACGGTCCCGGAGGAGCTCAGGCTGCTGCGCCGCCTGCTCTACTGCGGCGAATGGATCGAAAGCCACTCGCTCCACATCTTCCTGCTTCACGCGCCGGACTTCCTCGGATACCCAGGCGCGATCGAGATGGCCGCCGACCATGGCGATGTCGTCCAGCAGGGGCTGCGCATGAAGAAGGCGGGCAACGCCTTGATGACCTTGGTCGGAGGACGCGCCATCCACCCGGTTAACGTCCGTGTTGGTGGCTTCTATCGGCTGCCAACGACCCAGGAGCTTCGCGACTTCCGTCCTACCCTGGTGCGCGCCCGCGACGACGCCGTCGCGACCGTCCGTCTGGTGTCCGGGTTCGACTTCCCCGACATGGTCCAGCCACAGGAGTATGTCGCATTGAGGTCGCCGCACGGATACCCGCTGGAGGGCGGCTCGGTGATCAGCAGCGCTGGCCGCGCCTTCGACGTCGGCGACTTCGGTCGCCACGTCGTGGAGGAGCACGTGGCCAGGTCCAACGCGCTGCACGCGCGGTTGGACGGCACGACCTCGTATGTGGTGGGACCGCTAGCACGCTATACGCTCAACCACGATCAGCTCGGCCCGCTGGCCCGTGAGGTCGCCCATGATGCAGGACTGGCAGACGAGTGCCGCAACCCGTTCCAGTCGATCGTCGTGCGAGCCGTCGAGCTGGTCCACGCGACCGACGAGGCGCTGGCGATCATCGACGCCTGGGACGGGGCGTCGGCACCTTCCGTCCAGGTCCCGCCGCGCGCCGGGATCGGTCACGGAGCCACTGAGGCGCCGCGCGGGCTCCTCTACCACCGCTACGAGCTGGCCGAGGACGGTACGATCCTGGACGCCACGATCGTCCCGCCGACCTCACAGAACCAACCGAGCATAGAGGCTGACCTGCGGGCTTTCGTCCAGGCACGTCTGGACCTGCCTCACGACGAGCTCGTCCGCCAGTGCGAGCAGGCCATCCGCAACTACGACCCCTGCATCTCCTGCGCGACGCATTTTCTCGACCTCACGATGGAGGAGCAATGAGGCCGCCAATCGTCATCGGCATTGGCAACCCGAACCGCGGGGACGACGCCGTGGGGGTCCAGGTTGCCCGGCAGGTGGTCGCCGAGCGCATGGACGTGCTCGCACTCGAGTTCGATGACCCCAGCGAGGCTCTGAACGCCTGGGGCCCTGAGGACACTGTGGTGTTCGCAGACGCGATCAGCTCCGGCGCCGACCCCGGGTACATCCACGTGGTCGACGCCATCGAGCACAAGCTTCCGGCGGGAAACTGGTCCGCAGCAGGCACCCACGCGTTCGGACTCGCCGCCATCGTCGAGCTCGCCCGCAGTCTCGGCCTCCTACCACGAAGACTCGTCGTGGTAGGAGTCGAGGCGGGACAGTTCGACCCCGGTGCCCCCTTGTCCGAGGCCGTTCAGGCAGCCGTGCCGGCCGCCGCCGATGCCGTGTTGACCGTGCTCGATGACCTGAAGGGAGAACGCTGATGTGCCTGGGTACGGTCGGCCGGATCACCAGCGTGGGTTCCGACCGGCGCGTGCAGGTCCGCGCAGGTGACCGAGAGATCACGGCATCACTGCTGGCCGTGAACGACCTCGTCGAACCCGGCGACTGGGTGCTCGTGCACTCGGGACTGGTGCTGGAACGGTTGACCGAGCATGAAGCCAGCGACGCGATGCAGCTACGAGACCTGAAAAGCGAGGAGCCCCATGAACGCGATCAGCGGTGACAGCACGCTCGGGAAGGCCGTCCAGCCGGGTAAGACCCGAAGAGCCGGCCTCCTGCTGGCGCTGGCAACGGCCTGTATCAGTGGCGTGGCGGTCTTCCTGAACTCCTACGGGGTCAAGGCCTTCGGCGACGCCACCACCTACACCACCGCAAAGAACGTGATTGCGACCCTGGTGCTGGTAACCCTCATCGCCGTGATGTCCGCGTGCCGCCCCGCAGCCATGCTGACCCGACCGTCGGGTCCCGGACAATGGGCTGGCCTTGCGGTCGTCGGCGTCTTCGGCGGCGCAATCGCCTTCGCACTTTTCTTCCAGGGCCTTGCCATCGCGTCCGCGACCGACGCCGCCTTCCTGCAGAAGACCTTGCTGGTCTGGGTTGCCCTGCTCGCGGTGCCCCTGCTGGGCGAGCGGCTGGGGGCCTTGCAGGTTGCTGCCATCGCGCTCTTGATACTGGGGCAGATCGGGCTGGCCGGGGGTGCCACGACGATCTTCGGCCGGGGCCAGCTGATGGTTCTGGGAGCGACTCTGCTGTGGGCGGCCGAGGTGATCATCGCCAAGAGGCTGCTCGCGGATCTGTCCTCGTGGACCGTGGGGCTGACCCGGATGGGCGTCGGATCGGTCGTCCTGATCGCCTGGACGCTGATCCGCGGCGACGGTGGCGCGCTGCTCGCGTTGACCAGCAACCAGTGGATGTGGGTCCTGGTGACCGGCGTGATCCTCGCGGGTTACGTCTCGACCTGGTTCGCGGCTCTGTCGCGGGCGCCCGCGGTCGACGTCACGGCCGTACTGGTCCTCGGAGCGGTGATCACCGCCCTGCTGGCTGCTGCCGTCAACGGGCAACCGCTGGTTCCAGAGCTTGGGTGGGTTGGCCTCGTGGTCATGGGCACCGTCCTGGTCACCGTGCCGGTATGGCGAGGTCCCGAAGCGCTCGACGGCGCCTCGGGGGCGGGTGCGACGTGAGCTGGCCTGGTCCGGGCGCTGGCAGACCAGCGGCGGGCGGACCCACGACAGCGGGTCCCCTGCTCTTCGCTCGCTATGCATACCCGCCCAACGAGCTGGGGTACTGCGGCGGCGACGACCACCGGGCCCTGCTCGAGCAGACCTCCGCAGGGGTCGTGGACGGAGGCCTTCGGCAGAGTCTGCAGGAGTTCGAGGGCGCGTGGCCGTACCTCGAGCTCATTGCCGCCGCCAACCATCTGGAGGACCCACTGGACCCGAAAGTCGTGGAGGCTTACTGGCTGGGCAGCCAACTGCTCGATCGGGTGGGACCAGCACTGCTGGCCGAGTCGTTGGATGAGCGCTTCCGTCGTCGCTGCGGCCGGTCATGGCCTGATCTGGCCCGGGCCATCGGCCACGGTGCTTTACCCCACCACAGCTTCCACGTGTTCGGCATCTACCCGTTTGTGGGGCTGCTTCACAGTGGTGTGGTCAGTGAGCCCCTTCACGTGCTCGACCGTTGCCGGATCCGGTGGGGCCGGGTCGTGGCGGTGGTCGAAGACACGGCGATCGTGGCGTCCCAGCCGCTTGAATGGGACGGCCATCGCCTCGTGCTCGGCGCAGTCCGCGACGAGGTAGCCACAACCGGCGAAGGAACCATGCGGCTGAGCCGCGGGCTCGTGGCCGGCGACTGGTGCTCGCTGCACTGGGATTGGGTCTGCGACCGGTTGGAGCCCGCGCAAGTACGCTCTCTGCGGCATTACACGCAGGCGCAGCTGACGGCGGTCAACGACGCTCCCGCCACGGTGCTGGCGTGACTGACAGCCAGGAATCCCGGAGTCTGGTCTTGGTCAAGGATTGCTCCCAACTCTTCCAAATGCGTCAGGCGAGGTCCATGCTTTGAAAGGAACTCTGGGAGGGTTGGCATGCGCGCAGTAGTCGGAGATCGGCTGCAGGTACGCGGACCGGTTGTCGGTGTTTCGGACCAGACTTCCGAGATCATCGAGGTCCGAGGACGAGACGGTACACCTCCGTATCTCGTCCGCCACGACGACGGACATGAAGGCCTCGTGTTCCCTGGTGCGGACACATCGGTCCTGCACCGGTCGCCGAGCCGCAAGGCGACCTGACGTGAAAGGAGTCGCGTATGTCACCCAAGAACACAGGCAGATTCTCTGACGCTGCCACCCTCGCGAAGCTCGTTGAACAGGCTATCCACATTCAACCGGGCGAGGACGACTCGTCGGTCCTGGATGACCCGACCGGCGAGAGCGCCCTGGCACCAGACTCAACGCCTCCACGCCCCGTTAGCCCGGCCCGAGTGGGTCCATCACGAAATGGTCACTCCCGGTCATTCAATGACCCCTCCAACTACCTTGGTTAGTAACGGTCCCACCGCAGCGCCGACCAGCACGTTGCGAAATGGACACCTGCCCGGCGATAGCAAGCAAGTGTGGGCTGAGATGACCGCCTCGCTGTCTGCTGAGCTCGAGGGCAGAGTCCCGCCCGGCTTGGTTGCCGAGATCGTCCAGGCTGTCCTGGACGAGAGTCGTCAAGCAGTCCAGGCTCGCGCAGCCGAGATGACGATGCTCGAGGCCAGACTGCGGCTGGAGCGCTTTATCCGTGCCCGCGTATCCAGATAGGCCAGGGACGCGATGGCAAGACGCCGGGGAGAGCTGAGCAAGCGACAGCACAGCCCGACCCTGGTGGCAGCGTCCATGCAGCTCTCGCTTGCCGCGACACATGGGCCTCGCCACGCGGCGGGCGGAGCTGGTCAACCAGGCGCACGGCGATGTGGGCGGCGCTGCTAGGGGTGAACGTCGTTGACCCCGTCAGCCTGCCTCACCTGAGGACGCGTCCCAGCAGGTCAGCGCAATGTGGCCAGCGTGCCGACTCTGATGTCGAGGGATTGCTTCGCCCTGTAGCAACCCATTGTCGCTGCGGGCGGATACTCTGCGATCAGAGAGGGCTCCTGCGATCAGGCAGGCCAGGGTGTGTCCGGAAGGGGGCCCGGTATGAGCGTTCAGGTGAAGATGACGGCCTACGGCCGGCCCGCTCTGGAAGCCCTGCGGGCCGCAGTGGCACAGATCAAAGGCGAGGATCCGATGACCCCGGTGACCGTGCTGGTGCCGAACAACATCGCGGGCATCGTGGCCCGCCGGTTCCTTGCTCGTGGCCTGGCCGATGAGAGCAACGGCATTGCCGGCATCTACTTCTCGACGCTCCCCCGCCTTGCCGAGCGGATCGCGTCCGCAGCCCTGACTGCGGCCGGCAGGCGACCCGCGACACGCCCGGTGACCGCGGCGGCTATCCGTCAACGCCTGGACGCCGACCCCGGCATCTTCGGGCCCGTCTCCAACCATCCCTCAACGTCCCGCGCGCTGGGCCAGGCGATGACCGCCCTTCGCGACGTGGGCGACGGTACCCTGACAACCCTGGGGTCCGCCTCCCAACTGGTCAAGGACGTGGTCCGTCTCCATCGCGAAACTGTCGCCGTACTTGCCCCGCGATGGTATGACACGACCGATCTGCTCACGGCAGCAACGAGATTGGTCTGCGCCCCGCACCCCGAAGGCACAGCGTCACCCACTACTGAGCTTGGACCCGTGCTGCTCTACCTCCCGCAGGACCTCACCCAGGCGGAGACCGCCTTCGCCAAGTCCCTTGCCACAACAGGCGACCTGCAGGTGATCGCCGGGGTCACCGGCAGCGCCCGCGCCGACCGGCGTGTCCTCACCACTGTGAGCGCCCTGGCCCCCGGCTTCCAGGCCTCCACCATCGCCAATGAGCCATTCGCCGCCCGGATCCTCAACGCCTCCGACTCTGACGACGAGGTTCGCTGCGTCGTGCGTGACGTCATCCGGTCACTCCAGTCGGTCCCCGCTGACCGGATAGCGGTCCTATATTCCGACCGGTCGCCCTACGCGCGTCTGCTGCACGAACACCTGAGCTCGGCAGGGCTTACCACGAACGGGCCCGGCGTCCGCCCGGTCAATGAGCGAGCAACGTCCCGACTCCTACTCGGCCTACTCGAGACCGGCCGGACGGACTTCCGTCGGGCCGACGTACTCCGGACGCTCGGGGAGGTCGGCGCGCGCGACTTCGCTGGCGAGCGCATCAGCGTCTCCCGCTGGGAACGTGTATCGCGCGAAGCTGGAGTAGTCGCGGGCGAACACTGGCGCACCCGGCTCGCAACCTATGTTGAGGCGCAGAAAGCGACCGTCAAGGCCGAACGGGCCAAGGACGAGCCGCAAGAGTCAACGATCGCCCGGGCCGAACGCAACAGGGACACGGCAACCACGTTGTCGGAGTTCATGAACGAGCTGAGGGAATGGTTCAGCGCGATCGCCGAACCAAGGACATGGGACGATCTCGCAGCCTGGGCTCGCGGCCTCCTGCACTCCCTCATCCCGCAGGGCGACCTGGCCCGCATGCCGATGGAGGAACAGTACGCGGCCAGTGTCATCGAGCGCACGCTCAGCGGTCTGGCTGCCCTCGACGAGACCGGTACCGCCCCCACAGTGGAGGGCCTTGAAGAGGTGCTCGGACTCGAGCTCGACTCGGCACTGCCACGGGTGGGCAGGTTCGGCGAAGGGGTCCTGGTCGCCCCGCTGACCCACGCCATCGGGCTCGACCTTGACGTCGTGTATCTGATCGGCCTGTCCGAGGACCTATTCCCCGGCCGGCTCCATGACGACTCCCTGTTGCCCGAACGGGTCCGTAGGCTGAGCGCGGGCGAGCTCCCCTCGACGCGCGCGGGCGTGGACCGCAAGCAGCGCAGCATGTTGGCCGCGTTCATGTCGGCGGACCACGTGGTAGCGAGCTTCCCGAGGGGTGACCTGCGCCGCCACGCCGATCGGTTGCCCAGCCGGTGGCTTCTGCCCACGCTGCGCCGACTCAGCGGCAACCCGTCGCTGGCCGCTACCGAGTGGAGGCAGGCAGGCCTGGACAAGGGCTCGGAACAGTGGCTGTCGATCTCACCCTCGTTTGCCGGCTCGCTGCAGACGACCGACTCGCCAAGCACCGGCCAGGAGTGGCGCACCCGCGCAGCTATGGCACACATCGATCTGGACGACGATGCTCTCAGCGCGTCCTTGACTCTGAGCAAGGCTCGCGAGTCCGACCAGTTCACCCGGTTCGACGGCAACCTCCACGGCCTGGACGGTCTGCCAGATTTTGCCCACGGCGTTCGTCCGGTGTCGCCGACCGCGCTGGAACGCTACGCGATCTGCCCGCACGAGTATTTCGTCAAGCGAATGCTCCACGTCGAGCCGGCCGAGACACCTGAGGAGGTCATCGAGATCAGCGC
>Ga0075520_1000335_pt1 | contig 19994 bp, 8 predicted proteins | sample NGEPerB_FD_75100 | JGI IMG/M metagenome (GOLD analysis project Ga0075520, IMG submission 75100) | Arctic peat soil microbial communities from the Barrow Environmental Observatory site, Barrow, Alaska, USA - NGEE PermafrostAB12-B | ecosystem: Environmental > Terrestrial > Soil > Wetlands > Peat ... | reverse complement strand
GGATTGGATTAGCGGGGGGGGGCGGCGGGCGTGTTATCGATGCGGCCGGCAATTTGGACCAGGGTTTGTTGCAGGGCCAGGGATTGGTCGAGCCGGCTGGAGACGAGCCGCTGGTTGCATTGGAGCAGCAAGTCCATTGCCCTCACCAGCTCTGCCGTGCTGTACTGTTTCACCTGGGGCAATGCCTTGAAGAGGACGTAGGGATTTATGGCCAGCGGATTCAGGCGCCGGTCGGCGGGCAATTGGTCCTGCGGCACCCGCTCCAGTTGCGCTTTGAAACGCTGGTAATCCATCTCCGGTTTAACCCATCCTTCGCGCAACATTTCCTTCAGCATCAGCATGGCCCGGATCTTCGCAATCAATCCATACAGCAACCCGATCTCGCTCTTTTGGGAATCGAGCTTCACGCCCCACAGCTCCTCGTCCAGCCGCCGCAACAACCGCGGCAAGTCACGGTCCCCAAGCGCGTCGCCCAGCGCAAACGCACGGGCGGTCTTGTTGCGGGCACACACGGCCCCGACATCCGCCATCTCAATGCTCTTCCGCTCTCCGACATACAGCGACAGTTTCTCAACTTCGCTGTCGAGCTGCCGCGCATTGGGACCGATGCGCGCAACCAACTCCGCCAGCGCTTCATCCGAAATTTCCTTGTCCCTCGCGCGAATCGCCTTGTGCGCCCAGCCCTCCGCCTGTTCCGCCCAGTCCCGGTCGTCCACCGACCAGGCGTCAAAACTTTCGACCGTTCCTATTTTCGACAAAGTCTTGTAGAACAGTTTGCGTTTGTCGACCTTTGCGGCGCTGATCAGCAGCCGCACTTTGTCCCAGGAAAAATTTTTGAGTTCTTCGGAAATTTCGGCCAGGGTTTCGGTGACGGCGCGCGCCGAAGCCGTGCGTTCGTCACCGAGGAAATTGCAGTTCTGCATCCAGACGACTTTGCCATCGCCAAAGAATGGCAGGGTTTGCAGGGCCTCGCGCAGCCGCGCCAGGGCTTTCAAAGCGTCGCCGCTGTTGGTCACCGCCGCGTCAATGATCTCCTGCTCGACGCCGCCGGCCGATTTGGGATCCGTCCACTCCTGAAAAAGACGGCGGGCGCGTTGCTTGACACTGAATTCGTCTTCACCAAAGACGAGCCAAAGGGGTGTAGAGGACGGCCGGGCAGTGGAAGGCATGGTCTATTCGGTCTCGCCACCGGTTTCGTTGATCCGGTCCAGCACTTCGCTCATGTCTTCAACCTGTTCAAAAAGATTGCTCGTCACGTAAATCGGGCGCTTCTGCGCCGTCGCCAGCGCCAGGCAATCGCTGGGCCGCGCGTCGATCTCGACGATCTTGCGGGCCAATTCGTTTTGCTGCTGCAGGATCAGCCGGGCAAAGTAGGTGGAATTCTTGAGCTCTGTGATGACGATTCTTTCGACGGAGATGCTGAAGCCTTTGAAGATGCTCTGAATGAGGTCGTGGGTCAGCGGCCGTTCCTTGGGTGTGTCCCGCAAGAACATGCTGATGATGGCGCCCATTTGGGGTTCGACATTGATGACAAACACCTTCTCGTCATTTCCAACGAATAGCGCGCAACCGCTGTTTGCAGGCAAAATCCCCCGGATTTGGACCGGCACCACATCGTTCTTCATAAGGACAGTGTATTGCGCAAATCCGAAATTACAAGCCCGGGGGGAATACGCAATTAAACGTAGGGGCCATTAAACGTAGGAGCCACCACATCAGCGGAGAACCAGTCTCCTCTCACCCCGGGAAGTCCGGGCGTGCCAACGGTCGTTGCTTTCTGTCCCGGTGCTGGCTTCACCTCGTGACCGAAATACGAGAAGCAAAAACCCATTGCTCCATCCCGTGCCTCTTTGTTTGTTTCGTGTGCTTCGTGTGTTCCGTGGTTGGCTTTGACTTGCCTCCGTGATCATCTCGATCACGTCGAAGGCGGAGGCAGCGCTTTCGCCAGAAACTGGCTCTTGATGTAGGTCCTGAAATACGCGTCCTTGCGCGGCGCCGATAACAATCCCTGGAAACGGAATCCGGGCACGCCCTCAAAATATGTCATGGGCGCGTTGCGGAATTTGACGAAGAGTTTGCGCGAGGAAATCGTGTACCCGACGGACTCGAACGAGGCGGCGTCGACAGGCATCATTTGAACCGCGGGCTGCCCGGGCTCAGGGCGAAATGGTTCAACCATAATTCTCCTTCACCATGTTATTGCTATCTATAACATGCGATGCCCTTCCGTCGAGGTTTTTGTGAGCCGTCAGCCCGGCAACTGTCCCGGCTCGTAATTCAAGTAAGGCCCCAGCCAGCGTTCAATTTCCTCCACCGTCCCGCCTTTGCGCGCCTGGTAATCCAAAACCTGATCACGCCCCAGTTTGCCGACCGCGAAGTACTTGGATTCCGGATGGGAAAAATACAGCCCGCTGACACTGCTGCCGGGCCACATCGCGCAGCTCTCGGTCAGGCGGATCCCGGTGTTTTTCTCCACGTCGAGCAACCGCCACAGCGTCCACTTCTCCGTATGATCCGGGCAGGCGGGGTAACCTGCCGCCGGCCGAATCCCAACATATTTTTCCTCGATCATCTCATCGGTCGTCAGGCTCTCGTTCCTGCCATAGCCCCATTCCTGGCGCGCTCGCTTGTGCAGGAATTCCGCAAACGCCTCCGCCAGCCGGTCCGCCAGCGCCGCCGCCATGATCGCGTTGTAATCATCATGGTCCGCCTTGAATTTTTTAACCAGTTCGTCCAGACCAAAACCGGTCGACACCGCGAACGCGCCAAGGTAATCGGGAACAATTTGAGATTTGAGATTTGAATCCCTTGGGGCGACGAAATCGGCCAGGGACCAGTTTGGCACACCGTCGGTTTTTTGATGTTGCTGGCGCAAAAAGTGGAACCGGTCCAGGACTTCAGTCCTCGATTCGTCCAGGTACAACTCCACGTCGTCTCCCACGCGATTGGCTGGGAAAAATCCATAGGCTCCCCTCGCCTGCAGAAGGTTTTGATCCAGGATGGTTTTCAGCAGGGCTTGTGCGTCGGCAAAGAGCTTGCGGGCTTCCTCCCCATGTTTTTCGTGCTGAAGAATGGAGGGATAGCGGCCCCGCAGTTCCCATGTGTGAAAGAACGGGGACCAGTCCACAAAGGGCACAAGCTCGCGCAGGTGGATGGAAATCGAGGGGTTTGCCGTCCCATGGGGTTCGGACGAGACAAAGCGCGCGCCGATGAACTCTGGCTTGGGCGGTTCCTTGAAAATGAGTTTCGGCGCATTGGCCCGGGCCTGGGCAACGCTGACCAGCGTCTGGCGCTGGCCGGCATGTTGGGACCGGAGCCGCTCATACTCCTCACTGATCTGCTTTGCAAACGCGGTTTTCAGACCCGGGTTGAGCAGGCTGCTGACGACCGGAACCGCCCGGCTGGCATCGAGCACGTAAATCACCGGTTGCCGGTAGTGAGGCGCGATTTTCACGGCGGTGTGGGCCTTGCTCGTGGTGGCGCCGCCAATCAGGAGCGGCAATTGCACCCCCTGCCGCTCCATCTCGCGCGCGACATGGGCCATCTCGTCCAGCGACGGAGTGATCAACCCGCTGAGGCCGATGATGTCCACGTTCTGTTCCTTCGCGACGCTCAGGATTTTTTCGCATGGGGTCATCACGCCCAGGTCGATGACCTCGTAGTTATTGCAGCCGAGAACGACGCCGACGATGTTTTTGCCGATGTCGTGCACGTCGCCCTTGACGGTGGCGAGCAGCACTTTACCCTGAGCTCGATGGTTGCCGCTGGCGGCTTTTTCGGCTTCCATGAACGGCTGGAGGTACGCCACGGCCTTCTTCATGACGCGGGCGGATTTGACCACCTGCGGCAGAAACATTTTGCCCGCGCCGAACAGGTCGCCGACAACGTTCATGCCCGACATTAATGGCCCCTCGATGACGGCCAGCGGCTTTCCATATTTTTGCCGGGCTTCCTCCGCGTCCTTTTCGATGAACTCGACGATGCCCTTTACCAGGGCATGCTCGAGCCGCTTTTCAACCGGCTCCTGGCGCCATTCGGCTTCAGAAGCCGGCGTGGCTGCCGGAGCGCCGGAGGATTTGAGGGTGCCGGCCGTTTGAATCAATCGTTCGGTCGCATCCGGCCTGCGGTTCAGCAGCACGTCCTCCACTTTTTCGAGCAGGTCTTTTGGAACTTCATCATAAACGGCCAACTGGCCGGCGTTGACGATGCCCATGTCGAGCCCGGCGCGGATGGCATGGAACAGAAACGCGCTGTGCATGGCTTCGCGCATGATTTGATTGCCCCGGAAGCTGAAGCTCACATTGCTGATGCCGCCGCTGACCTTGGCGCCGGGCAGGTTCTCCTTGATCCAGCGAGTCGAGCGAATGAAGTCCAGAGCGTAATTGGCGTGCTCGTCCATCCCGGTGCCGACGGTGAGAACGTTCGGGTCGAAAATGATATCGTGCGGCGGAAACCCAACTCGATCCACCAGCAATCGGTACGCGCGGGTGCACACCTCAACCCGCCGCTCGTACGAGTCGGCCTGGCCGCGCTCGTCAAAGGCCATCACCACGACGGCAGCGCCGTAGCGGCGGACAAGTCTTGCCTGGTGGAGAAATTTTTCCTCCCCTTCCTTGAGGCTGATCGAGTTGACGATGCCCTTGCCCTGAACACATTTCAGGCCCGCCTCAATGACCTCCCACTTGGAGGAATCAATCATCAAAGGGACCTTGGAAACAGCAGGCTCGGAGGCGACCAGATTCAAGAACCGGGTCATCGCGGACACCCCGTCGATCATTCCTTCATCCATGCAGATGTCGATGACCTGCGCCCCGTTCTCGACCTGCTGGCGGGCGATGGCGACGGCGGTCTCGAATTCTCCGGCCTTGATGAGCTGGGCGAACTTCGGTGAGCCGGCGACATTGGTGCGCTCGCCGATGTTTACGAAGTCAATGGAGGCATTGGAACTGGCGCGGACCTGGTTGCCGCGAATGGTCAATGCGTCCAGGCCGCTGAGGCGCATGGCCGGTTCGGCATTGGGAACCTTGCGCGGAGCCAGCCCGCGGACCGCTTCCGCGATTGCCTGGATATGAGCGGGGGTCGTCCCGCAGCAGCCGCCGACGATATTGAGCCATCCGTGTTGCGCCCATTCCTGGAGCTGCGGGGCCAGGGTTTCGGGAGTCTCTGGAAATCCGGTCGGCAGGAGCGGGTTGGGCAGACCGGCGTTGGGATACGCGCTGACGTAAACCGGGGCGACCTGCGAGAGCTCTTCAATGAGCGGGCGAAGTTCTTTGGGGCCAAGGGCGCAGTTCATTCCCACGCTCAAAAGCGGCACATGGGAAATGGAATTCCAAAACGCCTCGACTGTTTGGCCGGTCACACCGCGGTTGCTGCCGGCCTGGATGTATGTCACCGAAGCCAGCAGGGGAATTTGGGGCTTGCTGCCGGATGCGGCGGGTTCGGCGCCCGCTGAGACCGGGCAGGGTTCAAGCCCGCGTTCTTCCAGGATATTGAGGATGGCGAAAAAAGCGGCCTTTGCGTTGAGGGTATCAAAAATCGTTTCCACCAGCAGGAGGTCCACTCCCCCGTCGAGCAGGCCGCGGACCTGTTCGCTGTATGCGGCGACAAGCTGGTCGAAGGAGGCGCCCCGGGCCGCCGGATTATTGATATCAGTGCTGATGGAGGACGTTTTGGTCGTGGGTCCGATGGCGCCGGCGACGAAGCAGGCCCTGCCGGCTTCAGCCCTCATGGCGGCATCGGCGGCGCGGCGCGCGCAGGTGGCGCCTGCCCGGGAGATTTCGTAAGCCAATGTTTCCATTCCGTAATCGGCAAGGGAGATGGCCTGCGAATTGAACGTGTTGGTCTCGATAATATCCGCGCCGGCGCGCAGGTATCGGCTGTGAAATTTTTCGATGAGACCGGGCCGGGTGAGGTTCAACACGTCGTTGTTACCCCTGAGCTCCTTGCCTTTCCAATCCTTGAACCGGTCGCCCCGGAAATCAGCTTCCGTGAGCCGCTCCTGCTGGATCAGGGTGCCCATCGCGCCGTCAAGGATGACAATCCGCTCCCGCAACAATCGCTGCAGGGTCTGCGCTATTTCCAAGGCCGAGTTCATCATCATGCTCAAACTGATCCGGGAGGAGATCCAGCAATCGGGAACCGCAACCCAGGCTCGGGCGCAAGATAAGTCAAAGTCCATGGAAGATGCAACTTAAAAATCAACATATCCTGATATGAAGATATGTTATTCTGATCAGGGCATTCGGCTGGGGGTTTTTGCGCAGGCGCTTGTGCACTGACTTTTTTTGCTCAGCTTTCACCCTCTTTTGGCAAAAGGGGTGTTCCCTCGGCTTTTGCACCATTCACCCGTTGACACCCCTCGACCCTTTGTTAGAGTCCCAGCGCGTTTCTGCGGAGTTTTGTCTTCCGACGAAATCACAACACGAATCCTTTTGAACCGGACATGATCTATGGCTAAAGCATTGAAATCTGCAAAATACGTCTACCTTTTTGGGAACAAGAAGGCCGACGGGAACGGCTCGATGAAACCATTGCTGGGCGGCAAAGGCGCGAACCTGGCGGAAATGAGCCGCATTGGCTTGCCCGTTCCTCCCGGCTTCACCATCACCACCGAAGTCTGCACCTACTATTACGCCAACAAACGCACGTACCCCAAAGTCCTGGAAGCCCAGACCAGGGAAGGCGTCGCTTTCATCGAGAAAATCATGGGCACAAAGTTCGGCGACAAGACCGCCATGCCCCTGCTCGTCTCGGTGCGTTCCGGGGCTCGGGATTCCATGCCCGGCATGATGGACACCATCCTCAACCTGGGACTCAATGATCAAACCGTCCTGGCCCTGGTCGCCGCCACCAAAAACGAGCGCTTCGCCTGGGATTGCTACCGGCGCTTCATCCAGATGTACGGCGACGTCGTCATGGGCGTGCAGAAGCGCGCCGGCGAAGACCACGAGCCGTTTGAAGTCGTCATCCACGAAGTCAAACACGATCGCCATCACGAGGAAATCGAAGACACCAAGATGACGGTGGACGATCTGAAAGAACTGGTGAACCGGTTTAAGGCCCTGATCAAGGAGCGCACTGGCAAGGAGTTTCCGCAGGACCCATGGAAACAACTCTGGGGAGCCACGGGCGCCGTCTTCGGCTCATGGATGAACGACCGCGCCATCGTGTATCGCCGCAAATACGGCATTCCCTCCGAGTGGGGCACGGCTGTCAACATCCAGGCGATGGTGTACGGCAATACGGGCGACAATTCCGGCTCCGGAGTCGCCTTCACGCGCGATCCCGCCACGGGCGAAAAAGTTTTTTACGGAGAGTTCCTGATCAACGCGCAGGGCGAGGATGTCGTCGCGGGCGTGCGGACTCCCGAACCGGTGGCGCAGTTGAAGAACCAGCTGCCGGCCGCGTTCGCGGAACTGGAAATCGTTCGCAAGACGCTCGAAGCGCATTTCAAAGACGTGCAGGATTTCGAGTTCACGATTCAGGATGGAAAGCTGTTCATGCTCCAGACGCGCAATGGAAAGCGCACAGGTCTGGCCGCGGTTCGCTTTGCCATCGAGATGGAGAAGGAGAAACTGATTGACTGGAAGACGGCGATTCGGCGGGTGCCGGCCGATCAGCTCGACCAGGTGCTGGCGCCGATTTTTGACCGGCAGGCGGTCAAGGCGGCCAAGTGCATTGCGCGCGGGCTGCCGGCGGGTCCGGGAGCGGCGTCGGGCAAGATGTATATGAACGCGGACCGCGCGGCGGCGGCGGCGGCAAAAGGGGAGAAGGTGCTGCTCGTGCGCAATGAAACCTCGCCGGAAGACTTGCGGGGCATGATTGCAGCCGAAGGAATCCTGACAGCCAAAGGCGGCGTCAGTTCCCATGCGGCCCTGGTTGCCCGCCAGATGGGCAAAGTCTGCGTGTGCGGCGCAAGCGCGCTGCAAATTGATTATAACACCAAGACAATGTCGGTGGACGGTTCGACCTTCAAAGAAGGCGATTTCCTGTCGATCAGCGGCACCGCCGGCGAAGTCTACCCCGGACAACTCAAGACCGCGGCTTCGGAAATCGTGCAGGTGCTTGTTGAAAAGTCCCTGGACGCCAAGCAAAGCGCGACCTTCCAGATGTTCCAGAAGCTCATGGACTGGTGCTCGAAAGCCAGCCGGCTCCAGGTCCGGACCAATGCGGATACGCCCGAGCAGACGGCCAATGCCATCGCGTTTGGCGCGACCGGCATCGGCCTTTGCCGGACCGAACATATGTTCTTCGAGGGCAATCGCATTGACGCCATGCGGGAAATGATCCTGGCGGACAACGTGGCGGATCGGAAAGTGGCCCTGGCGAAAATCCTTCCTTACCAGAAGCAGGATTTTGTCGGAATTTTCAAAGAGCTGAAAGGCCTGCCGGCGACGATTCGCTTCCTGGATCCGCCGCTCCATGAGTTTCTCCCGCACGAGGACGCCGCACAGAATGACCTGGCGAAAAAAATGGGTGTGCCGGTGGAAAAAATCAAGCAGCGCGTCCGCGAACTGCACGAGTTCAATCCCATGCTCGGTTTCCGCGGCTGCCGTCTGGGAATCGTCCATTCGGAAATTTCCGAGATGCAATCCCGCGCCGTTTTCGAAGCCGCCGCCGAAGTGCATAAGGCCGGCATCAAAGTCAAACCCGAAGTCATGATCCCGCTGGTGGGCTTCAAGAAGGAACTCGACCTCCAGGTCGAAGTGGTTCATCGCGTGGCCAAGGAAGTCATGGCCGAAAAGAAGGTGAAACTGAACTATCTTGTCGGCACGATGATTGAAGTGCCGCGCGGCGCTCTGACGGCCGACGAAATTGCGCGCACAGCTCAATTCTTCAGCTTCGGAACCAACGACCTGACGCAAACCTGCCTGGGAATGAGCCGGGATGATTCGGGATCATTCCTGCCGCCGTACACCGAACTGGAGATTGTGAAGAAGAACCCCTTCGCTTCCATCGACCAGGCCGGTGTCGGTCAACTGATGCAAATTGCGGTGGACAAAGGCCGCAGCACGCGGCCCGACATCAAGCTGGGCATTTGCGGCGAACACGGCGGAGATCCCGATTCCGTGAAATTCTGCCATCGGCTCGGCCTGACCTATGTGAGTTGTTCTCCCTTCCGCGTGCCCGTGGCGCGATTGGCTGCGGCACAGGCGGCGATCGAAGAAGAAGCCGCCGCAAAGGCGAAGAAGAAGTAACTCCCTTTGCGCTCGCAAGAGCGCGCCGCTGGACTGATTCAGAGCCGCCCCGGGTTTCCGGGGCGGCTTTTTGTGTACCAATAGCTTAAGCGAATCTGATTTTAAACCGATGACTCCTCGGGAACATCTAAACCTTGAACGCGTCGATTTACAGAAATGTCCGGCGTCGAATCGCAGTTCGGTGGAGTTCTGTCCTGATCCTGTTGCTGGCCTGGCGGGCCCTGGGCCTGGATCCGGCCAAGACTCTGTACCAGTACAACTGCCGTTCCTGGTCGCGCCAGAACGGATTGCCCGCAAACGGCGTCTCCGCCATCACCCAGACGAGGGATGGATACATCTGGCTTGGAACTCCGATGGGCCTGGTCCGCTTCGATGGCGTGGAATTCAAATCGATCGACATGGGCGGGCTGCGGAGCACCATTATCAATTCACTGTGCAGCTCCGCATCGGGCGGATTGTGGCTGGGGTTGGATCGCGGCGCCTTTGCCTTCTGTGACGGCAAACGCATAGGGTTTCGCGGCAGACCCGAGTGGGGCGGAGAAGGCCTGAGCATCCACGCCATCCTGGAAACCCAGGAGCACGATATCTGGCTGGCAGGGCAGAACCTGACCGGAAAGTTGACTGGAGGAAAGGATTACGTTCCAGTTCTGAACAGTCCGGGAGGAAAGGATTTCTACGACAACAGTTGCGTTTACCAGGATTCGGAAGGCCGGGTCTGGCTGGGAACAACCAGCCGGGGACTGTATTGGTGGTCGAAGGGCGTGCTCACGAAATTTCCGGATCCGGCTTTGGATGAGCTGACGATTTACAGTGTTGTGGAGGATCGGCGCGGGCAACTCTGGGTCGGCACTCATCGCGGGCTTCTGTGTTACGACGCCAAATTCCAGAGAGTGGCGGCTCCATTTCCGTGGTTTGAGACCCGCGCGCTGGCGGTGGACCGGGAAGGAACCGTGTGGGCGGGCACCAGTGGGAACGGCGTCGTGCGCTTCACCGGCGGGACGGGCGCCGGCGTGAGTTTTGGGAAGGCAAATGGGTTGCCGGATGACTTTGTGACAGCCCTGGCGCAGGATCGCGAAGGGAGCATGTGGATCGGCACCCGCAACGGCTTAAGCCAGCTCAGCGACGTGAAGATCCCGACCCTGGGCAAAACCGAGGGGCTGACGGCCGACGTGATTCTGTCCGTCTTCCCTTCGCGCAAAGGAGGCCTGTGGATGGCAACGAGCCAGGGCATCACCCGGTACGCCGATGGCAACGCGCAGACCTATGGAATGGAGGCGGGGCTTGGGAATTCCTGGGTGAAGAGAGTTCATGAGGCAAGGGACGGAGATGTCTATCTCATCAACGGCTCAATGGAAGTGGAGGTGCTCTCGGGCTCGAAGGTGGTGGCCCGGTATCCCAACAAGACCTGGCCAACGGCGCTGACCGAGGATGATCGCGGGGTTATCGTTTCGGTGGGAGGTGAGCTGTATCGGGTCGGCACCAACTATTTTGAGCCCTGCAAATTTTCCGGCAAGCAGGTTCCGACAAAATGCTGGATGTTCAACCTCGCCACCGGCCGCGATGGTTCGCTTTGGACTGCCAGTGCCGAAGGCATTTGCCGGGTGAAGGATGGCGCCGTGGAAGTTTTGACAGGGCCTGATCCTTTGGGAAACTGCAAGGCCAATTGCCTGTGCGAAGATGATGATGGTGTGATGTGGGCCGGCCTGGAAACGGGCATTGCCCGCATCAAGAACGGCCAGGTCCGCGTCATCTCTCAGAAACACGGCTTGCTGGACAATCTCATTTATTCGCTGGTGTGCGACGACACGGGTTCCTTGTGGGGCTATTCAGGCCGCGGGTTTTTCCGGGTCAGCCGGCGAAGCCTGAACGACGTTGCCGATGGCAAAGCCAGCCATGTGGCTTGCGTCGCTTACAACAGCCTGGAGGCTGTCAAAAGTTTCGAGCGCAACCAGCAGGAGCTCTCGGGCTGCAAAACCTCCGATGGGCGAATCTGGTTTCCCACCGCGCAGGGCCTCGCCGTCATTGACCCCGGACATATCACCATCGACCCGGTGCCCCCGGCAGTTTACGTCGACAAGGTGCGCATCAATGGAAAGGAAAAAAATCGCGCAGTTTCAATCGTCGCCAAGCCCGGCGCGGGTGATCTGGAAATCCACTACACGGCCTTGAGCTACCGGGCACCGCAAAAAATTCAATTTCGATACCGCCTGGAAGGCAGGGACACGGCCTGGACCGAAGCGGGAGAGCGCCGGCTCGCGATTTACACGAACCTCAAACCGGGCTCGTACCGGTTCCACGTCATCGCCGCCAATGCGGATGGCATCTGGAATACGACCGGGGAATTTCTGGACTTCCGCCTCCTGCCCCAATTTTACCAGGCCGTCTGGTTCTATTTTGTTTCTGCCGCGGCGGCGCTGGGCCTTATTGCAGCGGGTTACGCCTGGAGAATCCGCCACCTGAAACGCCGGGAGAAGGCGCTGCAGGAAACCCGGGATTACCTGGATGCGAAGGTCAAGGAAAGAACCGCCGAACTGGCCACAGCCAATGCCCAGCTCAAAGGCGAAATCCACCATCGCAAAAACGCCCAAAACCAAGTCGAGGGCCAAAAATCAAAACTCGAAAAGGAAATTGAAGAACGCAAGCGCATGGAGATCGAAGTGGAACGGGTCCACCGGCAATTAATCGATGCCTCGCGCCACGCCGGGCAGGCCGAAGTCGCCTCCAATGTCCTCCACAACGTCGGCAACGTTCTCAATAGCGTCAATGTCTCCACCACGCTTCTGTCGGACCGGCTGCGCCGTCTCCAAATCTCCAACGTGGCCCGCGCCGCCCACATCCTGCAGGAACATCATCATGACCTGGCTCAATTTCTCACGACGGACCAGAAGGGGCGCAAACTTCCCCAATACCTGAACCAATTGGCGCGGCATTTGGGCAAGGAGCAGGAAGAGCTCGTTCTCGAATTGAAGGAACTGGCTGAAAACGTCGAACACATCAAAGAAATTGTCGCCATGCAGCAAAATTACGCCAGGGTCTCCGGAATCCTGGAAAAAGTGCCGGCCGACGATCTGATCGAGAGCGCCCTCAAAATGCACGCCGCGGCTTATATGCGGCACTCGATCCAGGTCGAGCGACAATTCGATCCGCTGCCCCCCATCGTCGCGGACCGCCACAAAGTTCTCCAGATTCTGATTAATATTCTGCACAACGCCAAATACGCCTGCCAGGAGGCGGGCCGGGCCGATAAACGGGTCCGGGTCAAACTCCAGCGACGGGATCCGGACCGGGTCCTGATCACGATCACGGACAACGGGGTCGGGATCGCGGCGGAGAACCTGACGCGGATTTTTTCGCATGGGTTTACCACGCGCAAAAACGGGCATGGATTCGGACTGCACAGCGCGGCGCTTGCCGCCCAGGAAATGGGCGGGACCCTCAGCGTCCACAGCGATGGATTGGGGACGGGCGCGACTTTTGCCCTCGAGCTTCCCATGAATCCGGCGAACACAGACGGGGTGATCCCTTGAACAGATCCAAATACATGATTAACTCCCATCGGACCCAGGTTGTGTGGAGTTCGGTTCTGATGATCCTGCTGAGCGCCTGGCCGGTTGCCGCCCTGAATTCGACGAAGAGCGTCCATCAGTACAACTGCCGGTCCTGGGCCCGCCAGAATGGGCTTCCGGCCAACAGTGTTCTTGGAATCACACAAACCGAGGATGGTTATCTCTGGCTCGGGACACCCCGGGGGCTGGTGCGTTTCGACGGAACCGAATACAAACTCTTTGATTTTTCTCACCTTGCCGGGGTGCGGAGCACGATCGTGACGAGCATTTCCAGGTCGCGTGGGGGAGGTTTGTGGTTTGGATTGGAACGCGGCGGCTTTGGGTTTTGCGATGGCAGAAATATATCCCTTCTCGGCAGGGACGAATGGGGGGGAAAAGGTTTGTTCGTGCAATCGCTGTTTGAAACCAGGCAGGGAGATTTATGGATTGGAGCGGAGCGGCTGGGAGGCAAACTGACGCTGAAGAGCAAGACCTTCCAGGAACTGCTGACCACGACAGGCCTTGCCGACGAACGATATGATGTCACTTGCGTGTATGAAGACTCCAAAGGCCGCGTGTGGATGGGGACCGCTCAACAGGGTTTGTTCTATTACGCCGACGGGAAAATCACCCGCTTTGGTGATCCCGCCCTGGATGGATTGACGATTCATTGCCTGGTCGAGGACAAGCTGGGGCAAATCTGGATTGGAACACAACTGGGTTTGCTGTGTTACGGGCCGGATTTCAAACGGCAGCCGCTTCCGTTTCCATGGTGGGAGACGCGCGCGCTGCTGGTTGACCGCGAGGGGGCCGTTTGGGCCGGCACCAGCGGCGGAGGACTTGTGCGGCACCTGAATGGGACCACATCGCAATTACAAAAGACCGATGGGCTGGCCGACGATTATATCATCGCCCTCGAGCAGGACACGGAAGGCAGCCTGTGGATTGGCACCCGAAATGGATTGAGCCAGTTGAGCGACGTGAAAATTCCGACTCTGGGCAAGGCGGAGGGGTTGACCGCGGATATCAACGTCGGTGTTTTCGAGTCGCGAAAGGGCGGCTTCTGGATTGCGACAGACAAAGGATTCACCTTTTACAATGGGGAAGCCAAAACCTATTCCACGAACGTCGGGCTTAAGGATCTTTACATCAAACAAATTTTGGAGGCGACCAACCGGGATCTGTACCTGATCAACGGGCTCAAGGATATTGAGATATTTTCGGGCGAGCGCGTGGTGGCGAGATACGCGAACAAGGTATGGCCGACAGCCATGGCGGAGGATGCTCACGGCGTGGTGGTGGCGCTGGCGCGTGAGTTGTACCGTGTTGGAACAAACTACCTCAAGCCGTACGAGTTTGCGGACGGCCAAAAGCCGCCGCTGCGCTGGATTTTCTGGATGACAAGCGCCCGGGACGGATCCATCTGGGTTGCGGCGCACGGGGGCCTCTGCCAGATCAGGGATGGATCCTACAAACTGTGGCAGCGCGGAAAAGAATTGCCGGAGTCCAAATGCCTGTGGGTTTGCGAGGACAAGGACGGTGTGATTTGGGCCGGGCTGGAAACCGGAATTGCCCGGATCAAGAACGGCAAGGTGCGGGTCATCACCCAGCAGGACGGCCTTTTTGACAACATCGTCAATGCAATCGTGCCCGACGACCACGGGTTGTTGTGGGTGGATTCAAGCCGCGGATTTTTCTCGGTGAGTCGAAGCGAATTAAACGATTTTGCCGACGGCAAAGTCCGGCATGTGCGTTGTGAAGGGTATGACGGGCTCGACGCGATCAAGAGCTCTGAAAAATTCCAGCAGCAGCCCTCAGGCTGCAAAACTGCGGACGGGCGGATCTGGTTCCCGACGGCCCAGGGCGTCGCCATGATCGACCCAACCAACCTGAATGCGAACCCGGTGCCTCCGAAAGTGTTCATCCAACAGGTCATCGCCAATGGCCATGAACTCAAGGGCTCCGACCAGGCCGTGATGCGCCCGGGCGATGGCAACCTTCAATTCACTTACGTCGGCTTGAGTTACATTGCCCCGCTGAAAATCCGCTATCGCTACAAGCTGGAGGGATACGACAAGGAATGGGTGGATGCGGGCGGGCGGCGGGCGGCGTTTTACACGAACTTGAAACCGGGCAACTACCGGTTCTATGTCGAAGCCTGCAACGAAGACGCCGTCTGGAACACTACCGGCGCGTCATTTCCAATCAAACTGCTTCCACACTTTTATCAAACACTCTGGTTTTATGCATTGTGCGGAGGTTCCTTCGCCTCGGTGTTGATCATGATCTACCGCTGGAGGGTCAGGCACCTCCGCCTCAAACAAATCTCCCTGCAACAAGCCCGGGACTTGCTGGAGGCAAAAGTCGCCGAACGCACCGCTTCTCTGGTCAGCGAAGTCCAGGAACGCGTCAAAACTCAGCAAGAACTCGAAAACCGAAAAACCGCGCTCGAAAAGGAAATCGAGGAACGCAAACGCATGCAGATCGAGGTCGAACGCGTCCACCGCCAATTGATCGACGCCTCGCGCCAGGCCGGACAAGCCGAAGTCGCCTCAAACGTCCTCCACAACGTCGGCAACGTCCTCAATAGCGTCAACGTCTCCACCAGCGTCCTCTCCGACAGGCTGCGCCAGCTCCAGGTCTCCAACCTGGCCCGGGCCGCTCAACTCCTCCAGGACCATGGACATGACCTGCCGAATTTCCTCACGACCGACGAGAGAGGACGCAAACTGCCGGACTATCTCCAAAAACTGGCGCAGCACCTCGGGCAGGAGCAGGATGAGCTGGTCCAGGAACTGAAGGAATTGGCGACCAACGTCGAGCATATCAAAGAAATCGTCGCCATGCAGCAGAGCTATGCCAAAATGTCCGGCATCCTGGAAAGCGTGCCCGCCGCCGATCTCGTGGAAAGCGCTCTCAAAATGCACGCCACGGCTTATGCGCGCCATTCGGTCCACGTCACCCGGCATTTCGATCCCATGCCCCCCATTGTTGTGGACCGGCACAAGGTCCTGCAAATCCTTATCAACATTCTCCACAACGCCAAGTACGCCTGCCAGGACCGACCCGACAAACATGTCGAGGTAACACTGCAGCGCCAGGATCCGGACCGGGTCCGAATTTCGGTGAGCGACAACGGCATTGGAATCGCGCCGGAGAACCTGACGCGGATTTTCTCGCATGGCTTTACCACGCGTAAAAATGGGCATGGATTCGGACTGCACAGCGCGGCCCTTGCTGCAAACGAGATGGGAGGCTCCTTGCAGGTTCAAAGCGAAGGCATCGGCAAAGGCGCCACCTTCATCCTGGAATTGCCGATTCGTCCAAGCGACGAATCAGGTGCGGAAATTCCTGGAACTTCGGCGGGTCAGGCCGGGGACATTTCTGTCCCAGGATAAACCAGCGTGGGCCCGGAGGCGCAGCTCCGGGCGGACAAAACTTTCGTCTTATCCTTCAAAGCTGCCAATTTGTTGCTGCGATTGGTCTTCTGGAAGATTCTGAAGGAGTTGCTTCTCCCAGTGGCACTTTCCGTGCTCGCTGTGGCCTCCGAGTGCGCCTTTGGTTGATAAGTTCGGGGCTCAAGCCGGGGCGCGAAGCGCCGATAACCCTTTACGCAGCAATGTCTTTTAAGAGCACGTTTATGTGGCGTCGATTGCTATGCTTTCCGTTCCGAAACGGTCTGTTGCTGATTGCTCTTCTCATCACATCTCAGGCTCTAGCCCTGGATCCCACCCGCAGCATTTTCCAATACAATTGCCAGAGCTGGCACCGTCAAAACGGACTTCCGGCAAACGGAGTCAATGCTATCGCGCAAACCAAGGATGGCTATTTATGGCTGGGCACGCCGGTGGGCATGGTTCGGTTTGACGGGAGCGAGTTCAAGCAACTCGACGTCGGACATCAACCGGAGTTGCGGAGCAGCATCGTCACAACACTCTTCAGTTCCCCAAATGGAGGGCTGTGGTTTGGACTAGAACGCGGCGCGTTTGGATTCTGCGACGGCAGGCAAGTGCAATCCAGGGGCAAAGAGGAAGGCGGCGGGGTAAGCCAGAATGTGCACGCGGTTCTCGAAGCCTCAAACGGCACGATTTGGGTGGCGGCCGAGACCGAGTCGGGCATGTTGAGTCCGCAAAATACCTATGAAATTCTTCCCTCGCTGGGCACTTGTGACGTGACCTCGATATGCGAAGGCTCGCGCGGCCGGATCTGGCTGGGAACAACCAGACGCGGCCTGTACTACTGGCAGAAGGGAACCCTCAACAAAGTCCAGGATGATGCGCTGGACGAACGGATCATTCGCGCGCTGGCGGAGGACGGCTCGGGCAACCTCTGGGTCGGCACCGAACTCGGAGCGCTTTGTTACGATTCCAATTTTCAGAAAAAACAGCTCCCCTGGCCCTGGTATGAAACCCGGGCCCTGCACGTCGACAGCCATGGCATGGTCTGGGCCGGGACCAGTGGCGGCGGCATCGCTCGATACGTCCAGGATCACCCCGTCATGTTCCGCCAGGCAGACGGGCTGGCCGACGATTTCGTCCTGACGATCTCAGAAGACCAGGAAGGCAGCATCTGGGTCGGCACCCGGAATGGCTTGAGCCAGTTCAGCGACGTCAAAATACCCACGTTTGGAAAAACCGAAGGGCTCACGGCGGACGTGAACATCTCGGTATCGCCCTCCCATCAGGGCGGCTTGTGGGTTGCGACGACGGCGGGAGCGACGTGGCTGGATCCGATCTCTTCGCCGATGAATCCGGTTCGAATGAACCTCAACAACGATTCGAAGAACATGTACGTCAAGCAGGTCTTCGAAGCCAAAAATGGAGACGTTTACCTGACCGACGGCTCGATGAATGTGGAAGTCTTTTCGCAAGGCAAGCTGGTGGCCACCTATCCCAACCAGACCTGGCCATCGGCCATTGCGGAGGATGCTCACGGCGTGGTGATTGCCGTGGGAGGAGAGCTGTACCGGGCCAGCACCAATTCCTTCGTGCCGTACGCGTTCAACAACGATCAGAAACCGCAGGCCTCATGGGTCTTCAACATGATCACCGATCGGGATGGTGGCATCTGGATCGCGAGCAGCGACGGGATTTTCCGGGTGAAGGATGGCGCTTACACAGAATGGACAAAGCAGGAAGGCCTGGCCGACTCTAAGGCCATTTCCATTTGCGAAGATCGCGACGGCGTGATCTGGGCGGGTCTTGAAACAGGCATCGCCCGCATCAAGAACGGCCGCGTTCGAAATATCAACAGGGACAATGGCCTCTTTGACAACATCATCTACAGCATTGTTCCGGATGATCATGGGTCGCTTTGGGTGGCCTCGGGCCGCGGCTTTTATCGCGTGAGCCTGAACAGTCTGAATGACTTTGCCGATGGAAAAACGACCCGGGTGGATTGCGATGGGTATGACGGCATGGACGCGGTGAAGAGTTTCGAGAGAAACCAGCAGGATCCCTCGGGCTGCAAGACCCGGGACGGGCGCATCTGGTTCCCGACCGCGCAGGGAGTCGCCATGATGGATCCGACCAATATCACTAGAAATCCTGTGCCTCCACCGGTGTACATCCACACCGTTCAGGCAAACGGACGGGAGCTGGAGCACACCACCAATGTCACGATCCGGCCGGGAAAAGGGGAACTTGAATTTCATTACGCCGGGTTGAGCTACATCGCTCCGCAAAAGATCGAATACCGGTACAAGCTCGACGGGTACGAAAAGGATTGGGTAAAGGCCGGCACCCGCCACTCGGCCTTTTATACCAACTTAAAACCCGGCAATTACACGTTTCACGTCCAGGCGTGCAATGCGGACGGAGTGTGGGGATCGACGGGGGCGAGCTTTTCGGTCGTGTTACTGCCACACTTTTATGAAAACGGCTGGTTCATCGCGCTGATCGTGTTTGCGGTGGTCCTCCTGCTGGCCGGCATTTATGGCTGGAGAATGGGCCGGCTGCGCCGTAAACAGAAAAAGCTCCAGCAAGCCCACGATCTGCTCGAAAAAAAGGTCAAGGAACGCACCGCCGAACTGGCCGCGAGCAACACGTCCTTAAAGACAGAGATTGAAGAACGCAAACGCGTCGAATCCGAGGTCGACCGCATTCACCGCCAGCTTGTGGATGCTTCGCGCCTGGCGGGCCAGGCCGAGGTGGCCTCCAGCGTCTTGCACAACGTCGGCAACGTGCTCAACAGCGTGAACGTCTCCACCACCCTGCTCTCCGAACGATTGCAGAAAATGCGCCTGTCGAACCTGTTGAAGGCGGTCCAGTTGATCCGCGACAACGGGCACGATCTCGCCCGGTTTATCACGACCGACGAAAAAGGCAGCCGTCTGCCGGATTACCTTCATGAGCTGGCCCAACACTTGAGGACCGAACAAAACGACATGCTCGCCGAGCTGAACGGATTGTCACACAACGTCGAGCACATCAAAGAGATCGTGGCGATGCAACAGAACTACGCCAAGGTCTCCGGCACCGAAGAAAAGGTGGAAATCTCCGAACTGGTCGAAGGGGCCCTGAAAATGCACTCGGGCGCTTACCTGCGCCACTCCGTGAAAGTCCTCCGCGAATATGAACCGACACCCACGCTCATCGTGGACCGCCACAAAGTCCTCCAAATCCTCATCAACGTCTTTGCGAACGCCAAGTACGCCTGCGACGAAAACGGCCGCGACGACAAGATTGTAAACGTCCGCATCAAACGCCGGGGTGAGGCTGCGGTGGCCGTGGAAATCCGGGATAATGGCATCGGGATTACGGAAGAAAATTTGACGCGGATTTTTTCCCACGGGTTCACGACGCGGAAGAACGGCCACGGATTCGGCCTGCACAGCTCTGCGTTGGCCGCAAAAGAAATGGGCGGAATGTTAACTGCGCAGAGCGAAGGGCTCGGAAAAGGAGCCGCGTTCATCCTCGAGCTGCCCCTTCAACCCAAGCATCTGAAATCCCCGGCTATGGCGCTGGACGGGATTGTCATTTAGCCCTCCCCTCCACGGGTAGCAGTCGACGTCAGGAGACTCCATCATAAACGCGTCGCGTTAAATTGATCATCGCGCAAGACGGCCGACCGGGCGATATCCAGGTTTTGCATGCGATTTGTTAGACCATTTGCGCGACAATCTCCGGTGTCGCGGGCGTCCCCATGACCCAATACGGTTCATCGTCGTGAATTTGGTAGAGCAATCGCGACATGAACTCAGAGTGAGCAACTTGCTTTTTCATTGGTGGTAATTTTTCAATAGCGCGCGATG
>Ga0075520_1000334_pt1 | contig 20025 bp, 17 predicted proteins | sample NGEPerB_FD_75100 | JGI IMG/M metagenome (GOLD analysis project Ga0075520, IMG submission 75100) | Arctic peat soil microbial communities from the Barrow Environmental Observatory site, Barrow, Alaska, USA - NGEE PermafrostAB12-B | ecosystem: Environmental > Terrestrial > Soil > Wetlands > Peat ... | reverse complement strand
GAACCCATCGTGCTGCCAATGCCGTTTTCTAATGAAACAACAGCGCTATTCAGATTCATACCTTCTGCCAGTCCCACGAGAAGGGAAACAATTACAAAAGACAAAAACGAATTGAATTTTAGTGCAAGAATCAGGAAAAGAAGAAGACAAATTCCGAGGATTACTATGATTAGCGGCATAATAAGGTTAAGGTGTTAAGGTTAAGGTTACGGTTTTAAAGGAAACTTTATTGGCATATTGTCGCGTGAGGAGCGGTAGATTGATGTGAATAGCTCCACGGTTCTGCGGCCATCCTCACCTGTTACCGCCGGTTCTGTGCCATTGCCGATTGACTGCAGATAGTCCTCAATCTGGTATTGCATATATTTTACTGTTGCATCGCAACTATTAAAAATCCCGGTATCTTCCCTTATCCATTGTTTCAATAAATCCTCTTCACCGGAAATAGTCCACAGATCATTGACAGGAGGTTCGGCAACGCCTGTCCTGCCTGCAATGAACATAGCGCCTCCATCGGTTTGCACACCTATAGATGACCCATTTTCGCCATGGACATGAACTTTACCGTAAAGACCGGGCTTCTGAGAATTACTGACAAGGATATTTCCGATTGCACCGCTTTTAAATTTGACTATTGCCGCTGCGGTATCTTCTACTTCAATATATGGGTGATTAAGGTTCCTCCAGATACCATAGACTTCATCTATTTCGCCCATATACCATAAAAGGATATCAAGCTGGTGAGGAGATTGGTTGACAAGTACGCCTCCCCCTTCTGTTTTCCATTTTCCTCTCCATGCATCAGAATCATAATAAGCTTTGTCGCGCCAACCCAGCATAGTAACCACTGCCAGTACCGGTTTGCCGATCTTGCCCTCTTCAATAGCGAGCTTAACCCTTTTTACCGGTTCATACCATCTTCTCTGGCTTATTACTCCTAATCGAACATGGTTGTTATTGCATGCTTCGATAATATCGTCGCAATCCTGCAGATCAGAGGCAAGAGGTTTTTCTACCAGCACATTTGCACCCGCTAAAGCTGCCTCAACGGCAGGCTGTTTATGATAAGGATGTGCTGTACAAACAATTACAAGATCAGATTTGTTATCAGTTACCATTTTTTGTATATCTTCATAAGAGCGGGTATTGTAACGGGCCGCGAATTCTTCCGCTTTTGAAGATGTTCTGTTCCAAACACCAGTCAACAGGGCATTTGGAATGCTCATGATCGCTTTTGCATGCAGATGTGCAACTTTGCTGCATCCGGCAATTGAAATATTATAAATTCTGTCAGCCATTGTCTTGATATTTCAGATTTCAGGTTGTAGATTTCAGATTAGTTTATAAATCGCAATCAAAAATTCTCAATCCTCAATTTTAAGGAATAAGTATCACCTTATTCAGGCCATCTTCCTTATTATAAAGCTTTTTAAACCAGAGCGCACCTTCAGAAAGAGGCGCAACTGCTGAAATCTGATCATCGACTTTGATCTTCCCTGTTTCAATAAGATTCAGAACAGTTTCATATTCGCCTCTGATTGCGCAACTTCCCAACACTTTTAACTCACGGGTAACAACTTTTTGAAGAGGAAAATCAATTTTGGCCGAGAGATTCCCAACCAGAACGATCTTGCCTCCTTTCCGCGACATATCAATAGCAATGTTCACTGATTTACCAATTCCGACAGCCTCGAAAGCAATATCTGTTCCTCTGTTATTTGTAAGAGCAAAGATTTTTTCTTCAAGATTTTCATCTGTCGATATAAAAGTGTGAACTGCACCAGCTGCAGCAGCTTGTTCAAGTTTCGCGGGATTGATATCAATTGCAATTATCTCTGAAGCGCCAGATATTTTAAGCAGTTTCAGAATAAAAATCCCTATCATTCCGGAACCTACCACTACACAGTTGTCACCTGTTCTGACTCCTGAAATATTGATTGAATGAAGTGCAACCGCTACAGCTTCCACCATAGCAGCTTGTTCAAAAGAGACATCCTCTGGTATTTTATAAAGAATATGCTGGGGAATGGCTATAAATTCGGCGAACGCGCCATCTCTTTTATAAGCGCCGGGTGAAACACCAATAACCTCCCGGTTGTCACTGAGATTGTACATACCCTCCAGCGTAAACCAGTCATTAAGTGGATACACTGTTGAATCAAACGTAACCCTATCTCCTGATTTCCAGCCGATTACATCCACTCCTGTTTTCACTATCACCCCTGAAGCCTCATGTCCCATGATCATAGGAGGAATTCTTCTTCCGGTACTGCCATCCAGGCCATGAACATCAGATCCGCAAATACCGCAAGCCATCACCTTTACCAATACATCATTATTTTTTAATAAAGGATCGGGAACATTTTTATAAACAAGCTCATTATATTTTTCAAGAACGAGTGCCTTCATAAACTCAATGGTTTGCTTTCAGAAATATTACCACAATTATTTAATATCTTCTTTATCCACAGTAATGATCTTTATCTGACCCGGCTCTGCAACTATATCATTCATCTTGGGTCCAAAAGCTTTAAAATAATCGCTTGCGAAATGGGCATCAACTGCAGCCTGATTTTTATATTCTTCAACAAAGACAAACTTCGCATTATCATAAGGATCCTGGTAAAGCTGGTACGATTTGCAGCCTGGTTCTTTGTTGGATTTCTGAATCATCTCTTTCGCTGCTTCAATAAAAGATTTTACCTTTTCAGGTTTCACGGATAACTTAGCCACGATCATCATTCCTTTGTCAGGAACCGATGCTTTCATTGCATCAGATGAACTCTTGGATGTTTCCGGGGTCTGACTGTTAGCGTAACCACTGGAAATCAGACACAAGATGAAGAACAGAACTAAAATTTTTGCTTTCATAATTTTCATTTTATTTAATAATATTAAAGTATATATCGCTGACTGATTTTATTGCTCTGTCAGAAAAGAAATCTGAAGCGGCAAAAATTCTGTACAGACCTCCGTCGTCGTGAACCGCGGTTTTAATCAGCATAAATTCCTGCTGGTCATTCCTGTTGAATAATTCTGAATATGAAATAGCGCTCCTGTAACCATCCTTACCTGCAATGCATAACAAACCTGATTTTAGGCTTTGCCTGTTTACAGGGAAGTAATTCACAAGCAGATCCTTAAGAAGAATTCCGTTAAAAGGAGTTGTACTGTGAATACCTTTTCCCCTTCCATAAAATATTGTATTATAAGTTTCATTGCTGATGTTTAAGGGAAAAGCATTAATTTGTCCTATCCTCTGGGAAGAATTATATAAATCTATCTGTTCTGAATACATAGGAGACATGCCCTTTATAGTAACAAATGAATTTGGAAATGACCTGACTGTAATTTTTACGGGTGAAGCAATATTTCTCTCAGTCACCAGATCACTGGCTGCAACAATCCGGCTGGCATCCGGAAGCGGCCACAGTTCTTTGGTTTTGGACGGTACTATACGTGACACACTACTTGCGATTAAAATTTTATGAAGATTATTCGGATAATAGATTTCTCCCCAGCTAAAGACAACTTTTTCGCCTTTTTCATTTTCAATTTCAACATACAAATCAATAATGGGTTTAAATTCACTGCTGTTTGCCTTTTTTAATATCCTTTTATCCAGAATATCAAAAAGTGAATAACCATCATATCTGTATGCACCTACAAACCTGTCACCGCCGGCAGTGTCGAGCAAAGCTTCTTTTACAATTACAGAATGCATTGGAAGACCTGTAAAATCGACTTTTCCCGGATTTGCAATTTCTCCATCAATGTATAAGTCCTTTACAGGTAGAGGATATGTTTCAACATTATCATAAAAATTATTGGTCATATCAGAGGTATCGATAAGCTGTTTTACAGGCTTTTTTTCTTTTTCGGCCATTCTTTCCGGCGCCTGATTACATGAAATCAAACTTAAGAAAATAAAGAAGAAAAGGTATAAACATTTCATAGTATAATTATAAATAATTGTTGCTGGTTGCTGGTTGCTGGTTATATTAAATTCTACTTTTATGTTTGATTTTACCGTTAAACCATTGCGCCTTTGAGCCGTTGAGCCAATTAACTATTCGACAATCACCACAATAATATCCATCACATTTGTCATTGTCGGACCAGTGATTATATGCCCTCCTGCTTTTTTAAAAAAATGAAATGAATCAAATTCCCTGAGATATTTCTGAGGATCAATATTTTTTTTGACAGCTCCGGGAACAGTATCTGAATCAACAACAGCACCTGCTGCATTTGTCGGTCCATCATTGCCATCAGTTCCTGCTGCAAGTATAGTTATTCCATCAACATTATGAAGCATTATGGCAGACAACAAAGCCAGATGCTGATTTCTTCCTCCTGTTCCCCTTCCTGTCACTTTAACAGTTGTTTCTCCTCCAAATAAAAGACATACCGGTTTAACTTCATTTTTATCATTTTTAAACCTGACTGCAGTTTCAATCAGATACTCAGCAACTGTAGCGGTATCACCTTGCAACTGATAATCAATAATAACTGCATTGATATTGAATGCCAAGGCTTTACGCCTGGCTGTTTCCAGAGCTGTTCTGTTTGATCCGACAAGGATATTAAAAGTATTATCAAAAACAGGATCTCCCGGTTTAGGTGTTTCAGGCTTCTTGCCTGCAACTCCTGCCTTTATATATGTAAGCAATCTGCGGGGAACGATTCGAGCTAATCCGAATGTCGCTAAAACGTTCAATGCCTGGAGAAATGTTGTTGGATCAGGTACTGTTGGTCCTGAAGCGATTACATCAAATTGGTCACCAGGTACATCAGAAATAATAAGGGTTACAAGAGTAGCAGGGTAAACAACCCTTGCCAACTGACCGCCTTTAACAGTAGAAAGATGTTTACGAACGGCATTAATTTCACTTATGCTGGCACCGCTGTTTATCAGAAGGTCATTCAATTTGATCAATTCTTTGAGAGAGCATCCTTCCGGGATATCAGGCAACAAAGAAGAGCCACCACCTGATAACAAACAGATCACCAGGTCGTTCCAGCTGGCCTGTTCAGCTATTCTCAATATTTCTAAGGTTGCTTTGAGTCCCTTTTCATCTGGATCAGGATGGCCCGCTTCAGAAACTTCAATAAAGTTCAATTTACACGAATGGCCATATTTAACCACAATATGTCCTTCAGTAATATGGTTTCCAAGTATTTTTTCCACCTCCGACCCCATCATTGCACTTGCTTTCCCGGCTCCGATAACATATATATTCTCAATGGTCTCCATTGAAAAACGTTGAGGCCCGATAATAAGACTATTATCCTTCAAAGACAACTCATTGGTTATCAATCTGGAAGGTTGAACACTTTCAATTGCAGCCAGAAATATCTGTTCTGCTATCGTATTGTAATTGTTTTTATCGTTTCCCATCCTTTTTATCAGGCAATAATAAATCCGGACCGTTTACAAAATTATTAATGAAGTGATCCATACACATATAAAGACAACTATTCCCATAACAATTGTTGAAGAAGAATAAACTTTTAAAGTTGTACCCGGATCTATCTCAGAAAAATTTGAGACTACCCAGAAGTAAGAATCATTGGCGTGCGATACGATCATAGAGCCTGCTCCCATCGATAGAATAGTCAGTAATCTGCCCCACTCCGAATCCATACCGAGCTGTGATATCATCGGAGAAACAAGAGATGCTGTTGTTATAATTGCTACAGTTGACGAGCCTTGCGCCGTCTTCATAATAAGTGCAATAATAAAAGGTACAAAAATACCGATATTTGTTCCGGCTAGCAACTTTCCCATAGCTTCTCCTGTGCCTGTCGCTTTTATCACCATCCCGAACATTCCACCTGCTGCCGTGACAATGAGTATCGGCCCGGCCTTTTCTATAGCTTCTCTGAAAACAGAATTTATCGTATCAATTGATTTGTTTTTAATCAATAGCAAAGCAAGGACTACACCTGTTGACAAAGCAAATACAGGTTCTCCCGGCAGATAAAGTATTCTTGATATCAGGCTCTGGCCTCCTTTGTCGAACATATTATATAATGATTTAAGAGCTATCAGTAATAAGGGGACAGCAATTGGAAGAAATGAAAGGAATGGCGAGGGAAGATCCTTCAGAGAAAGTTTTTGATCCACATCTGCAGCTTCAGCCGGCTGATATTTATTTCCTTTTGAAATCCTTTTACTCCAGAAATATGCAGCCAATGTTCCGGGGATAGCGAATACTGTTCCAATAACAATCAGGTAGCCGATATTCACCTTAAGTATTCCGGCTGAGGCCAAAACCCCGGGGTGAGTTGGTATAAGGCAATGCACCGAATAAAGAGAACATGCGAGAACAGTTGCCATGAATGGCATAGAGAGTTTCGATTTTGAGCTTAAAGTTTTGGAGAGCCCGCTTAATATAATAAATCCTGAGTTGCAAAAAATGGGCAAGCCAGTAATAAACCCTATTATGCCAATCGCCCTGGCGCTTTTGTTATCGCCCGTTTTTTGAAGAATAAATCTGGCGATACTCAATGTTCCACCTGTCTTGTCGAGTGTAATACCGATTATTGCACCAAGAATTATTAAGAAACCGATCGTTGCCATTGTGCTTCCGAATCCTTCCTGGATTGTGCCCACAATTGTTTTTACAGGGAGAACAGCAAATGCAAGGAAAAGTGAAACAAGAAACAGAGCAATAAAAGCTTCCAGTTTTAGTCTGGATGTAAGTATTATAATGGCAATTATACTTATTCCAACAATTATTGATACAAGTAAAATACTCATAAATAAGGTTTATGTGAAAAACAGATATGCTACAAAAATTGCCGTGACAAATCCGGCAAGATCAGCCAGTAATCCGCAACCTATTGAATATCTTGTGTTTTTTATACCTACCGAACCAAAATAGACGGCAATAATATAAAATGTTGTGTCAGTGGTTCCCTGCATAGTGCATGACAGCCTTCCAATGAATGAGTCGGGTCCGTTTGTCTTCATTGCATCAATCATCAACCCTCGTGCACCACTACCTGACAGAGGTTTCATGAACGCTACAGGCAGGGCACTGGTAAATTGTGTATCAACACCAAGCCAGGCAAAAAACTTTGTTATTCCTGAAATCAAAAAATCCATGGCGCCTGAAGCTCTGAAAATCCCAATAGCAACCAATATAGCAACCAGAAACGGAATAATCCTGATTGCGGTATTAAATCCATCTTTTGCACCTTCAATAAAAGAGTCATAAACATTAACTTTCTTCACAAAAGCCAGGACGATAAATATCACAATTATCGACATCAGGATAAAATTTGCAGTAAAAGTTGAAATTGTCGATATCTGCTCCTTAGGAAGCCTGCTGAAATAGAATATAATACCGACAATTATTGCAGTGAGACCTCCCAAATAAGCAAGTATCACTTTATCAAAAAGATTTATTTTCTGAATTATTGCGACGCTGATCATCCCTGTGAGAGAAGCAGCAAAGGTGGAAATCATTATTGGAATAAAAATATCGGCTGGGTTGACTGCTCCAAGCTGAGTGCGATAAACGATTATACTGACAGGGATTATCGTAAAACCTGCTGCATTAAGCACAAGGAACATTATCTGGGCATTGGAAGCAGTCTCTTTGTCAGGATTGACCTCCTGCATCTCCTTCATTGCTTTAAGGCCTAATGGAGTTGCTGCGTTATCAAGACCGAGCATGTTAGCAGAAATATTGAGCATAATTGAGCCATAGGCCGGATGACCTTTGGGCAATCCAGGAAATATTTTTTCAAAAAGAGGACCCATAAATCTTCCAAGAATGGATACAATACCTCCTTTCTCTCCAACTTTCAAAAGACCCATCCATAACGTCAGAGCGCCTGTCAATCCCAGTGAAATCTCAAAGCCCGTCTTAGCATTTGAAAAAACAGAATTTACCAGAACATTAAATATTTGAGTATTACCGGCGAATATCAGTTGACCAAGAGCCACAAGGAATCCAATAAGAAAGAATGCAATCCAAATATAATTTAAGGCCATAGTAACTGATTGAGTCGCTAAGATAATTATAAGGCAAGACAAAAGATAAAAGGGAAAAGATAAAAGTGGAAATGTCTGTTTTTTAAATACATTTGTAAAAACGAATAAAAATTATGGCTCGATTTACCAGAATAGACGTCATTCTTAAGATGCGGGAAGCAGGCATTGTGCCTATATTCTATCATAAAGATCGTGAAATATGCAGAAGTGTAATAAAAGCCTGTTCTGATAGCGGCATAAAGGTTTTCGAATTCACTAACCGCGGCGATTATGCGCATGAATTGTTCGGCGAGCTTAATAAATGGGCAGAAAAAGAGGTTCCGGGATTAGTGTTGGGCGCTGGATCCATAGTTGATGCCGGAACAGCTTCATTATATATACAACTGGGAGCTAATTTTATCGTTTCGCCTGTGCTTAATGCAGAAATGGCAAAAGTATGCAACAGGAGAAAACTACTGTGGATTCCTGGTTGTGGAACTATTTCGGAAATAAGTTACGCTGAAGAACTTGGAGCCGAGATAGTTAAGATATTCCCAGGTTCATCCGTTGGTGGTCCGGATTTTGTAAGAGCTATTAAAGGGCCTTGTCCGTGGACAAGTATAATGCCAACCGGCGGAGTTGAACCCACACTTGAGAATCTGACTGAATGGTTTAACGCAGGAGTCACATGTGTAGGGATAGGTTCAAATCTCATAACGAAAGAACATGTTCTCAAAAAAAACTGGTCAGGACTTACTAAAAGAGTCACTGCAGCAGTAAAAGTTGCCCGAATGTTCCATGTGGATTAATTTCCCGGTGACCTGTATAATTCTACGTTAGAGATAAGCGGACATGCTTTTGATTTACTGATAGTTACTTTTATTTCCGTTGTTTTTACCACAGGAAACTTACGTATTATTTTGTGGCCGATTGTTGTTCCGTCAATTATTTTTCTCCAATCACCGTTAGTCAAAGCTGATACTTCAAATTCCTGAATTCTTTGTCCGAGATTAATGTATTCCTGAATAATGATCCTGTTTACTTCCATCTCTTCACCAAGTTTTATTACTAAATCACCAGACGTTTGTAAATCGTTAGTGGTCCAGTAAGTTTCCGGATTTCCGTCATTTACGTTTGATGCTTCAAATCCTTTGCCCCTGCAGGAAGTGGCAACAACCTCTTTTCCTCTTGCTATATCTGTTTTAAACTCCTCTTTCAGCAAATCCCGGAACGCCAGAAGTGATTTTATATCCTTATCATTCAATAATCCTCTCCTGTCTGGTGGAACATTCAGCAGCAGGTTACTGTTTCGTCCAACAGAAGAGTAATAAAGTTCCATAAGGTTTTCAGGCGATCTAATCAATGAATCCTGATTCTGGTGATAAAACCAGCCCGGACGTATTGAAACATCTACTTCGGCTGGCACCCAATAGTTCCCGTCTTCATGGCCTTCACCAAGGATTTTAGCAAAATCACCTCCCGGGTACATGTCATCCTTTTTAAGAAGACACCAGTTAGTAAGGCTACCCATGCCATTTTCATTGCCTACCCACCTGACATCAGGTCCGGCATCGCTAAACATTACGGCAGACGGTTGCAACTCCCGAACTATTTTATGTGTTTTTGCCCAATCATAATAGGATTTATTGTCAATTTTTCTAGTCTCCCTGGCACCGCCATAATATCCGTCTCCCCCGTTTGCCCCGTCAAACCACACTTCGAAAATATTGCCATATTTTGTAAGCAATTCCCTGAGCTGGTTGCGGTAATAATTCAGATATTCAGGAGTGCCATAAAATGAACTGTTCCTGTCCCATGGCGACAGATAAACTCCTAGTTTCAGTCCATATTCATCACACGCAGAACGCAACTCTTTAATTACATCTCCCTTACCATTCCGCCATGAAGAATTTTTAACGGAATGATTTGTAAATTCTGATGGCCAGAGGCAGAACCCATCATGGTGCTTGGCAGTAATAATTATACCTTTCATGCCAGCATCCCTGGCAACTCTGGCCCATTGCCGGCAATCAAGCTCTGTTGGATTGAAAATGGATTCATTTTCATCGCCATAACCCCATTCTCTGCCAGTGAAGGTATTGACCGTAAAATGGACAAACATATAATACTCCATATCATGCCAGGCCAACTGCCGGGCGGACGGTACCGGTCCAAATGGTTCGGGTGGTTTCACTGTTGAATCAGATGAAGCTGAAGTATCTTTAATCCAGATATTTCTGAATTTTACCAGCGATCCATGTCCCAGGAAGCCAATATGGCCGGTTTTATTTTTTAATCCTGGATGGTCCTTATGATCCATTGTGCCATTTTCCCTTGGCCCTGAAATATCTCCGTCGACAATAGTTGTTCCGTTAAGAACGATCTTTATATGATCTCCTGCAGCAGTCACTTCTTCATAATTCCACATTCCTACAGGTTTAAGATAACCTCTCCTGGCCGGAATTACTCCATAAACTGATCCGTGATACTGGTATGGGTGAAGATTTGTATATGAAGTGTCAGAATCGTCGAGTATTTGAAGTTCCATACCTGCATAAGCAGCATCACCGGTAAGCGGAGCCCTTATGCCAAGGCCATTATTTGCAGCAGGAGTCAGTTGAAATTCAAACCGTATAATAAAATCGGAGTACTCATTTTTCGTATAAAGATTGCCTATATTTTCTTTTGACGGAATTGTGACGATCAATCCGTTCTCGACTCCATATGCAACCGTATCGCCTACCCAACCATCGAGGTTTATTCCGTTAAACAGCGATATAAAACCTTCACCGGTACTGAGCTTTCCTAATTCTGACAGTATTTCATTCCTACGGTCAGCACTCAAAGCAAATGGCATGATCTTCCTTAAAAGAAGTAGTTTTTCTTCATCTTTCAGATCAGTGGATTTTATCAATCTTATATAATTCTTAAAAGCCTGTTCTTCATAAGTTTTGTCGCCTGATGAATAGATCTCATACAGTGCTGTTAATGCTGAATAATCATGCCATTCTGAAAGAATTTTAAAACACACATCACGGATTTCAGGATTTCCATTCTCAAACTGGTCAAGAACAGTTTTCAAAACTTCTGCAGGCTGATTTCCTCCAAGGATGTGAAGCTGCCTTATAAAGAAGTCCGTAATGCCTATGTCAGTTTGACGTGAGGCAAAACTGATGCAAATTTTTTCCCACATTGGCCTATCGCTTTTCATGTTTTTTCCTGAGAGAAAACCGGAAAAATTTTCAATGGCAAACCTGGGACTTGTGTCATTTCCGGTTCCTGCAGGAATAACTCTTTTGCAAATCAGTTTCAATCCCGTTTCTCCCAATGATAACATATCACCCATAAGCTTTCCGGTTATTTGCTGATTACCGGCAGGCATTTGTGCAAGAAGATCAGACACTTTCGATTCGACGGTTTTGCCTTCCTGTGCAAAGATCTCACTGCAGAATACCAGGGGAATTAATACGATAAGAACTATATTATGTATTTTCATATTCCAGAATTTTCATATTACCCTGCAAGATCCAAGTTTTCAGATCAAAACACAAATGGAAGAAGTTATATTTTTAGAAATCAAGCATAAGGACTCAGGTGTCAGGGCACAGGCAACAGGTATTTTTTCCTGATGCCTGATGCCCGAAGCCCGGCACCTGAAAAAAAGAACCCCCTTCGTGCTGAATTGAAGTTCGTGAACGGAGACTTCACAACGAAGGGGGATAAAATGTTCCGGAGCAGTTGGGAAAATGGGGAAAGGGGAACCCCGGAACAGAGGAAAATCAAACCTAAATCTATTTACCTGTTTTATTCATTTATCTTCAGTATTAATTCAAGGCTATCTATTGTCTTTTTATTCAGTTTTGGCACAATATCACCGTTTCGAATCTTTTTCACGATCACTCCTGCGACCAATTCGGCATCCCTCTTTGATGAAAAACCGGAACCAGATTTTAAAAATGCTATCCTGGTATAATTCAGGTAAGGCTTGCTATTCACTAATATTGTATAACCCCATGTTGAATCAGGATTTTGAAATGAACGAAAGGCTACAAATGCAGGATCAACTTCAGATAAAGCTGCCTGAGGTGTATTGTCCTGACCAGTTTTATTTATTTCACCGGTTTTATTCCTGCAACCATGGCACAAGAGTAAAAATCCTGACAATAACAGCATAGAAATTAGTGTAATAATATTAGCATTTTTATGACCTTTTTTTTGCATCAACTGACTCATCAAAATCACAATTAAAAATAGTATGATCTTCTGAGAAAATTTACAAATTGGTTCATATTTGTATGAACCATCAGTTTTAATGTATATAATTAGAATCCTACTGGATGAATAAGAATATTTTTAAAATGAAAAGACAGGCTTTTGACCTGTCTTTTATAATAAACGAAGAAATATTCAGATCGAAATCTATAATTTATCTCCTAAGACTGTAAACAGATACTGATAAAAGGTAAATCATACACACGATCAGAATTGACATCCCGAAAACAACGTTGCTAAGGTCACTTATCCAGCCTATGAGCAATGGAATGACTGCTCCTCCTGATATTGCCATCATCATCAGGCCGGATATTTCATTAGTACGTGTAGGATATTTTTCTACTGTAATTGAAAACACAAGCGGGAAAATATTTGCGACAGCCAGTCCAATCAGGAAAACTAGCGCCCAGGCCATAAAAGGCGATGATATCAGCAATATAGCCACCAGGCATATAATTCCGAGAATTGAGGTCCACATAAAAAATTTCCGGGAGGATATTTTTGTGAGCATAATAGCGCCGGCAAAAGTACCAAGCATACGACCGAAGAAGTATACACTTCTGCCTGATTCAGCTGTTGTTGAATCTATATGAAAATGTTTGATCAGAAACAGACCCGAATTTGAATTAAATCCGACATCTATACCTACTACCAGAAATATAGAAAGAACCATCATCAGAACGAATCCTGTACCAAGCAGTTTAAAAGAAGAAACAAAAGTGGCTTTGGCTTCATCAGACCTGACTTCATCAATTTTCACTGAACCCAGCCAAATAACTGACAGAATTGAAACAATTCCGAAAACGAGGAACTCGAACTTCCAGTCTCCGAACTTCGAAGCAAAAACTGCTGCAAGCGGAGCTCCGATCATCGAGCCGATTGCTTTTACAAATTGTGAAAAGCTGAGAAAACTCGATTTCCTGTTACCGGGTACGACGTCAACAATCAGAGGATTTGCAGAAACCTGGACAATTGTATTGCCGATTCCAAGTAATGCAAAACCTGTAAGCACCATTGCAAACGAATAGAAGAAGAAAGGAACCAGCAGACCCAGTGCTGTAACACACATTCCAATATTGAGAACAATTTTTTTACCAAGACGCGACTGAATTACACCTACAGGAACCGACAAAATAAAAAACCAAAGGAAAGCCACGGAAGGTATCAGCTGAGCCAGTGTGGCGCTAAGGTTCATATCTTTACTTACGCGGTCAACCCCGATGCCGACCAGATCGACAAAACTCATGACAAAAAATGCCATCAGTACAGGTAGTATTTTAGAGATGTTTACTTTTTGTGTATTCATAATAAACTGGTTTAAAGAATATTCAGAGTTTAGGGGTTCGCTTAATGTACACAGTATGCGTTCTGCACCGCGAGTTGTTCACTTTACATCAATGGAAGCGCGTGCTGGACTGACTTCCAGAAATTATCATCTAACAGAAATGCGCTTCCAAGAAGTGCAGCATCCTCTTTCAAATCTGAAATAGCCACTTTGCAGGAACAACTCTCCTTTTTCAGTTTTTCTTCAAACACCTCGCCAAAGAGAGTATAGGCATGAGAAATATTTCCTCCGATAACCAGTATTTCAGCTCTGAATACTTTAAGCCAGGGAGCAAGGAATATTCCGGCATTATCCCCAAAATCAATAAAGAGTTCCCTGACCTGCTTATCGGTAGCAGCAAGTGCAGCCAGTTCTTTCACTCCACTCAACTCTCTTCCTGTCAGTTTCTTATACCTTGAAAGCAGACCACGGGTTGAAAAATAATCATCAGCAATTCCATCTTTATAAGGAAGGTGATAAATACAGCCTAGTTTTGGAACCTCAGGTCCGTCAACAATCGGTATCCGGTTACTTATAAATGCTGATCCGAATCCTGTGCCAAGAGTTATTGAGAGCGACCGGTTGAACCCTGAGGCACTGCCTTGCCAGGCTTCCCCAACGGCAAATGATGAAGCATCATTCATGAACCTGATAAGGAAACCATCCTGAATACCAAGGTTGGCAGACACAGCATCGCTGATATTGATCCCATAAAGATTCTCATATTTTGCGACACCGCGTATATAGCTTATACCTTTCACATAATCAAATGGACCCGGCATCGCGAAACCGATGCCTTTAACCTGTTCACGGGGAACTTTCTTTAATGCAGACGATAACGCCTCGCTCCAGGAACCGATTATAACACTTGCCGGAGCCTGGTTGTCAACTGATCGTTCTGTTAATGTATCCCTGATGATCTTACCCGAGAGGAGATCGATAGCGGCACAACTGATATGACTTCCTCCTATATCTGTGCCTATTGCAATGTTTTTATTCATAGAAAAAGTAAATATGCACTTATGTTAAAACTTAGTTCAAACTGTGGTTGAAAATATCTAATTTTGTTATCAATGCAAAATATATTAATGCATTCTTGAAATCTAAATTTAAAGAGTCGTCTTTAATTTAAAATCGGTGTAATTTGGAATAATGGATTTATCCGGGTCGAATGATAGACGAAGCTCCATAATTGAAATTATATCGGTCTGTCTTTATGAGTTAATTCCGAAAATTCATTTCCCTGATTTTTCTCATGCAATTATTGATTTTTAAGTAGTAAATTCGACTAGGCTATTTGCTTCATAGTTTGGAGATTTCTGTTTTCGCTATGCTCCATTCGGAATTACAGTTAATGCGGGGAATCTTTATCAATGTTTTCTTAATGACCGGTGCTTAAACAAATTATAATAAATCATCATGCCAAAAATAACAAAAGAAGATGCACTTCTTTATCATAGCAGAGGCCGTCATGGCAAAGTAGAGGTCATTCCCACTAAACCCTATAGCAGCCAGTTTGATCTAAGTCTGGCATATACTCCGGGCGTGGCTTATCCCTGTCTTGAAATAGAGAAGACTCCCGAAGATGTTTATAATTATACTGCAAAAGGGAATCTAGTTGCAGTCATATCGAACGGCACGGCAGTGCTCGGCCTTGGTGATATTGGTGCTATGGCAGGGAAGCCTGTGATGGAAGGCAAGGGCCTTCTTTTTAAAGTCTTTGCCGATATTGATGTTTTCGACATCGAGGTAAACGAAAAAGATCCCAAAAAATTAATTGAGTTCTGCAGACAAATTGCACCCACATTCGGAGGCATAAACCTTGAAGATATTAAATCTCCTGAATGTTTCGAGGTGGAAACGGAGTTAAAAAAAATCCTGGATATTCCGGTTTTTCATGATGACCAGCACGGAACGGCAATAATATCTGCCGCCGGACTGCTGAATTCACTTGAAATAACCAATAGAAAAATTGAGGATGTGAAGATGGTTGTATGTGGTGCAGGTGCTGCTGCCATCTCATGTTCAAGATTATATGTTTCCCTTGGGGTAAGGAGGGAGAATATTGTGATGTGTGATTCGAAAGGCGTGATAAATAAGAAAAGAAAAGACCTTAATGAATATAAGCAGGAATTTGTTACCAGCAGGGATCTTGACACTCTTGAGCAGGCTGTTAAAGATGCTGATCTCTTTCTTGGACTCTCTGCAGCCTGTATGATGTCAAAAGAAATGCTGGCTTCTATGTCAGATAACCCTATTGTTTTTGCAATGGCCAATCCAAATCCTGAGATCTCATTCGAAGATGCTATGGAAACCAGGGATGATATGATCTTCGCTACAGGAAGGTCAGATTATCCTAACCAGATTAACAATGTCCTGGGATTTCCGTTCATATTCCGTGGTGCCTTGGACGTAAGGGCATCAACAATTAACGAGGAGATGAAGCTTGCTGCTTCGAAGGCTCTTGCAGCACTTGCTAAAGAACCTGTTCCTGATTCAGTTCTTAAAGCGTATAATGTTGAAAAGCTACTCTTCGGAAAAGAATATATAATTCCAAAACCAATTGATCCAAGACTTATCTCCTGTGTGGCTCCGGCAGTTGCCAGGGCCGCTATGGAAAGCGGGGTGGCCAAATACCCTATATCCGATTGGGATGCATATAAGAAAAATCTTGATAAAAGGCTAAGTGTACATATAAAGAAAATCGCAGATTGCAGTGATATGTGATAGCTAACAAGGACAGTCCTAAGGATTCATTTAACCATAAAGCACACAAAGAAAGCTCAAAGAAAGCTCAAAGTATACAACGGCATAGTTCTCCTCCACTCTTTGTGACCTTTGGATTTATAACTTTGTGATCTTTGTGGTTGATGGATTTCAATCTGGGTTTCAATAAATCTTATCTATTTTCTTCCTGTTAGCGATTTGCCTGCAGACTTTCTTTTCGTACATCGAAAGAATTAAATCTGCTATTTCCTGAATTGCGAAAGAATTCCTGTTAATCGTAGCATCGAACAGATAATCGATGTTCAAAGGCTTTTTATCAAGAAAAGTCTGGATCAGATTGAATCGCTTTTCATCGGTATCGACAACATATTTTTCAGCAGTTTCGATATTCATTTCCTTCTTTTTCATCACATTATCAACCCTCCAGTAAAAAGGAGCAACGAGTCTGATGTGAAGGGCATCCTGTATTTCATGTGCAATAGAAACTCCTCCTCTCCCGACCAGAATAATAAATCCTTCCTTACACATTGACATAACAACGTCCCTGATAGCTTTTTTTACTCTCAGATCGCTTACAAATCCACCTGAGAAAGCCATTATCATCTCCGAAATGTTTGATAATTCAATACCATTATAAAAATTTTCAACGCGCTGTGTATCCGTATTCAGCTCTTTTGCAATTGCATATATAATATCTTTATCTACCCACTTCCAATTCGTTACGCCAAATTTATGATTAAGTTCATCTGCCAGCATAGCAGCTATCTGCCTTGCATCACAACCGATCAACCGGGAAATGGTAATCACCGGGCCATCATCAGCAGGAGCCTTTTTTAATATAGACTCTCTGTAACGACCATCAAAATAATCAAAAAACTTTTCCATTTCTCTTGCCTCCTTAAATTCATATTTATTAAAGATATTGAAACAGAACGCAAATATACCATTGTATATCTGCTACTTATCCCGTATGACCAACGGATGGGATTTGTCAGAACCCCAGGAATTTAAGCAAGAATTATTAACCCTATAATTTACGAAAAAAAACGATCAGATAAAATTTAGATTTATATGAGCACTCCTTAACTTTATATTAAATAAATTTGTCTGATGATTTTAAAATAAACAAAGGAAGCAGGGCTTTTTTGAAGAATTATGATATAACAATCTATTGATGAAAACTCTTCAGACTAAAATAACCTTGATATTAATTGCAGTTCTGATTTTTTCAGGCTGCAAGAAAAATGTGGTAATAAATATTAAACAAGCAATTCTTTTCCAGGTTGATTATGTTAACTACGCAAAGGAATATGTACACAATGGATTCATTATTGACAACCAGGGAAGAATCCTTACATATAATAATCCTTCGTCGTGGAATTTCCCGGATAAAGATTTTACACTCAGAGAAAACCAGGTTCGCGAGAACCTCGGATACTGCCTCAACACAGGGAAAAAGATAACAAAAGAAGAGCTGGAAAAATATGCAGGTCATATTAAAAACATCTCTTCAAGCCAGGTTACTGCATCAAAGAGTATTGCGTCTGATGCAGGATCAATTGAGTATATCTGTTATCAATACCATGAAGAATCAGGCGTTTATAAAGGTTCCCTGATAAAAACAGAAGGTGATTTTACCCGAGAAAACCTTAATTTTTTTTCAAAAAAGGTTATTTCATGGCTGAAAAATATTAATGACACTCTGGGGAAATAATAAAATTTCTGAGGTCACCCACATCATTATATTAAGTTAACTAACGTAATCTAAACGCATCTTAATTTGGATTTTTCTGTAGAATTTATTATATCTTTACTTAACAAAACATTCATCTCGCTAATCATTTAAATTATCCGTCATGGTGATAAACGTTTTTTCCCAACCAGAACTATTTTGGTTCATTCTGGGTCTGGGACTGTTTCTGCTCGAATTAGTCATACCCGGGTTTTTTATTTTTTTCTTTGGTCTTGGAGCCTGGGTCACTGCGCTTGTTTGCCTTATCGGAAAACCCGGAACCAATCTTCAGATAGTAATTTTTGCAATAAGCTCTACACTTTTGCTCCTGGCACTCAGAAGGATAATTCAAAAAAAGTTTCTGAACAGTAAAAGCACTCAATCTGACAATGTTGAAGATGAGTTTACAGGAAAAGAAGCACTTGCGACTGTAGATTTCGGAGGTATGAAACAAGGTAAAGTCGAATTTAAAGGAACTACATGGACCTCAGAATCTGAATCGGAAATTAAAGAAGGTCAAAGAGTTGTAATTATTGAAAAAGATAGTTTTAAATTAATAGTTGAACCTAAAAAATAATTAAAATGGAAGGATCGAGCACTACTTTTATTCTTGTTGGTATAATCTTTTTAGGATTTATCCTTATTGTATCAATGATTAAGATTGTTCCGCAGCGAACTGCAATTATTGTTGAAAGGCTGGGAAAATACAGAGCGACATATACAGCAGGTTTTCAGTTACTTATTCCTTTCTTCGATAAGGTAAGATACAGGCACACACTTAAAGAGCAGGCAATTGATGTTGCTCCACAGATTTGCATTACCCGTGATAATATCGCAGTTGAAGTGGATGGTATTCTTTACCTCCAGGTTCTTGATGCTCAGAAAGCTTCCTATGGAATTGACAAATACAGATTTGCATCTATACAGATAGCTCAGACAACAATGAGGAGCGTAATCGGCAAGCTGGAACTCGACAAAACTTTCGAGGAACGTGAAACAATTAATGTCACAATTGTTGAAGCTGTAGATAAAGCCAGTGAACCATGGGGCGTAAAGGTTACAAGATATGAGGTTAAAAACATATCACCTCCCCAGAGTATAAAAGATGCTATGGAAAAACAGATGAGGGCTGAAAGGGAGAAGAGAGCAATCATCGCTGAATCGGAAGGAGCTAAACAAGCAAAAATTAATGTTGCAGAAGGAGATAAACAGGCCCTTATCAAAAATTCAGAAGGTGAAATGCAGAAGAGAATTAACGAAGCTGCCGGACGTGCATCTGAAATCGAGCAACTTGCAAAGGCAACTTCAAATGGTTTGAGAGCAATATCACTGGCAATATCGGAAGAAAATGGATTAAATGCAGTTAACCTCAGGATAGCTGAACAATATCTGTTGGCATTCGGAAATCTTGCCAAGACTAATAACACATTAATTATCCCATCAAATCTTACTGACATTGCAGGAGCTATTGCAACTGCCACCTCGGTGTTTAATGAAACAAAGGATAAGAAGAAGTAGTCTCTCCTTAAATCCCTCCCCCAAGAGGGAAGGACTTAACTAATTAACAATCTGTTCCTCGCCCCCGTCTCTTCTGGGAGAAGGGGGTCGGGGGGAAGAGGCAAATAAACGCCAGCGCGGCAGTATGGCACCTTCGCTAAAATAGCCCGCAAGGCTATTTCTTAACGCTCGGTCCCATACTCAGTCCTTTTGATGATCTCATTCTGCAGATCCTCGCCAAGGTCGTTGAAATAATCGCTGTAGCCTGCGACACGAACAATCAGGTCCCTGTACTTCTCAGGATGACGCTGGGCATCTTTCAGTGTTTCAGCACTGACAACATTAAATTGAATATGATGGCCGTCGAGACTGAAATAGCTTCGGATCAAAGCCGTAAGCTTTTCATAACTATCCTCATCTTCAAAAAATGAGGGAGAAAACTTTTGATTCAACAGAGTGCCTCCTGTGCGCAAATGATCAATTTTG
>Ga0075520_1000333_pt1 | contig 20041 bp, 17 predicted proteins | sample NGEPerB_FD_75100 | JGI IMG/M metagenome (GOLD analysis project Ga0075520, IMG submission 75100) | Arctic peat soil microbial communities from the Barrow Environmental Observatory site, Barrow, Alaska, USA - NGEE PermafrostAB12-B | ecosystem: Environmental > Terrestrial > Soil > Wetlands > Peat ... | reverse complement strand
TTCCGTTGACGTCGCGGTAGACCGAGACATTACACAAGACGTCAGTCAGCGTGCCGTCCTGGTGAAGCAGGGTTAACGGGAAGTCGGTGAGCGACCCCTGCTCGAACGCTCGCTCGAAACCCTCCCGGACCGTGTCGGGGTCGGTGACGTATTGCGAAAAGTCGGTCCCGATCAGCGCTTCGCGGAGAACGCCGATGACCGTGACCGTGGCCTCGTTGACGTCAGTGACCTTGCCTTCGGCGCTGATCGTCACCAGAGGGTCCAGGCCCGCTTCGATCAGGCTCCGGGCATAGAGGGCCGCATGCTCCAGCGCGCTCATGTCACGGTGGATCACGGATGTGCCGACGATCGCGCCGTCCGCATCGCAGATCGGTGAGACGGTGAGCGAGACCGGGAAAACCGTTCCGTCTTTTCGAACCCGCCGGGTCTCCAGGTGCTCGACACGCTGGCCGGCCTCGACCTTGGCCAGCACGGTTTCGATTTCCGTGTTTCGATCCGCCGGGGTCAGGCAGCGGGCGGGCTTTCCAACGATCTCCTCGCTGGAGTAGCCATACATCCTCTCTGCGGCCGGGTTCCAGCTCGTGATGATGCCGTCGAGCGACCCGCTGACGATAGCGTCATCTGAACTCTCGACGATCGCAGCCATGCGTTGGGCGGCCTGGAACGCCTGCCTCTGCTGGGTCGCGTCGCGGCAGATCACGGAAACGCCGACGACTACGCCGTCCGCGTCGCGAACCGGCGACATGGTGATCGAGGCCGGGAACACCGTTCCGTCCTTGCGGACGCGGTTGGTTTCGAGGTGCTCCACCAACTGGCCCGCGCTGACCTTGGCCACCACTGTCTTAGCTTCACCAACTCGATCTTCGGGAATAAGCAGGTCGGCGGACTTACCGATGATCTCCTTGCTGGAGTAGCCGAACATCCTCTCAGCGGCGCGGTTCCAGCTCGTGATCATGCCCTCGAGCGTCCTGCCAATGATCGCATCGTCCGAGCCTTTGACGATCGCCGCCAGCGCCTGGGCTGCCTCCCGCGCCTGAACCAGGTCATCGACGTCCCGCAGCCCCGCGACGACTCCCGCAAAGACACCGGACTCATCGGTGACGGGCGTGGCAGCCCCCAACATCCAACGGAACTGCCCGGACCTAGTCCGGATCCGGATCACGAACCCGCCATCAGGGGTGGCTGGCTCGTGCCCGGAGTACGCCACCTCTCGGGCGGCCGCCGTGGCTGCGACGTCGTCCGGATGGACCAGATCGACCAGCCGGGTACCCATCAGATCCCCCACGTCCCACCCCAGCGTGCGGGTCACCGACGGCGACACCCACGTGATTTCACGATCGGGGGAGGCCAGCACTACGAGGTCCGAGGCGTTCTCCGCCAGCAACCGGTACTGCCGACTCGTCGTGGCCAACGCCCTGGCTGCCTCCACCTGCTCGGTCGTGTCGCGGCAGATCGTGGAAAGGCCGATGACAGCGCCACTGGCGTCATGGATCGGTGAGATGGTGAGCGAGACCGGAATCACCGTTCCGTCCTTTCGGACACGGCAGGTCTCGAGGTGTTCGATGTGCTGGCCGGCTCTGACTTTGACCGTAAGGGCGTCGAGCTCGCCTGCTCGGTCTGGCGGAACCAGCAGGTTGACCGACTTGCCCACGATCTCCTGGCCGGAGTAGCCGAACATCCTGGCCGCGGCTGGGTTCCAGCTCGTGATGGCGTCGTCCAGACCCCTGCCGATGATGGCATCCTCAGAGCTCTCAACGATCGCTGCCATTCGCTGGGCGATCTCAAACGCCGCCCTCTGCTCGCTCACGTCGCGATGGACCGCGGCCGCGCCCACGACTGAGCCGTCCTCGTCGCGGATCGGCGCGGCGGTGATCGAGACCGGGACCACCGTCCCGTCCTTGCGGACAAGGGTGGTCTCAGCCTGCTCGACATGATGGCCATCCTTGATCCTGGCCAGGACGGCGTCCAGCTCGCCGGCTCGATCCTGCGGTACCAGGCGGTCGGTCCTGCCGATGACCTCCACGGCTGGGTAGCCATACATCCTCTCGGCGGCCGGGTTCCAGCTCGTGACGATACCGCCGAGCGTGAGACCGGTGATGGCATCATCGGAGTACTTGACTAACGCGTCCAGGAGCTCGGCTTTGGCGACCGCCTGCTTCAACCGAGCCACGTCCCCCGCCCCGGTGATCACCAACAACACGTCCCCGGTGTCCATGAGGGACATGGTGATGTTAATGGGGAACTCGGTGCCGTCCTGATGCTGTCCGCTGAGCTCCAGATCCAGCCCAAGGGAGCGGGTCTTGGGGTCTGTAAAGAAAACGTCCCGGTGCGCGGCGTAGACCTGCCACAAAGGTTCGGGCACCAGCATCTCGATATGCTCGCCGATCAGCTGGTCGCGGTCATAACCGAACAACGACTCAGCCTGCCGGTTGACAAACCGGATCACACCCTTCTGGTCCATCCCCACCAGAGCATCAGGCACCGCCTCCAGCAGCTTCTCGAACTGCGTCGTCTTCGGTATCATCTGGTTCCCCTTCGAGCTGCCACAGAAGGCTCGAAACTTGCAACAAGAACACGTCCCTACCCTTCCAATTCACGCCGGAACCGCTTCCCCCGGACCCGTTGACTACCTCTCCATTTTGCGGAATCACACGGCAGAAGGCGGTCAGGTCGGCGTGGACCAAAGTCGCCCGGTCCCACTGGTGGACTACCGCCAAGGACACCAGTGGCCGGTGCGCTCGATGGCGGTGCGGAGCTCGGCGTCTCAGGGCCCAAGGCAGCCCAGCGGAATCACCCAGACGCCGTCGAGCCTGCGGTAGCAGTACTCGGTTGCCGTGATGACGCCAAGCACAGTGGGGGGATAAGCCACGCGTCTGGTGGCCACCCGGGTCGACATTGCTGCCGCCTCGTCAACAAGAACGCCTCCCAGCCTGACCTAGAACCCGGCCCAGCCCCCGCTTGGCTGCTCGACCACGAGATCCACCCCGAGGCCCTCGGAGTGCTCTCGGTAGTGAAAGACGTAGTCGCCTTGGGCCTCGGCGTAGATCCGGAGGTCCCGGGTGGCCAGCGACTCGAAGAGACACTCCAGAGTTCTGATGTCACCCAGGAGCCGGACCTGCTGGGACACATCGTCGCCGCCGGCGGGTCGGACAAGCTCGGGGTTGAGGGTGCGACCGAAGCTGTACGGGTCGGCGAGGTAGACCTTCGGCGTGGACCACGACATAGACCCACGACACCACAACCCGCTCGAGGTGCTCTCCAGTCGAGGGGAGCCATGATGACAACGCCTGGAAGTACGACCTGTGTGAAGTGGACTGTTGGCGGCTGCCCGTAGCGGCCGGCGATGCGCTCGCCGGCGGTGCCGCCCACTTAGCCGGACCAACGGGTGCGGGCAGGGCGAGCAGCCCGCCAGCGGGGTAGGCAACATATCGATGAGGGACCCAGGCGTTAGCGGAACCCGAGGCGATGTATATCGCGCACCACTCACGAGCCTCGATGCGATCCGGCCCTCAGGACGGCACCAGCAGGAGCCACGCGACGTACATCAGTGTGGAGACAGTGGTGAAGGTCAGTGTGAGTTGGAGGTGGCGGTACTTGGCGGCCACGATCCGGGCCATGGTCTGTGCTTGGGTCCACGCTTCGCGGCGGACCTGGTCTCGGTCCTGAGTCATCAACTCTCGGATCTCGAGTTGCGCCAAGCGAGGGAAGGAGAATCGGCTCGGTTCGCCCGGCTGCATCCGCGGTCTGAGAGCAAGATAGGCATGCGCGGCTCCCAGGGCGAGGCAGATCGTGCCGTACGCGAAGACCGCCAGCGCGACGAAACCACGCCCGTGCGTGTGAGCAAGCAACTTCTCGACCGAGTCCTGTTGCCGTAGGTACGCTGCGCCCAACAGGAGGAGGCCACCGGTCAAAATGCCCGTCTTGGTGTCTGCGTTGTTAACCAAGCCGGCCTGCAAGGTGATCGCGGGTAGCGCGTCCTCTTGAGCCGAGAGCTCGGCCTGTTCGATGCTTGGACCTGGACCCGAGGTGGTCTGGGTCCGGAGAAGGCGGGCGGTGGCTCTCACATCCCGCGGGTGCATCCGATTCGGTTCAGGCGGCATGACCGCAGTACCCAGGGGTGGGCCAGATTCCGTTGATGCGCCACTCCGTGTATGCGGCGAACCAGTGGGCCGCCCATCCGACAGCGGTGACGGTGTTATGGACATCGGGGTCCCACTCCCGGTCGTCAGCCAGACACCGCGCACCGCTCAGGAAGAGATGATCAGACGGGCAGTAAAGACCCCGGACGCTTCGCCCGAGATGGCTTGGTAGGAGGGGTCGCACCGTAGGGATCCGTCGGCCTGCGCTTCCTCCGACCAACATCTTGAACCGTCCACGGCCGGTATTGATCTCTCCAATCCAGTCGTAAGAACCGCTCTCATCGAGCAGCACGAAACCGGGAAAGGCGGAGCCCATTGCGAGCACGTGAGCCCTCTTCGCTTTCGGAGATGCCTCCCACCAACTCACTGCAGTCTCGTCGGTCTCGGGATCCGCGCCACCATGGAAAGTCTGCGGCACCAGCTCATGGACGCGTGTGCCCATAGCTGCCGCTTGGCTAAGGGTCAGGATGCGGCCGTCCACAGTGACACCACGCGGAACCTGGACGCCGAGGTGTGACAGTAGGCTCACGATGGTCATGTTGTCTCCAATTCTCAGTTGCGCTTGACGCTGCTCGCCGGTGCGCCATCGAGCTCCTCAGCGATGCCGACGGTGTGTGGGACAAGCGAGCGCCATGTCACGCCGTAGAAGGAGTAAGTCCGTCGCAGTCCGTCCCGCTGGTAGATCTTGGGCGACCCCAGGCACGCGGAAAGCAGGTCGCGATTAAGCACCGAGTTCGCCAGGCTTCCCCGACGACCAACTCCCAGGAATTCGCGACCTTCTCACACTTGGCGGCGAAGTTGGCGGCAAAGCGGATCACGTTAACCTCGCTCGCGCCAGCCACCCCCGTACGCACGAAGTTCGGGCGACCGTGATCCGCACCGGCGCGAACTCGTACCGGCTCCAGACCCGACAGAGCCAGGAGTTCATTCAGTGCGCCCTCGGTGGCGTCGAGGGCGAAGGCGGCTGCTCCGAGGGCGAGGGAGACATCCACGACCTTGTCGCTCCCGGGACCTCCGAAGCAGGCGAAGACGCCATCTCCTCGGAGTCCAAGGACGTGGCCACCGTTCTCAACGATGACTTCGACGAGTTGGGTGAGAACCGCTTGGGCAAGGTCGACCATGGATTCGGGTGAGTCCCAGAAGGTGCGAGCCGTGAATCCATCAAGGTCGAGGAAGAGCGCTGCAGCTTCACAATGGCCGCTTGCGCCTCACGCCAGGTCAACGAACGCTGGGTGACCCATCGGGCGCGCTCCAATCGTCCCCGATTGATCAGGTCTCGCGGGCTTCGACCAGTCCGCCGACTTCGACAGGCCCACCGTCAGCGGATTACGGCGTGCTTCATACGTCGAGAGCACGCTGCGGGCGAAGCGTCCGGCATCACGGGGCATGACTCAACCCCGTGATGCCGGACGTCTCGCTGGTTGAGCTCAGTCCCTAAACCTGAGGTCGACCTTCTCGTGAAAGTCGTCGCGCCCCGGTGCGGGCTGATGGCGTCCCAGACGCCGTACTCATCCACGTACCTCAACATCCTTCCCACGTATAGTCAGCGCCGAACCGGCAGGCCCGGCCCAGCGCCCAGACATACGCGCTCGGCTTTGACTTCATCACAAACTCCAAACCCGTCCTACGCGGCCATCAAGGCCTAATGTCACTCTGACCGATCTGGGGACATTAGCGACCAAACTCGGGACATTGCTGACCAATCACACGGGACATTGTTTGACCGACGACCACATCAGCTACAGCCGCTGGTGCTGCCACATCCCTCGCAGACATAACACGACCCAGACGGCCGCATCTTCGTTCCGCAGGTCAGGCAGATCGGCGCATCTGCAGACTTGCCCTGGAACCTCTCCTGCAGTTCGGCCGAGGAGTGCACGCTGCTCTCGACCCACTGAGCTGAGGTGGCACCAGAACCAGACTTATCGACGGTCTTGACCCTGGTCCAGTCAGGTTTCTCAGCCTTCTTGGCCAGCTGCGCGGACTGGGCAAACCCCTCAAGCTCATCCGAGACCTCCTCGTCGGACTCGGAATCCACCGGAGCGGAGTACGACCCGGTTTCAAGCTGACGAGCGCGCTCACCAGCAGTATGAATTCCCATGGACGTACGAGTATCGAAGTCCAGGTAGTCCAGCGCCAAGCGACGGAACACGTAGTCCATGATCGACTGCGCCATCCTGATGTCCGGGTCGTCGGTCAGGCCAGCCGGCTCGAAGCGCAGATTGGTGAATTTCTCGACGAACGTCTCCAGCGGCACCCCGTACTGCAGACCTATCGAGACGGCGATCGAGAACGCGTCCATGACGCCACCCAGGGTTGAGCCCTGCTTACCGAACTTCAGGAAAAGCTCGCCCAAGCCGTCGTCGGGGTAGGAGCCTGCAGTCAGGTAACCCTCGGCGCCACCCACTGAGAACGAGATGGTCTGGCTGGGCCGACTACGAGGCAAACGCTTGCGGACCGGGCGATACTCAATGACCCGCTCTACCTTACCGGCGGCCTTGTCCGCCGCCGCGTCCATGGCTGTCGAGCCACCATCGGACAGCGGCTGGCCGACCTTGCACGAGTCTCTGTACACCGCCATGGCCTTGATGCCAAGCTTCCAGCCCTGCATATAGACGTCTTCAATCTCCTCGACCGTTGCGTCCTGGGGCAGGTTGACCGTCTTGGAAATCGCGCCGGACAGGAACGGCTGGACCGCCGCCATCATCCGGACGTGGCCCATGGCCGAGATCGAACGTTCACCCATTGCAGTGTCGAAGACCTCGTAGTGCTCGGGCTTAAGGCCGGGAGCGTCGATGACGTGACCCTTGTCGGCGATGAATTCGACGATCGCCTCGATGGTCTCGTTGGTGTAGCCCATCTTCCTCAGCGCTCTGGGGATCGTCAGGTTGACGATCTCCATGGAGCCGCCGCCAACGAGCTTCTTGAACTTGACCAGCGAGAAGTCCGGCTCGATACCGGTCGTGTCGCAGTCCATCATGAAACCGATGGTGCCGGTCGGTGCCAAAAGGCTGGCCTGGGCATTTCTGAAGCCGTTCTTCTCGCCCACCTTGATGACGTCATCCCAGGCTTTGGTGGCCAGGCGGCGGATGTCGCCATCCATCGCATCCAGAGTCCGCAGAGCGTCGTTGGCCGCCTGATGCTTGCGCATCACGCGCTTGTGGGCGTCCGTGTTGCGGGCATACCCGGCATAGGGGCCGACGACGCCAGCCAGCTCAGCCGAACGCTTGTAGGCGGCACCGGTCATCAGTGAGGTCAGCGCCGCGGCCAGCGCGCGGCCACCATCGGAGTCGTAGCCGTGGCCGGTCGCCATCAGTAGTGCGCCAAGGTTGGCATAGCCGACGCCTAGCTGACGGTAGTCACGGGTGACCTGCGCGATCGGCGCGGTCGGGAAGTCCGCGAAGCAGATCGAGATGTCCATCGCGGTGATGACGAGCTCGACGACCTTCTGGTAGGTCGAAGCGTCGAAGGTGTCATCGTCGCGCAGGAACTTCATCAAGTTGAGCGAGGCCAAGTTGCAGGACGAGTTGTCCAGCGACATGTATTCACTGCAGGGATTAGATGCTGTGATCCGACCGGTCTCGGGATTGGTGTGCCAGTCGTTGATCGTGTCGTCGTACTGGATGCCCGGGTCGGCGCAGGCCCAGGCGGCCTGGGCGATCTTCCCGAAGAGCTCCTTGGCATCGACTGTCTCGACGACCTCACCGCTGCCTCGTGCCGTGAGGCCGAACTCGGTGCCGTCCTCGACCGCTCGCATGAACTCGTCGGTGACCCGCACCGAGTTGTTGGCGTTCTGGTACTGCACGGAGATAATGTCCTTGCCGTCCAGGTCCATGTCGAAACCCGCGTCGCGCAACGCCCGGATCTTGCGTTCCTCGTGTGCCTTGGTCTCGACAAACTCCTCGATGTTGGGGTGGTCGACGTCAAGGATCACCATCTTGGCCGCGCGACGGGTGGCGCCGCCGCTCTTGATGGTGCCAGCCGACGCATCCGCGCCCCGCATGAAGCTGACCGGGCCGCTGGCCGTACCGCCTGAGGACAAGAGCTCCTTGGAGCTGCGAATGCGGGAAAGGTTCACCCCAGCACCGGAGCCGCCTTTGAAGATGAACCCCTCTTCCCGATACCAGTTGAGGATCGAGTCAATCGAGTCGTCAACGGCCAGAATGAAGCAGGCTGAGACTTGCTGAGGGGAGGTCGTGCCAACGTTGAACCACACTGGCGAGTTGAAGGCGAACACCTGGTGAAGCAGAGCCCAGGTCAGCTCGTGCTCGAACAGCTCCGCATCCTCGGGCGCTGCAAAATAGCCGTTGTCGACACCGGCCTTGACGTAGGTCAGCACGACGCGGTCAATAAGCTGCTTGAGCCCCTTCTCACGCTCCGGGGTGCCGACGGCGCCCCGGAAGTACTTGGTCGTGACGATCGTCGAGGCGTTGACCGACCAAAAGTCCGGGAACTCCACGTCTCGCTGTTCGAAGATCGTCAGGCCAGTCTTCCAGTTCTGCTGGACGACGTCGCGATGCTCCCAGGTGACCTCGTCATAAGGGTGCACGCCCGGGGTCGTGAAGATGCGTTCGACCTTCACACCCCTCTTGCCGCTGCTGCGTCGCGCACCTGCACTCGCGCCGGTCGTCTCAGTCATTAATGGCCTCCTTTGGCCCTGGTTTTGGGTGTTTTTGAGTCTTGCTTGCGCCGCTGACACTGCGCTAGCGCCACAACCTGTGGTCGGGTCCAGCACTATCTACCCCGCCGATTCGCCGCGAGCGGGAGGTGCCACACGACTGACGGGGTCTGGTTCTTGACCTGTTGGTTCTCGCTCGGCGCGAAGGAGTGCGATCGCGGACTCGAAGTCCTCGAGGCTTTCGAACGCCTGGTAAACGCTCGCAAATCGCAGGTAGGCGATCTCGTCGAACTCGCGCAGCGGTCCGAGGACGGCCAACCCAACCTCGTGAGCGTCGACCTCTGCATTGCCCTGCGCCCGGATCACCTCTTCAACCTTCTGAGCGAGCCTGGCCAGGTCATCGTCGGTGACAGGACGTCCCTGGCAGGCCTTGCGCACACCGACCAGGACCTTGCTTCGGCTGAACGGCTCAGTAACGCCACTGCGCTTGACCACCGACAGACTCGTGGTCTCTACCGTGGTAAAACGTCGGTTGCACTCGGGACACTGACGCCTGCGTCGGATCGCCGTGCCGTCGTCAGCGGTGCGACTGTCCATCACTCGACTGTCCGTGTAGTGGCAAAAGGGGCAATGCACGACGGGTGTCCCTTTCTCGTGTGAGGCGGGCTACGCAGTAGCCCTGTGCTTGGATCATAAGGTTGTCCCAGAGCCCCTGTGGGAGCCGCCTGGGGACAAACCTGTGGCCAACGTGTGGATGACCTGGGGATAAGTCTACGCATTCTGTGGACTACATGTGGATGAGTTACGTCCGTGTAACTACTATATGTAGGGATCTTACGTCGATCCTGTTCCAGATACAACACGATCAGCGTGTAAGGCCTGAGGTCGGCGTGTCGGGATTCTGGTGGCTCACTTGAGGCGCTCCAACACCATGTCATCGCAGGCGGTTGGCGGTAGGACGGCACCCTTGTAACCCCCCTATCTCATCAGGAGGTGGACGCACTGTTCGAGAGTCAGCGTCGCCGCTCATCCACCCGGGGGGGCACGTTCTGGCTGCCGTTACGGCCCGCTGGATTGCGTCGAGGCCACCCCCTGACTCCTGCCAACGACAACACTGCACCAACCAGAAACGACCACACACGGAAGGACTCACCACCCGCCCGGACCCAGCGTTGTCACCCCCCAAGATCACCGGAGAAGACCGGCGGACCCTCACTTGGCGGATACCAATGCTGGTCAGTGATCGTGGGCCGCCGATCCATTCGTCCAGGAGCGCCCATGCCCGCTGGTAGTCTGCAGCCAAGACCAGCGGTCGCCGAATCGCTCCTGGACCGGATGATCCACACCATTCGCACGGTGCCGACGGACGCAACTGCAGGCCCGAGACGCCCCCGGCCATGGACTCGAGCACCACCCAGAGACCGGAGAGTAGACACATGGGTTCTCATGCGCGCACGAGGATTGTCGGGCTGTTCTTCGTGATCTGGCTGGCTATCGGCGCGGTGGCGGCCGGCCAGCGCGGTTACTTCGGCTCGGAGCCGCAGAACTGCACCGGTGCGGCGACCATTGGCGTCACGGCCGCCGCGGGACCGCTTAACTATGTGGGGCTCAACCCCACGATGAAGTGCACGCTGCCGCAGCCGTCTAACTGAGCCAGAGGGCCAGCATTCCTCTCCACGAAGGCTCAGCGCCCTGGTGATCCTCGCCCGTCAGGGCACGGCCGGGATCAGCAGCGACTGACCTGCATGCACCTGAAACGTGTTCAGCCCGTTGGCAAGCTGGATCCGCGCCACGGCATCATTGATGGGCAGTGTCGGCAGCTGGGTAGCCGCGATCTCTGAAAGGGTCACGCCTGCAGACACGACGGTGACGTGATCGATCTGCGGAGGGGCCGCGTCCACGGTGGTCGCCACCGCCATCGCGAGGGTCGCCGCTGCCACAATCGTCATCAGCGTGATGACCAGACGACCCCGGCGGGTCAACCGAATCGCCGGGAGTCCCTCAGCGAGAGCACCTCCTGCGCGACCGAGGCGTTCATCAAGGCTCAGCGCTCCATTTGAAGCCACCAGGCGAAGCGACGGGCGAGGGTCGGACCCCGACATATGAATGGCTTCGGGTGCACGCACTCCAACGGCTCCAGCTGACATTGCTTTTCCTCCCGTGGCGCGATTTCTGACCTTCTATCGAACACATGTCTTATAGAACGTCTGTACGATGTCTAACATGTGGCGCCGACAAAGTCGAGACACAGTCGAACAGGTGTTTGGAACTCGTGTCCGAGCCACATAGGCTGTCTGCATGTCGACCAGCCCAGCAGACACCTCTGACAAGGGGTGTCTCGCAGCGCCAACAGGGGGACGAAACCATGGCTAAGGTCCACGAGATGCCCGACCGCGAATCCGACGACGGGCTCACCACTCGCCAGCGCCGCGTCCTCGAGGTGATCCGCAACTCAGTGGACCGTCGAGGCTATCCACCGAGCCTGCGCGAGATCGGCCAGGCCGTCGGGCTGCAGAGTCCCAGCAGCGTCTCCTACCAGTTGTTGGCTCTAGAGCGAAAGGGTTTCCTGCGCAAGGACCCCAACCGGCCCCGGGCGATTGAGGTCCTCTCCCCCACCACCCCGTCGGACGCGCGCGGCTACCGCCAGTCCCACACCGAGGCGATAGACGAGACCGGCATGGGTGACTCTCATCCCACCCCGGCTTACGTCCCGGTTCTCGGCCAGATCGCGGCCGGCATCCCGATCACCGCCGAGGAGGTAGTGGATGACGTCTTCGCGCTGCCACGCCAGATCGTCGGCGAGGGCGAACTGTTCCTACTCAAGGTCGTCGGCGACTCGATGATCGAGGGAGCCATCTGCGGCGGCGACTGGGTCGTCGTGCGCCAGCAGCCGACGGCTGACAGCGGCGACATCGTCGCGGCGATGCTCGACAACGAAGCCACCGTCAAGGTGTTCCGACGCAAGGACGGCCACGTGTGGCTGATGCCGCAGAACGAGGCGTTCTCACCCATCGACGGCGACCACGCCACCATCCTGGGCAAAGTCACTGCGGTGCTGCGCAAGGTCTGACCCCAGGCCTGCTCCGTCGTCTGGCCCGCGACTGTGGTCCGAAGGTCCCCTTGTCACCGAATATGGCCCTGCAAATCCTGCACTATCCGGCTCAGTGTGACTCCGAGCGGAGCGTCCAGCCGGATCGTCGCATTCCCATCCCCACGACTCGGCCCACGCGTCACGATGGCCACCTCAACGCCCCGGGCAGCGGCCCGACGCACGAAGCGATAGCCGCTCATCACCTGCAGTGAGGAGCCCAGCACCAGCAGTGCCCATGAAGCCTCGACGCACGAAAAACACTGCTCGACCAGCGGTTTGGGCACCGACTCCCCGAAGAAGACAACATCGGGCTTGAGTAGATCCGACTGACAGGCAAGGCAGCGCGGGAGGTGAAAACCTGCCACCGCCTCATCCGAGAGTGCCACATCTCCGTCGGGGCGCAGCTCCCCCGCGTTCACCTGGAAATCCGGGTTCGCCTCACCCAGACGCTCATCAAGGTCGGCTCTGTCGGTTGTCTCGCCACAGTCAAGACACCGGGCCAGCGACAGGTTGCCGTGAAGCTCGAGAACATCACGAGCTCCGGCACGCTGGTGAAGGCCGTCAACGTTTTGGGTGATGATCGCGCGAACCAGGCCAAGGCGTTGCAGATCAGCGACCGCGCGGTGCCCGTCATTGGGCCCAGCTGCGGCAAAACGTCGCCAGCCCACGAAGCTGCGTGCCCAGTAACGCTGCCGATTCGCCGGCGAGGAAACGAAGTCGCCATAGGTCATGGGCACGACCCGCCGTTTACCGTCCGGCCCCCGATAGTCCGGAATCCCCGACTCCGTCGAGAGTCCTGCCCCTGTCAGGATGGTGACGTTTCCCCCGCGCAAGCAGTTAACCAGCCTCTCGTAGGCGACCCGGTCACGGACCGCGGTGGGTCCGGCCTTCACGTCAACATCCACGTCACCAAGTATGCGACCGGTCGGCGCCCACCGAGGTGCGATCTCAGATCGTCCAACCAGCGCTGCTGATGGGACAACCATTCCCAGATCACAGAAACCACGAGAACTTGGTCAAACGATAACTCACGGTTATAAACTTAGGCGCATGATTGATGCTGCCGGGCTGCGCGTGATGCGCGCCATCGCCGACGAAGGAAGCTTCACCCTGGCGGCCCTCTCGTTGGGCTACTCTCAGCCGGCCATCTCACAGATGGTGCGCCGCCTTGAGCAGCGCACCGGCACGGTGCTCGTCGAACGGGTGGGGCGCCACGTGCGACTGACCGAGGCTGGTCAGGTCTTGGCTCGGCACGCTGTGGGCGTGCTGGCCGCGCTCGACGCCGCCGAGGAGGAAGTCGCCGCGATAGCCGGGCTGCGCGCCGGACGGGTCCGGCTCATGGCCTTTCCCTCGTCCTCTGCGACGCTAGTACCTCGTGCGCTGGCTCTGGTCAAGGAGCGTTTCCCCGATATCACGGTGAAGTTCACCGAAGCCGAGCCACCGGAGTCCCTGGCGGCGTTGCGTGCCGGCGAGTGCGACCTCGCGGTGGCCTTTGCCTACGAGGGAACCGATCTCGGGCGCGGTGAGGAGGACCTCGACATGTTCGTCACCCACAAACTGCTCGACGACGAAGTCCGGCTTGCGCTTCCCAAGAACCACCCGATGGCCACAGCCAAGGTGGCCGAATTGTCCCTGCTTGGCGACGAGTCGTGGATCGCCGGCTGTCCTCGCTGTCGTGGTCACTTGTTGCAGATGTGCCACAAGTCCGGATTCACGCCGAACGTGTCCTTCGAGACCGAGGACTACGTCGCCGTCCTGGGCTTGGTCGCCGAGGGTCTGGGCGTGGCGCTCATCCCCGACCTGATCCTCCGAAGCGCCAACCACCCCGACGTTGTCACTTTGCCGATCTCCCCGGCCTCTCGTAGGGAAGTCCATGTGGTTACCACGGCTGACCTGCAACGCGTTCCTGCCGTCAAGGCCACCCTGGACGCACTGTGCGAGGCGGCCACTGCGACGCCCCGCGTCTTCACTCGCAGCTAGGCCCAGCGTTGGCGATGCTCGCGGGTACCGACGTAGCCGCTCAGCGGCGTTCCTCAGTGACCAGGACAGTCGAGGGCAACCACGGGCCGAGCAAACACCGTCCTGCAGGAGTTCATCACCCCGATGAGCTCCACGAAGCACAGCCCATAGCTGACTATCTGCGGCTTCTTCGCAGTGACGGTCAGTTCCTTGAAGGCGTTGGGGGTCAACAACACCGTGCACGGAGCCAGACCGGTGTCGGACTGATCTCAGCCAGGCCAGAAGTCCGCCCAGCGTCTATCGCACGGCGAAGACAGCCACAGCCCCAACCAGGAGCAATGTGGGAAGTCCGATCAGGGCCAGGCGGCTAGACGTAAAAGCAAAATGCCAAACGCGAAACTTCGCAGGCGATGGACGCCGGTGACGACCTGTCCTGTTGGGAACAATGAATAGCTCACCAACCGTCTCCGAGGCGGCGGCGGTCAGCACGACCGCAGTCTCGGGCCCATCGAGCGGTCTGACTCGCGCGCCCCGCAGATGAGTCGGTCGAGTCGTCAGCGTCCGCTGTGGAGCCCAACGGGTCGCTCGCATTCCGACTGACTCGTAGGACCCGGACGAATCGGAGGTCTCTAAGGCACCCGAGGACTCGCACTGCTCAGAGGATCCAGAGGTCTCCGAAGAACGCATGGCTCGGAGAGCTCGAAGGGACCGGAAGGGACCGGAGGACTCGGAGAACCGGAGGGATTCGAGGGAACCGGAAGACTCGGAGGACTCGATGGACTCGATGGACTCGATGGACTCGATGGACTCGGAGGGCCGGGAGGGCAGAGCCCTGACGATGTCGGAGAGGCGATCGGCGGTGAGATGGCCCGGCGTTTCGCGGCCGCGATCGCGATGGCGTCTACTCTCACGACGAGGCATTCGCGTATCCATCCCGTAAGAGAGTCCGGCTGGACCCCGTAATGAGAATTTACGCGCTGAACGGTCTGTCATCGGTTAGAAATCAGGATTATGTCTGACAAGGCCCCAAGTTATGACCGTTGAGCCCTTTGTCCTAGGCCGAACGGACTTGAAATCCGTTGATGCTCCACCACGACACGCACCGTGACAAGTCGGTCGAAATAGCCTAGATCAGGCCAAATCGCCCGTGAATCCAGCGACGGATGTTGCCGTGATGGCGGACGATGACGAGCAAGGCGAGACAGATCCCCCATGCCCGACCTGCGGCCACGGGGTCCGGCAACGGCGCGAGCCCCGTGTACAGCGCGAGCAGTCCTGCCACCGCGATCGAAGAACCCGCAACCCACTTTGTCCACCAAAGCGTCACAGCGAAGATCACGAGCATGGCCACGGCTAGCCACGGGAATACCACAAGAATCGCGCCCAACGAGGTCGCGACCCCTTTGCCGCCCCGCCCGTGCAGGAAGGGTGAAAGCACATGCCCTAGCACCGTCGCCAGGCCCACCACATATGCCGTGAAGCGGTCGACCAGGAGCAGCGCCATGAACGTGGGCAAGAATCCCTTGAGAGCGTCGAGAAGGCCCACGACGACCCCCCATCGCACCCCCAGAACACGACCCACATTCGTTGCACCAGGGTTCCCCGAGCCTTGCTGAAGATCCGCGTGTCGCGTTCTGGCCACCATGGTTGCCGGGTTGATCGACCCCACGAAAAAACCGAGAACGGCCGCAACCGCAACCACGACCCAGGACTCAGCGGTCATTGCTGGCCCCGCCCAGCCGAGGCGAAACGGCGACGGCGATGGTGCCTGGGCCGACGTGCGCGCCGACAACCGCGCCAAGCTCAACAAGAATCACCGTCGTTGCTGACGGGACTCTCGCTCGTAGACGATCGGCCAGATCGCTGGCCCGGCTCTGGGAGTCGAGGTGATGAACGGCGATGTCGACCCCTGACTCACCGGCAGCCTCCAGGCCCTGCAGAGCAAGCTCCTCCAGTCGGCTCAAGGCGCGGGCGGCTGTCCGCACCTTTTCGATGGGGTTGATGTGCCCGTCCGATAGCGCCAGCAACGGTTTGATGGCCAGAGCCGAACCGAGCAGAGCCGAAGCGGCTCCGATCCGACCGCCACGACGCAGATGCTCCAGGGTGTCGACGTAGAAGATCACGGTGGCCGCCTGCGCCCGCGCACTGGCAATGGCTGCGACCTCCTTGGCGTCCTGCCCGGCCTTGGCGGCCTCGGCTGCCGAAAGCGCCGCGTAACCAACTGCCATACCCACCGTGCGAGAGTCGACGACCTCCACGGGAATCGGCGACTGGCTCGCAGCCAGCGCGGCCGATCCCACGGTCCCCGACATATCCGAGGAAATGTGCACAGACACGACCGCATCGGCGCCGCGCTCTGCCGCGGCCTCGTAAGCATCGAGAAAGGCCTGCGGCGACGGCCGCGACGTACTAACCCTCGTGGACGTGCGCAGGGCGGCCGCGAGCTCGGCGGCGGTGAAGTCCACGCCGTCGCTATAATCCCGCCCGGCGAGAATGACATGCAGCGGAACAACGACAATGCCGTGGCTCGCCACAAGATCCTCGGGCAGGGATGCCGTGGAGTCGGTGACGATCACAACGCTCACCCAGGCAGGCTATCGCTGTCCCGGCGCGTCCCTGCGTACGCCGAAGGTCCGGACACTGCTGCCCGGTCTGTCAGCTGGCAACGATGTTGACCAGGTTCGGCGCACGCACGATGACCTTGCCGATGGTCTTACCCGCCAGGGCAGCCTTGATCTTGCCGCTGGCCAGCGCAAGGGTCTGCAGGTCTTCCTCGGTGATGCCCGCCGCGACCTCGAGGCGGTCGCGCACCTTGCCCTGGACCTGGACGACACAGGTCACGGTCGCGTCCACGAGCAGTGCTGGGTCGGCCTTCGGAAAGTCAACATAGGTCAACGACTCAGTGTGGCCCATTTTGGCCCAGAGCTCTTCGGCGATATGCGGTGCCACCGGAGCGGTCATCACCACCAGCGCCTCGGCCGCCTCGCGCGGCACACTGGGTAGCTTGGTCAGCGCATTGTTGAACTCGATCAGGCGCGCGATGGCGGTGTTAAAGCGCAGACCCTCATAGTCGGTCCGCAATGCGTCAATGGTCTTATGCAGAAGTCGCCTCGTGGGCTCATCCGGGGCAGTCTCGGTAACCAGCAGCTCGCCGCTGACCTCGTCGATCACGTTGCGCCAGAGGCGTTGCAGGAATCGCTGCGCCCCGATGACGGCTCTCGTCTCCCACGGACGTGACAGGTCCAGCGGACCCATGGACATCTCATAGACCCGGAACGTGTCGGCGCCGTACCCCTCGAACATCTCGTCGGGGGTGACGACGTTCTTCAGGGACTTGCCCATCTTCCCGTACTCCCGGGTGACCGGTGAGCCCTTCCAGGTATAGACGATCTCACCGCTGGCTGCCGACTCCTGGATGACTTCGGCGGCGGGCACGGACTGGCCCCGGCTGTCACGATAGAAGTAGGCCTGGATGTAGCCCTGGTTGAAGAGTTTGCGGAAGGGCTCTTCACTGCTGACGTAACCGAGGTCGAACAGCACCTTGTGCCAGAACCGGGAGTAGAGCAGGTGCAGCACCGCATGCTCGACGCCACCGACATACAGGTCTGCGCCACCAGGGTCGAGGGCGCCAACCGGTGCGCCTGCCACCGCCTGGGTCTGCTTGCCCATCCAGTACTTCTCCACCTCCGGGTCAACCAGGGCGTCGTTGTTGGCCGGGTCCAGGTAGCGCAGCTCATACCAGCAGGAGCCCGCCCAGTTGGGCATCGTGTTGGTCTCACGGCGATAGGACTTCAGACCGTCGCCCAGGTCCAGCTGAACATTGACCCAGTCCTGCGCCCTGGCTAAGGGCGGCGCCGGGGTGGACTCTGCGTCCTGCGGGTCAAAGGTGGCCGGAGAGTAGTCGGCAACCTCAGGCAGAAGCACCGGCAGCATCGAGTCGGGCAGAGCAATCACCGCTCCGGCTTCGTCGTAGACGATGGGGAACGGCTCACCCCAGTACCGCTGCCGGGAGAACAGCCAGTCGCGCAGCTTGTAGGTGACTGTCTCCTCGCCGAGGCCCTTGTCCTGCAGCCATTCGATGGTCCTGGCCTTCGCCTCGCTGACCCGCAGCCCGTTCAGCGAGATCTCGTCGTTGGCGGAGTTGATCGCCGGCCCGTCGCCGACGAAAGCCTGATCCTGTGGGTGGCCGTCAGGAGGCTGGATGGTGCGGATGATCGGAAGGTCGAACTTCGTAGCAAACTCGTAGTCGCGAACGTCCTGACCAGGGACCGCCATGATCGCGCCTGTGCCGTAGCCCATCAGCACGTAGTCGGCCACGAATACCGGAATCGACCGCCCGTCGACGGGATTGATGGCAAAGGCCCCCGTGAACGCACCGGTCTTGTCCTTGCCCTCTGACTGCCGCTCGACGTCACTCATCCGAGACGCCGTCCGCCGGTACGCCGCAACAGCCTCCCTCGGAGTCACCATCTGCGGTCCGCCGGGAACCCACGCCTCACGCGTGCCCTGCGGCCAGTCATCGACCGGGACGATCAAATCCACCATGGGATGTTCAGGGGCCAGGACCATGAAGGTGGCACCGAAGAGCGTGTCCGGGCGCGTCGTGAAGACGTCGATGGCAACGGTCTTGGCGCCGTCTGCAGCCGTCGAGCGGTCTGAGACCGGCAACTGAAAGGAGACCTTGGCACCGGATGAGCGACCAATCCAGTTGCGCTGCATCAGCTTTACCGGCTCAGGCCAGTCCAGCCGGTCCAGGTCGTCAACCAACCGGTCCGAGTACTTTGTGATCCGCATCATCCACTGGGACAGGTTGCGCTTGAAGACCGGGAAGTTGCCACGCTCGGAGCGACCGTCAGTGGTGACCTCCTCATTAGCCAGAACGGTACCCAGACCGGGACACCAGTTGACAGGGGCCTGGCTGGTGTAGGCCAACCGATGGTCGTCGATCTCCTGGCGTTGCACGTCCGCGTCCAGCCACTCCCAGGGCACGCCGGAGGTCGTCTTGCGTTCCCCCGACTCGAGCGCTGTCACGAGCTCGCTGATCGGCCGGGCCTTGCCGCGCCCACCATCGGCCGACTCGTCATACCAGCTGTTGAAGATCTGGACGAAGATCCACTGGGTCCAACGGTAGAACTCCGGGTCCATGGTGGCGATAGCCCGCCGGTCGTCATGACCCAACCCCAGACGGCGCAGCTGCCGCCGCATGTTGACCATGTTCTCTTCCGTGGTCTTGCGAGGGTGCTGACCGGTCTGCACGGCATACTGCTCGGCCGGCAGCCCAAAGGCGTCATAGCCCAAGGTGTGCAGGACGTTCTTGCCCGTCATCCGCTGGAAGCGCGCGAAGACGTCGGTGGCAATGAAGCCGAGCGGATGACCGACATGCAGCCCGGCGCCGGAGGGGTAAGGGAACATGTCCAGAACAAAGAGCTTCTTGCGGCCGGCCACACCCTCTGGGTCCGCCCACGGTCCCGCCGGGTTCGGGGCATGGAACGTGCCCTCGCTCTGCCATCGGTCCTGCCACGACATCTCGATGCGTTCGGCCATCTCGGCCGTATACCGGTACGGAGTGTCGTTCATCATCGCGTCCTCTGTTCGTCGCCGCGCGCGTCCTTGCTCCTGGCTGCCCCTGACTGGCGCATAAGAAAACCCCCCGCGCAGGAGGGGTTGCCGCGTTGAGGTCCGGCTTGGGCCTACGCGGCTAAGTAAGGAGCAGCGAACTTCGCATGGGTGACACGTTAGCGCAGGCTGGGGCTGGGATGGCGATCGCCATCAGCACGTGGACGAGGTGGAGGTCACGAAAGGCCGCCACCTTGACGGGTGACAGCCTTCCGAAGCCCGCGGACGTGGCCCCTACAGGGAAGCAGCCTTCTTGGCCATGGACGACTTCTTGTTCGCCGCGTTGTTCTTGTGAATGACGCCCTTGCTCACGGCCTTGTCGAGCTTGGTCGAAGCAACCTTGAGCGCGTCGGCAGCAGCAGCGGCGTCGCCGGAGTCCGCCGCAGTCTTGAACTTGCGGATCCAGGTGCGGAGCTCACTCTTGACGGCCTTGTTGCGTTCGGTGGCCAGAGCGTTCGTCTTGATGCGCTTCAGCTGGGACTTGATATTTGCCACGTGGAATCTTTCTCACATTCGGGTAGGTCGATGGTGCTCTGTCATGAGGGCGACAGAGGCGGCTCGGGACCGGGCGTGGGGATACCCGTGGTTGAGCCGCTCTGGGTGGAACTGCATGCGCAC
>Ga0075520_1000332_pt1 | contig 20060 bp, 18 predicted proteins | sample NGEPerB_FD_75100 | JGI IMG/M metagenome (GOLD analysis project Ga0075520, IMG submission 75100) | Arctic peat soil microbial communities from the Barrow Environmental Observatory site, Barrow, Alaska, USA - NGEE PermafrostAB12-B | ecosystem: Environmental > Terrestrial > Soil > Wetlands > Peat ... | reverse complement strand
GCGCTGCGCCGGCGCCTGCTCGACGAGCGCGAGGCCTTCGTCGCGTCGCCCGCCGCATCCGCCGCCAGCTCGGCGCTGGCCAAGGCGCTTTGCGACGTCATCGCCGATCTGGAGCCGGCGTGCCTCGGCATCTATTGCCCCTTACGTTCGGAATTTAACGCAGCTGGTGTGCTGGCGGCCGACGCGCGCCTCGCCGAACTGTCGCTGGCGCTGCCTTATGCACGGCGCACGCCCAAGGCGATGGAATTCCGGCGCTGGGACGGCGCGCCGTCCGACCAGGTCGACGAATGCGGCATCGGCTCGTGTGAAGGCGAGCTCGTCACGCCCGATGTCGTCGTCGTGCCGTGCGTCGGCTTCACCGCCGACAGCTACCGCCTCGGCTATGGCGGCGGCTACTACGACCGTTGGCTCGCCGGCCATGGCCAGGTCACCGCGGTCGGGCTGGCCTGGGCATTCGCCGAGATCGATCCAGCCACGTTCGATGCACAGCCGCATGACATCGCGCTTTCCGTGATCGTCACCGAGCGAGGCGTCCGCTAGGAGTCCGGGCGGCAGAAGACAGGTGCCGCAGAAAATGGCAATTTCAGGGGTCGCTGACCCCTTGAGCCATTTCTGGGTGGTGTGCCGACATTCCTGTGAGCCACCCGAACCAAGCTGGAAGCCGCGCCAGTGCAAGCGCTTTAGCTTCTACCGGCGGCTCACCGAATCGTCGGCAGAGTGGCTCAATATCAGGCCGGCGGCCACAGTCCAAGTCATTCGGTCCTCATATGATCGCGTCGCCCGTTCACGCGGAGCGCCTCAACCAGGATTCAGGCCCATGAAATCGTTCATCGTCGCACTTGCCGTCGCTCTCGTCGCGGCCACCTCGATGCCAAGCGACGCCTTCGCCCGCCGTCTCGGCGGTGGCGCCATGTCGGGCATGCAGCGCAGAATGCCGCCGCCCGCCGCGCCGCAGGCAGTCCCCGCCAAGCCGACGACGCCGGCCGCGCAGCCCACCGCGCCTGCGACCGCGGCAGCGCCAGCCGTCGCGCCGAAGCGCTCGTGGCTCGGGCCGATAGCCGGCCTCGCCGCCGGGCTCGGCATCGCCGCGCTGATGAGCCATCTCGGCTTCGGCGCCGGGTTCGGGAACATCGTGATGTTGTTGCTCCTCGCGGTCGTCGCTATCGCGGCAATTCGCCTCGTCATGCGACGCTTCGCGCCGACCGGCGCGACGCAGGGCATGCAGCTAGCAGCCGCCGGTGCGTCGTTTCCTGACGCGACCGCCGCGCCGCCGTCGTTCGGCGGCGCTGTCGCCGCAGCGAGCCCGATAGCGGTCAGCGACACGCCGCACGTTCCTGCGGGCTTCGACGTCGCCGGCTTCGAGCGCATCGCCAAGATGATCTTCATCCGCATGCAGACGGCCAACGACGCCGGCGATCTCAACGACCTGCGCAACTTCACAACGTCGGAGATGTTCGCCGCGGCGCGACTCGATCTTCAGGATCGCGGCACGACTGTGCAGCGGACCGATGTCGTGCGGGTCGACGCCGAGGTGCTCGACGTGGCGAGCGAGGCCGAGCGGCAGATCGTCAGCGTGCGCTTCCACGGCCTCATCCGCGAGGAAATCGACGGCGTCGCCGAGCCTTTCGACGAGATCTGGCACCTCGTGAAACCGGCCGACGGCAGCCGCGAATGGGCCATCGCCGGCATCCAGCCGTCGGAGTCGCCTCTCGCACGGGCCGCATGAAGGTCCGTAGGACCGCTGGATCACCGGGTGCGCGCTTCCTGCGAAGTCCCCTGACCTGTTGGCGCCGACGCCGGATTGAGCCATTTCAGGGTGGTGTGCCGACATTGCTGTGAGCCACCCGAACCAAGCTGGAAGCCGCGCCAGTGCAAGCGCTTTAGCTTCTACCGGCGGCTCACCGAATCGTCGGCAGGGTGGCTCAATATCAGGCCGGCGCCAACAGTCATAGCCATGCGAGTTGCCAAGCCCGTCCTGCTGAGTGCCGAAGATGATCGGCGTCTGCGAAGTCTTTCCAATCGCAAGCGTGTCGAGGCGCACGTTCACAGGCGGCCGACGGCCGTCGCCAGAAGTTTGTCGAAACCGGGATAGTCGCCTGCTCCAAGCGCGAACTTCCTTGTGAAGATGCCCCAGGGCTTGCCGGCGCCCAGGGCCGACTTGAATGCGGCCGCGTCCATGATCCAGCTGCCCCCGAGTAGCGTGACGCCGCGAGCAAACAGCGGGTCGGGCAGGCACCCGGCGCCGGGGCCGACGAGCGTGATCCGTTTGGCGTGCTGGCATCGCGTGAGAATCCCGTCCAGCGTGTCGTTGAGCAGCACAGTGCTGGTGGACAGGATCTTGTTGCAGCCCGCAAGTTCGGCGGCGTCGAGCGTGACATGCCAGCCATCGCGTGGGCCTGCGAGGTCGGCGCGCAGTTCCAGCACCGTGAGGGTGGCTCCGGTGGCAAGCACCTGCCGCACCAATGGCGGAAACAGGCCAATCATGCCGAGATGGTCGCCGGGCTTGAGGTCCAGATCGCCGATCGAACCGTGTGCCGAGCGAGGCTCGAAACCCGATCGATCGAACAGATGGCGCGTGATTGCGTTGACGGCTGCAAAACCCAGCGCTCGCTGTGCGCCAATGTTATCGGCATAGCGCTTCGCGAGGGCTAACGCCGGCATTCCTTCCAGCGCAGCGTGGCCGTTGGCGTCGCGCAGCACGGACAGGGTGTCGCCCAGCAGCACGAAGCTCATGCCCAGCGAGCCGTCTTCGAGCTCGATGGCACAGAACTCGCCGTCGCGGCTGCCATCGGCGGCGGTTGGCGGCAGGTGCAGTGCGTGCACACGCGGCAAAGTCGCGACTGTGGCCATGCGTTCGAGCAGCGTGACAATCTCGATGGCAACGGCGCTCATGCTGCGATCATCCCACCAGTGATGGCATCTCCCGGGCGCCATGCGGGCGTCAAGCCGGGCAATCGGCCGTCCAGCACGGTGGCGCACGCCGTGGCAACGTAGTGGGCGCCGCGGGGCGACCAGCGCGTTCGCCGGCGCTTGGCCATTCGGGCGTTCGCGATTTCGTTGACAGATCCTTCTGCTCGCGAACTTGAAATCGGCCGTCTCGCTCGACAGCGAGTGCCGTGGTCGATGAGCGCGCGGTCGTTGTTGGCGAGATAAGCGCGGAGTTCCTGGCAATGGAGGAGAAACCTGCCCACCGCCGGTGGTAAATGGCTTCGGTGGCGTTAGCGCCCATAGGGCCTCGCCAGCTTCGGCGGCGTAACCGTTCCAGATCAGATGGCGCAGCTGCTCGATATCCGAACTGACGAAGTCGAGGCTGGCTTGGTGTTTCGGCTGCCGCGAGTGATGCCTTTCAGCGACTACTCGATGTGGCGAACCCGTATCGAAATGTGCCACCAGTCGAGAAGGTGAAGAACAAACGAAGTCAGTCCGAAGGGGTTTCCCGGACCTGCACTCGATCTCCCTCGACTCGCACCGGAAACGCCGCGACATCCTCATAGGCGGGCGGCGCCAGGACCTCGCCAGTGCGGATCGAAAAGCGTGCGCCGTGCCGCGGACAAATGATCACGTCACCTTCGACCGCGCCGCCGGTCAAGATGCCACCATCGTGGGTGCAAACGTCCTCGATAGCAAAAAATGCGCCGTCGAGATTGAAGACCGCGACCCGGATGCCGTCCACATCGACCGAGCGCCACATGCCGGGCCGGAGCTCGGCTTTCGGGGCGACGTCGACCCACTTCGCCATCGCGCGCTCTACAGGAACCCGAGCTGCAGCTTCACCTCGTCGGTGAGCTGATCCATCGTCCACGGCGGCTCAAACACCAGCTCGACCCGCACGTCGCTTACGCCCGGCACTTCCTTCAGCCTCGATGCCACGGTGTCTGGAAACGTGCCGGCCACCGGACAACCCGGCGCCGTAAGCGTCATCCGGATGTCGACGTTTCTCTCGTCGTCGATATCGACGGTATAGATGAGTCCGAGGTCGTAGATGTTCACCGGAATTTCCGGGTCGAAGATCGTGCGCAGCGCTGCCACCACGTTCTGTCGTACCTGCTCGGCGGCTACGTGCAGATGTTCGGCTGCAGGTGCGACTGCCGTTTCATTGATCATCGGGTTCACTCCGTCGAAACTGTCGTGCCCTGCTGCTTCAGGGCCGCATTGAGGGTATGCCACGCCAGCGTGGCGCACTTCACCCGCGCCGGAAACTCCCGCACTCCGGCAAGCACCTCGAGCTTGCCGAGTTGGGGATGCGCCGACGCATCGGTGTCGGTGACCATCTCGTGGAACTCCTCGAACAGGTGCGCCACCTCGGTTACCGGCTTGCCTTTCAAGGCCTCGGTCATCAGCGATGCGGAGGCCGTGGCGATGGCACAGCCGTCGCCCTCGAAAGTAACGTCCCTGATGATCCCGCCGTCGACCTTGAGATAGACAGTAATCCGGTCGCCGCAGAGCGTGTTGTGCCCGTCCGCCCGGTGATTGGCGTCGAGCAGCACATGGCAATTCCGTGGCCGTTTGTAGTGGTCGAAAATCAGCTCCTGATAGAGCTCACGCACTTCGCCCGTCATTGAAACATCCTCCGCACCTCGTTGATGCCTGCGATCAGCGCATCCACCTCGTCGCGCGTGTTGTATAGCGCGAACGACGCCCGTGCGGTGCCGGCGATACCGAAGCGCTGCATCACCGGCATGGCGCAGTGATGGCCGGCACGGATCGCCACCCCTTTGCGGTCGAGAATCGTGCCAATGTCGTGCGGGTGCACGCCCTGCAGCACGAACGACAGGATGCTCGCCTTGTCTTTCGCGGTGCCGACGATGCGCAGCCCGGGAATGCGTGATGCCTTCCGGGTCGCATACTCCAGCAAATCGTGTTCGTGCGCCGCGATCGCCTCCATGCCGACGCTCGATACGTAGTCGAGAGCGGCGCCCAGGCCGATGGCACCCGCGATGTTGGGAGTTCCCGCCTCGAATTTGTAGGGAATGTCGTTGTACTCGGTCTTTTCGAACGTGACCGACCGGATCATGTCGCCGCCGCCTTGCCATGGCGGCATGGCATCCAGGCGCGCGGCCTTGCCATAGAGAACGCCGATCCCCGTGGGCCCGAAGATCTTGTGTCCGGAGAATGCGTAGAAATCGCAATCGAGCGCGCCCACATCCACGGCGAGGTGCGACACCGCCTGCGCGCCGTCGACCAGCACCGGGACGCCCTTTGCGTGGGCCGCAGCGATGACGCGCTCGATCGGCGTGATCGTACCGAGCGCATTGGAAAGCTGTGTAATCGCAACAAGACGCGTTCGGGGGCCGAGCAGTGCGCCGAAGTCTTCCATGTTCAGTTCGCCGGCGTCATTGATGGGAACCACCTTCAGCACCGCTCCCGTCTGTTCGCATACGAGCTGCCATGGAACGATGTTGGAATGATGCTCCATCGCGCTGATGAGGATTTCGTCCCCGGGCGAAAGCAACGGGCGGGCATAGCTCTGGGCGACAAGATTGATGCCCTCCGTCGCGCCACGAACGAAGACGATCTCTTCCACGGCGCGGGCCTTGATGAAGCGCTGCACCTTGCTTCGTGCCGCCTCGTACGCGTCGGTCGCATTCTGGCTCAACGTATGCACACCCCGGTGCACGTTGGCATTGTCGTGGGAATAATAGCGAACCTCGGCATCGATGACCGTCTGCGGCTTCTGGGTAGTGGCCGCGTTGTCGAGATAGACGAGAGGCTTGCCGTGCACGCGCTCCCGCAGGATGGGAAAGTCCTCTCGCCAGCGCGTCACGCCGAATTCCGGATTGATGGGGCGGGCAAAGATTTCACGCTCGGTTTTCACGCCAGCTCCCTGATGCGATGGCCCTGAGGCAGGCGCGACAGCAGCAGTTGCGCTAGCCGTGCCCGCACCGGGGCGACGGGAATGCGATCGATGACGTCCTGGGCAAACGCGTAGGTGAGAAGGGCACGGGCGGTCGCCTCCTCCACACCGCGCGAGCGCAGGTAGAAGATCTGCGCATCATCGAGCTGGCCGATGGTCGCGCCGTGGGTGCATTTCACGTCGTCGGCGTAGATTTCCAGCTGTGGCTTGGTGTCGATCTCCGAGCCTTCAGAGAGCAAGAGGTTGTGATTGAGTTGCTGCGCGTCGGTGTGCTGTGCGCCCGGGTGCACGATCACCTTGCCGTTGAACACGCCCCGCGACCGGCCGTCCAGCACTCCCCGGTAATACTCGCGACTGGTGCCGTTGGGCTGGCAGTGATCGATGCGGGTGTGATGATCGACGTGCTGCCGCCCGCCGACCAGATAGAGGCCGTTTAGTGCGGTGGTGCAGCCCACGGCATCGAACGTGGTGGTGATGTCGTTGCGGGCGAGGGCTGCGCCGAAGGCCATGGAATGCGACACGAACCGGCTGTCGCGACTCTGTGTAGCATGGATCGCGCCGATGTGAAATCCTTGCGGTGCTTCCTGCTGCAGCTTGCAATGCTCGACGGTGGCGCCATTCGCGGTGAAGATCTGGGTCACCGCGTTGGTGAAGTACTCGGCACCATCCCGACCCACGTAGTGCTCGATGACCGTTACCTGCGCGCCTGCCTGCGCCACGATCAGGTTGCGCGGGTGGATGGCGGCGTTCGGGGTGGTTGCCACGAAGAGAACGTGAATTGGTTCCTCGAGCGCGGCGCCGCGCTCGAGGTGCACGTAGGCACCATCGCTCACGAAGGCGGTGTTGAGGCTGCCGAAGATGGTCTGATGGCGGGCCTGCGTGAGGTATGGCTCCAGGGCCTCGGGTGTACGCTCGAGCGCGTCGCCGAGAGTGCCCACAGTCACGCCGAACGGCAGCCGCCCCACCGTGGATAGGGCGGGCGCATGACAGCCATCGACAAAGACGAGGCGATGACTGGCCAAGTCGGCAAACAGATGCGTGGCGATTTCGGTCTCGAAGCCTCGGTAGTCGGCTCGCTTCCGCATCGCCGTGAAGCTGCGCTTTTCGATCGCGGCAACGCTGGTGTATTTCCATTCCTCGTCGCGCGTCGATGGAAATCCCGCCTGGGCGAACTGATCGAGTGCCATCCCGCGAGTGCGGATGACCCAGGGCGTTCGTGCGCCGGGCAGCAACGGCGCGACCTGCGCGTAATCGGCGAGGATGCGATCCCGCGCCGGATGACTTTGGGCATCGTTCATTGAGTCACCGCACCGCGCGCTGGCGCCGTGCCGCCGCCCGCTTCCGTCTCGATCCAGGCGTAGCCGCGCTGCTCGAGCTCGAGCGCCAGCTCCTTGCCACCGGACTTCACGATGCGACCGTGGGCAAGCACATGCACATGGTCCGGCACGACATAGTCGAGCAGCCGCTGATAGTGAGTGACGAGGATCATTGCGCGGTCCGCGCGACGCAGCGCGTTGATGCCATTGGCGACGACCTGTAGCGCGTCGATGTCAAGGCCTGAATCGGTTTCGTCCAGGATCGCGAGCTTCGGCTCCAGCATCGCCATCTGCAGGATCTCGTTGCGCTTTTTCTCGCCCCCGGAAAAACCCTCGTTGACCGCCCGATAGAGGAGATCGTCGGGCATCTGCATCAGCTTCATTTTCTGGCGCACGAGAGCCAGGAACTCCACGGCATCGAGCTCGGCCAGCCCCTGGTGCTTGCGCACGCTGTTCAGCGCCGATTTGAGCAGGTAGACGTTGCTTACGCCGGGAATCTCCACGGGGTACTGGAACGCCAAGAAGATGCCCTCGCGGGCCCGCTCCTCCGGTGCCATGGCAAGCAGATCGCGCCCCTGGTAGCGAACCTCGCCACCGGTCACAACGAAGCTTTCTCGCCCGGCCAGCACCTGGGCAAGCGTGCTCTTGCCCGAGCCATTCGGTCCCATGATGGCATGGACCTCGCCCGCGTTGACGGTGAGATTGAGGCCGCTCAGGATGGGTTTGTCCTCGACGCGGACCTCAAGGCTTCTAACTTCGAGCAAGGCGTGCATTTCGATTGTCCTTCTTGCCTAGCCGACACTTCCTTCGAGACTCACGCCCAGGAGCTTTTGCGCCTCCACCGCGAATTCCATCGGCAGCTCCTTGAACACTTCCTTGCAAAAGCCGTTCACGATCATCGACACCGCGTCCTCCGCAGACAGGCCGCGCTGCATGCAGTAGAAGAGCTGATCCTCGCCGATGCGCGACGTGGAGGCTTCATGCTCAACCTTCGCAGTCGGATTCTTCACCTCGATGTACGGGAAGGTATGGGCCCCGCACCGGTCACCCAGAAGCAGGGAATCGCACTGGGTGTAATTGCGAGCCCCGTTGGCTGACTTCAGCACCTTGACGAGGCCGCGGTACGAGTTCTGTCCTCGCCCGGCCGAGATGCCCTTGGAAATGATGGTGCTGCGCGTGTTGCGGCCGATGTGGATCATCTTGCTGCCGGTATCCGCCTGCTGGAAATGGTTGGTCAATGCGACGGAGTGGAATTCGCCCACGGAATTGTCGCCGCGCAAGAGGCAACTCGGATACTTCCAGGTGATGGACGAGCCCGTTTCTACCTGGGTCCACGAGATGTGCGAGTTGGCACCCCGGCAGTCGCCGCGCTTGGTCACGAAGTTATAAATGCCGCCCTTGCCTTCCTTGTCGCCCGGGTACCAGTTCTGAACCGTCGAATATTTGATACGGGCATCGTCCTGCGCGATCAACTCCACCACAGCGGCGTGCAGCTGGTTCTCGTCGCGCATCGGCGCGCTGCAGCCTTCGAGATAACTCACGTATGCGCCCGCATCCGCGATGATGAGCGTGCGCTCGAACTGGCCGGTGTCCTTGGCGTTGATGCGGAAATACGTCGACAGCTCCATCGGGCAGCGAACCCCCGGCGGGATATAGCAGAACGAGCCGTCGGTGAACACCGCCGAGTTGAGTGCGGCGAAATAATTGTCGGTGTAAGGGACCACGGAGCCGAGGTATTGCCGCACCAACTCGGGATGCTCCTGCACGGCTTCGGAAAAGGAACCGAAGATGATCCCCAGCTCCGCGAGCTTGGTCTTGAACGTCGTGCCGACCGATACGCTGTCGAACACCGCATCGACGGCCACGCCCGCAAGGTGCTCGCGCTCCTTAAGCGGCACGCCGAGTTTTTCGTAGACCCGAAGCAACTCCGGATCGACCTCGTCCAGGCTTTTCGGACCATCCTTCTGCGACTTCGGGGCCGAGTAGTAGCTGATGTCCTGATAGTCGATCGGCGAGTGGTGCACGTGCGCCCAGTCCGGCTCGGTCATTGTCAGCCAGTGCCGGTACGCGTTTAGACGCCATTCGAGCATGAACGCCGGCTCGCTCTTTTTCTCCGAAATCCGCCGGATCACATCCTCGGACAAGCCGCGTGGCAACGTATCCGCGACGACGTCAGTGATGAAGCCGTGCTGATAGTCCCGGCTGATCAACTCATCGAGGTTGGAGGTGGCTGCTTTCATGTCCGTGTTCCTTTCGGCCGTCCTTGGGTCTGGTCGACGGACCCTAAGTGTCGGAGATTGCGGCGATCCATCGGCGGCGCCTCATTTGGGTTGACTTTCAAGACAGTTGCGGTCATACGCCGATGGCGCGGTGGAATTTGGCGATATCACCCGGTCGAGCCACTTTCGCGCTGTCCGCATCCGCCTGGGCAACAAGTCGCACCCTGAAAACCGCCTCGTCGTCGGCATGCTCAAGCAGGACCCGGCGCACCCGCGCCTGCCACAATTCGCCGAAGCGCTGCGCTTCCTCGGCCGTCGCGGCACCCGCCACGCAGCGCTGCAGCAGCGACATCATCGAAGGATCACCGGGGACGCGCCCGACATCAGCGGTCGTATCAACGGCGGTGCCGGTATCCGTGCGGGTGAAGCGCATCTCCTGGGGCAATTCAACCCCATACGCCAGCAAGTTGCGGCGATCGAAATGTCCCGCAATGCCCTTGAAGCCGGTGTCGCCGCTCGCTCCAGTAATCAGCGTCGCGATACTGGCGATGACGCCGACCACGCCGTCCGCGCGATCCCCGCGCATCTCCACCCGCACTTCGCCGCGTACGGGCACGGCTTGACCATAGAGGGCGGCAAGCGCGCGTCGCGTCAACTGCCACGCCGCCGCGACCGTCGGGCAGGAATGTCCCGCCAGCTTGACGGCGTCGAGGTAGCGGTACTCGACAATCCCGTCCGCGGCGGCCCCCAGGAACCCGGCGAGCGGGTCGTGCATCCGGATTGACGGCACGGCATCGAAGAAATCGGGATAACGCATGGCACTGGGCTTCGAGGAAGTCAGACCCGAACGAAGTCGATGACGATGTTCCCGGGCTCGCGCTCGCGATAGTGAATCGACACTGCCTGCCCGTAACGCCCTTGCAATTGCTCAAGCAGGGGCAACGGATCATGGTCGTTGACAAATCGCATTGTCTCCCCTGGGGCCAGCACATCGATGGCTCCGAAAATGGCCGCATGGCGGAAACGCTTGGCGATCCCGCGCGCATCGAACGGATAGATGCGCTCGGCCGATACATGCGAGTGAACGGACTGGTTCATGGATGGCTCCTGCCAGAGAATGACCCATTAATCGAGTGAGATCATAACATTTACTTTAAATACATGTTATCATTAACACTACCGGACCCAGGGTCGCAACTGGCGTCCCGCCCGCTCCATGCGCCTGACCACCTATTCCGACTACACGCTACGGGTACTGATGTATCTCGCCCTGGACCGCACGCGGCTCGCGACGATCTCGGAAATCGCCGAGGCGTACGGCATCTCGAGACACCACCTGATGAAAGTGGTGCATCAACTCGGGCGTACCGGTGTGATCGAGTCCGTGCGCGGCAAGGGCGGCGGCATCCGTCTCGCGCGTGCGCCAGAAGCAATCCGCATCGGCGAGATCGTGCGGACGAGCGAGGGCAACGCCCCGATCGTCGAGTGCCTGTCGGGCGACGCGAACACCTGCCGCATCGCGCCCGTGTGCAAGCTGGCGGGGATGCTGATCGATGGTTTCGACGCGCTGTACGAGCGCCTGAATCGCTATACCCTCGCCGACCTGATGATCGGCCGGAAGGCACTGGCCACGGTGCTGATTCAGCAGTAGGCGTCGACGTTACTGCACCGGCAGCGTCGGCGAGGCGCTCAGTTCGACGCCACCGACATGGGCCTTCCCAGTGAGCACCCAGAAATGACCGATGCCGCAAAGAGTCGGATCTATCCGGCCATCGCTCTCAGCGAACCACCGCACCGCAGCGACACAGCATCAAGGCGCTTCGGCCTCGGGTACCTGCGCCGCCGGGTACTCGGGGCAGATATCGAAGTTCAGACTGCGATGGGCGATTCGCAGCGCCGTTTCAACATCCGCAGGGATCGAAGCCCGGGCGAAGATGAACCCCAGGTAGCTCGCCCCATCGGGAGGCGGTGCGACGATCTGGCCGGGCTCCGCCGTGATCGTCACCCCGGTGACCCCGGATACCGACTGCGCTGCGGCCATGCCTTCGAGACCGTGGTAAATGCCGCGCCGCGGAATCGGGATCATCATGACCCCTGCGGCGCCGCTCTCGCTGGCTAAGGCGAGTGGTTCGGCCACCGGTTTTCGTGCCAACGGGCGCAGGATCAGCTCCTCCAAGCTCATGCCCAGGGAATGGGTGAGCACCCGCCCGCACAAGCCCCCGATCGAGCGGGCCGCGATCTCCAGCAGCCAGATGCCGTGCTCATTGACCCGCACTTCGGCGTGGACCGGCCCGGCCACGAGCCCGGACAGGCGGCAGGCCCGAGCCACCTCGTGACGGATGCGGCCCTGCAGCGCCCGCGGCAGCCGCGAGGGCGTGACGTAGAGGGTCTCCTCAAAATACGGCCCGTCTAGGGGATCGGGCTTGTCGAACAGGGCGAGGGTCGTGAGCTCGCCCCGTGCCAAGGTGCCTTCCAGCGCGTACTCGCGTCCGGGAATGAAGTCCTCGATGATCAGGCCCAGCTCCTGCGCGTCCCGGTCGGCCCGGAACTGGATGGCCCCCACCCGGTTCACGGCCCGCACCAGCTCCTCGAAATCATCGGCACGAATCACGCCGCGGCTCCCGGACAAACGCCGGGCCTTCACCACCACCGGAAACTTCAACCCGGCAAGCAGACTTCGGGGGTCTTCTCCGGACGACAGGTGATGGAATTCGGGACACAGGAACTCTCGGTTCTGAAGCAGCCGGCGAAACGCCAGCTTGTCGCGCACCCGGCGTACCGCGTGGGCGGGATTTCCCGGCAGGCCAAGACGTTCCGAGAGCAGCGCTGCAAGCTCGACCCCCGAATCGTCCACCGCCAGCACAGCATCGAGAGCGCCATCGATCTCCCGTAGAACGGTGTCCGCCGCCTGCTCCGGCTGGTCGAAATGGAGCGCCATGATGGGGGGCAGGCCCCAGGATGGCGCCAGCCGGTGGCAGTAGTTGGCCGCAGCCACGATCTCGATGCCCAGCTTTCTCGCAGCGGCGACAAAGTCGTCGTTACGGTAGCCGGTGGTGGGCAGAAGCAGCAGGACGCGCTTCAATGGCGCAATCTTGGACAACACAGACGGCGAACGCTGGGTGCAGCTATTTTGATTTCGGCCGTTGCTCGAAAGGCGCCGAGCCCGGCTCGCGGCTTGCCCCGGCCTCTTTGAGGCGATCGAGGTATTGCCCCCACAGCGTATCGCGGTTGGTGCCTAGCCAGAACAGGTAATCCCAAGAGTAGATGCCCGTGCTGTGCCCGTCGGAAAACGTCGGCTGCACTGCGTAGTTGCCGACGGGCTCGAGCGCCGAGATATCCACCTCGCGCTTGCCGACTTGCAGCACTTCCTGGCCGGGTCCGTGCCCGCGCACTTCGGCTGAAGGCGAATACACGCGCAGCAGCTCGTAGCTCAACTCGAACCGGCTGGCGTCCGAAAACACGAGTTCTATGACCCGCGATTTTTGGTGCAGCTTGATTTCGGTCGGTTGTGGCGAATTGGTGTCCATGGGGCGAATCAGGGGTCTCTTGGCGCGGCGCTGCGGCCTACTTCTGTGACGGCGGGGTGAAGCCGGCGGCAACGTCGGCGCCGCTGCCAAAGAAGTATTTCTCCATCTGCTGTGCGAGGTAGTCGCGCGCCTTCTTGTCGGCGAGGTTGAGCTGGTTCTCATTGACCAGCATCTTCTGGTGCTCGAGCCACTGCTTCCAGGCCTTCTTCGACACGTTCTCGAAGATGCGCTTGCCGAGCTCGCCCGGATAGGGCGGGAAATCAAGCCCCTCGGCCTCGCGTCCGACCTTGAGGCATCTAACCATCCGCGCCATGAACGAACTCCAGACTACGCCCATCGCAGGCACGATGAGCCGTTCGTCGAGTATGGCAGGCGAATGCCCGGATGTGCCCGTGCCCCTCGGATGCCCAGGTCGCCCAATGGCCAGCGCCTGCCAGCCGCCGGCTTCGTAGGGCTTGAGCCGCGCTGGGTGATGTCCTTGACCTGTCGTTTCGACGCATGGCGCGCGCAGGCGTCGTTGACCGTGTTACCTGACAGCGCGAGCGATATCGTGAGATCCCGTGTCGAAGGCACCTTGCCGCTGGAGCCCAGGCGCTCCTCCAGAACCGCTTTGCGCAATTCCCGTGAGAGACGATTCGCGAGGCCCTGACCACCCTCGACGTCGGGGCTCAGATCCAGGTTCCAGCCAGGCAGCCAGCCCTGTGAGCTTGCGTCTCACAGCAAGACCCCAGCCGCGAACAGGGCTACGGCCACGCCGCCTAGGTTTACGAACCAGGCACTGCGACGCGCCAGACGCAAAGGCGAACCTACGTCGATGTCACACAGCAAATGCCGCACACCGGCCAGAACGTGGTGCGCGAACGCCCAGACCTCGACCACCACAACGGCTTTGAAGGTCGCGAACTGGCACAGCCCTGTCACCTGTGTGAAGGCTTGCTCGTCTCGTAGCGAAAGAGCCAGCAAGACGGGAACGCCCACCGCCAGAACGACGCCGTTTATCCGGTGTCCGATGGAGCTCAGCGCTCACACCGGGCATCTGGATCTGCGTCAGCTCAAGGAAAACAGGTCGATGCGGATGAACGCTACCTTTCACCCGGGTCGGCCGAAGGTCGGCGGCCGATGAGGTTTCGTTCGATGAGTCTCCCACTTTCATCTATCGACGCTCTTTAGCGCCGCACCCTTGTGCATCGCGATATGGTCGCTCTTGTCGCTCTTGATTTCATATTGCGGATCATCCGGTCTCGCGTGATGCGTGTACACCCCTTGTAGTCTGCGTCTTTTGTATGAATCTTGATGATCTTTCCGCTGACGTGGCCGGCCTCCGAATTCCAGGTCACGTGATCGCCGGCGTTGAATTTCGCGGCCATGTTGGGGTGCCCTCAGCTATTGCGATTTCTACAATTGGTTGTGTTTGCGAAGGTTCGTCACTTCATTGTCGCGACTGACCTCTCGAACTCGCCTTCCTCTCGCAGGCCTTCGAGAACAACGCTCGGAGCTGAGCGCTTTGTTGTAACTACAGCCTGCTCGAACTCGAGCGCGTCGGCATCGATCGAGCGGCGCGGGGCTTGGGTCAACCCATGGATGCGGCGCGCACCCACCTCGATCGGCGGCAACGTCATGCAGCTGAGAGCGATCCTCGAACAGAACAACGGACCTGCCATTTGGCGCCGACGGACCGGTCGCTTCTAGTGGCATTCGCCCGATGTCATCGATGATGAGACTCAAGCGCGATCGGACACCGCTGTCGGCCGGTCCCAAGGAGCGAAACTGATGAGCACAAGAATCAAAGCGGGCAACGTCAGCCTGAAGCCCGCTTATCATTAGGCTGATAGCTTCCAGTTTCCGAGCGGAACGGGACTGCGAGGCGGTTCCAGCCATTGATTCCGATGATCGCGAGCGTGAGGTCGACGAGGGCCTTCTCATCGAAATGACGCCGGACTTCGGCGTATAGCTCATCCGGCACGTCATTCGTGGAAATCTGCGTGAGCGCCTCGGCCCAGACGAGTGCGGCGCGCTCGCGATCCGAGTAGAACGGCGCCTCCCGCCACGCCGGCAGCAGGTACAGCCGCTGCTCGGTTTCGCCAGCGGCGCGCGCTTCCTTGGTGTGCATGTCGAGGCAATGCGCGCAGCCGTTGACTTGTGAGACGCGTGTCTTCACGAGCTCCAGCAGCGAGTGCTCCAGCCCCGAGCGTCGCACGTAGGTTTCGATGCCCTGCATCGCCTTGTACGCGTCTGGCGCCACCTTCTTGTAATCGATGCGTTCTTTCATTGTCTGTCTCCTTTGAAAAAGGTTCGTCTTCGAGTCTGTTTCGTCAAGCGCCCTCGAAGAGCCGCTGCACGTCCGGGTGGGTGCAGGACCGCTGAAACCTCGGTCCTGCACCGGCTTCGCTCTGAGAATGAGGTAGGCGACATATGCATATCGCGATTCAGCATGAAGTGACGCGCGGCCTTGGGCCTAGACTGCGTGGTTGCGGAAACCCGCAACACTGACAGGCACCCATGACCCGCGATTCAAGCCAATGGCGCTTTGAGACCAAGTCGGTGCACGCCGGCTACGACCCCGAGCCCACCACCCACGCGGTGGCGGTGCCTTTGTACCAGACGGTGGCCTACTCGTTCGACAGCGCCCAGCACGGCGCCGACCTGTTCGACCTGAAGGTGGCGGGCAACATCTACACCCGCATCATGAACCCGACGCAGGCGGTGCTGGAGGAGCGCGTCGCGGCGCTGGAGGGGGGCATCGCAGCACTGGCGCTGGCCTCGGGCCAGGCGGCGGTGACCTACGCGGTCCAGACCATCACCGAGGCCGGCGACAATATCGTCTCCAGCAGCGCGCTGTACGGCGGCACCTACAACCTGTTCGCGCACACGCTGCCGCAGTTCGGGATTGCCACGCGCTTTGCCGACAGCCGGGACCCGGCAAGCTTCGAGCCGCTGATCGACGCGCGTACCAAGGCGGTCTTCGTCGAGTCGCTGGGCAACCCCCTGGGCAACATCACCGACATTGGGGCGATCGCCGCGATCGCCCACCGCAATGGCGTGCCTCTGATCGTCGACAACACCGTGCCCAGCCCGTATCTGTGCCGACCGTTCGAACATGGTGCCGACATAGTCGTCCACTCGCTGACCAAGTACCTCGGTGGCCACGGCACCAGCATCGGCGGTGCGATTGTCGATTCGGGCAAGTTTCCGTGGGCAGAGCACAAGGACCGATTCCGCCGCCTCAACGAGCCTGACGTCAGCTACCACGGCGTGGTCTACACGCAGGCCTTAGGGCCTGCCGCCTACATCGGCCGTGCCCGGGTGGTGCCGTTGCGCAACATGGGCGCGGCGATCTCGCCTTTCAACGCCTGGCAGATCCTGCAGGGCATCGAGACCCTGGCGCTGCGCATGGACCGCATCTGCGACAACACACTGGCGGTGGCGCAGTACCTGCGCGGCCATGCCAAGGTGGGCTGGGTCAACTACGCCGGGCTCGAAGACCACCCCGACCACAGCCTGGTGAACTCGATGATGGGCGGCCGCGCCTCTGGCCTCTTGACCTTCGGCGTCAAAGGTGGCCGCGCCGCCGGCGAGCGCTTCCTCGATGCGCTGCAACTGTTCACCCGTCTGGTCAACATCGGCGATTGCAAGTCGCTGGCGACCCACCCGGCGTCGACGACGCACCGCCAGCTCTCGGCCGACGAGCTGGCCCAGAGCGGCGTCAGCGAGGATATGGTGCGGCTGTGCGTCGGCATCGAGCACATTGACGACCTGGTGGCCGACCTGGCGCAGGCGTTGGCGGCGGCTTGAGCGGCGCGTCGCAGCGACCACGCAGGGCCGACAAGCGTCTATGAGCTTTACGTGGTCCATGACATCACAAGAGCTCGGCTTGCTTACAGCATGCAGTGATGATCGACTGTCGGCGCTGACCGTTGCGCAGCTTGCTGCGCGCGGTAGCTTTGAGTTCGGTCAGCATCTGATTTTCAGCCTTTGCCGTGCTTTCGGACAGCCAACGGAAGTCGAGCCATGTCTGCTCATGAATGGCATTCGTCTTCAGGAAAGGGCGCCGAACGTTCAATGACCGCTTCGATGCGACGCAATGTCGACTTTGCGCATGCTCGGATGCCTGTAGAGGGTGGTCGAGAGCGGCACGCGAACGCTTTTGTGCGTATACCAGCCGTGATTAGCCTCGCGGCTCTGACTGCCCGAGCTGAATGCCAGTAGCGGCCCGTTCCCGTGCCCGGGGATCGCGGCTCATGTGAACGCGCACCCGAGTGCGCACTCGACGCTACAGCAGTTGAGGGCGGAGGTCGCAGACAATGAGGGCCGTGCGTATTTGATCCATGATCGGGATCGGATCTTCGCAAAGCACCTGGACGATTCGATCAGAGGCCTGGGCCCGGAAGTATTGCGATCGCCAGTCGCAAGGCGTGGAGGGCCTAGCCCGAAGCGGCTTGCCGCACAGCGGCGGCTGTCCCGATCGGGGTGGCCATCGAGATCCCGGATAGGGATGAGGTGCGAAACACAACCTTGATCCTTGAAGAGGAAACCACGATGACCGATTCGACTATGGCACTTGCCGAGCTTGCCGAGAAGGGAGCCGACGTTCGAGCGCATACTGGGTTGCGCTCAATGTGCATGCCAGCTTGCTCACGACGGAATAGAAGCTGCTGAAGCCCTTGGCCCCACGATGAGACGCATAACCACCGAAAGAAGTTTGCCTAATCACTTCCTGGACAAAGATGTATGAGTAAATCAACTCCGCGACCCTTCATGCAGTTGGTCAAACCATCGCAGGCGCCAGCCGTTCCGCGGATCAACGTCACGGAGTTGTATTCGGTACGAGAGTGGTCGAACAGATACGGGTGTACTGCAGCAGAACTCAGAGCCGCTGTGGCTGCTGTGGGAAACGTCGCCGCAGATGTCGAGTTGCACCTTCGTCCAGTGCGAGACAGAGAGCTGGACCGAGCCGCATTGCGGAAGGCCTTCTCTGATCAGCCGGCCGCGGCCGACTGATCTCACGCAGAACCGACTCCCAACGCGTAACAGTTCGACTAACGACGAGTGGACTCGCTTTCGCGATTCTCACCCTGGCCCCGCAACGCTTCACTTGAGACAAAGTTGCTCCAACGAGCGGTCATCCTCAGGCCTCGGCGCTTCTGATTTGAAGCGTGTTTTGGCGCGACCCCAAGGCAGACCAAAGCCGGTCCGTACGACGTGCGCCGTGGCGACGCAGGTGATTCATGGTCCCCATGCCGCGCGCACCCGTTCGCGATTGAAGGGCAATTCGCGAAGCCTTGTGCCGGTCGCGTCGGCGACGGCGTTGGCGATCGCCGCCGCCGCCGGACCTTGCGCGGCCTCGCCGGTGCCAAGGAAAGGCTGGCCCGGTCGGTCGGCAATGTGCGCATCGATGCTTTCTGGCACCCCCGGGAAGCGCAGGATCGGATAGCCGCCCCAGTCGAGGCTGGTCACGCGGGTGGCATCGAACTTGACTTCCTCCAGCAGCGTCCAGCTCGCCGACTGGATGATGCCGCCCTCGATCTGGTTGCGGATGCCGTCCGGGTTGACCGCCTCGCCACTGTCCACCGCGGCGACGGCACGCAGGATGCGGATCTCGCCCGTATCACGACGCACTTCGACCTCGATGGCCATCGCCACATACGCCGCCAGGTTCTTGTACCGCGCAAACGCGAAGCCACGCCCTCGGCCATTCTGTCTGGTGTAGCCGGACCAGCCGAAGCGGTCGGCGGCCACGCGGATCACCTCAAGGGCACGCGCGTCGTCCAGGTGCTGCAATCGGAACGCCACCGGATCGGCGCTGGCTGCTTGGGCGAGTTCATCGATAAAGCACTCGATCGCGAACACGTTGAGGTAGGCGCCGAGCGAGCGCAGCGCCGACACGCGAAGCGGCATCGCGGGCAGGAAGTGGTGTACGACCAGCGCGTTGGGCAGCACGTACAACGGGATCGCGTTGCGGTCGCCGCCGCCTTCGGGTTGCGGCAGCGGCTTGGGCGCGGGCGGCGTGAAGGGCTGTGCGAGGTGGGTGGCCGCCAGCAGATCGCCTGCCGCACCTGGCCGCGACGAGTGCGTGTTGCTCCAGACCGCATAGTTCCACTCGGAGATGCGGCCGGTGGCGTCCAGCATGGCCTTCACGCTACCGATCATCGGCGGCCCGAAAGGCTCCCAGGCGTGCTCGTCCTCGCGCATCCACTGCACGCGCACTGGTCGTCCGGGCATAGCACGCGCCAGGAGCGCAGCATCGGCGGCGACGTCGTCCGCAGCATTGTGGCCGTAGCAGCCGGCCCCTTCGGCGTGGATGCAGTGCACCTGATCTGGCGCGACGCGCAGCATCTGCGCTAGCGCCTTGCGCAACGGAAACACGCCCTGGCTGTGGGTCCAGACCGTGTACTTGTCGTCAACGAACCGCGCGAGGGCGCATGACGGCCCGATGGATGCGTGCATCAGATACGGCCGACGGTAGGTCGCGGCGACGCTCTTCACTCCGGCGCCGGTGATTTCGCCGCGTTGGAGGATGACTGTGTCTTGCGACGGATTGTCACGCATGGATTCGTAGAGCCTGTCCACTGCGGGCAGCGTCGCCGGCTCGTCCCATTGCGCCGAATCGGCGAGCACGCGCAGCGCCACGATGGCCTGGTACTCGCGCTCAGCGATCACGGCAACAAAGCGGCCATCGCGCACGACCTTCAGCACGCCGGGCATGCGATTGGTCAGGTCTGCGTCCAGCTTGCGCAGTGTCGCCTGCGGACTGGGTGGGCGTAGCACCCGGCCGTGCACCATGTCGTTGAACCGCAGGTCCTGCACATAGGCGGCGCCGCCGCTGAGCTTGGCCGGGACGTCGATGCGCGGCAGCGACTGACCCACCACCGTATGCGAGCCCGCGTCGCGCACATCGCTTCGCGCTTGCGCCCGCACATGCAACACCGGGCCGGCGACAAGCTCGGCGTACGAGACGCTGCGCTTCGGGTCGGCACGGATTACTCCGTCGTCGAGCGTCAGCTGCGGCGCCGGCAGGCCCAGGCGCTCGGCGGCGCGTGCAACGAGGATCGTGCGCACCTGCGCGGCCGCATGGCGGATCGCCGTGCCGCTGTCTTGCATCGAGTGGCTACCGGCGGTGTATCCCTCGTCGGGCGTGCGCTCGGTG
>Ga0075520_1000331_pt1 | contig 20067 bp, 20 predicted proteins | sample NGEPerB_FD_75100 | JGI IMG/M metagenome (GOLD analysis project Ga0075520, IMG submission 75100) | Arctic peat soil microbial communities from the Barrow Environmental Observatory site, Barrow, Alaska, USA - NGEE PermafrostAB12-B | ecosystem: Environmental > Terrestrial > Soil > Wetlands > Peat ... | reverse complement strand
TTCGTCTGGGTGAGAAAGAAAGGCGCTGTGGTCCGAAGGTGACCGTCGGCACGCGGCAGTCCGGAGCGGTGTACACCTCTTCGGTGGGCAGATTCGCCACAAACTCGGTGCCGTCGGCGTTGGTGTGTGCCGCGGTGACCCATCGCGAGAATGGCGATAACCCGACGGTGAGATTCGTCCCGGGGCCGCGAAAACGGATACGGTCGAACGCTCGCACATTGAGCAGGTCGCGCCGCACCGCGAGTCGTGCCAGATGTGCGCGCCAGGCGCCGACCGGATCCCTTTCATCGAGTCGGGTCGCGACGGCGATTGCCCGCCACAGTCGATCGACATCAGGGATGCCGAAGATGGATTCCGCCCAGGCCGGATTGGGAGCGCCGGCGACGGTCCAAGCCACATGATCCGTGCCGAGCATGGACATGATTTCGCGCACCGGCCCGTTGGAGCACCGGATTGAGATAGTTGATCGAAACGTGGCTCGCACCCGCCCGGTAAGCCTGCGTCGCTACTGCCCGGGCAACAGCGGCATGCTCGATCGCGCACCGCACCACAACCCGTTGACCGAACTGAACGTTGACACCCACTCGTACGATCAGCTTGGCGTAGGCCTCGAGGAGTTGTTCGACCGGTTCATACGCGGCAGCCCTCTCGCGGTAGTCCGGGCCCTGATGGATGGCGTGAAGAAAGTACCGAGAATTCAAGGTGACGTCTATTGGCAGGTTGACCCGAGCGCATCTGGTAACGGAGTATTCGCGGTGGGTCGATGCGGCCGGCGCACCGTGCCCAAGCTCTGGCCCTGCTGTCGTGCCCGCCCGACACATACTGTCCCGCAACCACTGTCGCTCACCAGGAGAACCGTTGGAACTCAAGCCCACCGGGCCAAGCGTCAAGGGCCCCGCCGAAACCTTCACCGGCGACGTCTATTTCACCGTCATCAACAAAGGCGAGCCGCCGTCCCGGATGAACGTCAACACTGTCCGCTTCGCCCCAGGAGCGCACACCGCCTGGCACTCGCACGCGGTCGGCCAGACCCTGCACGTCACCGACGGCATCGGCCTCGTCCAGTCCCGGGGTGGCCGGCTGATCCGGATGCGGCCGGGCGACACCGTCCACACCCCGCCCGCCAAGGAGCACTGGCACGGCGCCACCGCCGACAACTTCATGTGCCATCTCGCCATGTGGGAAAGCGCCGCCGACGGCCAGGGACCGGACACCGCCTGGGGTGAGCACGTCACCGACGAGGAATGCCTGGCCGCGAACCGCTCCTAGCCTCTCCTAGCTCTGGCGGTGCAGCAGCAGGAACGAATCGGCCCGCATCAGCTTCTCGACCACGAACCACTGCGAGCGAGAGAAAGAGGCCCGCGCCTGGTCGGCGCCGATCAGGGTGGGTTCGTCCACCCGGTGGTCCGCCGCCTTCCAGTGGAGCACGCATCCACCCGCCGCGAGCACGTTGCGGGCCCAGTTCGTCCCCGGGCCCCAGGGCAGCACGATGACAAACGCGTCCCGGGTGACCCGGACCGCGACCGGCACGGTCAACTCCCGGCCGGTCACCCGGCCCCGGTGATGCACCACCGCCCACAACGGAATGAAGCGCCTTCCGGCGAGGAGCCTGGCGATCGGAGCGGTCAGCCGGGCCAGCTGCCAGGACCGGCCGGTGGGTGCTGCGGGTCGGTGGTCGTCATGTCTGCCATCCTTCCCGCGTCTGGTCCGCGGCCACATCCATGACAACGACCATTTGACTGACGGAATCCCGTCAGGCGAGGCCGCGGCGCAGTGCGTAGGCGGTCGCGTCGGCCCTCCCCCTTGCGCCGATCTTGCGGTACAGGTTCGCGGCATGCCGTTCGACGGTGTGCACGGTGATGCCCAGCCTCCCGGCGATCTCGGCGTTCGAGTCGCCGGCGGCCAGCAGCCTGAGCACGTCCAGCTCGCGCGCGGTCACGGCATCTGGTGTCGCAGTCGCGGACGATGCCGGCGACTTCCCGGTGGCCTCCATTGCCGGGGCCACCTCACCGCTGACCAGGAACCGGGTGATCAGCTCGAGGTCGCCGCGGGCGTCCTCCAGAAAAAGCGTCGGGAACGAGCCGGCCAACTCCACCAACCGGCCACGCGGCAACGCGTCGGCCAGCCTGCGCGACACCTCGACCGGCATCTGCCGCTCACCCTGCCGGTGCAGCACCAGGGTTGGCGCCTGCACCTGCGGCAGCCGATCGGTGACGTCGATCCGGGAACCGGCCTCGAACCAGGCCTTGGCCACCGACGGAGTGGCCGCTGTGCGGAAGACCTCCGCCAGTTGTCGGCCGGACTCGCCTGCCGCCCAGCCCAGCCAGGCATGCGCGGCCGTCTCGGCGAACAGATCCCAGTCCTGCTCGACCAGGGACAGCAGCGCCTGGGTCTGTACCGGACTCATCGCGTCGCGCAGCCGGGCGGCGCCGCCGAACAGCACCATCCGGCCGACCTGCGCCGGGTGATCGGCGGCGAAGGCGATCGCCGTCGTGGCCGAGTGGTAGTACCCGAGCAGCGCGGTCGTCGTGATGCCGGCCGCGGACACCACCGCGTCCAGGTCGCGCAGGTGCGCGTCCAGTCCCAGATCGGCGGTGTCCACCCGGCGGTCCGAGCTGCCGTTGCCGCGGCCGTCGTAGAGCACGAGCGTCATGGACCGGGCGAGTTCGAGGTAGGCCGCGCGCAGCACCGGTACCCGCCACTGCGCGAGCAGATTGCTCAGCGACGGCAGCCAGACGAGCGCAGGTCCCTGTCCGATCACCTGATAGGCCAGCGTCACCCCATCGCTGGTGCGCGCATAGTTCAGCGCAGGTCCGGACTCCACCCGGGCAGTATCCGCCACCGGCCCGGGTCCGCCGGAGAATCCTTGTGCGGTCAGCGGTCTCGGGCGATCAGTTGGGCGGGCTGACCTCGTAGGTGCCCTGGTCGTCCTTCACGGTGACAGTCACGCTGCGGTCGGCGCCGGACACCTTCAGCGTGCACTGGAATGATGTCCCCGCCTTGACCTGCTCGCCGGACGGGCAGCTCACATTGCTGACCCCGCTCAGGCCGTAGCCGGTGGGCGGTGCGCCGGTCAGCACATTGGTCACGCCCTGACTGACCTGCCGCTCGTCGAAGACCTTCTTGTTCAGGAATCCGGGCCAGACCAACAGGGCGACCGCGACGAGCGCGAGAATGACCACGGCGGCGACGATCCCGATGATCAAGCCCTGGTTCGACTTCTTGGCCGGCGCCGTCTGGGTGGCAGCCGCGGCCGCTCCGGCATAGCCGCCCGGCTGGGTGTAACTGCTTTGCTCATAGCCCGGCTGACCATAGGCCGAGCCCTGGCCGTAGGGCTGACCATAGGCAGCTGGCTGACCGTAGTCCTGCGGCTGCTGACCGTAGTCCTGCGGCTGTTGACTGTAACCCGGCTGCTGGCCGTATCCGGGTTGCTGGCCGTACCCGGGTTGCTGGCCGTAGTCCTGGGGCTGCTGGTACTGGCCGTAGTCCGGCGGCTGGCCCGGCTGCTGACCATAGGCGGCCGGCGGCTGCCCGTAGCCCGGCTGCCCGTAGCCCGGCTGCTGCCCGTAGGAGGGATTGCCCTGCTCACCGTAGTAGGGCTGGCCGGACGGCGGTTGGCCGTAACCACCCTGCTGGCCACCTTGCTGACCGTAACCCTGTTCCGCGGTGGTGGGCGGTGGGGAGTACGAGGGCTGACCGCCGCCCGGTGTCTGCTGGTAGACCTCGGTCGCCCCGGGATCATGACCGGAAGGCGCTGGCGGCGCGGACCCACTGGGGGTCTGTTGATCTGTGCCGGACGCTGAACCGGATGGCGAGCTGGGAGGAAGGTGGTCCTGCGGGCGGAAGACCGTCGTAGCCCCCGAATCGGCTTCGTCTGCGTCGGGTTCCGGAGCGGACCACGGGCGCGGATCCTGTCCATCGCCCGGCTGACCGCCCTGCCCCTGCGGCGTGCTCATCGCGCCCTCCTTGATCACACCGAATGCATCGGCGTCCTGAAGTGATCCAACCACGCCTTCGAAGTGCGGGCGCGGATCGCCGCGTCGCTCGATCGGGGCTGCCCGAATTCCATGAGCCACCGGAGATCACCAGGATACGGCGGCGGCACGACCGGGAGTACCGGGAGGCGGGTGCTGATACTTCGGGGTTTGATACCGGGTTGACACTTCGCGATTGGTAGGTCCGTCAGACGGAGCCCATCGCTACCACGCCCCGGCGCAGCGCGGTGACCGCAGCACCAGCGGTCTCCGCGACGACGCCGCCGGCCACCACGGCGACCTGGTCAAGCAGGTCCACCGCCTGCCGGCACCACCGGACGAAATCACCGGCGGTGACGTCGGTACCGCCGGCCACCGCCACCGTCATCGCGTCCGTCAACGAGCCGCCCCTAGCCCAGGCTGACAGCGCGGCGGCAAACCCCAGATCGGGCTCGCGGGTAGCCGGGAGGCCGAAATCCCTTTCCTGCGAAGTGATCTCGGACCACACCCGGATAGTCGCGGCCATCGCCTCGGCCGCCGCGGTGCTGCGCGGCTGGGCGGTGCGGCCCGCCCCCGGCGAATCCCGGCGCGATTCGAAGACCAGCGCGGACACCACAGCGGCCAGTTCCGCCGGATCGAGTCCTTCCCACAGCCCCCGGCGCAGGCACTCGGCCACCACCAGGTCGCTCTCCGACCAGATCCTGGACAGCGTCCGGCCTGCTGGAGTCAGCTTGTCCCCGATGACATAGCCCCGCTCGGACAGCAGCTGCAGGATGCGGTCGAGATCCTGGCCGAGCGATCCGCGGGCCTTGGCCACCTTCTCGGCCAACGCCTGGTTCTCCGCCGTCAGTCGTTGCCAGCGGCGAGCCCATTGCAGGTGTTCCTCCCGATCGGAACAGCCATGCACGGGGTGCGCGCGCACCGCCCGGCGCAGCACAGTCAGATCGACGTCGTCTTCTGTGGCGCGCCGCGCGCCGCGGGCCGGCACCGAGATGCCCGACGACGCCAATGCGGACGCGACGTCCCTCCGTACCTTCGGGGAGCGGTGGTCGGTGAACTTTCCCAGCTTGATCCGGCCGAGGGAGCGCACCGGTCCGTGGAAGTCGGCCGTCGTCAACCGGCCCGCCCAGCGCCCGGCGGTGACCACCAGCGGGCGCGCCGTTCCGTCGGTGGCCACGCCCGGATCGAGCACGACGGCCAGGCCCGAACGACGGCCGGTGGGGATCGCAATCACATCGCCACGTTTCAACGCCGCGAGGTCCCGGTCGGTCTCGCCGCGCCGGCGGCTCGCTCCCGCCCTGGCCAATTCCTTCTCCGCGGCGGACAACCGGCCGAGGAGTTCGAGGTACTCGGTGACGTCGCCAAGGTGGCAGTGCATGGACGCGGCATGTGACTTGATGGCATCGGCGTTGCGAGCGACCTGGCGGGCCATCCCGACCACGGATCCGTCCGCCTGGTACTGCGCGAAGGACTGCTCCAGCAACTCCCGAGCGGCGGATCGACCGAGCCGGCCCACCAAGTTCACGGCCATGTTGTAGCTGGGCCGGAATGAGGACCGCAGTGGGTAGGTCCGGCGCGAGGCCAGCCCACCGACGGCATGCGGGTCCATCCCCGGGGACCAGATGACAACGGCGTGACCCTCGATGTCGATGCCGCGGCGTCCGGCCCGCCCGGTCAGCTGGGTGTACTCCCCCGGCGTCAGATCGGCGTGGCCCTCGCCGTTGTACTTGGTGAGCTTCTCCAGCACCACGGTTCTGGCCGGCATGTTGATGCCGAGCGCCAGGGTCTCGGTGGCGAAGACGGCCTTGACCAGCCCCGCGACGAACAGTTCCTCGACGGTTTCCTTGAACACCGGCAGCAGCCCGGCGTGGTGCGCCGCCAGTCCGCGTTCCAGCGCCTCGCGCCATTCCCAGTAGCCGAGCACGCCCAGATCGGTCTCGGCCAGTCCCGCGGTCCGCCGGTCCACGATCCGGCGGATGTCCTCCCGTTCGGCCTCGGAGGTCAGCCGGAGCCCGGACCGCACGCACTGCGCGACCGCCGCGTCACAGCCGGCACGGGAGAAGATGAAAGTGATCGCAGGCAGCAGGCCGGACCCGTCGAGTTTCTCGATCACGTCCACTCGGGCCGGCGGACGCCAGCGCGGTCCGCCGTGGAAGCCCTGCCCCGACCCGCCCCGGCGCCGGTCCCGCGGGCCGTCCGACCCGGAGCCGAACCGGTCGGCCATTGCCTGCGCGTCGCTGACCGCCCTTGCCAGTGCGGGGTCGATCCGCAGCCGCGGCAGGATCACCTGCCCTGCGCCGTTACTGCCGTTGCCGTTCGTACCGCTGCCGTTCGCACCGTTGCCGTTCGAGCGCACCGGGGGTGGGTCGGTCGGCCCGGAGAACAGGTCGAACATTCGCCGACCCACCAGCATGTGCTGCCACAGCGGTACCGGGCGGATCTCGTCGACCACCACGGTGGTCTCCCCGCGCACCTCCTGCAGCCAGGCGCCGAATTCCTCCGCGTTGGACACGGTCGCCGACAGCCCGACGAGTTGCACCTCCGCGGGCAGGTGCAGGATCACCTCCTCCCACACCGCACCGCGGAATCTGTCTGCCAGGTAATGGATCTCGTCCATCACGACCGCGGTGAGCCCGGTCAGGTCCGGCGAGGCGGCGTACAGCATGTTGCGCAACACCTCGGTGGTCATCACCACCACCGGGGCGTGCGAGTTCACCGAGGTGTCGCCGGTGAGCAGGCCAACCCGCCCGGCACCGTACTGCGCCACCAAGTCGGTGTACTTCTGGTTCGACAGGGCCTTGATGGGCGTGGTGTAGAAGCACTTGCCGTCGGTGCTCAGCGCGCGGTGCACGGCGAACTCACCGACAACGGTTTTTCCGGCGCCGGTGGGTGCGCACACCAGGACGCCGCGACCCTCCTCGAGTGCGCGGCAGGCATCGACCTGGAACGGGTCGAGGATGAACGGCCTGGTGGCGGCGAACTCCGCCAGTTCCGGGTGCTGCCTGGCGCGCATCGCGGCGGCATAGCGATCTGCCGGGGACACGTCCGATTCGGAGTTCCAGCCGTGTCTGCTCACCCCTCCAGCGTGACATACGCGGAGCTGAGCGTGACGTCCCGAGGGCTGGCGCGGCCGGCCGTGGCTCGGCTGGCCACCGGTCGGTGGTCAGCTGACCGGCGGCTTTCAGATCTCCCAGTGGTGGCAGAACGGTCCTGGGGCACGGTCGCGGGCGTCATGCGGAACCGGATTCGGCGCTCCACTCGGCGCCGGTGTTCCGTTGATAGGCGCGGACCGCTTCGGAAATGGTCGGGTAGAAATGCTCGGGATTGATGGTGCCGGTCAGTTCGTACCGTTCCACCCGGTCACGGACGGGCGATTTCATCTCCGCGAAGACCAGGCTGACACCGTTGTCGTTGAGAGTGTTGTCGAGGTCCTCGAGCATGTCCGCGGCGGTGGTGTCGATGTCGGTGACGGGTTCGGCGGCGACCAGGATCCACTGCGGTCGGGGATCGGATTCGGACAACGCCAGCACCTTGTCGCGGAAGGTGTTGGCGTTGGCGAAGAACAGCGGACCGTCGAACCGGAAGATCACCAGACCGGGGAGCCGGTCGGCGTTCGGATAGACCCCGGTGTCGTGATAGCCGGCCAACCCCGGAACCCGGCCCAGCACCGCTTGGTAGGGCCGCCAAGCCCGACGGAAGACGTCGAGGATGGACAGCGCGACCGCGAGGCCGATGCCGGGGAGCACCCCGAGCAGGGCAACGCCGAGGAAAGCGGCGGCCGCCAGGGCGAAGTCGGACTTGCGTTGGCGCCACAGCCGTCGCATTCCGGCGATGTCGGCCAGCGACAGCGAGGCGGCGATGACCACGGCGGCGAGCGTGGGTTGCGGGAGATTTCGCAGCAATCCCGGCGCGAACAGCAGCATCAGAGCGATCGCGGCCGCGCCGACCAACCCCGTCACTTGGGTTTTCGCTCCGTTCTGCGCGGCGACCGCGGTGCGGGATCCGCTGGTGCTCACCGGGAAGCCCTGGAAGAACCCGGCGGCGATGTTGGCCGCGCCGATGCCGATCATTTCCTTGTCACCGTCGATCGTCTCGCCGCTGCGAGCGGCGAACGCCGAGGCGGTGGAAATCGTGTCGGTCAGCGACACCAGCGCGATCCCAAGGGCTCCCGCAAACAGCAGCGTCAGGTCCCCGAGCGGGACGACCGGCACGGTGAATGGCGGGAAACCCTCTGGGAGCGGACCGACCACCTTCACTCCGCGGTCCATCAGGTCGAAGAGATTCACCGCGAGGATCGCCAGCACGACCGCAACAAGCACCCCGGGAATCCGCGGCAGCAACCGTTGAAAGGCGAGGATCAGCACGAGCGATCCGACACCGATCGCCAATGCGGCGGACACCGTCTCGCCATCGGCGACACCCCGGACAAACCCCACGAATTCGCCGATCAACCCGTCGGCGTCGACGGAGAACCCGAACAGCTTGGGGAGTTGGCCGATGACGATCGTCAACGCCAAGCCGTTCATGTAACCGATCTGGGTGGGCTTGGACAGCAGGTCGGCGACGAACCCAAGCTTGAACACCCCGGCCAGCACGGTAATTGCGCCCACCATCAGCGCCAGGATGGATGCGTAGGCCACCGCCTTGCCGGGATCACCGTTGGCCGCAACGAGCGGGATGATGCAGGCGGCGATCATCGGGCCGAGGGACGAGTCGGGTCCGAGCACCAGAATCCTGGAGGGGCCGAAGATCGCGTACCCGACCAGGCACAGGATCGAGGTGTACAGGCCGGTGATCGGCGGCAGCCCGGCCAGCTCCGCGTACGCCATACCCTGCGGCACCAGCAGGGCGGTGAGGATCAGCCCGGCGGTCAGGTCCTTGCCGAACCACCCCGGCCGGTAGCGCCGCAACACACCGAGCCCCGGAACAGCAAGGACTATTGATCGGCCTGACGACATCCTTGGCTCCCTTGTCACGGCCGCATCAGCGGGCGAGCGTTGGTGGAAGGGTAGCGACCCACCCGACATGCGCAGAGTCATCCAATCGCGGCGATTACCCCCGTCGCGGTGCCCCGCTAGGGTCGGCGCTGATCGGTTGCCCGGGGATTTCGGATGAAGACTGACGACAGGAGTGGTATCGATGGCAGATCGGCTGGGTGCGCATCGCGGGGTTCTGCCGATCCCGGACCGGCAGCATCTGGGTCTGATCACGTACGACGCGAAGGACCCCGACACGGCTTTCCCGCCGATCGAGCCGCTGCTGCCGCCGGAGGGCGCACCCAATGTGCTGATCGTGCTGCTCGACGACGTGGGCTTCGGGGCCGGGAGCCCGTTCGGAGGGCCGGCGAACATGCCCACCGCGGAGCGGTTGCAACAAGTTGGGCTGACCTACAACCGGTTCCACACCACGGCGCTGTGTGCACCGACAAGGGCGGCGCTGCTCAGCGGCCGCAACCATCACTCGGTCGGGATGGGCGGGATCACCGAGATCGCGACGTCGGCCCCTGGCTCCAGCGCCGTCCGGCCGAACACCAAGGCAGCACTGGCCACCACATTGAAACTGAACGGGTACTCGACCGCCCAGTTCGGCAAGTGCCACGAGGTGCCACCGTGGCAGTCGTCCCCGGTGGGTCCGTTCGACGCCTGGCCCTCGGGCGGCGGCGGATTCGAGTACTTCTACGGCTTCATCGGCGGGGAGAACAACCAGTACTACCCGGCCCTCTACGAGGGCACCTCACCGGTGGAACCGGAAAAGACCCCCGAGGAGGGCTACCACCTCACCGAGGACCTGACCGACCACGCCATCGATTGGATCCGCACCCAGAAGGCGCTGGCCCCGGACAAGCCGTTCTTCGCGTACTTCGCGCCCGGCGCCACCCATGCCCCGCACCAGGTGCCATTGGAATGGGCGGACAAGTACGCGGGCCAGTTCGCGGGCGGCTGGGACGCCCAGCGGGAAAAGATCTTCGCCCGCCAGAAGTCCCTCGGCGTGGTGCCGCAGGATGCCGAACTGACCGCCCGGCCACCGGCCATCCCGTCCTGGGACGAGATGGACGACGCCCTGAAGCCGGTCCTGGAACGGCAGATGGAGATCTACGCCGGGTTCCTCGAGCACACCGACTTCCACGTCGGCCGCATCATCGACACCCTCGAAACCATTGGGGCACTTGACAACACGCTGGTCTACTACATCATCGGCGACAACGGCGCCTCCGCCGAGGGCACCGTCAACGGGGCGTTCAACGAGATGGCCATCTTCAACGGCCTGGCTGCGATCGAGACCCGGGCGTTCATGGCCTCGATCAAGGACAAGCTCGGCACGGTCGAGTCCTACAACCACTACTCGGTCGGCTGGGCGTGGGCCATGTGCACCCCGTACCAGTGGACCAAGCAGGTCGCCTCCCATTGGGGCGGTACCCGGAACGGCACCATCGTGCACTGGCCGAGCGGGATCGCCAGCAAGGGCGGCGTCCGATCCCAGTTCTGCCACGTCATCGACGTGGCACCAACGATTCTCGAGGCAGCCGGACTTCCACACCCGGACTTCGTGAACGGTGTCCAGCAGGCGCCGATCGAGGGCACCAGCATGACCTACACCTTCGACGAACCCGACGCCCGGGAGCGGCATGACCTGCAGTACTTCGAGATGGCCGGCAACCGCGGCATCTACTTCAAGGGCTGGAGCGCCGTCACCCGGCATAGCACACCCTGGCTGCCGAACGAGGTGTTACCGGCGCTGGACGATGACGTGTGGGAACTCTACGACGGCAACAACGACTGGTCCCAGGCCAGGGACCTCGTCGCCGAACAACCGGAACGGTTGGCCAAGCTGCAACGACTGTGGCTGATCGAGGCCGTGCGGTACAACGTGCTGCCGATCGACGACCGGCGGTTCGAGCGGTTGAACGCCACGATCGCCGGCCGCCCGCAACTGATCACCGGCACGACACAGGTGCTGTTCCCAGGAATGAAACGGCTCAGCGAGGGCAGCGTGCTGGACGTCAAGAACCGCTCGTTCACGGTGACGGCCGCGATCGACGCGCAGGCCGCGAAACCCACCAACGGGGTCATCGTGGCGCAGGGCGGCCGGTTCGGCGGGTGGGCACTGTTCTTCAATCAGAACCGGGCGAAGTTCGTCTACAACTTGCTGGGCATGCAGGAATTCGTCATCGGTGCGACCGAAGACCTGGCGCCGGGCATCCACCAGGTCCGCGCCGAGTTCGCCTACGACGGTGGCGGTCTCGCCAAGGGCGGCACCGTCACCCTCTACTACGACGGAGCCGCCGTCGGCACCGGGCGGGTGGACGTCACCCAGCCGCTGATCTTCTCCGCGGACGAGACCACGGACATCGGTGACGACTACGGGATGCCGGTCAGCGCCGACTACGGTCCGGCCAGCAAGTTCAACGGGCGCATCGATGTCGTCCAGATCGACGTCGGCGATGACGACCATTCCCATCTGATCGACCCTGAACAGGTCGCGATGGTCGCCATCTCCCGGCAGTGACACAGGGTTCACGGCAGAGGGAGCACCATGGCGCAATCCGGTCAGCGGTACGAACAGCTGACGCCCGCACAGCGAAATCGGTTGGTCACGAAGATGCTGTCGCGGTCGATTCTCGTCGCGCTGCTGATCGTGGTGGCCTACTACACGCTCCCGTTGAACCGGCCCGCGGACATCGGCCTGGTCATCCTGATCGTGGGGCTGCTCGCGCTGGCCGGAATCCTCACCTGGCAGATCCGGATGATCGTCGGGTCGCCGTTCCCCCGGATCCGCGCGGCCGAAACACTGATTGTCGGAATTCCTCTGCTGCTGGTGGTTTTCGCGTCGGTCTACTACCTGATCGACAAGGCCCAGGTCGACAGCTTCTCCGAGGCGATGACCAAGACCGACGCGATGTATTTCACCGTGACCGTGTTCTCCACTGTCGGCTTCGGCGACATCACCGCGACGAGTGAAGTCGCCCGAACCCTGGTGACGCTGCAGATGCTGTTCGATCTGGCCGTGTTCGGATTGGTCGCGAAACTGATCTTCGGCGCCGTCGAGATGGGGCTGCAACGGCTGTCCGCGGGCCAAGGCAAGCCTCCTGCTGGCGAACCTCCACTGACCGCGGAGCCCGAGACCCCGTAGGTCAGCCGGCAGTGGCCGCGGGCTGACCCGGTTCCACCGTGCGCCAGTCATAGACGACAACGGTGCGCAGCACGACGTCCTGCACGGAGCGCCGCTCCGGGCTGAGCACCACCCAGAACACTCCGACCGGGAAGAACACGCAGAACGCCGCCCGTAGCAGGGCCAGCGCCCAGCCCGGCTTCACCCGCTTCCGGGACAGCACCCGCAGGCCCAGCAGGTACTGCCCGTAGCTGCGGCCGATCATCGCCCAGGCGGCGGTCAGGTAGACGATCGCGATGCCGATCAGCAACGACAGCGACGCCCAGATCGACACGTCCTCCCAGGTGAAGGTCGTCGGGGACCAGATGAACCGCGCCGCCTGGAAAGTCAGCATGATCACCAGGCCGGTCAGGAAGACAACGATCGCATCGACGACCCCGGCCGAAATCCTGGTGACGATTCCCGCGGCCCGGTGCTCCGGCCCGACGAACGGCGTGACTGTCACTGATGGGCCCGTGCTCACTGCTGCCGCGGCGGGTCAAGGGCCCTGCGCCGCAGCACCCGGCCGACCAGCTGGCCGACCGCGTCGTCCGCGGCCTGACCCTGGACCCGAACACCGGCGACCGCCTCGGTGGCCAGCGACCCGGTGGATTCCCTGATGATCCCGGGCAGGTCGATGCCGTCCACAACACGCTGCGCGATGCCGATCAGGTCGATGTGCGACATCGCCGCGTCGAAGTTCACCCGGGAGACCACCGGGTCTGGGTCGACCTTGGCGACCACCGCGGCGATGTCAAGCCGGTCGACAATCGCTTGCAGGTCGACCTCGGCGACGATGCCGTCGATGTCCAGCCGACCGGCGATCTCGTTCAGGTCCAGCCGGTTCACGATGGACTCGATGTCGACCCTGTCGACAACTGCGTCGATGTCGACGCTCGCGACGATGCCGTCCACATCGATCCGTCCCACGATCTGGCCGAGGTCGACCCGGCCGACCGCGGCATCGAGGTCAACCCGGGCCACCGCGGCGTCGAGATCGACCCCGGCGACGATGCCGTCGATGTCCAGCGCCTCGGCCACCCGGTCGAGATCCACGTGCTCGAGCACGATTCTCGTCAGGTCCAGTTCCGCGAGCGCGGCGTCGACGACTCGCTTGACGATCGGCCGCAGCAGTGCCTGGATCAGCAGGTCGAGAGTGCTGCGGGCGTCGCCCCGGTGAGCCTGTGCGCGCAACTGCAACCGACGGCTCCGCGCGGTGGCGCCGGCCAGCCCGGCCTCGACCGCGTGGACCCCCAGCCGTCCGACCGCCCGGATCGGTCCGGTCGCCCACCACGCGGTGCCGATCACCAGGTCCGCAGCGGCGACCAGGACATCGCCGGCGTCGATCGGTGGCGCCGGCCCGATGGGTTTCGCGCCGGGGTGCGGATCGGAGTCGGCCACGCCGGCGGCATCGCGCGCGGACCCGGACGGGTCTGGCCGTGCAGGATTGTCGGAAGCGCTGTCGGATGCCGTCGGAGCCGCGTCGAGGTCGGTAGCAACCCCGCCCGGCGGGCGCGACGACACCGTGTCCGGCGACACCGGGGTGGCCGATATCGCCGTGCCCGAAACTGCCGTGGGCGAGGTCGGCGCCGGCGGTGCGTCACGGGTCTTGAGGCCCGAAGCCGGCTGCCCGACAAGCGGCCCGCCGGTGACCATGGAGGCATCGACAACGAACGGCGAGGAACCCATGGCAGGGTCCGCCGCCGTGGCCGCCCCGGTAGCCACCGGCACCACCGACACCACGGCCGTCTCGACAACGACGGGCACCGAGGCGGCCGTCAGTCCGCCAGCACCCGTAGCAGTGACCGACACCGAATCGACCGGGGGCACCAGCGCGTCCGTCATCTCGGGCGCTCCCTTCTGACGTGGGCGCGGGCCATCGGATGGACCCGCGAAGTCTGCAGAGGAAATCTCCTGTCACAAGATCATCCACCACGAACGCCGCGCCGTCATCGCCCATGGTGTCGCCCGCGGCCGGCCAGGAAGATCATCCTGGACAGATGAAGGGGCCGCACCACCCGCCGGCGGACCGTCCGGGTCGATCGTCCACGGGTCGATCTCATACGGATGGTGTGATGCGAGCGCCCCGCGGGATCAGCAAGGTAGACGAGGGTGGGTGTCATGCCGCCGGCGTTGTCGGTGGGTCGTCAGGTGTCGGGCGACCCGATGCTCGAACCCCGAGAGAAAAGGAACAGCAATGGCCATTGGACCCGTGCAACTGATCGCGCTGGGATTCCCGCATCCGGAATTTCACGGCGAGATCATCGAGGAGCTGGAGAAGCTGCGGGAGAGCGACACGGTCCGGGTGATCGATTCACTCGCCGTCTACAAGGACGACGACGGCGAGCTGGAAATCATGCATCTGAGCAACCTCTCCCGTGACGAGGCCATCGAACTCGGCACCGTCATCGGCGCGCTGATCGGACTTGGGGTCGAGGGCGAAGAAGGTGCAGAGGCCGGTGCGCTCGCCGGCGCCGAGGCCGGCGCCGAGGGCCTCAACCCGCTCGGTGACGTCGAGGGCTGGGACGTCCTGGAGGACATCCCGAACGGTTCTGCCGCTGCGCTGATCCTGCTCGAGCACCACTGGGCCGTCGGTCTGCGCGACGCCGTCATGCGCGCGGGTGGATTCCGGCTGAGCGACGGCTTCATCAGCCCGCTCGACCTGGTCGAGGTCGGCCTGTTCTCGGCGGAAGAGGCCGCCGAACTGCACGCGCTGGAAACCAGCGCTGCATCGGCCTGATCGCTGGGTGCCGGACCGGACCGAATCACCGCTGCCACAGGCGATCCACCGGATCACCGTGGACAGTGGAGATCGACAGGAGATTGCCAAGCATTGACACCGCACCGTAACCAGGTGAAGGGAGGTACGTGATGTTCGGAGCTCGCCGCGTCGCCCGCAGGACCAGCCGCCGGGTCGCCCGCCGCCGCTGATTTCGCCAACTGCAATCGCCATCCATCCGCCAATCGTCATGGGCGTGCGGGTGGACATTTGAGCCCGGGGCTGTCTCCAACAGGAGCCGGCCCCTTAGGGCTGCGCACACTGCCGCGCACGGCTCACGAAACCGAAACAGGTCCAATCCCCAGCCTTTTCATTCCCAGCGAGGAGCCTTCACCAATGACCTCCGCAGTCAGCGCGAACAAGACACCGGCCCCGGGTTCCGACTCGACCGGCAGCGCCCTGGAAACGACCGAAACGGTGCTCGTCACCACCCACGGCAAGACCTCGATCGCCGACGTGGTCATCGAGAAGATCGCCGGACTGGCCGCCCGGGAGATCACCGGTGTCTACAAGCTCGGTGGCGGCGGCGGGTCCCGCGCCTTCGGCGCCATCCGCGAGAAGATCCCGGGCGGAGGTTCCGGCTTGACGGCGGGCGTCGAGGTGGAGGTAGGAGCCCGGCAGACCGCCGTCGACCTGGGCATCATCGTCGAGTACGGCGTCGAGATCGGTGAGTTGACCAAAGCCATCCGACGAAATGTGATCAGCGCGATCGAGCGGATGACCACCCTGGAGGTCACCGAGGTCAACATCGTCGTGCACGACGTGCACGTGCCGAACCAGGACTCCGACGAGCCGGTCGACTCCCGCGTGGAATAGTCCCATCCGACGCGGCGGGTCACGTCGCCCGAGGGAGGAACCCACCACCCATGCCTACGGATGCTGCCGGATCTTCGGCCGCCGACATCGATGCGATCAGCGGGATCGTCGCCGCCTGCCCGGGCGTCGCGTCGCTGTCTGCGGCGGCACGGTCCTACCTGCCCGGACGGACCGTGCCCGGAGTGAGTGTGGACACCGACCGGGTCGACGTCTTCGTGGTGGCTCAGTACCAGGACCCGCTCACCCGGGTCGCCGACCAGCTGGCGGAGGCGCTGGCCGAAGTGCTGGCCGGCCGGGCTCTGTATGTGCACATCGAGGACATCGTGATGCCGTGCGAGCAAGTGCCCGACCCAGCGGGGTGATGACGGTGGCGGACGACCCAGACCTGCGCGCGGAGCGGCGCGCCTTCATCCGCGATCATCATCCCGACCGGGGCGGGGACCCGGACGAGTTCATCGAGGGGCTGCACCGCCTCGCCGACTCACCGAAAGGTCCGTCGGTACCCGTGTACGCGTATCGCAGCAGGCGGATGACGTCGACCCGATGGCTGCGCCGGATGCGTGCCCGATGGGCCGGCATCCCACCTCGCCGGCTGAAGTGAACACCGGCCCCCGGCTCGCAGAACCACTGCAGCACAACTGTTCTCAGCTGAACGCAGCACCTACCGCACTTCCACTGACGGGACGGGCACAACAATGAACAAGGGAATCGCCATTTCGGTCGGCATGGCCGCCGGCATCGCACTCGGTTTCGCCGGGGCGTTCGGCGGATTCAATGCCTTCATCATCGTGCTGATCATGGCGCTCGTCGGCGCTGCGGTGGGCGCCGTCGTGGGCGCAGTGATCGACGGCCGGATCAACGTGACCGATTACGTCAGTGGCCGTTCCAACGGCCGCACTGACCGTTGACGGGCGGTCCCCCGCCCGGTGCGGTGACGGGCGGTGCCGTCACAGCCGACGCCGGGCTCGGCGACGCTGCGCCCACCGATCCTTCGGAACGCGGCTGGACCAGCATCACCGACCGGGTGGTGCAGAAAACCGCCGCGCAGGCGGCGCTGGAAGTCGACCACGTCCACGGCATCTCCCGGCAGCGCATCTCCCGGGCGCTGCGCAGCGGCGGCGGCGTCGAGGCGCACGTCGCGATCGACGGCGGGCTGGCCCAGTTGCGCGTGGAGATCGAGGTGGATTACCCCGCTCCCGTCCGGCTGATCACCCGGCAGGTTCGCCGGCACGTCCGCGACCGGGTGACCCGGCTGTGCGGACTGACCGTCGCCGACGTCGACATCACCGTCGCCGCGCTGCGTCTGGAAACCCGTCAGGTCAGGCGGGTGCTGTGAACTCCCCCGTGTCGTCGGATCGTCCGCCCGCCGGGCCCTCCCGCGAGAGACCCGCCTCGCATGCTGTATCTAAACCGACCAGCCCGCCCAGCCCGCCGCCCCGGCTGCCTCGGGGCCGGCGAACGGTGTCCGCGGCCATCGTCGCCATTCTGCTGCTGGTCCTGGGTGCGCTGGTGGCCTTGCAGGCCGTCCTCGTGCAGACCGGCCGGCAGCCCTATGGCGTCGACGCGTCGGCCGTCGCCGACCGACTGCACAGGACGCCGTGGACGGACACCGCGGTGATCACCGCCGCAGCGGTCGCCATTGTGGTGGGCCTTGGACTACTGGCTTTGGCGATGCTGCCCTCCCGGCGGCGCTATCTCCAGCTACGCGAGAGAGATCCGGTGCTGGTCACCGGGATCACCCCGGCCAACCTGCGCCGGGCGCTGTCCGGCGCCGCGCAGCGCGTCAACGGGATCATTGCCGCAGAGACCGAACTGCACCGCACCACCGCGACAACCGTGATCACCAGTTCGCTGAGCATGACGGAGCGGCTGCCCGCAGCGGCCGAGGACGCCATCACGGTCCGGCTGAAGCAGTTGGATCCGGTGGTGCCGATCGCGGTGCGGGTGCGGCTGAGCAGCAAGGGTCGTCGATGAGCTCGAAGACCGCACGCGGTAACCGCATCGGGCTCGCTGTGGTCGGCGTCCTGTTGCTGGCCGCCGGCGGGTACGTCCTGGCCCGGTCGCTCGGCGCGTTCGGCACAGAGCAGGCGGATGCGCCGGTGTACGCCGAGCGCACCGCCAGCTGGATCCACGCGCAGCAACCATGGATCTGGATCACCCTCGCTGCTATCGGGGTCATCGTGGCGTTGTTGGCGCTGCGCTGGCTGCTGGTCCAGTTGCGGACGGACCGCCTCGGCCGGATCGCGATGGACACAGATCTGGCCCTCGATCCCGACGACGACGGCGACCTCGGGGCCGGCCGGACCACGCTGCCCACCAGCGCACTCACCACCGCGATCGGACAGGAGATCGACGGCTATCCGGGTGTGCGCGCCGTCACAGTCCACGTGGCCGGCCGGCCCGACCGTCCGGAGTTACGACTGGAGGTCACCATCGATTCGGACGCCGATCCGGCCCGAATCCGCACCCGCATCGTCGACGAGGCCATCGCGCATGCCAAGGCGGCGCTGGACACCGAGTTCCTGCCCACCCAGCTGCTGCTGGCCGTGAAGCGCCCGCCGCGGAACGTCCGCACGTACATCTGAGGTCGCCGGGTGGGGGCGCCCCGGACTGGCACAGTCAGATCCCGTGCGGGCATTAGCATCCACTGATGACGGTTGAGCCCCGGGCGGGCGTGGCTGGCAAGGCGGCCAAGGCGCGGGACACCGCAGCGCACTACGCCGAGCTGCTGGAAAGCACGGCGCTGGGGCGGCTGTGGTCCCGATTGCTCGAGGTCGAGTTCGTGGACCGCTCGGTCGCGTTGGCCGCCAAGGCGTTCGTCTCGCTGTTCCCGCTGCTGATCATCATTGTCGCGTTGACCCCGCAGGGTGTCCGCGAGCAGGTGGTGCAGATCCTGGCTGATCGGCTGGGTCTGAGTGGGACCTCCTTCGACGCCGTCCGGGAGTCCTTCGCGACGCCGGATGCGACCAAAGCAGCCACCGGGATCATCGGCTCCGCGTTGACGGTGGCCTTTGCGGTGTCGTTCACCACCGCCCTGCAACGGCTGTACCTGCGCGCGTGGCGGCGGCCGCCCGGCGGCGGTTTGAAGAACAAGGGGCGCGGCGCGATCTGGATCGGCGGACTGTCCGCGCTGCTGATCATCCTGTCCTCGGTGCGGACCGTGGTGCACGGGCCGACCGGCCCCGTGCTGACCTGGACCCTCGGGGTGATCGGCACTTCCATGCTGTGGTGGTGGACGGCCAGGCTGATGGTGCGCGGCGAGATCCGCTGGCGGGCGTTGCTACCGACCGCTGTGCTCACCGGAATCGGCTCGTCGTTCTACACCATGGCCGGATCCATCTGGATGCCCGCGCACGTCGCGAACCAATACAGGCAATTCGGCACCTTCGGCATCGCGCTGGCCTTCGTCACCTGGCTGACCGGGCTGGCCTTCGTGCTCGTCTTCGCCGCCGTGCTGGGGCCGGCCCTCGCCGATGGCGACGACGCCCTCGGCCGGTGGATGAGATCGAACCAGCCGACAGCGGTCGAACCCGGATCGCTGCCCGCGCTGCCCGGCCCGAGCCGGCCGATGCGACTGTCCGATGCCTTCGGGCGCGGTGCGGGCGGGTCGGGGGTCACGCTGTCCGCGCCGGTCGCGGCTGTCGCAGAAGTGCCGGGTGAGTCGGTGCCGACGGACCCAGTTGAAGCGCCGATCGCGAAGGTCCCTCCCGCCGCGGGTACGCCCCGCGGTGACGGGGGCTGACCGTTTGTCCGGGGCGCTTCGTCCGCCCCGGACACCGGAAATCAGGCCAGAGCCTTGGCCTTCAGCTGTTCGTACTCCGCGCTGGTGATGGTGCCGTTGTCCAGCAGCGCCTTGGCGTCGGCGATGTGCTCGGCCGGTGATGCGCCGCCGCCGCTGCCCGCGACCTGCTTGATGTACGCGTTCGTCTCGCTCTGCGCCTGCCGCACGGCGGCCACCTGGCGCTCACTCATCCCGCGCCCGCGTGCGATCAAGTACACCAGCGCGCCCAGGAACGGGATGAAGATCAGCACCAGAATCCAGACGCCCTTCCAGATCCCGGCCAACTGGTGATCACGGAAGAGGTCGCCCAGGATCTGGAAGAGCACCATCAGGTACGCGAAGAAGACGAAGCACCAGATGACGATCCAGATAAAGCTCCAGAAGTTCTGCATGGCTGTTCCCTTGGTTCGGTGGGTGTAGGCGCCGGCAAAGCCGTCGTCTGGGCAGGCCCTGCGCGCCTTTTCCGCGATGCGCGGATGCGCAAATCCTACGACGGTTTCCGGCGGACCTACATCACCCGGCGCGGGTGACCCCTGCGGCACGAACCGCGATGCCGCGCAATGCGTTGC
>Ga0075520_1000330_pt1 | contig 20070 bp, 16 predicted proteins | sample NGEPerB_FD_75100 | JGI IMG/M metagenome (GOLD analysis project Ga0075520, IMG submission 75100) | Arctic peat soil microbial communities from the Barrow Environmental Observatory site, Barrow, Alaska, USA - NGEE PermafrostAB12-B | ecosystem: Environmental > Terrestrial > Soil > Wetlands > Peat ... | reverse complement strand
CGGGCTCAGGACATGCCCGAGGTCGAGGTGATCCTCGTCGAGGACCCGCAGCCGGACGGTCCGTTCGGCGCCAAGGGCGTGGGGGAGATCGGCCTCGTCCCGACGGCTCCCGCCGTAGCGGGCGCCCTCTTCGCGTTCGACGGCGTCCGCCGGTTCACGCTGCCCATGAAGGACTCCGCCGCGGCCCGGGCGCTAAGGCGGTGACGGCGTGAAGACGCATTCGACGTCAGCATCGCTGACCAAGGTCACCGGCCTCAGATGCGTGCTCTGCACGGCAGTCTGGGTGCACGGCGATGTGGAGTACACGTGCCCGCGCTGCGGGATCGAAGGCATCCTCGACGTCGAGTACGACGCCGAGCGTATCGGCAAGCGGTTCTCGCGCCGCACGCTCGAGACGGACCGCGATCTCTCCCTCTGGCGGTACCGGGCCCTCCTGCCGCTGCCCGACGACATCGTCCCGCCGCGTCTTCAAGTGGGCTGGACACCCGTCGTCGAGGCGCCCGCGCTCGCGAAGGAGCTCGGACTCGGGGCCTTCTTCGTCAAGGACGACGGCCGCAACCCCACGGCCTCCTTCAAGGACCGCGCGAGCTCGGTGGGCGTCCTGCGCGCGCGGTGGCTCGGCCGGAACGAAATCACCTGTTCTTCGACCGGCAACGCGGCCTCGTCCCTCGCCGGTTTCGCGGCGGAGGCGGGGATGAAGGCGTTCATCTTCGTCCCGGCCTCCGCCCCGGAAGCGAAGGTCGCGCAGCTCCTCGTCTACGGAGCGAAGGTCTTCCTCGTCGAAGGGCCTTACGAGGACGCGTTCCGGGTCTGCCAGGCCGCCGTCGAAGCCTTCGGCTGGTACAACCGCAACTGCGCGATCAACCCGTACCTCGTCGAGGGGAAGAAGACGTGCGGGCTCGAGATCGGCGAGCAGATGCGCGAGAGGCTGCCCGACGTCGTCACCGTTGCGCTCGGCGACGGCTGCACGACGGCGGGGATCTGGAAGGGGCTCGTCGAGATGAAGACGCACGGCGTCATCGACCGCCTGCCGCGCCTCCTGGCCGTCCAGGCCGAGGGCGCCGCGCCGCTCGCGAAGACCTTCGCGCGCGGTGACGAGCGCATCGAGCCCGTCGAGGCGCACACGCTCGCCGACTCCATCAACGTGGGCTCTCCGCGGAACGGCATCAAGGCCCTGCGCGCCGTGCGCGCCTCCGGCGGCGCGATCGTGACCGCGAGCGACGAGGCGATCCTCGCGTGGATCCCGCGTCTTGCCCGCGCGACGGGCGTCTTCGCCGAGCCCACGGGAGTCGCCGCGCTCGCCGGCCTCGAGGTCGCGCTCGAGAAGGGCCTCGTGGCGCGCGGGGAGCGCGTCCTCCACGTCGCCACCGGCAACGGTTTGAAAGACACACGGGGAGCGATGCGCTCGGTCGGCCCCCCGACACGCATTTCGCCGGATCTCGACGCGGTCCGACGCACATTGGAGCTGAAACGATGATTCACGGTCCGACCTATTCCGAGATGCGCGACCCCGGCCTGCTGCCCGTGGACCTCCGGCAGCGCGCGCAGGCCGCCCGGTGCGAGTCGCCTCTAGACCCCGTCAACCTCTTCAACATCACGTGGCACGACGACGCCGGCCGCGTGCGCGCGCTCCGCCTGCCCGAGGCCCTCACGGGAGTACCGGCGCCGATCGTCCTCCTCTACGCGAAGGACTTCCCGACGGGTGCGCACAAGGTCGGGGCCACGTACTCGGTCCTCATGGAGCACCAGCTTGCGGGTGACGTTCGCCCCGGGACGACGACGCTCGTCTGGCCGTCGACCGGCAACTACGGCATCGGCGGTGCATGGGTGGGCCCGCGCATGGGTTACGAGTCGGTCGTCATCCTGCCCGAGGACATGAGCGCCGAGCGCTTCGAGAAGATCGCCGCGTATGGCGCCACCGCCATCAAGACGCCCGGCTGCGAGAGCAACGTCAAGGAGATCTACGACGAGTGCAAGCGGCTCGCGGCGCAGCCGCGCGTCGCCGTCATGAACCAGTTCGCCGAGATGGCGAACTACCGCTGGCACTACAACGTGACCGGCGCGGCCGCGGTCGAGGCCGTCGAGGCGCTCGGTTGCGGCCGGCCCGCGGCCTTCGTCTCGGCCATGGGCTCTTCGGGCACGATCGCGGCGGGCGACGCGCTCAAGGCGCACTTTGGGACGCGCATCGTCGGGCTTGAGCCGATCCAGTGCCCGACGATCTCGCGAAACGGCTACGGCGGACACGCGATCGAGGGCATCGGGGACAAGCACGTGACCTGGATCCACCACGTCACGAACATGGATGCCGTCATGGCGATCGACGACCAGGAGTGCCTGCTCGGGCTCCAGCTCGTCGCCGAGCCCGCCGGGCGCGACTTCCTCGCCTCGGAGGGCGGGCTGGGCGACACCGCGAACCGGCTCTCGACGCTCCTCGGCGTCAGCGGGGTCTGCAACATCCTCGGCGCGATCAAGACCGCGAAGTGGCTCGGGCTCGGCAAGGACGACGCCATCGTCACCGTGGCGACGGACGGCCTCGACCGGTACCCGTCGGTCCTGCGCCGCCTCGAGAAGACGACGGGCCCGCTCACGCGTGGGGCGGCCGAGGCGCGCCTCGCGTCGATCTTTCGCGGCCAGAAGCTGGACTGGATCACCGAGGGGACCGTCGAGAACCGCGAGCGCTGGCACAACCTGAAGTACTTCACGTGGGTCGAGCAGCAGGGGAAGACCGTGGCCGAGCTCGACGCGCAGCTCTCCGAGCGATGGTGGGCCGACCAGGCGGCGCTCGCCGGAGACGTGGACCGGCGGCTTCGCGAGGCGCGCGGCTGGTGACGGGACGGGCCGCCGGGTCGGCCGGCGCCGGCGGGCTCGCGATCACGGGCGGCACCGTCGTCGCGCTCGACCCTCCCGGGGTCGGGCGGCGCGACGTCCTCCTGGGGGTCGAGCCGCGCCGCGAGCTCGACGCGTCGGGCTGCCTCGTCATGCCGGGTCTCACGATCGCCCACACGCACCTCTATTCCGCGCTCGCGCGGGGGATGCCGGGCCCCGCCGAGCCGCCGCGCTCCTTCCGGGAGATCCTCGAAAAGGTCTGGTGGCGGTTGGACACGGCTCTCGACGAAAAATCGCTCGAGGCCTCGGCGGAGCTTGCCCTCCTCGACGCGGCGCTCTCAGGCGTCACGGCGGTGATCGACCACCACGAGTCCCCATCCTTCATCGCGGGCTCCCTCGGTGTCCTCGCGCGGGCGGCGCGCGCGGTCGGCGTGAGGGCCGCGTTCTGCTATGGGGCGACGGACCGTAACGGTGCGAAAGGCGCCCGCGAGGGCCTCGCCGAGTGCGCACGGGCGATCCGGGACGGCCTGCCCGCGATGGTGGGCCTCCACGCCGGGTTCACCGTTTCGGACGAGACCCTGGGCGCCGCGGTGGACCTTGCAAAGCGCACGGCGGCGTGGCTGCACGTGCACGCAGCCGAGGACCGCTGCGACGCGGGCTCCTTCGGGCGCCTCGAGAAGGCCGGCGCCCTCGGGCCGAAGACGATCCTCGCGCACGGCGTCCACCTCTCGCCGGAAGAGCGGGCGAGAGTCCGCGGCACGGCCGCCTGGATCGTCCACAACCCGCGCAGCAACCTTCAGAACGCCGTCGGGTACGCCGACCCGAAGACGCTCGGCCCGCGCGTCGCGCTCGGGACCGACGGCATGGACGCCGACCTCTTCACGGAGGCGCGCGTCGCTCACCTGCGCGCGAGAGAAGCATACGGGCCTGCGGAAGGTATCGACGCCGTCGCCCTCCTCGTGAACAGCGGGCGCCTCGCCGATCTCGCTCTCGGAAAGAGGCCGGGAGACTGGATCGTCCTCGACTACGACCCGCCCACACCGGTCTCGGCCGCGAATCTCGCGGGGCATGTCCTCTTCGGGCTGGGCACCCGCCACGTCCGCGACGTCGTCGTGAACGGCGAGGTCGTCGTCCGGGGTCGCAGGTCCGTACGCGTGGACGCGGCCCGGATCCGCGCCCGCGCACGCGAGGAAGCGGTCCGGCTCTGGAGGCGGATGGCGTGAGCACGCTCCGCCCGCTCCCGCTCTCCGTCCTCGTCCGCCGCGCGGCAGAGGAGCTTCCGACCGGATCGATCTACGACCTTCCCGTGCGCCACGTGTTCAGGGGTTTCCCGGGTAGGGACCTGTCGGTGAGCTTCCACGGCCACCGCTCGGCGACGCCCATCGGTCCCGCGGCCGGCCCCCAGACGCAGCTCGCGCAGAACGTCGCGCTGTCGTACCTCTCGGGCGGAAGGATCCTCGAGCTCAAGACCGTGCAGGTGAACGACCACCTCGTGATTCCGCGCCCGTGCATCGACATGCGAACCGTGGGGTTCAATATCGAGTGGTCGCAGGAGCTTCTCGTCGAAGACTCCCTCCGCGAGTACGCGAAGGCGCGGCTCCTCGTCGCGATTCTGGACGAGCTGTGCGGCATTCCCGACGCGGAGCGTGACGTCGTCTTCGACGTCTCCGTCGGCTACGACCTTCAGGGCATCCGGTCGCCCAAGATGGCCGCGTTCTTCGCCGGAGTTCGCGACGCGAGCGCGATCCTCGACGAGGAGCGCGCGGCGCTGCGTCGGGAGCTCCCGGCCTCCCTCCAGCGCTGCGCCGACGCGCCGTGCGACGCGCGTCTCTCGGACTCGGTCACGCTCTCGACGTTCCACGGCTGTCCGGCGGAGGAGATCGAATCCATCGGCCGGTATCTGCTTGGGGAACACGGCCTCCACACGGTCGTGAAGCTCAACCCCACGCTCCTCGGTTACGAGGAGGTCGAGGAGATCCTGCACGGCCGCCTCGGCTACACGGAGATCTCGATCCGCCGCCCGGACTTCGAGAAAGACCTCGAGTGGGCCGACGCGCTCTCCGTCGCGCGCGGCCTCTCGGCGGAGGCAGCGCGCCGCGGACTCGGCTTCGGGTTGAAGGTCACGAACACGCTCGTCGTCGTCAACGCGGGCGACTTCATGCCCGGCGACGAGGCGTACCTTTCCGGCGAGCCGCTCCACGTCCTCGCGCTCGGGCTCGGGCTGAAGCTCCGCGAGGAGCTGGGTGCCGCTTTCCCGATTTCCTTTTCGGCCGGGGTCGACGCGGCGAACGTGGCCGGCGTCGTCGCCTGCGGCTTCGTGCCCGTGACGAGCTGTACGGACCTCCTGCGCCCGGGCGGCTACCAGCGCCTCTACCGGCAGGCCCAGGCCCTCGCGGCGGCGATGGGTGAAGCGGGCGCCGCGACGCTCCCGGACTTCGTCCGCGCACGGGCGGGGATCGCGGGCGGCGACGTCGCGGACGCCTCTCTCGCGAACCATCGCCGCGCGGCCACCGAGGCCCTCGGCGACGCGCGCTACGCGGCCCGCCGCACGGGAAAGCCGCCGCGGAAGATCGGGTCGCACCTGCACCTCCTGGACTGCATCAACTGCGACAAGTGCATCCCCGTCTGCCCGAACGATGCGAACTTCGCTTACGAAACGCCGCCGAGGACGATCGCCTACCGCGACCTCCATGTCCGCGACGGGCGTCTCACGGCCGGCGAGGAACGGACGTTGACGCTGGGTGGCGAGAAGTCTTCGCCGCACCAGATCGCGAACTGGGTCGACGCCTGCAACGACTGCGGGAACTGCGACGTCTTCTGCCCCGAGGACGGCGGCCCGTACATCGAGAAGCCCCGCCTCTTCTCGTCCCTCTCCTCTTTCCTTTCCGACGCGCCACGTCCCGGCTTCTTCGCGCAGCGGGAGGAGGACGGCTCGCTCGCCGCCCGGGGACGCTGGGGAGGCCGCGACGTGGAGCTGCTCGTCGCGCCCGGCGGCTCGGCGCTCTTCCGGGATGGCGTCGCGGAGCTGCGGTTCGCATCCGCCGGGTGCGCGGCTCCCGAGGAAGCGCGCCTTCTCGCGCGGCCCGCGCCCGAGGGGCACGTCGTGCCCGTGGGCCACTACCACGCGCTACGCGCGGTCGTGACCGGGCTTTTCGCGCCGGGGGCCGTCTCCTGGCTGACCGCGACTTTCCCGGATACGTCCGCATTGGAGATTTCGAGATGACGACGACCGCCTCGATCGACCTTGCCGCCGCGGATCGCCTCCGCGGCCGGAGCCTCCTTCTGACCGACGACGCCTCGACGGAAGAGCTCTCCGCCCTTCTCGCCGTCGCCGAACGCCTCGCCGCGCTGGACCGCGCGGGAAAGAAGACGGCGCTTCTCCCACATGAGCTCGCCTACGCGCTCTTCTTCGACAACTCCACACGGACCAAGTCCGCGTGGGCGGGCGCCGCGGCCCGGCTTGGCATGCACCCCGTCATCGTGGACGGCTCGTCCACGCAGGTCTCGCACGGCGAGACCGCGGCCGAGACCGGCGCCATGCTCGGGATGAACGCACACGCGCTCGGCGTGCGGCACGACCTGATCCTCGGCGAAGGCAACGCCTTCATGCGCGACGTGAAGAAGGGCATCGATGACTACCTCGCGGCGACCGGCGACCCGCGGAGTGTGCCCGTCGTGAACCTCCAGTGCGACATCGACCATCCGACGCAGACGCTCGCCGACCTCTGCTGGCTGCGCGAGAGGTTCCCGGAGGGCCTCGCCGGAAAACGCATCGCGGTGTCGTGGGCGTACTCGCCGAGCTACGCCAAGCCGCTCTCGGTCCCGCAGGGGCTCATCATGCTCATGACGCGCTTCGGCGCCCACGTGACGCTGGCGCACCCGGAGGGGTACCGTCTCATGGACCGGTGCCTGTCGTCCGCCGCCGCGCACGCCGCGTCCTCCGGCGGCTCCTTCCGAACGGTCTCCTCGATGGACGAGGCGTTCGAGAGCGCGGACGTCGTCTATCCGAAGAGCTGGGGGCCCTACGACCTCATGCTCTCCCGCGTCGACGCGAACCGCGCGCGCAATGCGAAGCGGATGGGGGAGATCGAGAAGGAGGCCCTCGAGCGCAACGCCCGGCATAGGGACTGGATCTGCGACGAGCGGCGGATGAAGGCGACGCGCGGAGGCGACGCCCTCTACATGCACTGCCTGCCCGCCGACATCGGGGCGGAGGTCTCGCCTGGCGTCATGGCGAAGCACGCCACGAACGTCGCGCGCGAGGCGAACTGGAAGGTCTACGTCGTGATGGCGCTCCTCGCGGCAGCGAAGGTCCCCGGCCTCGCCCGCCGGCTGGAGGCGTTGTGAGTGAAATGGAGACGAACACGATGAACGAGCTCGACGCCCGGATTGCCGAACTCGCGGCCCGCTACCGCCCGCTCGCGGCCGAGATTCTCAAGGAAGTCATCCGGATCCCGGCCGACTACGTCGACCGCCCGCGCGACGGCGGCGGCGACCCGAGCTGCGGACTCTCGAACCACGAGAAGCCGAGGCTCGAGTACCTGAGGAAGAAGATCGTCGAAGCCGGCGCCGTGCGCCGCCCCCAAGACGTCGGTTACGACGGCTACGGGAATCTCGTCTGGATGGTCGAGGACCCGGCGGACGGCTTTCCGGCGAACGACAAGCGCGTCGTCTACTTCGACGGCCACACGGACACCGTGAACGCGCTGCGGCCGGCGTGGCGCGAGAAGACGGGCGGCGTGGACGCCTACGATGGGCTCTTCGATCCGGCCCGCATCAGGCGCGACTTCCTGAAGGGCGAGCTGGGATACCTGCCGCCCGAGTCCGAGTGGGACAACCTGGTCTTCGGGCGCGGCGCGGCCGACCAGCTCTCGGGCGTCGTCACACAGGTCATCGCCACGAAGATCCTGCTCGAGCTTGCCCCGCTGGGCGCGCTGCGCGGCGCCATCGTCCGCTCGTACGCGACCGTCGCCGAGGAGGACAACGACGGTGGCGGGCCTCAGTACCTCGTGAAGAAGGTCCTGCCGGGCGCCGGGCCGGAGATCGTGCCGGACGCCGTGATCCTCACGGAGGGCACGGGGGACTCCTCGAAGGGAGCGCTCGGGATCTATCGCGGCCAGCGCGGCCGGATGCAGATCGAGGTACGCGTGACGGGCAAGTCCTGCCACGGATCGATGCCGTGGGAAGGGAAGAACCCGCTGGAATGGGGCGCGCCCATCCTCGCCGAAGCGGCGAAGCGCTACGACGCCCGCGAGGGATTCCTCGACCACCCGTTCCTCGGCCACGGCACGCGCACAGCCTCGTGGGCGCGCCTCGACACGCCGAGCGACTGCGCCGTCCCCGAGCGGTTCGTCTTCCGCTTCGACCGGCGCCTCACGATCGGGGAGACGCCGGAGAAGGCCGTCGCCGACGTCGAGGGGCTCCAAGCGGTGGCCGCCGCACGGGCGGCGGGGCTGACCGTCGACGTCACCGTGCCAACCTACGAGGAGCCCACGTGGACCGGCTTCGTCCTCCACAACCCGCAGATCTACATGGGCTGGCTCACGCCCGAGGAGCACCCGGCGATCCAGGCCGCCGTCGCGGCGTACCGCGGCGTCGTGTCGCCGCACGTTCCGGAGGGCGGCCAGCGAGGTGCTCTCCGCCGGGAGCCGCGCGTGGACCGGTGGATCTTCTCGACGGACGGCGTCGGCTTCCCGGTGCCGAAGGACGACGTCTCGATCGCCGTTCCGGCGCGCAAGCGGTGGGTCACGTCGGGCGCCGTGAAGCATCCGGCCATGCTCGGGATCGGGCCGGGCATCGAGCAGAACACGCACAAGATCGGGGAGTGCGTGGACCTCCGCGAAGTGGTGGATGCCGTCGCGCTGCTGGCCCGCTTCCCGAGCGCGTTCGTGGCGGCCTCCGGCTAGGGAACGATCCGTGTCGCGGCGCGCGTGAGCCGGTCCATGACCGCGCGGCCGATGCCGCGGCGGGGGATTGCGAGCGCGAGGAGCTCCGTCCCCCGGCGCCGCGTGCGCAGCGCCGCAAAGAGGTTGCGCGCGATCTCCTCGGGGGAATCGCCGAGAGGAAGAATTCTTTGCTTCGGAAAAAGGGGAGAGAGGCGGCTCGGGCAAAAGATGAGCGCGCCGGGATGCCTGCGAAAGTAGGAAAGAAGAGAGGACTTTCTTAGAAAGAGAATGAGCGGGCGGCTCGGCGCGTAATGTGTGTACTTCGTGCCGGGGCTGACGGCGGGGGAGCCGGGGGCGGCGGCGCGCGCCGCGGGGCGCGCGCCGCCGCCGCCCCGGAGCTCGGGGATCAGGGTACGCAGCGCCTCCTCGGTCACGGCGCCCTGGCGGAGGACGACCGGATGTGGTTCCAGCGCGACGACGGTGGATTCGAGGCCGTGCGCGGTCGGGCCGCCGTCGAGGACGAAGACGTCCGGGAAGTCCTCGGCGACGTGCGCGGCCGTCGTCGGGCTCGGGCGCCCCGAGACGTTCGCGCTCGGCGCGGCGATCGGCACGGCCGCGAGGCGGACGAGATCGCGCGCGAGCCCCTGCGGCATCCGCACGGCGACGGTGTCGAGGCCGGCAGTGACGAGGGAGGGAACGAGAGATTTCTTGGAAAGAATGAGTGTCAGGGGGCCGGGCCAGAATCGTGCGATGAGCTTCTTCGCGCGCGCAGGCACCCGCCGGGCGACCTTTCTAAGCATCTTCTGATCGCTCACGTGAACGATGATCGGGTTGTCAGGAGGCCGCCCCTTCGCCGCGAAAATCTTCGCGACCGCCTTCTCGTCCAGCGCGTTCGCCCCGAGGCCGTAAACCGTCTCCGTCGGGAACGCGACGAGCTCCCCCCGGCGCAATCGCGCCGCGGCCGCGCGCAGGGAGCGGGCACTGGCGGGGTGGACGTTCTTCGCGCGCGTCACGCGCACATCTTAGCGGCGGCCGCCGCGGATTTTCGGACCTACCGCATCGCCTCCATCGGCGAGAGGCGCGAGGCGCGGATCGCGGGGTAGAGGCCGAAGACGAGCGCGAGGCCGATCGCGACCGCCCAGGCCATCGCGAGGCCCATCGGGTTGACGACGAGGCCCCACGGGAACATCGGAGACAGGGCGCGACAGAGCACCGCGCCGCTCACCGTGCCGATGCTCGCCCCGAGCGCCGCCAGAACGCAGGCCTCGAGGAGGAACTGCACGAGGATCTCGCCGTCGCTCGCGCCGAGCGACTTGCGGAGGCCGATCTCGAACCTGCGATCGGAAAACGAGATGAGCATGACCGACAGCACGCCGACGCCTCCCACGAGAAGGACGGTCGCGGCGAGGCTGGAGACGACGACGCGCCATCCGCGCATTTCTTCCATGAAACCGGCGTAGCTCTTCGCGGCCTCGGACTCGAGGTCCTTGATCTCGACGTCCTCGATGCCATGGTGGGCCTGCCTCGTCCGGCTGAGGATGAGAGCCGACACGGTCGCGAGGTCCCCTTTTTTCCGGAGCTTCACGGCCACCTGGGTGAGCTTGTGGTCCGCGTCCATGCGGTCCATGTACGTCTCGAGCGGGATCATGATGCCGTTCGAATCGAGCCACATCTCCTCGTTGAAGACGAGAACGGGACCCTGCAGGCCGACGATTCGGAACGGCACGCCGTCCACGAGGACGTCGCGCCCGATCGGGTCGGCGCCGCCGAAGAGTTTTGCGCCAAGAGTCGAGCCCACCACGGCCACCGCGCTGTGGCGGCGCCGGTCGTCGTCCGTGAGGCCGCGTCCCGAGGCGATCGGGCGATTCATAAGGAGCGCGTAGTCGGGCGTCAGTCCCGTGACCCACATGCGCTCCGTGCCGCCGGCGACGCGGACGCTCGTGCGCTTCGTGGCCCGGGGGAGAAAAGCGGCGACGGCGGGATGCGGCGCCGACAGGCGCGCGAGATCCTCGTAGCGCAGGCCCGGGCTCATCGCGAACCGCTTCTGCTCGTCCGTGGTCTCGGGCGCCTTCGGCTGGATCACGACGGTGCCGTCCCAGCTCATGCCCTCGAAGCCGGTTCCGACCTTGTCGAGAACGCCGTCGAGAACGGAGGTCATGACGACGAGCGCGAAGACTCCCAGCATAAGGAGCGTCAGCGTGAGGATCGAGCGCAGCTTGTGCGCCCACAGCTCGACCAGCCCGCCTGCGACGACCTCGTAGAAGAGACCGATTCTTGCTCCCCAGGACAGACTCCGCCGTTCTTCGGGCGAACTATTCATAACGCAGTGCTTCCATGGGAGAGAGCCGGCTGGCCTTCCACGCCGGGTAGAGCGCGAACAGGAAGCCGAAGGCCGCCGCGAGGGCGAAGGCCCACAGGAAGCTGGCGGGCTGCATATAGAGCCGGATTTCGAGGAACGACGTGATGATTTTCGAGAAAGCGACGCCCGCCGCGAGTCCCGCGAGCGCCCCGAGGCCCGTGATCAGGAGCGCCTCGGTCATGAACTCCTTGAACACTTCACGGCCCGAGGCGCCGATCGCCATCTTCACGCCCACTTCGCGCACGCGTTCCTTGAGCGTTGCCATCTGGATGTTCACGTTCACCATGCCGCCGCCGATGAGGGACAGGACGCCCGACAGCATGAAGACCATGTTGTAGACGTCGCCCTGGCTCTGCCGTTTGCGCATTCGCGCGGCGACGTCGTCGATGCGGAAGTCCTCCTGCTGGCGATGGTTCCCCCGCAGAATCGCCGTGAGGCCTTCGCTGAAGGCCTTCATGGCGCCGAGGTCCCGAATGCGGAACGCGACCCGGTCGACGCGCTGCCACCTGTCCCCCTGCATGCGGCGCGCGACGAGCGTCGACGGAACGGCCACGATCCGGTTCCGCCACGCGAACTGGTTGCCTTGTCCGTCGCGCCACCGGAAGACCTTCTCGGCGAACGTGCCGACCACCGAGACGGGGATGTCTCCCAGCCGGATCGTCTGACCGACGGCGTCGCCCGTGGGAAAGAACGTGGCGGCGGCTTCGGCGCCGAGGATCGCGACCGGGCGACCGTTCTCGAAGTCCTCGGACGAAAACTGCCGGCCCATGTCGATGGCGTAACCATTGAGTGCCATGTAGTCGCCGCCGATGCCGGTCAGCTGCCGGTCCTGGTCGGCGTACGGCGAGCGCACGCGCGCGCGGGCGAATTTCTGCTGCATGACGCCGGAGACTGCCTTCGTGTCGAGGGAGCCGCCTTCGTTCGCGTCCTCGTTCCGGAGGCCGAGATTTGCGGCCTGGAGCGCGGTAGGCTGCCCATCGCGGATCGCCTCCGAGGGCTGGACGTTCAGGCGGTCCATGCCGCCCAGCTTCATCCAGCGCTCGTCCGAGCGCCTCCGCTGGCTGTCGGAGATCGAGAAACCGCCGAGCACGGACGCGACGCCGAGGATGACCCCGAGCGTCTGAAGCGTCGAGCGGCCGAGGTTCTCGCGGATTTCGACCCAGGCGCCGAAGAGGCGCTCGCGGAAGGCGCCGCTCAGGATCACGCCGCCCGCTTCTCCGTGACGTCGGAGACGATCAGGCCGTCGCGCAGCTCGACCCGCCGTTCCGCGAGGGACGCGATGTGCGGGTCGTGCGTCACGAGCATCACGGAGTTCCCCTGCCGGTGCAGCTCCTTGAACAGCGCGAGGACTTCCTCGCCCGTTTTCGAGTCGAGCGCGCCCGTCGGCTCGTCGGCGAGGAGAAGCGCAGGCGTGTTCGCGAGGGCGCGCGCGATCGCGACACGCTGCCGCTGGCCGCCCGACAACACGCCCGGCAGCACGTTCGCCTTCTCCGGGATCCCGACGCGCTCGAGCAGCTCGAGTGCGCGGCGCCGGCGCTCCTTGCGGCCGACGCCCGCGTAGAGCAGCGGCAGCTCGACGTTTCGCGCGATGGAGGCTCTCGGCAGAAGGTTGTAGCTCTGGAAGACGAACCCGACCTTCTCGTTGCGGATGCGCGCGAGCGCGGCGCCGGACAGGCCTTCCACGTTCGTGCCGTCGATCGCATACGAGCCTTTCGTCGGAGAGTCGAGGCAGCCGATGATCGCCATGAGCGTCGACTTGCCGGAGCCCGAGGGGCCCACGAGGGCCACGAACTCGCCCGCCGAAACGGTGAGGTCGATGCCGCAGAGCGCGTGCACGGCCATGCCGTTCGACCCGAAAACCTTCGTCAACCCGTGTGTCTCGATGATCGGGCGCATGTCAGTTGTCGTCGTCCTTCTCGACCTTCTTCTTCGTCGGGTCCTCGAGCGCGACCTGCTCGCCACCCTTGAGGCCCGACAGGATCTCGACGCGCTCGAGCGTCGCGATGCCGGCGGCGACGGGGACGGCCTCGTAGTAGTCCTTCCAGTGGTCCGAGAGCCACACGTACTTGCCACGCCCGTTGAGCCCCTGCTTGGCCGCGACGAGAAGCTTCGGCTTGAGATCGCTCTTGAGGCGGTAGGCGACGGTCTTCCCGTCGGCGCGCTGTAGCGCCTCGAGCGGAATCGAGACGGCCTTCTCGCGTTTCTCGCCGAGGATCTCGACGTTCGCGCTCATGCCCGTGCGGTACGAGTCGCCGAGCTCGTCGAGCGCGACCTCGACCGGGAAGACCTTGATCTTGTCCTGCAGCTTGGCGGCGGGGGCCACGAAGCGCACCTTCCCCGTGAAGACCCTCTGCGGATATGCGTCGAGCGTGATCCTCACGGGCTGTCCGACTTTCACCTTCGCGATGTCGACCTCGTTCAGATTGACCCGGATGAGGAGTGTCTTGAGGTCGGCCACCGTGAAGAGGACGGTTCCCGCGTTGAACGAGGACACGCCGGACGTGACGGTCTCGCCCAGCTCGACACCCTTCGTGATGACGACGCCGGACATCGGGCTCGTCACGCGCGCGCGCTGCGTCAACGCATCGCCGGAGATCGGGATGCCGTGGCGCTCGACGATCTCGTAGCGCTGCTGGGCGGCCTTGACGTTCTCGGCCGCGAGATCGCGCTTCGTGACGAAGTCCTTGAGGGTCTCGCTCCCGATGAGGCCCTCCTTGAAGAGGCGCTCCTGGGACGCGAGCTGGCGTTCGGCGTCCTTCAGCGCGACTTCGGCTTGCGTGACGCCGGCCCTCACGTCGGAAAGGGATTGAGCCTGCGTGACGTCGGGCTCCACTTCGGCAAGGACGTCTCCGGATTTCACGATGGCGCCGTCGCGAACCTTGAGCGAAACGACGCGACCCGATACGACGGACTTCACGTCCACCTTGGTCTCGGGGTCGACGACGCCGACCTCGCGAACGCTCACCTGGAGATCTTCCGCCTGCACCTTTCCCACCCGGAACGGAGGGGGCTCGGGTTCCTTGCCTTTGTCTTTGCCGCGGGAGGCGAAGAGGACGCCTCCTCCCGCGAGCAGGAGCACGCCGGCAGACGCCAGGATCCATTTGAGCTTCTTCGACATACGAGACCTCTTGACGGGATATACGGAGGCTGGGCAAGAAAGTTCGCTGGCGGCTCACTCTCGCTCCCGGCCTCTACAATCCCCGGATGGACGAGGCGCGGATACGGCAGCGCGTGGCCGCGGCGAGGCGGATCGTGGTGAAGGCCGGGACGAACGTGATCATGCGCGACGACGGCGCGGTCGCGCTGGGGTGCCTGTACGGGCTCATCGAGTCCGTCGCGAACCTGAAGAAACAGGGGCGGCGTGTTCTGATCGTCTCCTCGGGCGCCGTGGGACTCGGGGCGCAACGGCTGCGTCTAGAAAAGAAGCCGGGCTCGCTCGCCCTCAAGCAGGCCTGCGCCGCGATCGGGCAGAGCCGGCTGATGTCCGTGTATGAAGAGGGCTTCGAGAAGATGGGCCTCCTCACCGCGCAGGTCCTTCTCACCGAAGACGACTTCACCGACCGGACGCGTTTTCAGAATCTCTCGGCGACGCTCGAGAAGCTCTTCGAGCTGGATGCCGTGCCGATCCTGAACGAGAACGACACGGTCTCGACGCTGGAGCTGGAGCCGCCCGACGGCAAGGGCGCGCGCAGTCTCTTCGGCGACAACGACCGGCTCTCGGCGCTCGTCATGAGCAAGGTGAGGGCGGACGTCCTGGTCATCCTCTCCGACGTGGACGGCCTCTTCACGGGCAACCCGGCGCACGACCGCGCGGCCACGCTCATTCCGCTCGTCCGGGAGTTCACGGAAAAGATCGCGCGGTACGCCGACGGCGGAAGCGGGCGCGGCCGCGGCGGCATGGCCTCGAAACTGGAGGCGGCGAGGATCGCGACGGGCTCGGGCGGCGTCGCGATCATCGCGAACGGCCGGACGCCCGGAGTCCTCGACCGGGTCTTCGCGGGCGAGCGCGTCGGGACCGTCTTCGTGCCGCGGGCCGGGACCAGGACATGAGAGAAAGCGCGGTCCTCGAGATCGCCCTGCGTGCGCGCCAGGCGGCGCGGAAGCTGGCCGTCGTCCCGACGAGAACGAAAGATGATTTTCTGAGAAAGGTGGCCGAAGGCCTCGAGCAATCCGCAGGCGCCATCCTCGAAGCCAACGCCGCCGACCTCGCCGCCTCAGGTCCCCTTTTCGAAGCAGGTGTCCTTCCCCGGTCCGCCCTGGAACGTCTTTCGCTCGACGCGGACAAGATTCGCTCGATGGCCGAAGGTGTTCGCGCTGTTGCGGCGCTGCCGGATCCTTCGGGTGTCGTCCTCTCGCGCACGCTCCTCGACGACGGCCTCGTTCTCGAGAAAGTGACGTGCCCCCTCGGCGTTCTCGCCGTCATCTTCGAGTCGCGCCCCGACGCGGTTGCTCAGATCGGGTCGCTGGCGCTCAAGTCGGGCAACGCGGCGATCCTCAAGGGCGGGCGCGAGTCCGCACGCTCCACGGCGGCGCTTCTCGACGTCTTCGTGAAAGCCCTCGCGTCCTTCCCCGAGATCCCCGAAGGCGTGCTCTCCTCCCTGGCGGGCCGGGCCGAGGTGGACGCGCTTCTCGCGCTCGACGAGCACATCGACCTCGTCATCCCGCGCGGCGGATACGACCTCGTCAGGCACGTAAAGGCGGCGACGCGCATCCCCGTTCTCGGCCACGCCGAGGGCGTCTGCCACGTGTATGTGGATCGCGCGGCGGACGAGGCGATGGCGATGGCGATCGTCCTCGACAGCAAGCTCCAGTACCCGGCGGCGTGCAATGCGGCCGAGACGCTTCTCCTCCACCGCGACGCGGCGGCGCGCTTTGCAATCCCGCTGCTCGCCCGGCTCCTTCAGGCAGGCGTGGAGATCCGCGCCTGCGGGAAGACTCGAGCGCTCGCGCCGGCACTCGATCTCGCGCCCGCCACGGAGGAAGACTGGCGGACCGAGTACGGCGGGCCGATCCTGTCCGTCAAGCTCGTGGAGTCGCTCGACGAGGCCGTGGAGCACGTGAACCGTTATGGCTCGCACCACACGGAGACGATCGTCACGGATGACAAGTCGGCGGCGGAGGCGTTCCTGAGTCACGTTGACGCCGCGGGCGTCTTCCACAACGCCTCCACGCGCTTCGCCGACGGTTTCCGCTACGGCTTCGGAGCGGAGGTCGGAATCTCGACGAGCCGTATCCATGCCCGCGGCCCCGTGGGCCTCGATGGGCTCGTCACGTACAAATACCTGCTCAGGGGCAGCGGCCAGATCGTGGCGACGTACAGCGGGAAAGACGCCCGTCCGTTCCGGCATCGGACGCTCTGAACGGCTGGTCCATCGCGATTGCGCTAGAGAGGGTATCGGTGTACTTTGTTGTCCAGTGTTGTCCATCGGTGGTGAGAAAAAAGGCTTGAGTCCGCTCACCCCGACGGGCGACATCCTCACGATCAGGCAGCTCTCCGAGTACCTCATGGTCTCGGAGAAGACGATCTACCGGATGCTCGACAAGAGCCTCCTGCCCGCGGTGCGGGTCGGGGCGCAGTGGCGGTTCCGCAAGAGGGACATCGACGCCTGGCTGGACGAGCAGGTCAAGAAGGTGGAGATCGGAGGGCAGAAGGCGGTCCTCGAGGAGCTCGCTCCGTCGGAAATCGACGTTCTCCCGCTCCTGCTGCCGAAGAACGTGTGGCAGGGCGTGCCGCAATTGCCGCGAGACGAGCTGCTCTCGTGGATCGTGATGCACGCGACACTGGATGCCGGCGTCGACCGGCAGGCCCTCTACGAGTCGATCCGGACCCGTGAGGAGCTCTCCTCGACCGCGCTCGTCAAGGACGCGGCGTTCCCTCATCCGAACGAGCCGTCGGACTTCGGGTTCAAGAAGAAGCGGGTCCTGCTCGCTGTCGCGCGCGAACCCGTGATCTTCAACGACCCTAACGGCTACCGGCCCCGTGTCATCGTGGTCATCCTCGCGCGGACGATCCAGGGATATCTCCTCACGATCTCGCGCGCCGTCAAGCTCTTCGGGAACCCCGCCCTGATCGGGCGCATCGCCCGGAGCGGCAGCTCCGAAGAGGTGATCGCCGCGATCCGCGACGCGGAGGAGCGCCTCATGGCGTCCGTATCCCGGTGAGGCGGGGCTCGGCATGCGCGTGACGGTCCGGGAGGCCGCGGCTCTCCTGAACGCCGCCGAGGCGAAGGTGTACGCGTGGATCGAGTCCGGCGACCTGCCGGCGTACCGGATCAACGACCAGTACCGGATCAACCGGAGCGAGCTCCTCGATTGGGCGACCGAACGGAATCTCCCCGTCGCACCGGCCCTGTTTCACGAAGGGGATGAGGACGAACGCATCCCGTCGGCGGCCGAAAGCCTCGAACGCGGCGGGGTCTTCCACGACGTCGGCGGTACGACCCGCGAGGGAGTCCTCCGGTCGATCCTCGTCCGGTTGAAGCTGGAGGACGAGGGAGACCGCGAGACGCTTCTTCAACTTCTCCTCGCCCGCGATGCCGCGGCGGTCGTGCCGGTCGGCGATGGGATCGCGATCCCGCACGTGAGGAATCCGATCGCCCTCTCCACGGGCGAGCCTTCCCTCACGCTCTGTTTCCTCCGGCAGCCAGTCGACTTCGCGGCGCCGGACGGCCAGCCTGTCTTCGCGCTGTTCTTTCTCGTCAGCCCGACGACCCGCGTGCATCTGCAGATGCTGGCGAAGATCGCGTACCTCCTTCGCGACCCGGCGTTCCGCGAGGCGATCCAGGGCCGCGCGCCGGCCGCCCGCCTGATCGAGGCCGCACGAAACGCCGAAGGGGCGGCGGCGTGACGCTGACGAGTCTCGACCTTCTCGCCGTCGCCTCGGTGCTCGTCACGTTCGGCGGGCTCCCGGGGCTGCTATTCCCGGCGGGATCGACGGCGGCGCAGCGGATCGTGACCGTGCTGCACGTCCTCGGGTGCGCCCTCGGCACCGTCGCGGCGGCGTGGGCGCTCGCCAGCGACACGGTGACGGCGGGGTTCGCCTGGCCGCTGCCCGGCGGGTCCGTGACCTTTTCGCTCGACCGCCTCTCGGCGTTCTTCCTCGTGCCGGTCTTCGTCGTTTCCGGCCTCGGCGCGATCTACGGCGAGGGCTACTGGGCAGAGGCGCACCATCCGAAAAACGGCCGCAAGCTCCGCTGTTTCTACGGCCTCGCCACGGGGAGTCTCGCGCTCGTGATGGTCGCCGGCGACGCCTGGAGCTTCCTCGTCGGCTGGGAGCTCGTCTCGCTCGCCTCCTTCTTCCTCGTCACGACCGATCAGGACGACGCCGGGGCGCTCCGCGCGGGGTGGATCTATCTCGTGTCGGCCCACGCGGGCACGGTGATTCTCTTCGCGATGTTCGCGTTGCTTCGCGACGCCACCGGCGCATGGCTCCTCTTGCCGTCGGCGGCGCTGGGCTCCTCCCCGCTCCTCCGGCCGATTCTGCTTCTCGCGCTCGCCGGCTTCGGTTTCAAGGCGGGCGTGATCCCGCTCCACGTCTGGATTCCGGAGGCGCACGCGGTGGCTCCGAGCCATGTCTCGGCGCTGCTCTCTGGCGTCGTCCTGAAGATGGCGATCTACGGGCTCGTTCGCGTGCTCTCGATGTTGCCGGCGTATCCGACGTGGTTCGGGCTCGCGCTCGTCGCTCTCGGGGTCACGTCCGGCATCCTCGGCGTCGTCATGGCGCTCGCGCAGCACGACCTCAAGCGCCTCCTCGCATACCACTCGATCGAGAACATCGGCATCATCCTGATCGGGCTCGGCGTGGGCGCGCTCGGGATGGCGCGGCACCGGTTCGACTGGGCCGTGCTCGGGTTCGTCGGCGGCCTCCTTCACGTCTGGAACCACGCGGCATTCAAATCGCTCCTTTTCTACTCGACCGGCGCCGTGATCCACGCGACCGGGACCCGTGAGATCGACGCCCTCGGCGGACTGTTTCGGCGGATGCGCTTCACGGGAGCCGCGTTCCTCGTCGGCGCCGTGGCCATCTGCGGCCTGCCGCCCCTGAACGGCTTCGTGAGCGAGTGGCTGATCTCCCTCGCGAGCTTCCGGGCGCTCACGGGTGCGAGCGGGGGCGTGGAGGTGCTCGGGGCCGCCGCCGCCGCGCCCGCGCTCGCGCTCATCGGCGCGCTGGCGGTCGCGTGCTTCGTGAAGGCCTTCTCGGCCGTCTTCCTGGGAATGCCGCGGGGACTCCATGCGACACGCGACGTCGCCGATGCTAGTCGATCCATGCGCTTTTCGATGGGGGCTCTCGCCCTCGCGTGCGCCGTGATCGGCCTCTGGCCAACGGGCGCGGCGGGCGTGAGCCGCCGCGCGGCGGACGCCCTTCTCGGGGCGCATGTGTCGCCGGCCGCGAGCGCCGACCTTGGCGTTCTCGGCGGGCTGCCTCTCCTCCTGCTCGGTTTGATCGCCGCCGCCGGGGTCGTCGGCAAGCTCCTGATGCGGCCGATGGCGCGGACGACGACGTGGGATTGCGGCTACGCCGCGGGCGGCCCGCGGATCCAGTACACGGCCTCGTCGTTCGCCCAGATGCTGGTGGGGTTGTTCCGCTGGGCCGTGCTGCCGGATGAGCACCGCCCTCGCCTGAACGGCCCCTTCCCCGCGGCGGGCCAGCGTTTCGAGAGCCATGCGCCCGATCCGGTGCTCGACCGTTTCCTCCTGCCTCTCTTCTCGCGCGGGCGCGCGCTCCTTGGCCTGGCGCATGTGATTCAGGCGGGCCGCCTTCAGGTCTATCTGCTCTACATCGTCGTCACGCTCGTGGCGCTGCTCGCGTGGAGCGCATCATGGTGAGCTCGATCGCGAACCTCGCTGCCGTGCTCGTCCTCGCGCCGTTTCTTCTCGGCGTGATCAACAAGACGAAGGCCTTCGTGGCCAGGCGCAAGGGGCCGCCGCTTCTCCAGGTTTATTTCGATCTCGTGAAGCTCCTCCGAAAGGGGTTCGTCGTCAGCAGCACGACGACGTGGG
>Ga0075520_1000329_pt1 | contig 20076 bp, 12 predicted proteins | sample NGEPerB_FD_75100 | JGI IMG/M metagenome (GOLD analysis project Ga0075520, IMG submission 75100) | Arctic peat soil microbial communities from the Barrow Environmental Observatory site, Barrow, Alaska, USA - NGEE PermafrostAB12-B | ecosystem: Environmental > Terrestrial > Soil > Wetlands > Peat ... | reverse complement strand
GGCTGGCCAAGGTCGCCATCTCGGTGGTGCAGCACCTTCCGGGCGCGCCGATCACCCGCGACCAACTCACGATGCTGACCGAAGGCTCCACCTGTGACACCGCCGCCACCCGCCGCGCGTTCGGCGTCCCGATCGCCCGCTTCGAGGGCGCGCCGTGGTTGCGGGCAGCCGCGAGAAGCTGAACTTTGTGCCGTGCCGCCGGTTTCAGGGCTCCCACGGGGAGCCGATCCTGGGCCCCACGGCGCGCGCGGCGTCCACGACCGCCGCGAGGCTGACGCCGGCGAGGTGGGCCGCGGCGAGGCAGGCGTCGTGCTCGGGCTTGGCCGAGACGATCTTCCCCGCGAAAGCCGCAACCTTGACGGGGATCGGGCCGAACGGGGTCGCCACCTCGACGCTCCGCCGCTCCAGCTCCGGGCGGGCGCACGCTACAAGGCGCACGCCCAGGCTCGCCCCTTCGGCGAAGATGGCCGCGGCCACCGCGTCGGCGGCGTGCGGCTCGGCGACGGCCCGAAGCTCGACCAGCGGCCGCCCCTTTCGCCCCGTCCCGGGCAGGCACCACGCATCGAGCGCGCCCGCCCGGCGAAGGTCGTCAAGAAGCACCCCGAGCGCCTCGCCGGTGGCGTCGTCGATCGTGGCCTCCACCAGCACGAGTGGGCGTCCCGCCAGCCGCGGCGCAGACGCCTCCTCGACCAGGAAGACGCGCAGGAGGTTCGGAAGGCCCGCGAACGAGCGGGTGCCGAGGCCCACACCGACCCCCAGGAGCGTGCCCGCCGGGAGCGGGCCGAAGCACTCAGCCAGCGTCGTCACGAGGGTGGCGCCCGTCGGCGTCGTCATCTCGCCTTCGGCGGCGTGGCTCGCAATCGGCACGCCGCGCAGCAACCGCGCCACCGCGGGCGGCGGCACGGGCAGGATCCCGTGCGCCGTCGCCACCGCGCCGGACCCGACCGGCACCGGCCCGCAGACGACCCGGTCCACCTGCAGCAACTCGACCGCAGCGCAGGTTCCGACGATGTCGATCACGGCATCCACGGCCGCCAGCTCGTGCAGGTGCGCCTTCTCGAGCGCCACGCCGTGCACCTCGGCCTCCGCCTCGAACAGGCGGCGAAAGGCAGCGAGAGCGCGCTCACACACCCGCCCCGGCAGCTCCGCGCGGCCGAGCAGCGCCTCGATGTCGGACAGGTGCCTCGCCGGGTGCGTCTCCTCCTCGACGTGGACTTCCACGCGCGTGCCGGCGAAGCCGTGCCGGCGTTCGCGTCCCGCCTCCAGCCGCCACCCGGGCAAGCGGAGGCCTGCCAGAACCTCCACGAGCTGCACGTCGGCCACCCCGAGGTCCAGCAACGCGCCGAGCAGCATGTCGCCCGCAGCGCCGCCGAACGGATCGATGTAGAGCGTTCTCGTCATCACTTCCCCTCGCAGGCGGTCCAAAACGCAGAAAGACGGAACAGGTCAAACCTCGAACGCAGGGCAGTATACCGATTGCCCCTCGGGTGAAGCGGCGTTCGGACCTTGCTCGCCCCCGCTCGCTGCGGCCCGAGGCTCCTGCGGCCGCGACCCAGCAGCGCGCCTCGCCGCCGGGTCCCTCGCTGTCTCCTTCGCTTCGCTCAGGGTCAGCGTCTCCCGGCGGCGATGCGCGCGCTGGGGGTTCGCGGCCTCTGGAGCGATAGCCGCTTCACCCGAGGGGCGGATGGAAGGCCCCCACCCACCAGTCGGAAGTCCTGCTGCAAGCCGAGGGGCCTGGCGAAGCCGAATGCAACCAGCAACGCCTCCACCAGGCGGGGGGGGGCCGAGACCGCCCAGCGGGCCCAGGCCGATGGCGCCGGAGCGTGCGGGTCCCGAGCGGGCGTCCCGCGGCGGGGTGTCGATGCTCCCGCCCGAGCGCAGCGAGCGGCGGGAGACAGCGAGGGGCCCCACCGCGGGACGCCCTGCTCGGTCGCACGCGCAGGCGCGTCCGAGGGCGGCGCTCGATGCGCCGCCCGAGCGACACGGCCGCAGCCCGCGGGGCAAAAAAAGGGGCTCAGAGCCGGCGGAAGGCGAAGCGGTGGACGAGGCGCCCTTCGCGCGCGTACTTGACCTCGAAGTTGCTGTCCGGGATCGCCTCGAACACTGCAGCTGCCGCAACCGGTTGCAAGCGCCCCTCGGCGGCCAGGACCCGGGCAATCACCGCCGCGTAGCCGTCGTGATCGGTCTTGACTCGCAGCAGCCCGCCGGGGGCGAGCACTTCCGCGAGGCGCGCGACGTTCTCGGGCCGGAAGAAGCGGCGCTTCTGGTGGCGCGTCTTCGGCCAGGGATCAGGGAAGTAGACGTGTACGGCCATCACCGAGCCGGCCGTCAGGCAGCGGAAGATGAGATCCTCGGCGGTCGTGTGGAGAAGCCGCACGTTGGCAAGGCCGCCGCGGGCGGCGCGGCGCGCCGCCATCTCGAGATAGGTGCGGGCGCGCTCGACACCGATCAAGCCGACCTCGGGATGCGCGGCCCCCCACTCCAGCAGGAAGCGCCCCTTGCCGGCGCCGAGCTCGACCTCGAGCGGGACCGTCGCGCCGAAGAGCCCGCGCACGTCGAGAGGCACGTCGACGCGGGCGAGATCGATGATCTGGTCGACGGCGTCCACCGGGCTGCTCAGCCCTCGGAGCGGTCCACGGCTTCCAGATCCTCGTCGCCGAACACGATGCCGAGCGACCGCGCCATCCGCACCAATTGGCAGTTCGGGTCGACGCGTTTGAGGCGCCCGATCGTGTCCTCGATCGGCACCGCGACGATCTCGTCGCTGCGCAACGCGACCATGTTTCCGAACTGACCGGTCACGGCGAGACGCGCGGCCTCGACGCCGAAGCGCGTGGCGAGGATCCGGTCGGTCGGCACGGGAGTGCCGCCGCGCTGGATGTGACCGAGGACCGTGGCGCGCACCTCGTAGCCGCCGCGCGACTCGATCTCGCGCGCGATCTGGGTCGAGATCCCGCCCAGGCGCTTCCAACCGGTGACGGCGTCCTCACCGGCGAACACCTGGGTACCGCCCTCGGGCGCGGCGCCCTCGGCGACGACGACCACCGAGAACGGACGCCCGCTCCGCTCGCGGGCGCGGAACTTGGCCATCAGCGCCTCGAACCTGAACGGGATCTCCGGGATGAGGACAACGTCGCCGCCACCCGCGAGCCCGGCGTGGAGCGCGATCCACCCGGCTTCGCGGCCCATCACCTCGAGCAGCATGACACGGTGATGGCTTTCGGCGGTGCTGTGCAGGCGGTCGAGCGCCCAGCTTGCGGAATCGAGGGCGGTAGCGAACCCGAACGTGTACTCGGTCCCGAAGAGGTCGTTGTCGATCGTCTTGGGCACACCCACGACCGGGATTCCGAGTTCCCGCCAGAAACGCTCGGCGATCGAGAGCGAGCCGTCGCCGCCGATCACGATCAGGCCGTCGAGCCCGAGCTTGTCGAAATTCTTCTTGGCGGTGGCGGAGGCGTCCACCAGCTCCTCGACCCCGTCCGGGCGGCGAAAGGCGTAGCGGAACGGGTTGCCGCGGTTGCTCGTGCCCAGGACCGTGCCGCCCCGCACCAGCAACCCCGAGACATCTGCGAGCGACAGCTCGCGGACCTTCATCTCGACGAGCCCGATGAACCCGTCCAAGATCCCCGTCACGCTCACCCCATGTGCCACCTTGCACGACCGCACGACCGCGCGGATCACGGCGTTCAAGCCGGGCGCGTCGCCACCCCCGGTCAGAACTCCGATGCGTCGCACTGCACTCATCACCCCTCCTCGAGACCAAGATGTACGAGCTCGATACTGGCGTCCCGCGCGAACTCCCTGATGCGCTCGTCGCGGTAGAACTCGCCGTACAACACGCGAACGATCCCGGCGTTCGCGATGAGCTTGAAGCAGTCCCAGCACGGCGAGGCGGTCGCGTAGATATCCGCCCCCTCGATGCGCACACCGTGGCGGGCGGCTTGCAGGATCGCGTTCGCCTCGGCGTGTACGGTCCGCACGCAGTGCCCGTTCTCCATCAAGCAACCGGCCTCGGCACAGTGCGCCAGGCCCCGGATCGAGCCGTTGTACCCGGTGGCGAGCAACGCCTTGTCGCGCACCACGACGGCCCCGACGCTCTTGCGGGGACACGTCGAGCGCGTCGCCGCCTGCACGGCGAGGTTCATGAAGTAGCGGTCCCATGACACCCTGCTCACGGCGCCAGTGTACCCGCACCGCGTTCGGTTCCCGAACCCACAGCGGCTCCGGGCCAGGGTCGGTTGTGGCCCGTCGGTGCGACCGACCCCGGACACCCGGTCACCGGCCCCGCATCCCTCAGTCTTCAGTGAGCGGCCGCCGCAACGGCGGCGGTCGCCGCCATCCCCGGCTTCAGAACCCCGCCGGTGTTGGCCACGGCGCAGCGCACGGCAACCTCGTGTACCGCAGGTCCCGGCGCGGAGATGCGGACGACCCGCCCGGCGAACGTCTTCCCCGGCAGAGCAACAACCTGGACGGTGACCCTCGCCCCGACCCGGACGCGCGCCCGGTCCACATCGCTGATCCGGCCGGTCACCCAGACCCGGTCCAGGGTCCCGACCGTGAACAGGTCGGGCGCGCCGCCGCCCGGCCCCTGCCCAGGGACCAGGGACGCCGGTGCCGCCGCGCTCGCCAGCACGACCCCGCCGAGGGGCGCGACCAGCGTGAACGACCCGGTCATCTCGTCGCTGCGCAGACCCTTGACGAGCGCCGCCTTCGCGCTGGCTCGCGCCAGCTCGGCTCTGGCCGACGCCAACGCCGCGCGCGCCGCCTCCAGGCGGTCCGTCATGCCTTCGTGCGCGTCGAACAGCTGCCGCTGGCGCTGGTCTTCGCCCTCGGCCGCGGCCAGGTCGGCCTCCGCCTTCAGCTTGTCCGGGACTGCGCGCGCGAGCTCGGGCGATGCGATGACCGCCAGCGGCGCCCCCTTGGCGATGCGCCGGCCGGTCTGCGCCAGCACGCGCGTGACCCGGCCCGCGACCGGCGACGTCACGTGCGCCACGATGTCGTCGTCGAACCCGACCTGCCCCCGTACCAGGACCGTCTCGCCCGCCGGGTGCAGGTTCGAGCCCGCCGCCCGGGCCTCACGACCGCTCAGTCCGAAAATCGCGACGAGAGCCACCGCCGCGATCCCCGGCGCCGCGCCGCCCCGCGTCCTCCACCCGGACACCGCCGACCGACCCGACTTGCCGACCTCTGCGCCTGTCATCGCCGAACCTCCGTTCTCCCCGGCAGCCCGATGCCGGGAACGGGGTAGCTGCGGACGGATCCGCCGCCGCGACCGCGCGCGTCAAAGTGACATGGCGATCACCTGTAAACGAGACTCAAAGCATAATCCGTGCCACCACGGATCTGGAACGCCCGGGAAAACCTCTGGCCGCTGCCACCGCCTCGCAAAATCGGCGCCGATGCGCTAGAGTTTCCGCTGTTCGATCGGTCCACCCGAGGCACGGCATCCGCCCGTGGTGCGTGGGCCGGAGACGCAGGCGATGAACCGTTTCGAGCCCGATGCCGCACGCGCGCCCCAGGCGGGGTTCTCGGACCTGCGGGTCTTCCGCGTGTTCCAGCACATCGGCGACCTCCAACTGACCCAACTCGCCGCACAGGGGCGCGAACACACCGTGGCGCAGGGGCACGTGGTCTACGACGAGGGCAGCACCGGTAACGACTTTTTCGTCGTCCTGGCGGGGATGGTCGAGGGGCACCGCAACACCCCCGCCGGACGCCAGCCGGCGACCCGCATCCGGGTGGGCCAGCTCTTCGGCGAGGTGTCGTTCCTCGACGGAAGGCCCCGCGATGTCGCCACCGTCGCCACCGAACCCAGCGTGCTGCTGGCCTTTTCTGGTGCGGGTGTGCGCCGGGCCGCGGCCGCCGACCCCGAGCTGGGCGCGGCGCTCACCCGCACGTTCTGGCACTCATTGGCGGCGAAGATCCGGCAGGCGAACCATTTCATGGGCGAGCTCCTGCCGCCTTCGAACGCCTCCGCGGCCCGGCCGGCCGCGCGGCCGGGCAGCTCGGTGGACCTCAGACCGGGCGCCAAGCTCGACCTCTTCGCCGAGAGCGGTCTGTCGGCGGCCGAACTGCGGTTGCTCGCCACGACGCTGCGGGCCGAGAGCTTCCCCCCCGGCGCCAACCTCTTCCTCGAGGGTGAGCGCGGCGACTCCCTGTACATCGTGGCCGACGGCGAGGTCGTGATCTCCCGCCGGATCCCGGGCCGGGGCGAGATCCTGCTCGCCACGCTGCCTCGCGGTGGCATCTTCGGCGAGATGGCTCTGGTGGACGATCAGCTCCGCAGCGCCGACGCCCGCTCCGGCCTCGGCGGCTGCACGGTGCTCGTCCTCTCGCAGCGCGACCTCGACGAAGTGCTCCAGCGCCCCTCCGAGGCCGCGGTTCAGTTCCTCGACCTCGTGTGCCGCGTGCTCTGCCACCGCCTGCGGGCGATGATCGAGCAACTCGCCGAGCGGCGCGGTCAGCCGCTCGCGCCGTAGCGGCCAGTCAGCCCCGGCGCGGCCGCGTCGTCCTGTCCCGCCGCCGGCCGGGGGCGGCGCCATAGCCACCACACGCTCGCGCCCGCCGCCGCCGCGAGCAACCCCCACCCCTGCAGCGCGTAGAAGCTCCCCGGCTGCGCCATCAGCGGCGCCGCGGCGCCGAGGGTGCCGGCCCACGCCGCCGCCAGCAGGTAGGCCAGCGGGTTGGCGCCGAGCACGAACCGCACCAGTGCCGCGCCGATGGCGAGCACGAGCGCGGCATGCACGACCCCTGCGGCGAACTCGGGCAGCGAGGCGTCCGATCCGGCCGGCACGAGCGCCAGCAACAGCCCGACTCCCAGGGCGACCTTGAGCCACCTCGCGTCGAGTTCGCGCCAGAGGTGCACCGCGAACCCCACGAGCGTGAGCTGGAGCGCGGCGCCGACGAGCCCGGCGCCCAGGCCCGCCAGCGCCGGCATCCAGGTCGCGACCGATCCCGGGATCGCGACCGGGGCATCCGGGAATGCCAGCGGCGCCCAGGACCGCGCCAGCCCTGCGACCCCCCGGACCGCCAGCCCCGCGCCCACCACCGCCAGAGCGGCGGCGGCCGTCGCCAGCACCGCCCGCCGGCGGTCGCCGCCGGTCGCCGCGGCCGCCGCCGGGAAGCACGCCGCCAGCGCCCCCAGGGCGAGCACCACCGCGGTGGGGATGAGCAGCATCTGGATCGCGGTCCGGATTAAGGTCGTGGTCCTGAACAGGGCCTCGGGCGAGGAGGGGTCGTACCCCGCCCAGTCGAGGGGGAGGCGCAACGCCAGCCCGACCCCGACCAGGACCCCGAGGCCGGCCGCCAGCACGAACAGGCGCCGCCACGGCACCGCCCCGGCGCGCACGCCGCGGTAGAACACCAGCAGGCCGTGGATGATCACCAGCGCCAGAACGCCGACGGTGACGGCGAGGCGCGCGATCTGGAGGACGGTCCTCCTCTCGTACGCCCGCTCCCATGCCTCCGGCAGCTTGATCCGGCGCGTCATGCTGTCCACGGCGTCCCCCTGGACGCCGACCTCGATGAGGTACTCCGCGTCGCCAACCCCGCGCTTCGGGTCCCTCCACGTAAACGTGTCGTCCGTCCGGGCGGGCCGCTTCTGGCTCCTCGCCTCCTTGAACTCCAGCTTCGCGACGTCGATCCCGGCCGCCGCCAGCGCGGCTTCCGCCTTGCGGCGCGCCTCGGCCAACGGGAGGTTTGCGCCCGGGGCTTCCTCCCGCAGCTCGTGGTCGAAGCGGACCACCTTTCCGGTCCTGTCGTCCACCGCCAGCTGCCACCCCTCGCGCTCCTCGATCCGGAAGGCGCGCACCTGCCACGCCGGGACCTCGGCGGCGAAGCGCGCCACCTCGGGGACGCCCCCGTGCTCGAGCAGGTAGCGCCGGATCGCCGGCCCGAGGACGTCGCCGCTCGCGGTCACGACGAAACGCCAGCGGGCTGGGTCCGCCGCACGCGCGGCGAGGAACGCGGCCGCGGCCCGGCGCACCGCGTCGGGGCGCATCCTCACGCCGACGCCCCGGCCGGGGTCGGGCGCCATCCACGCCAGCACCCCGCCGGCGGCGGCGAGTGCCAGCCCGATCGCCACGACGCGCCGCACCGGCGGCGTCACGATCGGGGCCGCCGCCACCGGCGCGACGGCCGGCGGCGCCGGCGGCGCCGGGTCGGCGGCGTTGAGCGCGCCCGGATCGTCCACGAACCCGCCGCGCCTCCACGCCGCGATCAGCGTCGCCGCCAGCGGCACCAGCAGCGCGCCCACGCCGGCGAGCGCGGTGACGACGAAGTAGGGGTTCCCGGAGCGCACCAGCAGCATCGAGGTGTACCCGGCGTCGACGACGTAGTGCCAGACGAGGCAGGGCACCACCCCGAACCGGTAGAGGATGATCCCCACGAACAGGCCGGCGATCGACACCTCCACACCGCGGATGTAGAACGGCTGCGCCGGGTAGTTGGCGTGGGCGAACCCCCAGATCAGCGCCGGGATCACGACCGAGGCGACGCGCGAGTGCGTGAGTTTGTCCACCAGCGGGATGGAAAACACCCGCGACATGAACTCCTCGCTCACCGCCGGGTAGAAGCCGACGAACAGCACGGCGAGCCAGGGGAACGAGGTGTTGAGCAAGTTGTCGAACGGCACGTCCGCGGGGTTCCAGGCGCCGAACCGCGCCCCCACCAGGTAGAACGCGACCTGGTACGCGAGGAACACCGCCGCCAGGCAGTAGCCGAGGATGAGGCCGTAGGCGAACCGCCGGTTGCGCCACCCCGACCTCTCGAACAGCGCCGTGATCCGCAGGTGGCCGGGGAAGCGGGCGCGGAAGAGCGGTTCGCCGGCCGCCACGACGAGGAAGATCAGCAGCGCCTGGACGCCGGCCCCGCCGATCGCCCGCAACAGCTGCCCCGCGAGGAACGCGCCGTACGTCCCGGTCGTGTCGAAGCCGTACGACGCCACCGGCAGCTCGTTGAGCGACATCAGGACGAAGAGCCCGAACGCCAGCGCCGTGAGCAGCATCGGGAGGCGCCAGTGCACGTTGCCCCGGCGCCCCTCGCGGAAAACTACCACCAGTGCGGCGAGCAAGGTGAGCACGATGCCGAACGCCGCGACCAGCGCCGTGGTGTCGTTGGCCGAGCGCAGCCGCTGATACCCCTGCGTCCACGCGTCCGGCACCTTGAGGTACTCCTTGTAACCGGCGGGCTCGTCGCCGTGCACCTCGACCTGCATCCGGTAGGTGGCGTCCTTCACCTTCCACCCGGTCCGCTCGTAGGTGAACGTCCAGTCGCGCCGGTGCGGGCGGTCCTCGCGCTTCGACTCGACGAACGTCAATTTCCCCGGGTCCAGCTTGAACGCGGAAGCGAGGAACGTCTCGGCGGCGGCGCGGGCCGCCGCCTCGTCCAGCGAGGCCCCGCCGGCCTCCTCGGGGACCAGGTGGGCGAACCCCATCACCTCGCCTTCAGGCGTGACCTGGACTCTCACCTCCTCCTTGGCCAGCGGCCGGTACCAGCGGTGCGCCCAGCTCCACAGCCGCACCTGCCGTTCCCTCGTCAGAACCCCGAGCCGGTCGAGCCCTACCTCGCGCTCGAGGTATACCTTGGCCCCGTCATCGACGCGGAAGATCGCCGCATGGCTGCGACCCGCGAGCGCCCCCGCGGCGGCCGGCGCGTGCTCCGCGAGGAACGCCGTCGCGACCGGTTCGGAGGTCGCGCGGTTCACCGTGAACGAGAGGTGCGCCTCGGGAAACGCCCGCGTGAAGTTCGTCCAGGCAAAGATCCCCGCCCCTGCCGCCACCGTCACGGCCGCCGCCAGGGTCAGCCTTTCGCCACGGGTGAACCGGTCCATGTCGCCTCCTCCCAACCGCCCGGAATCCAGGTGGCGCCATCATCGCACGAGGGCCGGCACATTTGAACGGAAGTGAAGAGTTGAGATACAAAGAGCACTGCGTCTCTCAATTTTTCACTCTTCACTCTTCACTCTTAACTTCTTTTCCCTTCCGAGCTGTAACGGTTTACACTGGTATGGTGACTATGTCTCAAGCACGCGGCGCCCTGCTGGCCGGGCTGCTGGGCCGGCGCATCATGGTGCTCGACGGCGCCACCGGCACGGCGCTCGCCGCACGCGGCCTCGGCGCCGCCGACTACGGCGGCGAGCGGCTCCTCGGCTGCCACGAGGCGCTGGTGCTGCACCGGCCCGACGCCGTGCTCGACCTCCACCGCGGCTACCTCGCGGCCGGGGCCGACATCGTCGAGACCGACACCTTCGGCGCCACACCGGTGGTGCTCGCCGAGTACGGCCTCGCCGGCCGCTGCCGCGAGATCAACCGGCGCGCCGCCGAACTGGCGCGGCAGGCGTGCGCCGAAACCGAAGGGGCCGACCCATCGCGGCCCCGCTTCGTGGCGGGCTCGATTGGTCCGACGACCAAGGCACTGACGCTCACCGGCGGCATCACGTTCGCCGAGCTGGTCGCCGCGTACGCGCTCCAGGCCGAGGGCCTCGCCGAGGGCGGCGCCGACGTGCTGCTGATCGAGACGTGCCAGGACGCGCTCAACCTGAAGGCCGCACTTATCGCCTGCACCGAGGCCGCGCCGCACCTGCCGGTCGCGGTCTCGGCGACGATCGAGCCCACCGGCACGACACTCGGCGGCCAGACGATCGAGGCCGTCGCGGTGACGGTCGAGCCGTGGCGACCGCTGTGGGTCGGGGTCAACTGCTCGACCGGGCCGGGCCCGATGACCGAGCATGTGCGTGCCCTCGCGGCGCTGACGCCCAGCTTTCTCTCGGTGGTCCCCAACGCCGGCATCCCCGACGGCGACGGGCGCTACCACGAGAGCCCAGACGACATGGCGCGGGTACTGGGGCGCTTCGCCACGTCGGGGTGGGTGAACCTGATCGGCGGGTGTTGCGGCACGGGAGAGGAGCACATCCGGCGGCTGCGCGAGGTGGCGGACCGCGTCGCGCCGCGCGTGCCGCCCGCGTACGACCCCGCGCGCGTCGCGGGCGGCGAGGTGGTCGACCTCGTCCAGCAGCCGCCGCCGCTGCTGATCGGGGAGCGCACCAACGTGCTCGGCTCGCGGAGGTTCAAGGAGCTGGTGCGGGAGCGACGCTGGGCCGAGGCCGCCGAGGTCGGGCGGCGGCAGGTGCGCGGCCGGGCCGGCGTCCTCGACGTCTGCCTCGCCGACGCCGAGGGGGACGAGAGCGGCGCGATGCGGGCCGTGTTGACCGCCTTGCGCCGCGCGGTCCGGGTGCCGCTGATGGTGGACACCACCGACCCCGAGGTAATGGCCGCCGCGCTCGAGCTGATCCCCGGGCGGCCGGTGCTCAACTCGGTCAACCTCGAGGACGGCGGCGCGCGCCTGGAGCGCGTCGCCGCGCTCGCGCGCCGCTTCGGCGCAGTGGTCGTGGCCGGGTGCATCGACGAGCACCCGACCGACGGGATGGCGCGCACGGCCGAGCGCAAGGCCGAGGTTGCGTCGCGCCTGCTCGAGCGCCTCGAGGCGACCGGCCTGCGCCGCCGCGAAGTGCTCCTCGACCCGCTCGTCTTCCCGGCCGCGACCGGCGACCCCAAGTTCCGCGGCTCCGCCGGCGAGACCGTGCGCGGCGTCAAGCTCATCAAGGAGAGGATCCCGGACGCGCTCACGGTCCTCGGCGTCTCGAACGTCTCGTTCGGCGTCCCGGCCGCGGGGCGCGAGGTGCTCAACGCGGTGTTCCTGCACCACTGCGTGCAGGCGGGTCTCGACGGAGCGATCGTTAACGCCGAGCAGCTCGTGCGTTTCCCCTCGCTCGACGCCGGGGAGGTTAAGCTCGCGGAAGACGTGCTCTTCGACGGAGACAAGCGCGCCGTGGACGCCTTCGTGGCGCGCTACCGCCAGGCGCCGCCGCGCGTCGCCTCCGTCGATGCGCACCTGCCCGCGGAGCAACGCATCACGCACATGGTCGTCGAGGGGACGCGCACCGGTCTCGACACGACGCTCGACGAGCTGCTCGGCCGCATGGCGCCGCTGGCGATCATCAACGGCCCGCTCATGGCCGGGATGGACGAGGTCGGCCGCCTGTTTGGCTCGGGACGGCTCATCGTCGCCGAGGTGCTTGTCTCCGCCGAGGTGATGCAGGCCGCGGTGGACCACCTCAAGCCACACTTGAAGGGCGATGAGAGCGCTGCACGCGGTTCCATCCTGCTTGCCACAGTGCGCGGGGACGTCCACGACATCGGCAAGAACCTCGTCGGGATCATCCTCGCCACCAATGGCTACGCCGTGACCGACCTGGGCGTCCAGTGCCCTTCGGACAAGCTGATCGCCGCGTGGCGGGAGCACCCGACCGCCCTCATCGGCCTCTCCGGACTGCTCGTGCGCTCGGCGCACCAGATGGCGGCCACGGCCGAGGACCTGCGCGCCGCCGGCATCGCAGCGCCGCTGCTGGTGGGCGGCGCGGCGCTCTCGGCCTCGTTCACCCGCGACCGCATCGCACCCGCCTACGGCGCGACCGTGCGCTACGCCGCCGACGCGATGGCCGGGTTGACGATCGCGAATGAGCTACAGGGGTCCGGGCTCCGGGGTCCGGGGACCGGTGAAGAAGGGAAGAGGGAAGAGGGCAAAGAGCAGAGGAAAGACGGCAAGAGCACGGGCACCTCCGATCCTCCGTCATCGTCTCTTTCTTCCCTTCACCCTCTGCCCTCCCCGTCTTCACCTTCTTCTTCCACGGACCCCGGACCCCGGACCCCGGATCCCGGTCTTCCCCGGCCGCCCGACCTCGCGCGCCACGTGTTGCGCGAGCTGCCGATCGACGAGGTGTTCGCTCACCTCAACCCCCAGATGCTGTTCGGCAAGCACCTGGGCGTGCGCGGCTCGGTGCGCCGCCTGCTCGACGCCGGCGATGAGCGCACCGTCGAGCTCCGGCGCCGGGTCGAGGCGCTCCAGGACGCCGCCGCAACGCGGGGCTGGCTGGCGCCCGCCGGCGTGTACCGTTTCTTCCGCGCCTGCTCCCGAAGCGACACAGTGGCGGTCCTCGACCCCGCCGGGCGGGAACTGGCGGCGCTGCCGTTCATGCGGCAGGCGCGGGAACCGCGCGCGTGCGCCGCGGACTGGGTGGCGCGCGACCCGGCGGCGCTCGACGCGATCGCGATCTTCGTGGTCACCGCCGGCACCGGCGTGCGCGCTCGCGCCGCCGAGCTGCGCGCCGAGGGGAAGCTGCTCGACAGCATCGCGCTGCAGGCGCTGGCGCTCGAGACCGCCGAGGCCGCCGCCGAGTGGCTGCACCGCCGGCTGCGCGAGCAGTGGGGGTTCCCCGACCCGTCCGCGATGACGATGGAGGAACGCTTCCGCGCGCGTTACCGCGGCATCCGGCTGTCGTTCGGGTACCCGGCGTGCCCCGACCTCGAGCCGCAGGCGGACGTGTTCCGCCTCCTCCAACCGGAGGAGATCGGCGTGCGCCTCACTGACGGCTTCATGATGGACCCCGAGGCGAGCGTGTCCGCAGTCGTCTTCCAGCACCCCGACGCCCGCTACCTCGCGTAGCCGACCAGCCGGCAAGACAGGGATCCGGGCCAAGGGCGCAGGGCACCGGAAAGACGTCGTCCGTGGTGGAGATCAACGACAGCGCGCCCGGCGGGCGCGCCCCACATCAGAGACATCCGCACCTCACGCCGTGCCCGGGTGCGCCGGCCGCAGGCCGCGCGGCCTCCCGTCCCTCCCTCGAAGACGACAACGACGCCGGCAGGCAGGGCGCCCGAGCTTGGGGCGTGCAGCCGCGGCGCCGAGAGTGGGCCGGATGCAAGGCGCCCGAGGCGGCCGCAGCGGAGCGTAGCCGGAGGCTACGTGAGCATGCGAGCCGCCGAAGGGCAACGCAGCAGACGGTCCGCTATCGGCGGCGCCAGCAGCAGGGGTTCGGGCACCGTGTGGCCTCACGCGCGGCGAAGGTGGACCAGCTCCTCCACATTCCCCGCCGGCCCAGCAATGGGCGACGGCATCCGGCCCAGGCAGGCCAGGCCCAGCGCCGCAGCAGCCTCCAGCACCGCAACGATGGCTTGCTCCCTGACCTCCGGATCGCGCACCACGCCGCCCTTGCCCACCTGGCCGCGCCCCGCCTCGAACTGCGGCTTCACCAGCGCCACGAGGTCGCCACCGGCGGCGAGCACCCCCAGCAGCGCCGGGAGGACGAGCCGCAGGGAGATGAACGAGACGTCCACGGTGACGACGCCGAACGGGCCGGGGACGTCCTCGGGCGCCAGCAACCTGGCGTTGACGCCCTCGATGACCACGACACGGGGATCGGAGCGGAGCTTCCAGTCGAGCTGCCCGCGGCCGACGTCGAGCGCCACCACCTGCACGGCGCCCCGTTCGAGCAGGACGTCCGTGAAGCCGCCGGTCGAGGCGCCGACGTCGAGGCAGCGCTTGCCCGAAGGATCCACGTCAAAGGCAGCGAGTGCCGCGGCCAGCTTGACGCCACCGCGCGACACCCACGGGTGGTCCGGCCCGATGACCTCGACCCGCGCACCCTCGGCGACGGCCTTCCCGGCCTTGTCGGCCAGGAGGCCGTCGACCCGAACGAGACCTGCCAGGATCAAGCTCTGGGCCCGCGCGCGCGACGGCGCCAGTCCGCGCTCGACGAGCGTCTGATCGAGGCGAACCCGGCCATCCTTCTGAGAACCCTCTCTACTCATGCCCGGCCTGCTCGTTCATTTTGAGTGATCCGTCCCCCTCTCTCGCCTCCGAGAGGCGGTCGAGCCGGCGCGCCCACAGGTACGAACCGGCCAACCACACCATCACCACGCAGGCCGCGAAAACCAGGGGCTTCCAACCCTCTGCCTCCCGCAAGGCAAGAAACGAACGGAGCGAGTCGAGGCCCAGTGCGCGGCCGAGAAGGTCCAGGTAGTAGTTGCGGGGTGCCGCCTCGAAGGTGCCGAACACCTTGCCTGGGACCAACGCGCAGACCGCGCCGATGGCGAGTTGGCCGGCGACGGCGAGGCCTGCCGCGATGCGGTCGGTCGCCCCGCCGTGAAGCGCCCGTGCCAGTCCAAGCGCTGCCAGCAGCGCGAGCTGGCCGGTCACCGGGACGAGGAAGCGCGCGGCGGCGGACCAGCCTCCCCACCACTGCACCAGGATCCCTGGTCCGGCGGTGGCAACGATCACCGCGCCGAGCACGAGGGCCTGCTCGCGCGACTCGCGCAGGTGCCGGAGGAACCCGAGCGGCACGAGAAGCATGATCGGAGCCCAGATCAGCAGGCCGTACTGCTGGTCGACCAGGACGCCCAGCGAGCCAACCAAGGCGTTCGAAGCCGACACCAGGTCCGTGCGCCCGCCCCACATCGCCAGCGGCGACGGTGAGCCGAACCACCGCTGGTGCATGTACCCCATTACGGCGAGGGAGGCCCCCAGTGGCACGAGCAGCCGCGCCACGGCCCTCCGCCGCGACCCCTCGCCCGGCCGGAGCAGCCCGTACGCGCAGTAGATCAGCGCACCGGCGATGAACCGCACGTGCATCCAGGGCAGCGCGGCGAGCACGACCGCAGCGCCCCAGTCCGGCCATCGCTTGCGCACGAGCTTCCAGTGCAGGTAGGCGAACCCGAAGGCCCCAGCCATCTCCGGGAGGACGAGGGGAGCATAGGTGACAACCGGGAAGCTCGCCGCGAGCAGCACCGCGACAAACGCCGCGAGATCCCCCCCTACGACCCCCGAGAGCATCTTCCACACACAGAGCAAAAAGCCCAAAGAGATTGCCACCAGAACCAGCGCGATGCCCGCATTGCCGAACAGCGCCATCGGTATCGCGATCAGAATGCTGATCCCGGGGCTGTGCACCGACCGCGGTTCGGTCGAGGCCAACGAGAGATGGAGGTCGCCTGGATCGCCGCTCAACACCAAGCTCCCATGAGTCACAATGGCCCGGGCCATCGCAAGATATGACGGCTCATCCCCGGTTCGATCCCGCGGCACGGTGAGAACGACTGCGAGGAGGACGAAGAGCCAGAGCCCGACGGACCGGATGGCGGTACGCGCGTGAGGCGAAATGAGGATCTTCCATCGACCACGAAGGGTGTCCGCTGTGATGAAGAAAACGGGAAGGACCAGCGCCCACGACAGTGCAGTCAAGCGCAGCCGGCCGGCGTAGTACCCGGCGTCCTTCAGCCCGGGAAAGATCGGGAAGCCGGTTGCCACGAGCCGGCGCACGATGTCCGGCGCCAAGACAGCGACGGCCAGCGAGGCAGCGGCGCACGCGAGGCCGACGACCAACGCCCACGGACGGGGCCTCAACACCACGACCACACCATGCCCCGCAGTATCGCACCGGGTCCGGCTCCGGCCCAAACCGCTCAAGGAGGACCGCCGTCGTCAGCAGTCCCGGGGCACAGCCTCACACGCGGGGGACCAGGACGAGTCAGGGCCAAGCGCGTTCGAACCAAGGGGTGCTAGCATTTGATCCGTGCTGAGCATGAGGTCATCGGCTCTGTTTCGAGCCATACGCGTCCGCCACTGGCTCAAGAACGGCTTCGTCCTCGCGCCAGCGGTGTTCGCCGGGCATGCACTCGATGCGCCGGCGATGGGCAGGGCGGTTGCGGTGGCGGCGGCGTTCTGCCTCGCCTCCTCGGCCGGCTATCTCGTCAACGACGTGCTCGACCGAGAGGCCGACCGCGCCGATCCGGTCAAGCGCTTCCGGCCGGTCGCGAGCGGGGCGATGTCGGTCCCGGCCGCGTTCGTCTGGGCTGCCGTTCTCTTCGCCGCGGCGGCGGCTCTGAGCCTGGAGGGCGGCGCCACGGCGGCGCTCGTGCTCGGCGGGTACGTCCTCGTCACCCTGCTGTACTCGTTGATCCTCAAGTCGCTGGCGGTCGTGGACGCGATGGCGGTCGCCGCCGGCTTCCTGTTGCGTCTGGTCGCCGGCGCGGTCGCGATCCCGGTCACGATCTCGCACTGGCTGGTTGTGTGCGGTTTTCTGCTCGCGCTCCTGCTGGCGTTCGGGAAGCGCCTCCCGGAAGCGACCGGAGGAGGCGGCCGGGCGCCCCGCTACCCGCTGTCGTACCTCCACGACGTGGTGACGATGCTCGCCGGCGTCACGCTCGTGACGTACACCCTGTACACGGTCGCGCCCGACACGACACGCAAGCTCGGCGGTTCCAACGCGCTGTTGCTCACGGTACCACTCGTCCTGTTCGGCATCATGCGCTACCTCCTGCTGCTCCACCGCGAGGGTGCGCAGGACCCGACGGCGACCTTGTTCCGCGACCGCGCCCTGCTGGTCACCGTCGTCGTGTGGATCGCCGCGGCCGGCACCATCGTCCTGGTGGCTGGAGGCGCACGGTGAAGAGCCGCGTGGCGGTGCTGCGCACCCGGCCCGACACCGTTCTCGGCGACCTCGGCCGCCTGTGCGAGCTGGCCGGCGTGAAGGATGCCCTTGCCCCCGGCACCGCCACCATCCTCAAGGACAACATTTCATGGCACTACCCGTACCCGGGCGCCAACACCACGCCGTGGCAGCTCGAGGGCACGATCCTCGCGCTGCGCGCCGCCGGCCTCGCCGACCTCGTGTGCGTCCAGAACGACACGGTCGTCACCAACCCGAAGAAGGGCGAGCGGCTCAACGGCTACCTCGGCGTACTCGGCCGCTACGGTATACCGGTGCGTTACAACTGCGACCCTCACGACCTCGCATGGGTGCGATACGAGCCAAAAGGGAAGATGCTCGCGCTGCCCAAGGTGTTCCCGGACGGCATCCAGATCCCGGAGTTCTTCCTCGGCACCAACATCGTCCACCTGCCGACCGTCAAGTGTCACATCTACACCACCACGACCGGTGCGATGAAGAACGCCTTCGGCGGTCTGCTGGCGACCCGCCGGCACTACACCCACACCTGGATCCACGAGACGCTGGTGGACCTCCTCACGATCCAGAAGGAGATCCACACCGGGCTCTTCGCCGTGATGGACGGGACGACGGTCGGCAACGGACCGGGGCCGCGCACGATGGTCCCCGTGCGCAAAGACGTTCTCCTGGCGGCCGCCGATCAGGTCGCGATCGACGCCGTGGCGGCGAAGATGATGGGGTTCGACCCGCTCGCGATCCGCTACCTCGCCCTCGCCCACGAACGCGGCCTCGGCGTCGCCGACCCGCGCGACATCGAGCTGGTCGGCGACGCGGACGCCGGCCGGGAGAACTGGCACTTCTCGGTCGGCGACAACCTGGCGAGCCGCGTCGGCGACGTGCTCTGGTTCGGGCCGCTCAAGCGGCTACAGAAGCTCTTCTTCCACACGCCGCTGGTGTACGTCTTCGTCGCCGGCTCGTACCTCTACCACGACTTCCTCTGGTACCCGGTGTTCGGCCGGCGCGCGGTGCGCAGTTTCGTCCGCACCTCGCCCTGGGGCGCGCTGTTCGCCCGCTACCTCGCCGAGCAGGCCGACGCTCTCGGCAAGGGACCCGACTTCACCGGTGGGGCGGCCTGAGCCATGCTCGGGGCGTGATGCGCGGCCGATGAACGCGGCGCTGACTCGAAACCGGAGCCTCGTCCTGGCGCTGCTCGTCCTCACTCTCGCCGTCCGCCTCGTCGGCCTCAACTTCGACCAGTCTCACTTCTACCACCCCGACGAACGGCGCATCGCCGAGGCGGTGACCCAGTTCTCGTTCCACCCGCTGCAGCTCAACCCGCACTTCTTCGCCTACGGCTCGTTCCCGTTCTACGTGACGAAGCTGGTCACGGCCACACTGGCGAACGTGAACGGCTGGTTCGCCACCTACGACGGTGCGGTCCTCACCGGCCGGGCGCTTTCGGCGTTATGGGGGACCGGCACGGTGTTGCTACTCGTCCTGCTGGGGCGCCGGCTCTACGGCGCGCGCACCGGCTTGCTCGCCGGCGCGCTGCTCGCGGCCACGGTGTTGCACGTCCAGAACTCCCACTTCGCCACCAACGACGTGCCGCTCACGTTCCTGGTCCTGCTCGCACTGACGCTCATGGTGGAGATCGTGGAGCGCGGCCGGCCGGCGGCGTACGCGGCGGCCGGCGCCGCCATCGGTCTGGCGGTCGCAACCAAGTTCAGCGCGCTCCCGCTGCTCCTGCCGCTCGCCGTTGCGGCCGCCATGCGGGCGCGGAACGACCGTTCCGTCAGGCGAGCCCTCGGCGGTCTGGCCTTGGCGTGCGCGTGCGCGGCGGCCGCGTTCGCCTGTGGCGAGCCGTACGCCCTCCTCGACGCCAGGGGGTGGCTGCACGACATCCTCGAGCAGAGCGGGATGGTGCGGCACGCCGGCCTGCTGCCGTACACGACGCAGTACATCGGCGTCCCCAAGGTGTTTTACGACCTGCGCGAGATGGTCGTGTGGGGGATGGGGCCGCTGCTGGGCCTTGCCGCGCTCGCCGGGACCATCAGACGCTTCCGCCGGGGCCGGACGATCCCGGGCGCGGAGTGGGTGCTGCTCGCCTGGGTGGTCCCGTTCTTCGCGATCACCTGCTCGTTCGACGTCAAGTTCGTGCGCTACCTGCTGCCGATCTACCCGCTCGTCGTGCTTTGGGGCGCCGCGTGGCTGCAGGAGTGGGCCGGGCGCGCCGCCCTCGGCCGCTGGGCCAGGGGCGCCGTGGTGGCCGGCACGGCCCTCTACCTGCTCGCGTTCCTGGCGATCTACACCAGGCCGCACGCTGCGGTGACCGCCTCGGAATGGTTCTACACCCATGCGGCCCCGGGCTCGCGGGTGCTGATCCAGGACTGGGACGAGGGCTTTCCGTTCTCGCTGCCGGGCCGCCCGGCCGATCGCTACAAGGTCACGGCGTTCGGCTTCTACGACGCGGACGGGCCCGCGAAGATCAAGCGCCTGGCGGACGACCTCGCCGCGTCGGAGTGGCTGGTCCTCCAGACCAAGCGGCTGTACGGAGCGGTCACCCGCGCTCCGGCCAGGTATCCGCTGACCAACAACTTCTTCCGCGAGCTGTTCGCCGGCGACCTCGGGTACACGCTGGTGAAGGACGTGGCCTCCCGTCCTTCCCTTCTCGGGATCGAGCTGCCCGACGAGCTCGCGGACGAGTCGTTTTCCGTCTACGACCACCCGAAGGCGCTGATCTTCCGCAACACCGGCCGACTCGCGGCCGCCGCGATCGAGGGGAAGGTCCTCAACGC
>Ga0075520_1000328_pt1 | contig 20092 bp, 15 predicted proteins | sample NGEPerB_FD_75100 | JGI IMG/M metagenome (GOLD analysis project Ga0075520, IMG submission 75100) | Arctic peat soil microbial communities from the Barrow Environmental Observatory site, Barrow, Alaska, USA - NGEE PermafrostAB12-B | ecosystem: Environmental > Terrestrial > Soil > Wetlands > Peat ... | reverse complement strand
CAAAATCCTCCCCCTCGAGTCGCGCGAGAATCGCTGAGCTTACAATGAGCGCAAGCTCCTCGGAGGCGGCTGCTGGCGACTCGCTGACGGCCACGGCGCGTGCATGCAGGTGAGGTCCCCTGGGATCATACAGATACACAACCATGCCGGCCTGCTCGTGCGCGATCCAAGCAACCAAGAGGGCCTCAGAGGACTTCGTTTCCTGCTCGGCCTCAGTCACATAGTCAAACAGATCCGAGGACGCAGGTGCCTTTCTTTCGGCTAATGTCAGGTCGAGTTCGGCTAGCTGCCAGCGCAGATTGCGAAGGAAATCCACTTCGACTGCATCCGGGCGCACTACTGGAACGATAACAACAATGCGGGCCTGGCTTGTCGATTGCTGGGCAATCGCCACGGTTGGCACCAAGACAAATAGGGCGACAATAACGAGGCCATTGCGCAACCATCCCAACGCAGCGACGGCCGCGCCCCAACGTCGTTGATTCGCGAATCGAAAACCCATGGGCGAAAAGTGAGTCACCGGCAGGGTAGTCGCATTCAACAATCTGTGCAGCGCCCTCGTCGCAATTTGTAGCCAAGTGCCGGCAATACAAAAAGATTACTGCGCCAGGCAACATTCGTCCGGCTGCGTAGCCGCGTCAGCGAAGCTGAGTAAGAAAGGGACGGACTCGTTGGCACTTGCTGACTTTGGGAAGGGTCGTCGCCTGGCTTTTTGTGTGTCGTGACGGCACACGCTAGCATGCGGTGCCCCTGTGCCACGACCCCCTCATACTGCGATGCGCAAGGGCGCAAGATGGCTGCTCTTCGCGGCGCCGGTGGCCCTAGGTGTCGTGTTGACGCTTGCGGTGCGGCGACATAAAAGTCCGAGCCATTGCGGCACCGGATGGTTGAATGAAGGTCCGCGTTGCTGCGCCGTTGGACAATCACTCAAGGACGGAAGTTGTATCGGCGCGCCTAAGTATTGCCCTTCGGGTTTTCATCGCGCGATCGGCAAAACGCCGGGTTGTGTCATTGATGCCAAGCGTGTTCGGGTAGGTCCGATTATTCTGAGAATTGGCCCGAATGATTGGCAATCGGAAAGCGTGCCGCGAATTGACGCAAATGTCCCCGCCTTCGAGGTCGATGTCGCTGAAGTCAGTTACGAACGATGGCAGCACTGTGTTGAGGCAACGCGCTGTCGATCTAGTCTAACGGGTGAGCCCGGGCAGCCGATCACGACCGTCACCTCGGCAGAGGCACAGGCTTTTTGCAAATTTACCGGGGGGCGATTGCCAACTCTTAACGAGCGCATGGCGATGGCGGCCGGCGCACAATCTCGACGTTTTCCCTGGGGGCAAACGGGGCTGGTTTGTCGGCGCGCAACCTTTGGTGTCGTCGCGGGGCCTTGTGCGGAAAAGGGCAATCAACCCGACGTTTCAGGGTGTCATCTCGATGGGCAGTCGCCCGAAGGTGTGCTCGATTTGTCCGGCAACGTCGCGGAGCTTGCCCTGGATGCAGAAGGGAAAGCCTGGGCCTGCGGCGGCAGTTTCCGTTCCCGCGCGGCACTTGAACTCAAGAGTTGGGCCTGCATTGCATTTGCAGGCCCCCTTGATGACATTGGATTTCGCTGCGCGTACGACGCAATCGAATGATGCCTTTCGTCAATGGTCTACATAGACAATGCCTCGGTTTCATTCACGCGGTAATGGGCAGAGTTCCGGGGCACATCACGGAAAGAAATTCTGCACTCCCGTCACGTCTCCGTTAGCTGCGGTGTAAAAACCACAAGCCACTTGAGTGTAGTTGCCGGTCATGTTGATGTAGTGGCCATAGGTATTATAGCAAGTTCCAGTGCAAGGGTTGGTGGGTGGCGGTCCTTCGTCAAACATCATTAGGATGCAACTACTGATTACCTGCGTCGTAGAATTCCACCCCCCATTCCAGCCTGGACACTCGTTTTGAGCGTTTCCTTTTGGCGTGCATAAGTTGGGATTATTCAGCTGGAAGGCTGCGTGTGCGGTACTAATAGAGTAGTCATATTGCGCCTCCTGATTGAGGCAACTCTCAGCGGCAGTGTTTCGAGTCAAAGGTCCAAGACATACGCAGGCGCGGAATTGATTTACGCGCGCGGCGCAGTCGGCATATATGTCGCCCGTGTTTGGAGGCGTCGGAGTGCATGCGATGTTTGGCACACAGGTGCCTCCACCCGCTCCCGCGGTGCCACCGGCTGACGTAGCGCCGCCGGTAGCCTTGGCGCCCCCGGTGGCCTTCGTGCCACCGGTCGCTTTGGTACCTCCGGTTGATTTCGATCCGCCGGTAGTGCTCACTCCGCCATTACTCGTTGCGCCGCCCGTCGCAATGGCACCTCCGGTGGCCTTCGTGCCGCCGGTTGCTTTGGTGCCGCCGGTTGCTTTGGTGCCGCCCATTGCGATGGAACCTCCAGTGGCGATGGCGCCGCCTGCGACAGCACCCCCGGTGCCGGCGTTCGTTGTGCCGCCTGCCCCGACTGCACCACCCGTACTGGCAGAGCCCCCTGGGGTCACAGCGGCGCCGCCCGTGGCAGATGCTCCGCCGACGGCAGCCAAGCCACCCGTTGCGGTCGCACCGCCGAGCACGGACACGCCACCCGTCGCAACCGCTCCACCGGCCGAAGCTCCGCCAGCAGCGGGCGTCCCGCTATCAGATCCGGCGCAGCCCCAGGCACAGGCGGTTGCGATTCCGGCGACAATCCATGTTGAGCGTGGCGACTTCATGAGCGGGCCTCCTTCAGGTAGCCGAAGGTAACTGTGATCTTTTGGCCCTGGGACGGCTCACCGAATGCCCTGCGACGTCATATTGGCAGTGGTACTGAATAAGTGTGCTCACTCAGGATACAGCTGGTTGCTGGTGAAGTTCTCAAATGGGGTTCGGATTCCAACAACCAGAAACCAAGAACAAGCAACCCATTATTCCTCCTCATCGGCATTGCCTCGTGCGAGCACATTGTTTATTGCGCTGGGAACCGGGGGGCATCCGGGAACGAAGGGACCCACTTTGCGATGCGCCAACGTGCAGTTGCCTAGGCAGAGCGTGCCGGGTTCTAGAGTCTCGTGGCCTTTACCAATCGCTATGTTGACCGGACGTTGTGGACCGAAATAGTCAAAGATATTGTCACCGTAGCGCTTCAGGAACATGAGCAGTGTCGATTGACAAGCACTGCAGGATTGTTCGTCCAGCACGCGAACGCCCGGGAAGTCCAAAGACAACTCACGCGGCGGCTCCGCGAATGAGTCGGCGTGCTGGCCCCAATCGTCCGGCGAGACGCGGATTTGACCCAAGTCGATGACGCCGAGTTGACGTTCAGCCCCTAATCGCAAATGTGCAATCTGCGCTGCGTCGCGTCCCATCAGAGTGCAACTGACGCTATCCGCCGCAAAGGCATCTGTGCTGACGACGACGGCACCCAGGGCCTTCATCGAGCCGGCGCTTGGCCCCAAGCCCTCAAGACCAATGATACCATCGACGATCGATAGGTGCGGCCTTAGCACGCTCGCCAAGTCGGCAATTGCCACGTCCAGCGGACGATCGGAGCAGCCTTCAACAGGCCCTAGCATGTGGAGTTCGGTTTTGCTGCGCCGCCACAGGCAACCTTTCATGTTTTTGACGGACAGCGTTACGCCCGTGTGCATGTGTGTCTTCATTACGGGCATCGAGACGATAAAGTCATGCTCGAGCACCTCAGCACACACTTTGATTTGCTGAAGGGCGCGCGCCGCCACGATTGGGACAATGACCGGCGGGCGCAAATCCAGATCGATAATTTTGACGCCCCGGGCTTGAGCAACCTCCGCGATGCCACAAATTTCCAACGCTTCGAGGGAACGGACCCCGGCAATCGGGCTGTCACCCACGGAGACTAGAGCACCGACATCTTTGAACACGTCGATGGCGGCCGCGACCACGTCGGGATGCGTGTCAATACCGCAAGCGCGTGTAGCCATTCGACCGGCGTTGGGCTTGAGCAAAACTTTCTTGCCGCGAGTGTGATCGAGAAGTGCCGTCTCGAGGACGGAACGCGTGACTGCATAAGCGTCACTGCCGAAACGGACAGCAACCGTCGGTGACTCGGTCAGCCTACTAGTTTGTGACGGCCGCGACATCACAGTTCTGATTTGACCTCACCTTAGAGTATCTGGAAGTTCCCGCACACAATGACTTCGTTTCGGCCCAAGATCTCGATCGAACAATATGCCATAGGCCCAAACGGCCCAGCTACCCCCGGGACAGGGCCGGGGCCAATAGGTGCCCGCGTAAGTACAGGTAAGCGTAAGGCTTGCCGCTTGGCTGCATAGGAGGAAAAACGCAGACTTGCCCGCCGGACGCTTGTCGGCGATGCTCCACGGGTGGACAACGTGAGGCGAAGATTTAGCCCAACGAAGGGCCGATACCGCATCCTAAATGCCATTAGTGTTGCAGTCACCCTGTTACTAACTGGCCAGCTCGTTCTAGGCGCCGTCGAAGAATCTCAATCGACATCGGCGGCCGTTGCTGAGCCCAGCAACAAGCCCGTGCGGACAGTTAAGCGCGCAAAACCCGCGGTGCATCCGAACAATAAGGCGAAGCTAAAAGACGAGGGCGCTCTTGACTTCGAGGCTGACGGGTCGGTCCCGCGGCTTGATCCCTCAGCTGGACCTGCGCGTGACGCGTTGAAGTCAGAAGTTGCAGGGCTGGACGCCTCATCGGCCTTGGTTGACGCGGGGCCAATACCTTCCGCCTCGGCTGCAGCAGCACAAGGTTTGGCATCTGTGCCCTCCACGACAGTGACGGCGCCGCACCAAAGCGTCGACGTACGCATTCGCGACACCGTTGTTCTTACGCTACAGTTGAGCGATGGCGGCATGTCCGCCGCTGAGCGTGCACGCCGCGCTAATCGGGCTATTGAACAAGCCATTGGTGGGTCTGCGGTTAGGGCCGTTCGCGTTGAACAACGCGGAAATCGGTGCATCCTGTTCGTAGGAGTCCAACCGGTCGTAGAACTTACCGCCGAAGATGCAGCAGTAGCCGGCGAGGGTTCTTTGGAGCTGTATTGCGCTTCCGTAGCGGCGCGAATTGAAGATATTTTGCACGCGGAAGAACAGCGAAGCCAAGTAGCAAAGACGGTATTCTCGGTCGTGATTGTCGTTGTGCTCGGCATTGTAGCACTCTACTTGTTGAGAAAAATCAGTGAGTGGACCTACCGTGCCCGCGGTTGGGTGGAAAAGAATCCGCAGCGTATCCCAGCAATTCGGCTCAAGTCGATTGAAGTGGTGCGGCCCCCAGTGCTGCACAGTGCAACATTGGTGTCCTTGGCGGTGCTAAAATGGATCGGTTATTTTGGCGCCGTCTACGCCTGGCTTATCTTTTCCATGTCAAGGTTCGAGTCCACCCGTGGCTACACGGAAAAATTGGCGGGTCTCGTTCTGTCGCCTCTGTCTACGTTGACGGGGCGCGTTGCCGCGCTCTTGCCCCTTACGGTAATTGTTGCACTAGGCGCGATCGTTCTTCTAATTTTACTGCGCTTCATTAGCTTGTTCTTTGCGGCCGTCGAGCGAGGTGAGACCAAGGTCGAGCATTTGAGCCCAGCACTTGCAGCACCGACCAGTTTAATCGTCAGGATTGGACTCATCGTACTGTGTCTGCTGGTTGTGGCACCGCTACTGACTGGCAATTCTGACGGTACATTTTCAAGGCTTGGTCAGTTGGCGATTGGCGCCCTGGCGTTGGCGTCGATTCCGCTCATCGCGACGGTTTTCTTGGGCATGCGCGTCCTTTACGCAAGCCGATTGGTTGTCGGTCAGTGGGTGAGCATTGGGGCCGTCACCGGGAGAATTCTCGAACTTACACTTTTTGACACGAGAATTTGGGTTTCGGGCGGGGCAACGGCTCGCGTGCCGCACTTGGTATTGCTGTGGCAAACACTTCGTACCGCGTCCGGCACGACGAACACGGTGCGCTTGTCGATCGCAACGTCAACACAACTACCCGAGATTATCGAAGAGCTCACGTCGGTAGCGTCTCGATTTGGATCGGATGTCGCAATTACCGTGGAATCTATTTCGGCAAATCGAGCCGATCTATGCGTCCAAGTGACAATGCCCGAATCAATGGACAGAAACGCGCTCTTATTTGACCTAATGCGAGCGATTGCCGATCGAAACATACCTTTGGCCCCAGACAGCGCGCTCGAGAGGCGCTCGTGAATCCAGTTTGGCTGTTGCTGACATTGCTGGTCATTGCGGCAATCGGCAATCGAATCAAACGAGGTGGGCGCTTGCGTGGTTTTGGGCTGCCTTCAGGAAGCGAATCTCTTCTCGTCGGGCTCATGCTCGGTCCCCACGGCCTGGGCCTAGTTCATAGTTCCGACCTGCAGAGTTTCCGTCCGGTGGTACTGTCCGCGGTCGGATGGCTTGCCTTCATTGTTGGAACGCGATTGGCACAACCATCCTATCTACAATACGAACTGAAAAAGAAAGCGTCGTCGCCGTTTGCACTATTTGGGGTGCTGCTAGGGGCCCTTAGCCTTGTTGCCGTAGCCACCGCATCCTATTTGACCCTTGGCGCACTCGGGCAAGTCGCGCAACAAGCGCGTTGGGTCGTGGGTGGCATCTTGGGACTAGTGCTTGCGGGCTGCGCCCAACAATTGGTTGACTGGGTTAGGCAGCGGTACGGAGCATCCGGCACGGTTACGGACGCATTGCAGAGTGTCGCGCTTGGGGGGGGCACATTCGCGCTTTTGGGCATGGCGCCCCTTGTGGCACTGGATCTCGGCGGTGCTACGAGCCCGCGTCGGATCTTGATTGTTGCGCTAGTACCAATTGTACTGGGCGGATCGTTTGGACTCATTGTGCGAGGCCTGCTCAGGGCGGAGGCGCGAATCGCAGAGAGTTGGGCTCTGTTACTGGGCAGCTTGCTGTTCATCGTGGGGCTTGCTCAACGTCTGGGTGCGTCAGTAGTCACAGGCGCGTTTGTTGCAGGCTGGATTCTAGGTCGTGGGCGAGCCCCGCACGTTCGCGAAATGCGCGCGATGATCGCGCCCGCCGAGTCTTCAGTGCTCCTGCCGGTCCTAGTGATCGCAGGGGCTACGGTTGACGTAGACTTAGCCGGACGATTGGTTGCAGTGGCGGTTGTTGCGGTCGCGGCTCGTGTTGCGGTGCACTTGCTGTGCGGACCGCTAATTGTGGGACTAGCCGCGGGCAAACTTGGCGGTCTCTACAAATCCGGCCTGGCACTCGTATCCTCAGGTGAGGTTGCTGTTATCATAGCTATGGCCTATGCCACGCTGCATACCGGTCGCATCGGACAATTGGTTCTGCTAACTAGTATTGCAAGTGCACTACTGGGTGAGGTTATCGCACCATCGGCACTCAAGCGAACACTGGCAAATGTCGGCGAGCTACGCCCAGACTTGCGCTCGTCGCAGCCCCCGCCGGCCCCTCTAATTCGGAGCAATTCGTGAGCGTGCCGACAGCAACGCCGCCGCGCGGTTCGTCTCTCGCTTGGCAGGGGGTTGCGCTCATTGTGTGTGTGGCAGTGGCCGGCACGGCCGCCCAACGGTTTCCGAGTTCTTCATCACAGCTCAATGCAATTGTTGCCGTCGGCTACCTGCTGTATGCCGGGACTTTGGCGGCCAATCTCCTAGAGCCCCTGCGGTTACCGCATTTAACCGCCTACATTCTTGTGGGCATAGTTGGTGGCCCAAGCGTCCTCAATTTAATGGATGGGCGCACGCTGGATACGTTGACTCCCATCAGTTCGCTGGCCATATCACTCATCGCGCTTGCCGGTGGACTGGAGCTCGAATTCAATGAGCTGCGCCGCGCGGTCGCGAGCCTATGGTGGACAAACTTTTGCAATACACTATTGGTCACTCTCGCAGCGGGAGGCGCATTTCTCGTATTGGCGCCATACCTTCCCTTCACTCGGGGCCTAAGCCTGACGGCCCGCGGTGCCGTGGCATTAATTTGGGGCATTATAGCATCCAGTCGCAGCCCTTCCGCAACATTGGCTGTGCTATCCCAAACGGGAGCCCGTGGGACGTTATCGCGGTGGACTCTGCAATTCGTAATGAGTTCCGACATTGTAGTAGTCGTATGCATGACCTTCGTACTCGCCGTCGTTCGACCATTCTTGATCGAAGGCAGCGAATTTTCTTTGGCGCGCCTCACAGCAATGGCTCACGAGCTTTTCGGGAGTATTTGCTTGGGTGTCGCGCTCGGGTTAATGTTGGCGGCTTACTTAAGGCTAGGAGGCAAACAATTTTTACTGCTCTTGCTAGTGCTCGGCTTCGTCGCCACCGATCTCTTGTCGTACGTGCAATTCGATTCTCTTTTGGCATTTTTGGTGGCTGGAGCCACAGTTCGCAATTTCTCCCGGGATTCAGCAGCGTTTCGAGACTCGGTGTTCAAAACGAGCGGTGTCGTGTTCGTAGTGTTTTTCGGCGTGGCCGGTGCTCACTTGGACCTCCCACTGCTCCACAAAGTGTGGGGTGTGGCAATCAGTTTCTTCATTGTTCGATTCTTGGCAAGCGTATTGGCAACGCGGATTGCCAATCAATTAGCCAAGGAACCACCCGTCATCAAACGCTGGGCTTGGGCACCTTTGGTGTCGCAAGCGGGTCTGACCTTGGCACTGGCAGCCACACTGACGCGAGAATTCCCCGCGATTGGCGAGAGTCTAAGGTCGCTCGTAATTGCGACAGTCGCAATGAACGAAATTATTGGTCCCATCTTGTTCAAGATTGCACTCGATCGCACGCGCGAAACCAGACAAAAGATGCCATCGCGGTCGGACCTATTGGAAACCGTTGCCTAATTCATGGGGCTACCGCACGGAGGTATGTCTCCCATTCGTTTGACCTCGACGCCGCCAAGAAATCGGCCGCGGTGCCCCGCGCTGCAGGGTCATGCGGCCGAAGGCGCACGTGATGTAACGAGGGTCCATACAGTGTCATTGGTGCCAAAAATAGCTCATCAAATCGACAATTCCCCACCGGTATCTCATCCATAATCCAACGGCCCTGGTTCCGGCTCGGGTTTGACGAATGGCGCTCTTGCGTGGCTATCCTACCCCCATTTGGGCTAGGATGGGTCGCCGCAACGCGATGAGCAGGAAACCCAGAAAGTCCAAGGCGAGCAATCGCGCTGACCTAGCGGAAAAACCGAAGGAGACTTCTGTGTCAAATACACCGAGCACAGAGCCACCGGAGACTTCAGGAACATCCGTCGTGCCGGAGTCCGCGCCCGGGTCAGCCTCGCTTCAGTCGCTGATCCCGCCCACGGACGACATCGACTCCGACTGGGGTGATTCCAACGACGGCGACGATAAAGAGAGTCCTGTTTCCGCTCCGGTTCAGCCCACGAGGGCTGAGCCCGCAAAATCTTAACCGGCAAAATCCGCGCCCATCGCGTTGGAGAAATCGACGCCAGGTATTGGCCCCGTCAGCAAATCGGGTCCCACTAGCGCAAGTTCACCCAGCTCCAGTGGTTCTCCAGCTTCAGCGCCCCAATCGAGTGTTCCAACGAAACGCCGGCAGACACCCGGTACCGGCACACTAGTCACGAATACAATTGCGTCTTCGCGCCCAAGCGCCGCGCCAGCAAGTGCGGTCCCAAGATCAGCGGCACAGCGATCCTTGACTCCCGTGAAAGGAATGCCAGCGACCACCTCTCGCACGGTGCCGCCAGGCGCATCGCGCCCAAGTACGCCACCACTGCGGTCGCTCACGCCAACGAGTGGCATGCCTGCGGTGCATTCAAGCGCTGCGCCACCAAGCGTGGCGCGCCCAAGCACGCCACCGCCGCGGTCGCTCACGCCAACGAGTGGCATGCCTGCGGTGCATTCAAGCGCTGCGCCGCCAGCCGTGATGCGGCCGAGTGTACCACCCTCGCGCAGCCTGACACCCGCCAGTGGCACTCCCATCGCCGGCAGTGGAGGGCCGCCGCGGTCCAGCGGCGTACCGCGATCACTGTCGCCAGCTGGTGGCACTCCCTCGAGCCGTCCGCCTCCACCATCCTCGAGAACACTTACTCCGATGAGTGGTACACCCATCGTCGCGGACGACGTGCCATCGCGGCCGAGTGCGGCCCCGCGATCCTTGACTCCGACAACTGGCATGCCGGTAGCGCGTCCTAGCACGCCGCCCACCCGATCATTGTCGCCGGCTGCTGGTGTGCAGGCGGTGCGTCCGAGTCAGGCTCCAGAGAGTCGATCTAATCCGACGCTACCGGCGGTAAACGCTGTGGTGACCCCGCCAAATCTGGCCGTCTTCCTGTCCGCCAACGTAACACCCCCGCCGGCTGCAGTGCTTGCGGACGCGGTCGAGTCTCCTGCGGCCGCTATCTCGAACCGCGTCGTCGAGCAGGTGCTGCCTGCCGCGAAGGTCGAAGCAATTGCCGCGGTATCCGCGGTAACCGTGTCAGCAGCGCCGCAGTCAGTTTCCGCTTCGACGTGGCCCAATGCTGCAACACGATCACGCTCGCGTTTACCGTTGGTGGTGCTCTGGTTCGCGACGGCCACCATCCCTGCCACCGTCGTTTGGCTGTTAATGCGAACGCCGAAGCACGCCGGGCAAGTGGCCATAGCGAAGCCGACGTTCCAGCAGCGCGCCGTGACGGCGGCGTCGCCACCTCCCGTTCAAAAACCTGCGGTGCCGCAATTGCAAATCGATGTACCGCATAATGCCGCGCGCAACCTGGCAGAGCCAGCAGCTCCGGCGAATGTGACGGCGACCGCTCCAACGCAGAGTGCCGCGGCGTCGCCGTCAGCACCGAGCCCGGCCCCCTCCACGCCAGTTGTCGTCGAGACCGATTCTACCGATCGGGTCAATGTGGTCGTCAAGTCACGTCCCCCTGGCGCGCGGATCTATCGCCGGGGCAAGGAAATTGGGCGCACGCCATTGACGATTCAGATTGGTCGCGGTGAGCACCGGATCTTCGAGGTGGGTTTGACTAGTTCTGGTGCTCGGCGCATCTCCGTCGACGGTGAGAAGCCCGAGATCACCGTTAACCTGGCCGTTGAAGCGAAGCCTTAGTTCGCAATTGCGACCAGACCATGGATTTAGCTGACAACTCGAAGCCCCAGACAGATTTAGTGATGAATGCAGATCCGCTGGAAGCGAGTATTGGCCGAGGGCCACCGCGCCAGGCGGCACGCAAGACAATTGCCATACTCATCGACCAGCTGGACCACCAGATCGGAGGCTACGAAGCACTGCTGCGCGCCGCGCTCAATGGGGAATGCGCCAAACTGGACCTCAATCTGTACATGGTTGTCGGTCGAGCCTTGGATAATTCAGAGCCAACAAACGTTGCGAACAATGTCGTGTACAAACTCCTTGGATCGGATTGCGTGGACGGCATCATCGTCATCGCTGGCGGTCTGAGCAATTATTCCGGTGCGGCCGCGGTGAAAGAGCTGTGCCAGGCGTATCGACCCTTGCCAATCTGCAGTCTAAGCGTGGAGATAGAGGGCATTCCGAGCATCGTTGCCGAGAATCAAAGCGCCATGGACGACTTGGTGCAGCATCTGATTGTGCAGCATCAGCGCCGCAGCTTTGCGTTTATTGGAGGGCCGCCGGAAAATCCTGACACTAAGGTTCGTCGAGACGTCTTTGAGACGGTGCTCACCCGTCATGGTCTGCCCGTACTCGCGGAGCTAATCGTCTATGGCCAATTCACACCGACCGGCGGTGAGGAGGCTATCTACCGACTAGTCAGCAAAGGGCTACATTTTGACGCTGTCGTTTGTGCCAATGACGCCATGGCACTGGGCGCGCTCGAAGCATTGCGAGCGCTTGGCTATCATGTTCCGCGCGATGTTGTTCTCACCGGGTTTGACGACATCGTTCAATCTAGAATATCAAGTCCCGCAATTACGACGGTGCGGCAACCCTTGGAACAAATGGGTGCGCTTGCCGTTCGAACGATTTTCGAACAAATGTCCGGTGCTCCAGTTCCCGCCCGGGTGGACTTGCCCTGCGAATTCATACCTCGAAAGTCCTGTGGCTGTGGTGGATTCGCGACCGAACGCTCGATTCAGCCACCGGACACTTTTCTGCTGCAACCGGCCGAGTTTGTTCGTAGCAGACATGCGCGGCTTGTAAGACTTTTGGAAAAAGCCGTTCGCGTGCATCGGAATATTTTTGCCGACTGGGCTGCCCCGCTTGTTGATTCTCTTGTACTCGAGCTTTCGGGGCAAAAAGAAACATTCCTGTCCACTTTGGACGAGCTCCTAGATCGAACGGCGATTCAAAGTGACATATATGAGGACTTTCAGGCTGCCGTCACGTTGCTGCGTGATGAACTCAGCACGATTGCAGCACCCGACCTAGAAGCCTTGTGGCACGACGCACGGCGCCTCATTTCCGTAGCCAATACTCGCGCACACGTTCGTCAGAGAATCATGTTGGATATCGCCTATTCGCGATTGCTACGCAGCGGAGAGCGGTTGTCGACGGCCTTAGACTCGACGCAACTGAGGCAGATTCTTACCGAAGAGCTTCCAGCGATGGAAATACACAATGTGTTCATCTCCACGTACGCAGTCGGAAATACGGCAGAGCTTGAGCCCTTTTTCTGCCTGAACAACGGTCGCTCCTTTGACCCTAGGGTTCCTCGGTATCCTGCCGCGCGACTGCTGCCCCCGGGTGGCGACTTGGAAAACCAGCGACGCAATTGGTTTGTATTGCCCCTGGCCTTCGAAGCGAAACAATTGGGCGTTGCAGTTCTGGATTTTGCGTCAGGTCTTACCATCTACGAAATGTTGCGAGAGCAGATCAGCGCGGCGCTCAACAACATCGCTCTTCACGCGGAGATTGTCCAAAAGACGGCACTTCACGAAAGAAGCGTGCAAGAACGCTTGGCTGCCACAGAACGGATGCAATCACTAAGCCTACTCGCTGGGGGTGTAGCGCACGACTTAAACAATGCGCTAGGTCCCTTAGTTGCACTTCCCGACGTCATTGGTGCGGAGTTGGCTGCTCTGAATAGCGAGCATTCACTGGAAGACTCGGCGATTATGACTGATCTCATGGTCATGAAATCAGCATCGCTGCGCGCCGCTCGAACCATCAAAGATCTATTGACACTCGGACGGCAGGGCCACACAACCAAAGAGCATATCGAGCTCAATTCCACCATAGAAACTTGGTTCAACGGCGAAAATGCGCCGCCTAGTTCGAAAGCGCATCCCAATGTCAGCATTTCAATGGAACTCGCCCCTGAGCCACTCGTCATATTGGCTTCCGAGTCCCATACTATTCGCGCAATTTCGAACTTGGTGAGTAACGCTATTGACGCCGTTGAAGGGGTCGGTCATGTGAGGATAAAGACGCACAGAAGCCAGCTGAACGAGCCGCTGTCCGGCTTCGAATTGATAGACGCGGGTGACTATGTTGTAGTGAGCGTGTCCGACACGGGCAAAGGCATCGACAAGGCGGACCTATTGCGCGTTTTTGAGCCATTCTTCAGCAAGAAAAGTCTGAACGATGGAAGCGGAAGCGGTCTTGGGTTGGCTATTGTACACGGCGTTGTCAAAGAACACGACGGGTTCGTCAATGTTGAAAGCCAATTAGGTCAGGGCTCTAATTTTTCACTCTATTTTCGTCGTGCTGCAAAGGTCATTGAGCGCGCAAAAGAATTGCATGTTACACCGGTTAGCTCTGCCAGGATTTTGTTGGTCGATGATGACCCCATGCAGCTGCGCATGGCCAGCCGCGTCTTGTCTCGATTCGGTCATGATATTACCGCCGTCGAGGGTGGAATTAAGGCATTTGCCTTGGCAACGAACGCGGTCCCATTTCAAGAGGGTGGCCTTGAGCCCGGCGGGACGAGGGTTACACCCTTCGATATCATAATAATGGACATGCTTCTCAATGAAGAAGAAGATGGCCTTACGGTATTCGAAAAGATCAGACAACAATTTCCGGCACAGCGAGGCATCATCGTGAGCGGACATGCGCCTACGGATCGCACCCAGCTGGCAGCTAGCCGAGGCATAATTTGGCTTGCCAAACCCTACACGGCCGACGGTCTCGGGCGGGTCGTTCAGCTCGCACTTGTAGGCTAAAAAGCATGATTCCCTGCTTCGATCATAAGACCTGCCCTATTGAATTTTCTCGCGCGCCGGGCTAGTTTTGGGGACCAGCGAGGCAAATATGGCATACCGTCACGGAACAATTGTTTGGAGGGAGTTGGTCACCGGTGACGCCGAGGCGGTGGAGAAGTTTTACACTTCGGTGTTCAACTGGAAAATCTCTAGCGTACCAATTCAGTGCGGAACCTACCGTTTAATCGAGGTCGGTGGCGTGCAGATTGCCGGAATATTCCAAATGCCACCTGAGATGAGCATACCTACGCATTGGAATCCCTATATATCTGTGAGTGATGTTGATGCCACGACAGAATTGGCCAAAGCACTGGGCGCCAAGATCCCAATGGGACCAACCGACATTGCCAACGTAGGTCGATTGGCAACTGTATTGCCCCCGACCGGTGGCGCTATTACTCTCTTCAAGTCCGACAAAGGCGACCAAAATCGCGGTAGGCCGACGTTGGGCGAATTCTGTTGGGAGCAGTTGAATGCTTCCAGCGTTCGAAACGACAAAGCATTTTACGGCCAGTTGCTGGGTTGGAAAACGGAACGCATTGATGACTCAGAAATTGAGATTTTTGTGGGTCCCGACGGCGGTGTGGCGTCGCTCGTGCCCGCACCGCCTGGGATTCGAAGCCATTGGCTGTCGCAGATCGTGGTGGAAAACCTGACCGAAGCTCGGAAACGCATCACAGATGCCGGGGGCAACGTCCTCGTCGAGCAAATCGACGTGCCCAAACTCGGTGCTTTCGGTGTGGTCCAAGATCCTCAAGGTGCCACATTTTGCGTGTTCGAATCAGTCGAGACCCTGGTTTAGATTCCCCTTGAAACTTTGTGGGCATACGCGGGCAAGGTGCGCTTGCAAGCTCTTGGCGGCAGGGGAATTGAGGCGCCGCTATTCAGGGATGGGATTACCCTGTTGAAGTGACTTTGCGAAGCACCAGGGCTAGCCAGGGCTGTTCCGTGCGGGGCCGTCCCTCGGGACGATAGTAATGATGCACGAGCTGGAAACCAGCGGCGTTGAAAACCTCGAGCCAGCGGTCCAATTCGAAGTGACAACCGTAACGCTCACCTTGCCAGCCCTCTTGATTGCCGCGGGGGTTTGAGCAAAAGAGGACGCCCCTTGGCTTGAGAGTGTCGCACAATTCACAAAGGACGCGGGGCAAGGCCTCACTGGGAATGTGAAAAAGCGAGGCGTTGGCGAAGACGCCATCAAAGTACCTTCCGGGCAACGACAAGGCTAAGAAATCTTGATGCCATACATCCACGCCACCATAGGATTTGGACATTTCAACGAAGCTTTCGCAGCCATCGAGCCCAATCGGATCATGCCCCAATGCTTGAAAGGTGTGCAAATCTCGCCCGGGACCGCAGCCGAAGTCCAGAATCTTAAACGGGGGTACCCCTTCAATTGCCGCCAGAAGCGCCTTCACATTTTGTGACACATCGTGGTCGAGCGTCCCAATCCGAAAGCTCTGGGCGTTCAATTCATAGTGCCTGAGCGTTCGTGCGCTCGTATCCAGCTTCATCAGCCAAACCTAACGACGTCCGAGTCCCAGCTCAACCCCCGACGAGCAAAAAGGGGGCGCGGCCACACGGGCCCGAGCCAAGAACTTGTCGACGAGTTCAACTGGACAAACGGTCGCCCTGAAAGAGGTTCAAGTTGTCGGTCTTGAGCCGATTTGCCGTGGTGGGGCAGGGGGCCCCGCCCACCCAAAATAGTAGAATGTGGGCAGGAACGTCATAAACGAGCGTGCTAGAATGCGTCACAATATGACGGTTCAAAGCTTCGCTCTCTTCGATTCGGCAGTGGGTCGTTGCGGCATTGTATGGAGCACACGCGGTATAGTTTGTGTGCAGCTGCCCGAGGCGACAGCGCCTGAGACGCGTGCGCGGATTCGGCAGCGCTATTCGGGGGCGCTTGAGGAGGTGCCGGTGGCTGCTGTGCAGCTTGCCATCGACGGAATTATCGCGGTGCTAAACGGCGAGTCGCGCGGGCTCGAGAATATTGAGCTGGACATGCAAGGCGTACCGCCGTTTCATCGCCGTGTTTACGAAGTCACGCGCAAGATTTCTCCAGGCAAGACGCTTTCATATGGCGAGATTGCCGCACGCCTTGGAGCGCGCGGTGCGGCTCGTGCCGTGGGGCAAGCGCTCGGGAAGAACCCTTTCGCTATTGTTGTGCCTTGCCATCGAGTTCTCGCAGCTACTGGCAAAATGACTGGGTTCTCGGCGCATGGTGGTGTCTCGACGAAGCTCCGCCTCTTGTCAATTGAGGGGGCGCAAGCGGGCGACCTGTAGTATGCCGTCGCGGCGATGTCGCCGCCCCCGCAGTTGAAAGATTCTTCTGTCACAGACGCGGCTTCGGCACGCCTTGCTGACGTCGTGAACGTCGTGGGGCTTTGCAAGACCTACCGAACCGGGTTTGGCCGAAGACACAAGAAACAGGTCTTGTCCAACTTGTGTTTCCAGGTCCAAAGGGGTCAATCATTCGGAATTATCGGGCCCAACGGCGCCGGGAAAACGACCCTGGTGAAATTATTGCTGACCGTGGTGCGTCCCACCTCGGGCAAGGTGCGTATATTCGGTGAAGATCCTGAGCGCTCGCACGTGCGCGCACGCATCGGGTATCTCCCGGAGCGGCTTGCATTGCCTCCGGCATCAACGCCCAGCGAATTTCTCACCAGCATCTGCCGTCTGAAGCGGTTTGCCTCGGTCCAGGGGGAGGTTGAAACCCAACTGGCGCGGGTTGGGATGACTGCTGATGCCGACAAACGGATGCGCGTATTCTCTAAGGGAATGAAGCAGCGCGTCGGCCTTGCCGCGGCCTTGGTGGGGGCGCCCGACTTGCTAGTTCTCGACGAACCCACGGATGGCCTCGATCCAATTGGCCGAGCTGAGTTCAGAAATATCGTGTTGGAGGAAAAGCAACGAGGTGCAACGATCATCCTAAATTCGCACCTTTTGTCGGAAGCTGAGCGGATCTGCGACGCGGTTGTCATTTTGGTCCGTGGCGCAATTCTAAGGCAGGGCTTGATCCGAGATCTTTGCACTTCCAAGACCCGCTGGCGCGCACGCTTCGCGCCACTACATCCTGATATCGCGATATCCGAAGCGGGGTTCGCCGAGACCGAGGAGCTAGGCGTCTACAGTTACGACACGGACGATCCGGAAATTCTAAACAAAAGCCTCGACCGTGCCCGTTCAAAAGGAGCCGTGCTTGTTGAGCTAGGTCCTGAGCTTCGCAGCTTGGAGGAAGTTCTCACGGAAGCGATAGGCCCATGATTGTCTCGCTGATTGTCGCTACGGATCTGCTGCGAGAGGCCGCACGTAGGCGCTGGTTCTTGGTTCTGGGCGTTGCCATTACGCTTTGCCTGGTGGTCGTACTCGGTGCGCTTCGGCTAGATGCAGTGGACGGAACGATCGCGGCTTCAAGACTCGCTGCAAGCTCGAATCACGTCGATGGGCGCACGGTTGACGTGGTACTCCGACCGATCTTTCGAGTTTGCGCATACCTAATCTTCTATGGGGGTATCCTCTTCGGAATCTTCTCCTGCGCCGAATTTGCTCCAACTCTGCTGTCCCCGGGACGCATCGAGCATTTGCTATCGCTTCCGGTAAAGAGGTGGCAACTGATCGTTGGCACATTCATCGGCGTTTGGACGATTGCGAGTTGTGCTTCGCTCTACGCGGCGGGGGGGCTCACAGTAATTCTGGGCATCAAGACGGGGGTGTGGACGCTGCGCCCAATTGTCGCCGGGCTGTTGTCCACGGTGGCTTGGGGTGCCATCTATGCAATGATGCTGGTTGCGGCCACCCTCGCGCGTAGCGCGGCCGTGAGCGCAGGAGTTGGTGGCATCGTGTTTGTTGGGGGAATTGTCGCTAGCAATCGCGCCAATCTTCTGCCGCTCTTTGCCCCGGGCCTCGGGCGGTCTATCTTTTCGCTGGTGTCGTTGATGTTCCCGAAGCTCACAGCTCTGGGCAGCTTGTGCGCGCGGGTTGCCAGCTCGGAGCCCATCAGCTCGGCGGGCTTACTTTCGCTTCTGGCAGGTTTTGCAGTCTTTACGGCAGCCGGAATCGCGGCTGCCGTCTGGTGTCTTGAACAGCAGGACTTTTGAATCAAGCCTCCCGCAGTGGGCGACGTAAGAATAGGTCCCCACAGAGAGCGGGTTTGTTCACTTCTTGGCGGGCTCTGCCGGCTTCGCCGGTGCCGCTTCCGGCGTGTTCCACTGCGGTTGAGCACGCGGCACGGCTTTGACGGCTTCCACCACGTCGAAGTACGTCTGCTTCTTAGTGAGTTGGCCATTCGCTGCGGCCGCCGCCAACTTCTCGTGAGCCACGCAGAACCGAGTGAGGCTATCACGAGTCTCAAGCGTGCTGTTCTCCAAGGAGACGACATGACCAAAGACGTCGGCATAGACCATACGGTCGACCACCGAATCACCCACGCAAATCGTTTGCTTCTCCAGCATGCCGCAGCGCCGTGCGGTATGCGATATGCGCTTCTTATCTATGTCTTTTTGAATCACCGACAGGTTCTGGGATTGCACATCCAGGTAATTCCCAAGACCGTCGCACAATGTCTTCACGAAAGGAGCCGCGTCCTGAACGATTTTGCTCAAGTCGACTTTGGTATCCGAAGTCGCGCTCAACTGCATCACAAGGCTAGTCACCGCGTCACGGGCCGGCTGGTCATCGGCGTCTGACCAATCTACGCTCGTTACACCCGAGCGAGCAGCCTCCAACTTGCCGGAGGTGTCAGCGTCGGCGCCCCCCGCGACGGCCTCGACTCGTTCGCCATACAGGGACAACACAAGCAATGCGCGCCGCCACATCGAGTCAGTCTTCAAGGCCTTGATGCACGTGTCGCCCATGGATTTCTCCGTACCCACGGGCTGCGGACCCAGCGAATCTTGCCACAAGCAGACTTGCGCACCCTGAGGTGTTGAATCGGCGTGCAAGGCTAGCCCTTGACCGACAGCGCCCACGCCTACCCCGGACCTGACCGCGGGAGCGCCGCAGGCCGCTGCCGAGCATGCCAGTAGGGCAACGGCGAATGAAATCCTTTTTCCAGTGCCTCGATTGTGATTGTGATGAGTCATAGCGATCGCTTCATACCCCATTTTCACGGAGTCGAGCAGATTCTGAAAATCAGGCCCACTTTTGACGATATTTCCGCACAATTGCCGGGTCTGGCCCCTGAGCAATTCCCCCTATTTCCGCCGACACACGGTTTTCGGCCGAATTCGTAACAAGAAAAAGTGGGAACTCTCTGAAATACTACCAGACGGCGAGCCACAGCTCTACGTACATGCCATCACCTGGAGCGGCCGAGCGCGAAGACGATGTGTTGATGAGCAAGACCGAGCGAGGCGGCTTGACACGAATGTAAATGGAATCTTCCGAGGTCACGTGGACGGATTGTCCCACAGTATTGACAATCACCCGTTGTTTTGCGGGCACAAAAGTCTTGGCAAAAGGAAAGGCTTGATTCTTGGGACTCGGCTGGTCACCCCTGGCCAAGGTGCGCACCAGCTTCTCCGCGTGTGGATTAAGTTCGTCAGGAAAGAAATCGAAGCCCACTTTGACAGCTAGATCGCCAGGACCTACTTGGCTAGTGGGCACCTGTTTGGCCCAAAGAACGACAGGGCGTTCGGATTCAACCCCGTTTTCAACAATAACGGCACTGCCCACCCATCGTCCTTCTCCCGACGGTGTGTGTCCCGTGAAGCGCTGACCTTGAGAAAAGTCCTTAAGGATACGACAAGCTTGCTTGTTGTGGGACTTGGCGCAATTTAGGTCTCTTTCAAGCGCTGCAATATCCATGTCCGCAGGTGCCGGCGGAGCCACAGGCGCGACCGAGGGTAATGGCGCGACGTCCGCGGTCGCGCTGCTCGCTGCGAGGCTCTTCTTCTTGGCGTCAGGCTTGTCGCAAGCTGAGAAAACAACAAGCGACGCTACCAGCAAATGGGTAACCCCGTTTCTGCTAATCATCGCGCGCCCCTGT
>Ga0075520_1000327_pt1 | contig 20122 bp, 13 predicted proteins | sample NGEPerB_FD_75100 | JGI IMG/M metagenome (GOLD analysis project Ga0075520, IMG submission 75100) | Arctic peat soil microbial communities from the Barrow Environmental Observatory site, Barrow, Alaska, USA - NGEE PermafrostAB12-B | ecosystem: Environmental > Terrestrial > Soil > Wetlands > Peat ... | reverse complement strand
GGGGGTTGTTCAGCAACCTTTTCCACCGGCACCGTGGTAACTCTGACGGCGAGGGCTGACCCGGGTTCCACATTCGCGGGATGGGGCGACCCATGCTCGGGTCTGGGAACTTGCGTCATCACACTGAACGTCCCGAATTTCACTACCACCGTCTCGGCGACGTTCACGCAGAGCACTGACTATTCCACACTCTCCGTGAGTTTAGGAGGCGACGGGCAAGGGGTTGCCATAAGCACCCCTACGGGTATCAATTGTCCCGGTACTTGCAGCGCCAGTTTTCCCGACGGTACGGTCGTGACTCTTTTGGCGAAGGCTACTAGCGGGTCCATCTTCATTGGCTGGAGCGGGGCCTGTAGTGGCACAGGAAGTTGCGTCGTAATTATGAACTCTGACCAGAGCGTGACCGCAAACTTTACGAGTAACGGCCAAGATCAGACGCTCTCCGTGACTGTCAATGGCACGGGCACGGGAACCGTGACGAGCAGCAGTCCACCCGGCATCAATTGTCCGGGTACCTGCAGTATCACGCTGCCTCCGGGTACGGTCGTAACTCTCGTGGAAACACCCGACAGCGGCTCCGCGTTCGCTGGCTGGAGCGAGGATGCCACGCCTTGCGGCACAGCAACAACTTGCACTATCACGCTCAATAAGACCTTGGTGGGAGTGACTGCCACCTTCAACCAGTCCGTCGCGCCTCCTCCCCCTGTAAACTTCACGTTGGCTGTTTCTCCAACCGGGAATCTTGTCGTATCGGCTGGAGGATCAGTTGCCTACGGGCTGAACATGCTCTCGTTGAATGGTTTCACCGATACCATTAATCTTAGCTGCTCAGTGCAACCAGCGTCCGGATTCCCGGCAACCTGTTCGCTCAACCCGGCGAGCGTAGCCCTGGGAGCGAACCAAGGTGCATCTTCGACGCTGACCATAAACGCCTTCAGCATAATCGCCTCATTGAAGTCTGCCCCTCGCGGAAGATCGTCCAGTCCACTTTACGCGCTCTTGGTGCCGTTCCTGGGATTCGCGCTTCTCGCGCCCTACTTGCGCCGCACTCCTTCGTCCCGCAAGAAGAAACGCTTCAGATTCTCTTTCGGCTTCCTGTTATTGTTGTTCGTCCTCATTGGCCAGGTATCCTGCGGAGGAGGAGGAAGGAGTTCCTCACTTGGAGGAATCAGCAACGCCCAGCCCGGGAACTACACGGTCACGGTTACTGCGACAGGAGCGATCACGCAGGCGACGCAAACTGTAGTAGTTTCAGTTAACGTTCAGTAAACCGCATAGCAAGAACTCTCGCAACCAGCAATGCCTGGTTGTCCTGAGGCTCGCCGACCTGAGAGCAGCTTAGCTGAAACGTTTTCCAAACTCGTGTTTCTAGAGCCAACGACAACATGGGTAACTGCATATTTGCGAAAAAACCCTGATTCCACGGGATTGGCGGCGCGAATCGTTACTTCGTTCGCGTTGTCCTCCGCAAGAACCTCAGCCTTGCAAACGCTTCGAACGGGACGAACGTCAGTACTTCCACAGTGCTTCTGCCGGGATACCTATTGGCGAAATCCGGGTCTTTTGCCGATAGAAACGAGATGTAGAGGCTTGCGAACGGCGAGTCGATGTCGTTGGCAAATCGCGCAACGTTCGCGTCGTGGTCGAGCGAGGAATAGATCCAAAGATTTGTCCCGTTCAGACCGAGGTTCGCGTCAATAGCCTTGATGCCCACATAGAGGCCGAGGTGTGCAACCGAGGCCGGTATTGACCGAAGCCCAACTCGCAGCGAGCTGAGGCAGGTCATCTCGCCTGGCAACAGTTTCTGGAAGGTATTCGCAGCACCGGCGTCGCTGATGACTATGGGCGCAAGAAACTCGCGTCCGTCGGCCATCTTCACTCCGGTGGCCTTCTCGCCATCGACCAGTATATTTGCGACCTCGGCACCCGTGATCACGCGGCCACCGTTGCGCTCGATCGCCGGAACAATCGCAGCTGCGATACTGGAGGCGCCGCCGACCGGATAGCTGCCGCCATCAAAGTAATGTCCTGCGATTGTGGCGTGAATGCCAAAACTGCTTTGCGCGGGAGGAAGACCGTAGTCTCCCCACTGACCAGTAAGTACGCCTATCAACTCGCGATTGCTCGTCAGATCCTGGAGTACTTCCCCCGTTGTACGCTTTGCCCAGCGAAGAAACGGCGCGCGCATTAGTCCGCCTGCTATTCTGGATATCAGCGCCGGTACTGCCTTCTCCGCATAGTAAAGCCCTGCCGCCCGATTCGAAGACTGCACGGCGGCGATGTACTTGTCGATGGCTCTGCCTTCGCTTGGGAAGTAGCGCTTCATGCCCTCCCGGTATTGCTCAAGCCCACGAGTCAGGTCAAACGTCTGCCCATTGACAATGATCCGGTCATAGACCTCCGGCATGGCGTTCCACCTCACCTTGCCTTCGGTCACATGATCGAAAGCTCGCCGCACGCCGGAGGTCTCGTCCTGTACGTGGCCAATGTAGTGGAGGCCCACGTCCCACTCATAGCCTGGACGGTTAAACGTATGCGTAAAGCCGCCCATGGCGTAGTGGCGCTCCAGCACCAGCACGCGTTTCCCGCCGTACCCTGAAAGCAGGGTGGCCGCAGTAAGACCGCCGATGCCCGATCCTATGACGATCACGTCCCACTTATCGCCAAGAGTAACTTGTTTGTATGAGCTTGAATCACTACCCACTGCCATAGTCCTATTTAGCGCCCTCATCTCAAGCGCCCCCGGCACGCATGCTCTTCACGAGCTCATCCGCTTCTCTTCTTGATTCCCCGCTGCCCGCGTACCGCATGAACACGTCAAGAGAGGTACCCACATCTTGCCTTGGCAAAGGCTGTTTTTCGCGCATCGCCTTGTCCAGCCAGTCGAAGACAAGGGCCTGCATCGGGGCCAGAGCCCCGATTTGGCAGTGGGTCGCTGCCCAGCCCTGGTCGAATCCGAACATCCGGATCGTAACGGGGCAGGACAAATCTTTTATGAACCGAAGTGCGCTCAGGGCCACTCGCTGGTTGCTTTGCGCAAGTTCCGCCTCTCCGTACAGTACCAGGAGCGGGCAGCGAATCCTGGGAGCGAGATTCTTGATATTGTAAGGCCGCCAAGCTTCGATAATTTCGTGTGGCTTGGAAACACCCAGTATCCATCTGAAGCGGTTGCTAAGTCCGCGGAGTTGCGGGCTCATCTCTTCCAGCAAGGTAAATACGATATCGAATATGCGTGGTGGAGCGTTCTGAAGCACGCGGGGCCAGACGGCGTGCCAGGCTTCATACACATCTACGACAAGCCCGTCGCAGATGCATGCGCACAGGCGCTCCTCGAATGCGGCCGTGCGCGCTGCCAGGAGCGATCCCAATGATGGGCCGTACAACGCGATCTTGCCGGGATCAACGTCATCGCGTTGCACGAGATAGTCGACGACCGCTTTCACCGGCACCTCATAGTCGGGTCGCATCACCAACCCAGGGTTCAATTGGAGAGCGCTCCACTGCCCCGGACCCTCGAACGTCATGCAATTCCAGCCGCGCGCCACCGCCGCGAATCCGAGCCAATGAACCATTTCCTCATTGGTGGAATCGCCGCCATTGAGGACAAGCAACGTGGGGTTTCTGGATTGACCGGCGGACAGGAAATATCCCGGCAAACGGGCATCGCCGAATGGAATATCCACGACCTCGATTTGCGGCGAAGACAGTGTCGCCGCCTTATGAAAGCATTCACGACTTAATGTCAGGTAGCTACCCAGACGAGCGTCCGTATGGGGCAATGAGAACATGGCTGCCCGGTAATAGTTGCTCGCTCGCAGGCACGCCTGGCGGGCCGTTACGGTCTGTCCCGACCGCACCGCTCGCTCGGCAATCCGATGCACGTTTTCCGCAATGCTCGCCCATTCCCGAATCCAGCTTTCGTCGTCATTCTTCCTAATCCTATCGGTGGCAAGAAGGCATTCATTGATTTCGGCGCCTCCCGTGCCCGCGACCATCAGCGTCCGCACGAAATTGAATGCGGGTGTTCCGATATCCATCGCCTTCTTGCCAAAATTGAGCTTCATGACATTCTTCCTGCTTTCCGATGCTGCGGCTCACCGCCAACCACTCCTAAAGAGACAAAAAGCACAATATCAATACTTCACGTGAAACGTCGGGCTGTCCTCCGGCTTGCTCTTGCGCCGGTCATAGAGGCGGGTGGTGGAGACGTTTGCATGTCCCAGCCACTCCTGGACTTTAGCAATGTCCGCTTCATGGGACAACGCGTTCGTCGTCGCCGTCGCCCGCAGGGAATGCACACACAACCCGATCACTTCAGCGTCGATGCCAGTTGCGCGCCCGTACTTCTGGACGATGTTGGCACGGGCCCGCCCGATAAACCGTACTTCGATACCGCCCGGCTCATTGCCGCCAAGAAGATGACGGACGCCACTTCATCGGCTCGACTCCTGGAGAAAGCGTTGGCCGACTCTCCTGACGAAGAGCCGATTCGCGTGGCCTTGTTCTATGCGCTCGCCGGTCTCACTCAGGATCGGCTGGCAGTGTCGAGCATCGAGCCGCTCCTGCGAATGTGGCACCTGCGGGAGGGCTACAACCTACGCTCCGACTATCAAGAGGCCGAGCCGGCAGATTCGCCCGCCGACACGCCGGATGCCGTAGCAGAACAGGAGACCGTCACCAGCCTTCATGCGGAAACTGCGTCAGGCGAACGAGTAACTCTGGCTGCTGCCGTTGCCAAGGCCTATTGGAACCTGGGCAATCTGGAAGCTGCCCTGAAGTACTACCGCGCGGCCCTCCATCTGAAACCATCGGACGCGGCGCGGGCCGAGATCACGAACAACATCAATGCCATCCGGACGGTGGTCCGCAGAAATGCCAACAATGCTCAACGCATGCCCGTGATCCACCGAGCCATTGATCAGGAACACCTGGTGCGGCCACGCCTGCTAGCGGTCGCCAAGGCCCCGCCACCGGCGAAGACTGAGCGCCGCACGAAAGGGGGACTCGCACAATGAAGCGAATCGCAGCCCTGTCCATTCTTGTTCTGCTAGTCGTCGCGGCCTGGGCGGCCTATGAAGACGTTGCACGGCCAGAGCCCTCGTTTGCGCGGCTGATGCCGCAGGATGCCGTGCTCTTCCTTGAAGCTCAGGACTTCAGCGGCATTCTTCGCGACTGGAACTCCTCGCCGGAAAAACAAGTTTGGATAACGACCGCCAATCACGAAGTGTTCAGCCGTTCCCGACTTTTCTTACGGCTCAAGCAGGCGCAGGAGGAATTCGCCTCCGCCGCCGGCTTGTCGCCTGACATGTCTTTCCTGAGTGAGGTTGCGGGAGGGCAAAGCGCCCTCGGGATCTACGACATCGGCAAGCTGGAGCTTCTCTACGTAACGCGATTGCCATCGGCGAACGCGATGAAATCTGGAATCTGGCAGCAGCGGGCGCAATTCGAGACTCGGCAGGTCGAGGGAAAACAGTTTTACGTGCGCACCGATCCGCAATCACAGCGCGTCGTGGCCTTCGCCATCGATAACGACTGTCTGGTAATGGGGACACGCGAAGACCTAGTCGCCGGAGCACTGTCTCTGCTTGCCGACAAGAAAGCGGCCGCGTTGAACCAGCAAGGCTGGTTTGTGAATGCCGTCAAGTCGGCAAAGGACCCTGGTGAACTGCGCATGGTGATTCATCTTGCCGAAGTGACAAAGACGCCGCAGTTCCGCACCTACTGGGTGCAGCAGAACATTACCGAGTTGCGGCAGTACGAGTCTTCGGTGAGCGACTTGTTCCGTTCTTCCGGCGTCTTCTATCGCGAAGAGCGCAGCATGTTGCTGAAGAATGCTCCGGAGAGCGTAGCCGACGCAGCGGATGGCAGCCCCGAGGTGGCAGAACTGATGCGCCTCGTCCCGCCGGACGCCGGCTTCTATCGCGCATTTGCCGTGTCGCCCCAGGACGACACGCTTGCATTGTTGCAGCAGAAGATTCTGGCGCCAGGGCTTGGACCTGCACCAGCTTCCAAGGTTGCACCCAGCGTGAACCTGGGCGATCAGCCAGTAGGTAACGCATCGAACCTCGGCGTGCGCATTGACACTCCCCCATTCTCGGGTACGACGGAAAACACCGGTGCCGATGCGTTAAGAGAGTTGCTCAAGAAGGCGAACATCCGCGCCGCCCTTCAACTGCACCGGTCCCAGAGCTCCGACGATGGCGTATTCGTCCGGCCACACTCCACGATCGTATTGCTGGGCGCGACCGACTGGCCTGAAACCGCCGTGCAGCAAGCCATCCAAGGCGCGTTATCGCCCGGGCTCACAGCTTCCAACATCGGAGTGGCCTGGAAGAAGGCAGGGACGGGAGCACAAAGTTACTCCGAGTTGGACGGGCTGGCCCGAATTGCAGTCGCGGTAAAAGGGAAGTACCTGTTTGTCAGCGACGATCCTGAAATGCTGGTGACCGTCCTCGGACAGGTTTCCCAACCGGTGACGGCCGAAGCCGCTGTCTACTACGCCCGGTTTGATCATGGCCACGAGCGGCAGAATTTCTACCAGCTTTTTTCGCTCATCGACCGTCCGAGCCAGAACAATGCGGGAAATAACGAAGACCGCACGCCGCAGTTCTTTTCCGAGAACGTCGCCAGCCTGAGCAAGACACTGGCCAGCGTGAAGTCACAATCCGTCGTCGCCAGGCGCAAGGGCGGTGTCGAGACACAGACCGTGCGGTACGAATGTCAGCCATGAAGGATCTCCGGCGCGACATTGCCGGAGGCATTCTGCTGGCGTGCTTGGTTCCCGCCTTTTCCGTGGGCCAGGACCCTGCGCGTTTAACACCCGATACTAACGCACTGTTTTCGCGTACTGCGGCGGGGAAGTTGGCGCGGGATTTCTCTTCTGCCGATATCTCCCATTTGTTTTACGACGCGCGCAGCGACCGGTTCATTGCCAGGAAATGGAGCGAAAGCACCCAAGTGCCCGTCGGATCGCTGGTCAAACCGTTCCTGGCTTTGGCCTACGCCGAGACGCACTATTACCATTTCCCGCAGCACGTCTGCACTGGCGGAAACTCGTGCTGGCTCCCCAAGGGTCACGGAAACCTCGGAATCGTGCAGGCGATCTCTTGTAACTCATACTTCGCTGAACTAGGGTCGGAAACCGGCGGAGCGCAGGTCACATCGGTCGCCCAGCGATTCGGTCTTGTCGGTCCTGGCGCGAATGCCGCAGCCGAGGAGATGGCGGGCGGATCCGGGGTATGGCGGGAGTTGCCCGAGAGCATGGTGCGCGCCTATGCCATGCTGCTGGGGCGCAAATCGCAGCCAGGAGTGCGGGACATCGTCGATGGCATGGCGGATTCAGCCAAGAACGGAACCGCCTCCAGCCTGGCACGGCAAGGCCTGCACCAGAGCTTCCTGGCGAAAACCGGCACGGCGGTCTGTACCCATAAGGCTCACGCCCCCGCAGACGGCTTTGTGGTTGTCGCATGGCCAGCCGACTTTCCCAGCTATATTCTGATGGTGCGGCAGCACGGCGTGACGGGAGCACAAGCTGCGGTGCTGGCCGCCCACATGTTGCGCGACCTGGAGCCATAACGTGCGATGGAGACCCGCCATTGCGGCCCTGCTACTCGTAGCTCTATTCGTGATGCCTGGCGGTGCCGCGGCGTCGCCATCTGAACACGTGCGCATCGCAGTCATGGGACTGTTCCACTCAAGCCAGTTTGCGGTGGAAGTTTCGCCTGCGTCACCCATACTGGTGGATTCAGGACAGCGGCAGTTTGTAGCCGGAGTCGATGCTCGCCAGAGTGTTGCCATCATCCGTTCCGGTCGCAAGATCATCGTGCGCTCGGGCGGCTCGGAAATCGTCGGCGAAAACATTACATTCAGCGCGCGTCAAGGCGGTGAGTGCGACTTTGTCCTAGCCGTGCCCGGAAAGCTGCACCGGCGCTATCGAGGAAAGCTCATTGTCACCGTTGGCAACCAAGAGCTGCTCACCGTAGTGGAGATGGAGCTTGAAACGGCGGTGGCATCGGTGGTCGCAGCTGAGTCGCCGGGCGACGCTCCTCTGGAAGCCATGAAAGCGCAGGCTGTGGTTTCACGCTCTTATCTGGTGAGCGGTGGCCGTCATCATCCGTACGCCGATTTCTGTGACACCACGCACTGCCAATTTCTTCGCGAGCCGCCCCCTGCCGGCAGCCGCGCCGCGGTCGCCACTCGCGCCACCAACGGCCAGGTGCTCACCTGGCAAGGCAAGCCATTTGCGGCCATGTACTCCGCCAGTTGTGGAGGCCACACGCATTCGCTGGCCCAGGTGGGAGCTTCGGCAGTCGACTATCCATACTTTCCGGTTGAGTGCCCCTATTGCCAGCGTTCGCCCGAACATTGGTCATCGCGAGTGAGCAAATCAGATGCCGCGGCGCTGGTCTCCGACAGGGAACAGGAACGGATCAAAGCCGTGCGTAAACTGGGATGGATGGCCATTCCCAGCAGCACATTCACCAAGACCGATGCGCCGGGCGCCGTTACTCTCGTTGGTGTGGGCCATGGCCATGGAATTGGCTTGTGTCAGCTCGGCGCTTCCGGCATGGCTCAGCACGGCAAAGATTTTCGCGCCATCCTCTCTCATTATTTTCCTAACACAACGCTCGGGTACATAAGCTCAGCTCTTCTGTAACCTCCCAGCACACCGTTCGCGACATGGCCACATTTGCTTGGAAATATTGGTGGACGAACCTATCTACGTTTTCGAGCGGCTTCCAGCAGGCTTTGGATATGTTTCTGCCTTTCTACAATGTCGCATCTAACTCCAAGCCCTCAATCATCTCGGTCAGTGCCTTTTGCGCCGCGTCGCGCCTTTGTTGCAGGTCCGAGATCTCATGCTGTAAAGACTGCACCCGATCTTCCTGATCATTCAGTTCTCGCGCATAGCGTTCTACCAAGGCCTTCTCTTCAGAACTGCCCTTGAGTGCCTTCATGTTCTCGCGCACTCTCTGTTGATCTTCGGCAATGCTCGACATCTGCACCTTGCGCGCAGCGAGGTCGGCTTCGAAGGCGGCAATAGTGTTCTTTTGCCCCACCACCTGTCGCAGCACTTTTTCAACCCCGGCATTGACGGCGTTCTGGCTGACAAAGTAATCGACTTGGCTGTCGGACACGTTGGTTAGCTGATATCGCGTTGAGACTGGCCTGTACTCTCTCACGCTCACGATTGTGGTTTTCTTCGGTTCAGCGTTCAGGCGGAAACGATGGAACGATGCGGTACTCTCTGCCGGCTCCGTTCCGTCGGCCAACTTCCAGCCTTGGCGTGCAGGATGCTCGATCACCACGGTCCGCGCTGAGGTATCGCGGTTGCGAATGGTGTAGATGTGTTCCTCCCGCTCCTCGGTTATCTGGGTCATGGCGCCATGCGCGATCACGATCCTGGTGATCTTCTGTTTTTCCGACTTCTGTTTCTCATCCACCAACAGTCCGAGATCGGCCGCGTAAGACAGCAAGCGTTTTTCGCCCGGCTTGATGGGATCCATCAGGCCCTCACCCGCAAAGGCATCGGTGTCGAGCACATTGAAACTGCCCCCGTCGAGTGTGAGGTCGCTGCTGTTGTCGATCCAAAGAGCACGAAGCACGGACGGTTGCGAAGGATTCCAGACTGAAACCTTTTCCGCGTCGATGCGCGTCTGGAGAATGGGCACCATCGCCGACTGGTTCTTGCGAATGGTGACGCGGTCCTTGAGTTTGTACTCGAAAAGATCGCCGAGTTCTTGGGTTTGCGCCACGGTGGTTGTAGTTTCAAGAGCCTGAGCTGCTGCCGTGGCGTCAAAGTGTGGAACGCCACCGCCAACTCTGAAAGCCCCGCCGCCGATGCCACCACCATAACCAGCCCCAACTCCGCCAAGGACGCCTCCCACCTGACCGCCGGCAACCCCACCCGGAACGCCACCAACTGAACCTGCACTTTTCGATGGCGCCAGAAGCTGTCCGTTAACGACTTCACCTTCTTCCATGGTGGCTTCATGCGTCTGCGGGGTGAGCATTGCGTTTGCCGGGAGCGGCACAACTGGACGCCGCGTGTAGTAAGGCTGAGACAACTCCTGGATGAACGACTGCGGCGCTCCCGCCACCAAGGACAACTCGACATTATTCCAGTCCTCGCCAACCGTGTTATCCACGATGGCCCAGCCTTGCAGCAAGGGCTTGCCTTCCTTTGGAACTACGATGCGGTACGTGCACTTCCATACCGGAACTTCGCTGATATAGCTCACCAGCAGATCGCGGTCTCCTTCGCCCGCAGTCGAGATGACCATGCGCCGGACGTCCTGGTCGCGCGTCGATGCCACCATGCCCAGATACTTTCCGACCTGTTCGTTGAGGCCCTTTTCCGCAATGCGGACGCTGGTGGCGGGATTCAAATCAAATACTCGGACTTCGCCGTTGTCGGTCACCAGGGAAAGCTGGTTGACCGTGAACTTCTGGCCGTCCTTAAGTGGCAACTCCCGTTGGTCGATGCTCAACAAACGGCCGGAGACATTGGTCGCTCCACTGCGCACTTCGAGGCGTGCGCCGCGGAGCGCATCGAGGAATTGGATGGTATTTGGATTTTCGCCTACCGGCAGATGCAAGGAACCCAGACGCCGTTCGAGCGAGGCGGTCGAGTTGTAGCTTACCCCGGTGATTCTTCCTCTACCAAGATCCAACACCGTCAGAGATTTCAGCACGTCATTCAGTTGCGCCGTGGTGAAATCGATGTCAACGTCCTGATTGCCGCGAATGCGGCCGGAATGTTCAAAATAGCCGACGCCATCTTTGTAGAGAATGACCCTTGTAACCGGCAGGCGTGCCGCCGAACCCAGCGCGGCAGTTGCCGTTCGAGCCGTTGGCTGTGCCAAAGTCTGAGCGAATGACATCGTGGTGAGTGCCAACCACAGCAGTGCGATTATGCGAAGACGCACGTCTCCTCCTCATAACTTCAAGTGGTCACTGGTGTGCCAACGTGTGTCGAAGTTGCTTTCGCGGGCACGATTCGCAGCGCTGGAGATTTAGACACCGACAATCGGAGGTTGGGCCGAACTCCCTCAGTACAAGCGAAAATTGACCTCGATGTTGACCTGAACGGGTACGGGGCGTCCGTCCTTCATCGAGGGCGCGAACTTCCATTGCCGCACTGCCTCGATGGCCTTTTCGTCGAGACCCATGCCGAGCGACCGTTGCACGTGGATATCGCGGGGCCTGCCATCTGCACCCACGACGACCCAGAGCAAAACCGTTCCCTGGAACTTTGCCTTGCGTGCCTCTTCGGAATACTCCGGATCGGGATCGTAAATCGCGCGTGGTGCCGAAACCCCTCCGCCCACGCGATACACGCCACCGCCGAAGCCACCGCCATGTCCGGGGCCAAGACCAGCTCCCGCTCCCGAGCCGATTCCCCCACCACTGCCACTTCCGATTCCGCCGGCGGACCCGGTTCCGTTCGAGGGTGGCTGGAGAATCGCCGAGAGTGGATTGCCTATCGGAGAGGCTGGCGCAACCTTGAGCGCAGGCGGCACTACGACCGTCGGCTCCGCGGTAAGCTTCGGCTGTTCATTGCGCACGACGATGGTTGGAGGTGTCAGTTGCTCCCGTGCAAAACGCGGCAGGCTGCCTTTTGATTCGGACATTTTGTCTCGGTCGCCGCCACCTCCGCCACCTCCGCTTTTATCGATGGCCGGCGGCAGCACGTAGGGACTGATGTCCGTCAGCAGAACGCTGGTCGTGTGCGGCGTGAGTTGCGTTTGCTTCGTCATCCAGAGTCCCGCGGTCGCGACGATTGCAACTAGCGCCGCGTGGATCGCCGCTGAAATCGCGAAGTTTCCGCGATGGACAGGGTAGGTACCGTCGCCCGATCCAAATAGAGTCGGCATGATCTCGTCTAAGTCCGCATCGCGACGCGCTGCCGCCCTCTTTGTCAGCTCTCGACGAACGTTGACGGACGCTGCAAATGACACAGCATGCCTTTGTCCGAGCAACTCCGCTTTCAGTGCCGCCTTGTATTCGGGATCGGGAAGTAAACGCAGTTTCGCCGCGATCCCCAGGAGTTCACCGATCTTAAGATCGACCTTGGGTGGGGCGGAATCGGGTTCCGCGATCATCATCTCGATCGCATCCTCAAGTTGATCGGCAAAAGAAATGCTAGCCATGATTGTTCCTCATTCGTTCGCGAAGGTTTTGCAATGCCCGCAGTTGAAGCTGCTTGATTGCACCTTCGCTGCGTCCTAATTCCGTCGCGATCTCACGCAGACTTTTCTGCCCGGCAAAGCGCAGGATGATCACTTGTCGCTGATCGGCCGGCAGCGTGTCCACGAGTTGGTAAAGCATGGCCCGCTGCTCGACATCGTCCTCGGTCCCGATTTGATCGAGATCATCGGTCACGACCTCATGTTGCTTGGCAGCGCGCTGCCAACGGTCCGATAGCACGTTTGCCGCGATCCCCAGAAGCCAGGCAACGAACGGCAAGCCCCGCCACTGGAATCGCGGAAGGCCGGCGAGTGCCCGCTGGAAAACGTCTGCCGTTGCATCCTGGGCATCGTCGCGGTTGCCCACGCGATGCGCAATGTAGGCGTACACCCGTTCAAAATTGTCCTCGTACAGTTCGGCAAAGCGCGCCGGGTCCTCCCGCGCCGCCTCCACCTGCAGCCGCTCGTCATTCTGGTTTTTCAGGTTCTCGTCTTCCAGCGCCTTCAAAGTGTTCTCCGCGGCACTCGGTTCTTAATCACTTAATCTCGAAAAGAGACGGAAAAGTTACGGCGTCGGCGGACTATTTTGTCCGGGGGAATCCATGCAGGGAGTTGCACCCAGTGGTTTCGATTGCGTGGTGAATGGGGACTTCGGTTTTCGACTAAGACTCTCAGCCAGCGGACCGAAGAAGTGATGGGCGTAAACGGGTTCAGGGTCAGAGTTCAATCGGACCTCGGTGAGCAGACAGCCCTGGGTTTGCAGCCCTGTGGCGCTTGATTCTGGCGCGAGAGTGGGAAAGTTGTTGATCTGGCTATTGCCGCGGAACCGCACCTTTAGCTTTCTGACGCTTATCGTTCTCCTGCCTAATTGCTTGCACGCTCGCTGCGACTGGTTGTCCGTACAGAGCAGCCACCCACCGTGAATTGCCCCATGCTGCGCGCTCAAGAATGGCAGCGCGATAGTTGGTCAGGGCGAGTTCGGGCTCCTTGGCTTCCCATGCCGTTACTGCCAGGCCCATTTGCGCCTCAGCCCGAGCCTCACGACCCGCGTCATTGTTGGCGGTGTAAAACCGTTGGTGGGCACTCTCGTATTTCTTCTGTGCTGCCAGCGCCCATCCCAGCTTCGCACTGAGGGATCCGATCTGCGGACGCTGTTCTACCGACAAGCCGATCAGTTCCGCCGCAGTCTGGGGATTGTTGGCACGGTAGTACCACCATCCCAGGCGGGCCTGCACCAAGGGAGCGTCCGCGTTCTCACTTTTTCCCAGTGACTGCGCAAAGGTTCTGGCGGCGGCAGCATCACCGGCCAGCAGCTTCAGCCCTGCTTCTTCCGCCCTGAACCAGTCGAGATCAGGCTCCGCCGGAGCAGCGGAGTTCAACCACTGCGCATAACGGGCGGCTGCCTCTGGCGCAGGCAGCGACGCCGCCAACGAAGTCGCGTAGCGCGTGGCGATCCCCTTCTGCTTCGGCCCGAGGGTCAGCGATTGCCGGTAAGCTTCCGCGGCGGGCGCGAAATCGGCTTTGTCGAAATCGACATCCCCCAGAACATTGAGCGCCGGAACGTAGTCGGACTTCATGGCCAACGCCTCTTTTACTTTTGCCAAGGCCTTGTCCAGCTCATCACGAGCCAGAAGGGCCGCGGCTTCGTCCGTCAGCAATAGGTAGGCAACCTGCAAAGGTTGCTGCTGTTGTTCCTTGGGCCAGTGTTCCGTTGCGATGAGGCGCTCAATCTGGGCGATGCGCTCCTGCTCCGGCGGGTGCGAGCGAAAATATCCTTCCAGGGTTTGCAGCACGACCTGGTTGACAATACCTGCGGGCAACTCCACCACGGAAGGCTGCTGCCGGCCCCGGGCCTGGTAACGTCGCCATTCAGTCTCGAGTTTTTGAAATCGCCGGAACAGACGGATCGCGCCTTCCGCTGAATACCCGGCCGCAACCGCAAGCTTCGTGCCTTCGCGGTCGGCCTCAAGCTCCTGCTCCTTGCTGTAGCCGGCCTGGAAGATCTCGATGGGAAGGTTGACCACACCACCCAGCGGTAGCTTTTTCAACCGGGCTTCGATCTGCACTCGCTCGGCGCAATGCCCAAGTTCAACATGTTCCGCTTCATGACCCAGCACGTTGGCCAGTTCGTCTTCAGTGTCCATTAAGCTCAGCAGGCCTTTGCCGATGAACACCTGACCACCCGGGAGGGCGAAGGCATTCACCAGGTAGTCGTCGGGAAGGTAATGAAACTTGTAGGGCAACTTGCGATGAACATGCCCGGTAACCTTGGCCCCGACCCGGCTGACATAATCAGAAATGGTTCGATCCTCAGGCGTGTCGTTTTTCTTGCTGGCTTCCAGATAGTTCCGCGCCATCTCGTCGCCAACCGCGATCTCTTCCTTGTCGGAGATGCGGGTAAGCGAAACTGGCACGCGGGTCAGCTCCCGCTCGGTGTCTGCGACAAAATACAAGATGGGCGCCGGAGAGACCTCGGCTTCGACCCTGCGGCGCTCGCCTACAACCAGCGCAGCGGCAGCCATGAGCAGAATTACGGCCAATATGATCCAATGCTTCATAGGTATTGCCGGATGGCCTCCCGATAACGCGAATAGAGGAATGACACCAGCAGCAGCGCCGAACCCATGCAAATAAAGGTCAGATAGCGGTCGCGGGGATTGAGTTCCCAAACATCGACCACGATGATTTTGCCTACCCCAAGCAGCAACAGCGCCAATCCCGCAAGGCGAAAGCTGCGCTCACCCACCCACAGCGCGAAAAGAAAGACCAACACGCCGAGGGCGCTCCAGCTGACGGTGATCAGTCCGCGGCGCATCTCAACCGCAAGCAGGGCCACAATCAGGCCGAGTGGCAAGAAGAAAAAGAATTGCTCAGGCCGGCGAACCAGTGCACGCAAGAATCCAGGCTCTGACTCGCCGGACTTTTCGTGCCTCCGCAGCTTGAATGCGAACCAGAGACCGGCAAACAACAACCCGGCAGTGACGCCGGTGCAAAGAGCGCGGCTGTACCAGAAGGGTCCTGGGAGATAACTCCGCTCGTAGAGGTTATGGAGTGCTCCACGAAAGGTCGCACCGATCGCGAAGAACAAAGCCTGTTGCAGGGACAACTCACGACCGCTTCTCCACGCAACAATCAGCAGGACTAGGGCGCAGATCGCCCAGGCGGCAGCAACCCAGTCGAGATTCAACTCGAAACGCAAGAGAGCGGCCAGGGCAATCGCGCCGCACCACGCAGTAATGGTCGCAACATGGAAGCGGCGCTCCAATGGTGGCTGCTCCGGCATCCGCGTCAACCATCCATAGACGTAATACAGAGCCAGCACCAACGGCGATACCGTATACAGGCGTGGGCTGAGTCCCCCGGTCACGGAGCCTGCATTCAGGTTGACGAAGAAGATGGCTACGAACGCGAGTGCCAGCGTGAGGTAGCCCTGCGCGCGAACGTCAGCAAGATTCAGTATTGTCCCGGCTTCGATAAGGACCAATGCCAGCACCAGCCAGGCCGGTGAAACGCTGATCGGGTGGAGTGCGTAGTATGCCAGCAAAATCAGCAGCAGCGAAGCCATCCAGCGATAGGCGACTGGCAACACCTTCGAGACATTCGGCCATGCTTCAGTGCCGGCGGAACTCCAACGCGAAGCGGCATAGAACATTGCCGCGATAAGGCTTACCGTCACCAGTCGTTGGCTCACATGACCCCATACTGCGGAAGTGAGCAGATTGGTGCTGATCGTGGCTACAAACGCACAGGCAAAGTAAAAGTGCGCTTCGAATGGCAGTTGTTCGAGCTTGAGCCGGCTGCCGATTACCAGGAGGGCCAGCCCAAGGATTGACCATGCCAGCGCCGTCAGAGACTGCGGGAAGGCAGCCCAGGCACCGACAAAGAGCAAAAATGCGCCGACGAAGGAGAAGCGGTGCATGACCGTTCGATCGACGATGTGCTCGAATAGCTCAGGCCAGCGGCGTACCACAATGTGAGAGTTGGCAAAGAAGACTAGCGAAGCGACCAGGCACAATAGCGCCAGCTTTACGTCGCGCGTGGCGGGTACGCCGTAGTAACGGAATCCGAAGAGCCAACCCGCATCGCCCGATAACAGATAAATCGGGACGAGCATTGCGGCGATCATGCCCAAGCGGCGGAAGAGGACCTCGCGCACGAAGATGCCGGCCAGTAGCAAGGCCTCCGCTTCGAGCAACCACAGCGAGTCCAGCCGCGCGCCGGTAAAACGGAACGGTATGGCCGCCACCAACAGGGTCACACCAATGGTAGCGAGGATGAGGAACGCCGCGCGGCGGCGGCGCGTGACGGGAAGCAGACTTAGCCCCAGCTCGACTGTTCCCATCACCAGTAGGGCCCAGAACGCCCACTCTGGATGCACCGACTGATACTTCATCAACCCAAGCAGCGCAACTGAGTTAAGCAGAGCAGCGATAGTCGAGACTTTCTCCTGCCGCTCATCGCACCTGCGAATGATGTAGGAGATGCGAAATACCGCCCAATAAAACAGCAGGATTGCCGTGCTGGTGAGGAACTCAGGGAACGGATGTTTGTGGCTCCCCATCGGTTCGATGATGCGGCGCAACCACCACCAGTGATTGCCATACGCGGCGACGATGCCGAAGATTTCGAGCTCGAACCACTGCATTCGCCACACGATGACAACCAGTCCCAGGGCCAGAATGGCTCCAGCGGTAAGGCTGTATACCGTGATCTGGCTAATCGTCAGTGTGGAAAAAGCCAGCAGAAATGCGAGCCCAGTCACCACCTGTGAGCGATAGCGGAGGGTGTGCACTACCATTGCCGCGGCGACTACTAGCATCAGGAGTAGGTCGGGTGCCTGTGATGTGAAGATCCGCGTGGCATCGACATGGTACATGGCATACGCGGTGAAGAAGGCCAGTGCCCATCCACCGCCGATGCCGGCGCGACCCAGGATGCGGTATCCCGGCTTGCGCTCCATGAAGACCCCGCCGAGCAACAGCGCCGCGCTGACCAAGACACCGACCAGGACCTTGCCCGCCGGTCCTACCTGCCGCAGTTGGTAGGCCAAGAAAAGGGCCACCCCGATCACCAGAATGACAATACCGATTTTGTTCAGCCAGTTCGCGCCGAGAGCTTCTTCAAGGTCAAGACCACCCTTGAGCCTCTCGAACAGAGTCGGCCCAATCTCGACGCCAAAAGTTGGCATCGGAGACGCGGGAATTTCGGATTGCGAAGGCGCATAGAGCGCTTTTGATTCTGCCCTTTGCGTCGCCGCTTGCAGAATTGGGGACGGCACTTCGGCTTCGTCTGACGGCAGGGGTCGTGCGACTTCGACAGTGACCTGCACCGGTTCGCTAACAGACCTCTGAGGCGTCGGAGTTGCGGCGGTCGCCACAGTTTCGGTACGGAGGGGTCGCGTGGAAGCTGGTGTGTGGCCGGAAGCGATGCCATTCCGCAGCTCTTGTAGCGCGGATTCCAGCTGATAAATACGTCTGGTCAGATCAGCCCAACGCTCTTCGTTCTGCTGATGCTCTCGCTTGCGCCGCGGGCGCGCGACGAACAGCCAAACTCCCAAGGCCACTACCGACACGATCAGTAGGAAGGAGGAGTCCATCTTGAAGTTGGTTCTGGATTACGATGCCGATTATCGCACCATCCTGCCACCACTGGCGATGGAATCCCAAAACGGGATGTAGTGAAGCACCAGGTCCACTCAGATTAGTGTTCGAAAATTGCCATACCGAACGTAATTCCAAACGCAGGCCCAGTTGGGAGGATTGGTTACGACAGCGGTGGCTGGCCGGGCGGTTGCTGTGTGTCCTTGGCTTCAATTCGGTTCTTCGGGGCAGCGCCGGTAGAATGGCTTCGAATTCACCTCATACATCGGCTACGACATCAACACGGAAAACCACACGACGGACTACCGCAGCGGACAGATATTCTACATCGACGCCACCCTAGCGCCGCACTTCCAGGCCGGCAGAGGGTTGATCGGAATTGGAGCGGACGGTTTCTACCTTAGACAGACGACCCCCGACGGCGGCAACGCCGCGTTGCTTGGGAGCTTTCAGGAAATGACGTTGGGAGTCGGGCCGGCCATCTCCTATGCGACGCAGTTCAAGAGCGCCGGCCTCGTCGCCGAGGTGAAGTGGCTGCCCCAGCTCAGCGCAGAACATAAAGTAAAGGGCAGTTACCTCTGGTTCAAGATCGGCGTGCAGCTAGCGGGCCCACCAAAGAAATAAAATAGGTTACGGAGATTTTTCCGAAGCACCGATGGATGCGAAAGGGGCATCCAGACCTGCTGCCGATCCGTTGTGAGCTTCTGGCGTCTGACGCAAGGTATAACGAGAGAAGAAGGGAAGCCGGTGGCAGAGCGAAAGCTTCGCGTTTACAAACGGCTGGAAGCTGACAATTGGCGAAACTGGGGTTGAGCCGCCTGATAATTCTGCTGGTGAAGTCGGCATGTCTCAACATTGACTCAGCGTAGGTCCCTTAGACCATCACGGCGTGTTAACGCTGGTAGCGTCCTCAACCAAGCCGTCAACCGTATGCTTCCTCTGACGTTTACACAATTGGAACTTGGACGGAGCTGCTGCGAAGAGGCCTTGTGCGGTCTTTAGTTCTTAGTCTAAGTACCGAACCGGGGTTTTCAAGCGGTACTTGCACCTGCGCCCGACTGTGGAGTGAACATTCAAAAACATCCGGTGCTAATGTCAGTTGGAAACGGGCCGTCGAACTGCAGACGCTCTGCCCTGTGATACTGATGGTAAGAGCACTCCTCCAAAAATAGAGCCGCCGATTCAGCCAGTGAGTGCACTGAGCGGTCATCGGAAGCGCTTGCAGGGAGTGTGGCGGAGATCGCGGACCCGATATCCGCCCCGGGCTGGGTCGAATTTCGTTACGCTAAAGCACTAATTGTGATGTTTTCGTGTAATACAACTCACATATAGACGATTTCTAACTGTGAATCGATGTTACTGCGTCATGAATATTGCGGGACGATTTGGATTGGGTAAAGGTAATCACAGAGCGAGTACGGACTTCCGGCGTTCTCCGCATTGACAAACTTGCTCGCGAGTTAAACGCTTCCGAGACCGTTATCGGGAACGCACTTCGCCGACAAGAAGAGCGCGGCCTTGTCGAGCATCTGGGAAAGAAGATCTTCATTAGTCTAATCGACTGGTCCCCGACTTTTCCGGACGAGAATTGATTAACATATTGAGACCCGAGGCATACCTGTCGCTCGAAACGGTCTTGCGTGACTCGGGCGTTTCGACGCAGAGTCCAACGGCCCTCACATGCGTTACGCCTGGACGGTCCGGTGAGTTTCACTCGAGGTCCCTATCAATAATCTTCCGGCGGGTGTCGAGAAATCTGTTCTGGGGCTTCCGAGAGAAGCGTGCCCGATACGGTGCATACAATGTTGCCGATCCCAAAAAAGCACTATTGGACTGGATCTACTTACGCCGTCAAGAGGGCAGTGCAATTCATATCGATGAGTTCGACATTCAGCGGCTTGACCGGGGCAAGCTCTTGCAATACGCGACCAAGTTCCCGATTCCTGTGAAACAACAAATCTTGGAAGCGGTAGCTCACCTCAACATCGCGCAGCCCAGCGCCTAGCGCGCTTGGACCATGAAGCACAGTCAACTTCTAGACGATGTGCTGTATCTGACAGGGCGTTGGACACAGCATTGATCCCTCATCAGTCGCCGAATCTGCTCGATCCCTTCTCGGAGTTGCACCACCAATGCGCTGCTTGAATGTTATCTGGATGATCATCTCTCCAGGCTCCACCCATTCCTTTCGGCTCCCTGTGGTCAGGAACGGAATGCCGACTTTCAGAATATGCCGATCCGGCAGGCACACATGCCCTAAACAGGTGGTCCGCGACAGAACGATGTCGGCATATTCAGAGCGCCTCAAGAAACGCAAGGAGCGTATCGGGTGGC
>Ga0075520_1000324_pt1 | contig 20151 bp, 14 predicted proteins | sample NGEPerB_FD_75100 | JGI IMG/M metagenome (GOLD analysis project Ga0075520, IMG submission 75100) | Arctic peat soil microbial communities from the Barrow Environmental Observatory site, Barrow, Alaska, USA - NGEE PermafrostAB12-B | ecosystem: Environmental > Terrestrial > Soil > Wetlands > Peat ... | reverse complement strand
ATGATCCAGATGATTGCCGCGGCCGTCGCCGAGCGCGTTGGCCGGCCGGACGACGACTTTGAGGTGCGGAACTTCGCCGGAGCTCTCATCGGCGTAGCTCTCGGCGTCATGTTGAGCTACGGGGAGGAGCCTGGGAGCGACTACCTCAAACTGTTCGATCGCGCCATCGCCCACCTGGAAGCCGGGCTACCGATCTGACCGAAACCTTCCGGCTCGCTCAGACGGGGATCGGTGTCACGGGCGAGGGCGGAGCGTGTGGGCCGAGTACCGGGGGGTCGAGCCATGGGACACGAGATTCTCGACCATTCAGAGCTACAGCGAACTACTCAGCAGGTCGTGAAACGACCAGAAGGCGATGCCAATGGCAACGACAGCGATTCGAACCCACGGTCTCTCCAAGCGCTACGACACCGTCGACGCGATCCGAGATCTCGACCTGGAGGTGGCAGAGGGTGAGGTGGTGGGCTACCTCGGCCCAAATGGAGCGGGCAAGACGACGACAATCCGCCTGCTCCTCGGGTTGATCCGGCCAACGAAGGGACGCGCCGATATCTTCGGGCTCGACTCCCAGCGTCAGACGGTAGAGGCACACAAGCGACTCGCCTATGTGGCGGGCGAGGCAAACCTGTGGCCATCGCTGACCGGCACCGAGACCCTCCACCTTCTCGGTCGGGTGCAAGGCCGAGTCGATCCTGCCTATCGAGACGAGCTGATCGGACGATTCACCTTTGACCCATCCAAGAAGGTACGCGCCTACTCCAAGGGCAATCGCCAGAAGCTGATCCTGATCGCCGCTCTCATGACCCGGCCCGACCTTCTCGTCCTGGACGAGCCAACCAGCGGATTGGACCCACTGATGGAACTAGCCTTCCGCCACTGCATCCACGAGGCGAGGGAACGCGGACAGACTGTCTTCCTGTCCTCGCACATCTTGAGCGAGGTCGAGGCCCTGTGCGATCGCGTGGGGATTCTCCGCGACGGCGTGTTGGTCGAGATGGGGACGCTGGCGGAGATGCGCCACCTCTCGGCGCTCACGGTGGAGGCCACCTTCGACGGATCGGTCCCCGATCTCTCCCGGATCCCCGGGGTGACGATGGTCGAAGCTGATGGGCGTGTCGTCCGGTGCCATGTTCAAGGATCGGTCGAACCACTGTTGAAGGTGCTGGCAGCCTCGGGTGTCCATGAGCTGTTGAGCCGCGAGCCATCCTTGGAAGAGTTGTTCCTCGCCCACTACGGCACAGGTGACGAGACCGAGGACGAATCGCCTCATGCAAACTGACGTCGCCCTGCCCGATAGAGCCACCGCTCCGGCCGGGCGGAGGCCCGGGACAGTGGTCGCACGTCTAACCGCACGCAAGGCGGTTCGTTCCGGGGTGCTGTGGGGCTGCGTTTTCGGCCTGTACGTGGCGACCCAGGCGCTCGCCTACGCGTCGAGCTACAGAACCGTCGCCCAGCGGGATGGCCTGGCGAAGGAATTCGGGTCGAATACTGGAATCGACGCTTTGATCGGGCCCGCCCATCAGATCGAGACGGTCGCCGGTTACACCGTGTGGAAGTGCCTCGGCGTGCTGGCCATCGTCGGCGCAGTGTGGGGGCTCTTGGCTGGGACCAGACTCTTGCGTGGCGAGGAGGATGCAGGCCGCTGGGAGCTCTTGCTCGCTGGCCAGACGACCCGGCGAGGGGCCGCCATCCAGGCGCTCGTCGGTCTTGCTGCGGGAGTCGTCGCCCTATGGACCGTGACGGCACTCATCACGACCGGGGTCGGACGGTCTTCGAAAGTCGGCATCAGCACCGGAGGGGCGCTCTTCCTGACTCTCGCCGTGGTAACGGGAGCGGCGCTGTTCCTTTCCGTGGGAGTACTTACGAGCCAACTGGCTGCCACTCGCCGCCAAGCGGCTGCATACGCCGGTGCCATCCTGGGGATGAGCTATGCGCTCCGGATGGTGGCCGATTCGGGCACCGGTCTCGAATGGCTCCGATGGGCGACACCGCTCGGGTGGATCGAGCAGCTCCAGCCCCTCACCGCGCCCCAGCCTCTGGCGCTCGTACCGATCGGCGGGCTGATCGCCGTGCTGGCTCTCTTCGCCGTCCGTCTGGCCGGGTCTCGCGACCTCGGGGCCAGCACGCTGCCCGACCGGACCAGCTCCGATTCACACACCCGACTGCTGTCCGGAGCTGCGGGATTGACGGTCCGGCTCATTCGGCCCACCATCCTCGGCTGGACGGCAGCGATTGCGGCGTATGCGCTGCTGCTCGGGCTCATTGCCAAATCGGCGGGAACCGCGATCTTGAGCTCGTCCAGTATCAAGAACGCATTCTCTCGTCTGGGCGCTACCGGTGCAGGAGCCGACGCCTATCTCGGCGTGGTGTTCTTGATGGTGGCGGTGCTGGTGGCCCTCATAGCTGCCGGACAAATCAGCGCCACCCGTGCAGAGGAGGCCGAGGGACGCCTCGACCACCTGCTCGTCCGGCCGGTGTCCCGATTGTCGTGGTTCACCGGGAGGCTTCTGGTGGTCACAGCCGCCATCGTTGCGATCGGGTTGGTCGCCGGAGTCTTTGCTTGGCTCGGTGCCGCCAGCCAACGCGCCGGAGTGAGCGCCACCAGCCTGCTCGATGCGGGTCTCAACATCGTGCCTCCAGCTGTGTGCATCCTCGGCATCGGAGCGTTCGTGTTCGGGATCTTGCCACGCGCCGCATCCGCCGTCACCTACGGCGTCCTCGCCTGGTCGTTCCTTGTGGAGCTCATCGGCGGGGTCGCCGGCTTGAACCACTGGGTGCTCGACACCTCGGTGTTCCACCAAATGGCCTCGGCCCCTGCCGTGGCTCCGAACTGGACGACCGGTGGCGTGCTCGTCGCCACCGGTGCAGCTTTCGCAGCCCTCGGTGGATTCTCATTCAGTCGCCGGGACTTGAAGGGTGAGTGATCGGGGGCCAGAAGACGTGACGACGCCCGTCGCTTGACGGAATGAGGCACCCCAGGATCTCGATTCGGCGGCCGAACCGGCATTTCGCAGCGAGTTCAGCCGTCACCCGGCGCGACCTGATGCCTGCTCCACGTCGGCCTCTCTCCATCCCGGGCTTGCTCAGGATCCAGTCGACCCATGTCTCCAGCTGGCCACTTCAGCCTGATCCGAATCAGAAAACTGCCATGTCAGCGGAGTGACCGGCGGTTACCGCCACTCCCTGTCAGAGACGGCACCCGCCGACCAGATGAGGCCACTGACCATGCCCGCGTAAACAAGCGTGCCTCGGATCGAGTCAGGATCGGCGCGCCGAGCCGGTCTGTGGCACCTTTGCCGCGGCGTTCGGAGACGTACGAAGCCGGACGTAGTGCCGTTGCCCCCCCGGCAATCCTGGAAGCCCGGCGCAGTGGGGCCTTTCCTACTTCAGGCGGGAGTCGCTTCGTAGGCGTCGGTCGGATCGGCGTGTCCGACTGGCCAAGCGTTCAGGAACAACCATCGTGCCGGCCGCCTTTCGGCCGCCAGGCCCCGGTCGGATGTCGAGGTTCTCGGAGGTGAGCACCTCACTGCACGAGGAACAGCTGACGGTGGGCGTGCATCGATGGTCCGAATGTCGGAAGGTGACCGGGGGACCTCCCGCGGGCGTCTGCCACCTGTCCCCCCATGCCGTGAGCGCGGCGAGTATCGGGACGAGGTCCAACCCGGGCCGATCAAGGACGTAGCGATCCCGCGGAGGGTGTTCCGAGTAGCGGACGCGCTCGACGATGCCATCGGCGACCAGTTCGCCAAGGCGCGTCGCGAGCAGGTTCCGGGAGATGCCGAGGTCGGTGACGAGGTCGTCGAACCGGTCAACGCCCAGATGGAGGTCCCGCAGGATCAACGGTGTCCACCAGTCACCCATCACTTCGAGGGCCCTGGCGAGTGAGCAGTGGAAGCCGGAGAAGCTCGTCTGGCGCATGGCCGCCATTGTACATGAGTTGATCTATTGAACTGACACAGTCTAGAGTACATACGACGATTGAACTAAGGAGGCCTCATGCCATTCGTAGAGGTATTCGCCACGGCCACTCGGGAAGATCAGCGGGCCGCGATCTGCGAGCGATTGGTCGGGGAGGTGATGAACGCCGAGGGCGCACAGGACTCCGAGTCCGCCCGGGCCATCTCGTGGCTGGTTTGGCACGATGTGGCGGCGTGGTCCGTCGGCGGCCGTCCCCCGAAAGCGTCCGAGCCACCTCGCGACGTAGTCCGGGTCTCCGTCCCGGCAGGATCCATGAACGACCAGAAGCGCAGCGAAATGGTCAGACGGGTCACCACGGTGCTGGCCGAGGTCGACGACGATCCGGACCGCATGGCCAACGAGCCCGTGGCGTGGGTTGACATCACCGAGGTCCCGGAAGGGAACTGGGGGGCGCTGGGACGTGTGGTCACGTTCCCCGAGATCGCCGAGTATGTGCTCACCGGTGCGATCGGGTGAGCACCCGACCGGAATTTCGACGTGATTGAGCTCGAGCGTGCCGCGCGCGCCCATGACGTCGAAGCGGCGATTGCCTGCTTCGCGCCCGGAATCGTGGTTCACTCACCGATCACACAGCGGATTCGTTTCTCCGGAGTCGACCAGGCCTCGGATCTCTTCCGCCGGGTGTTCGAGGTGGTCGGCGACGTCACGTTCTACGAGACAGTCGGCGAGGGTGAGCCCACTCAGGTGATCTTCTGGCGGGGCCGTGTCGGCAGTCACTACCTCGAGGAGGCGAATCTACTCCGCCTCGACGACGAAGGACGCATTACGGAGATGACGGTCTTCATGCGGCCCATCCCTGGTCTGCTGGCCCTGGCTTCAGCTCTGGCTTCTTCGCTGGCGTCTCGAAAGGGACGTGGGCGGGCATTGGCCGTGCGGGCCGTGCTCGGGTCGCTTGGCGTTCTCTATCGCTCGGGGGAGCCCGCCGTTGTCGCCCTCGCCGGGGCAGGTGTGCCGGTCCCTGCCGACGAGCAACGCCCACCTGGGTTCAAGGAGGTCCGATCGAGCGGTCCTCGAGGCAAGGGCGCCGGGAGGTCCCGACAAGGAACGGCAACGCACGCGCCTCGCTGTCGGGATCGTCAGCTGTGAGCGGCATCGGCAGGAGGGACCGGCAACCAAGCCGTCGATCTGGTCTCTGGTGCGCCAACCCCGAGGACGGCTGGAGCTTTGTCCCGAACGAACGATCCGTCGCACCTTGCGGCAGCAAGCAGTCCCTGTGACAGCCCGCGCACAGCGCGTCGCCGAGCCATTGACATGGGACGCGTGCACCGACCGTTCGTGGCTCCCCCGTCGTACCAGGTCCCCATGGACCATAGAGACCGCTACGCCAACGCCGTCCGGGCCGAGCCAGGGGCCTGCTGGCGCATGGTGAGCCGTGGGCCCGGCTACCGGGTCGACACCCCACCGACACCCAGAGCCCGTGCGATGGGTCGGTCGGCCATGGTCGGGCGCAACCGGACGCGGCCGTGGTCCGGCGTCCGCCACTTCGAGGGGCTCGAGGTCCCCCGGCCTGTGGGGCGCGCGAGTAGTCCGCTTGCCCGTCACCCTCCCGTCACCCTCCCGTCACCTGGCACCCGACGTCTACCAAGGTTTCACCGTCTGTTGACGTGGACGCGAAGCGGCAGGTGTCAGATCGTGAATGGTCCGGGGCGCCCTCTCCCTAGTGCAGTTGTCGGCGGACACTGCGTTTGCCGCGCCCTCACGTCATGTCTCGGCAGCCACGCGTGAGGTCGCTCCCCCAGAACAACACCACTCCACACGAGCTCGAGCCTGTGCCCCGCTACGGTCCTGCGTGGGGGAGGGTTCTTCCTCCGCCTCGCCGGGTGCCCCACCTACCCGGCAGCGAGGCAGGGGTGAACCTCGCTCCCGATCTCGAGGAACTCGGGACAGCCGATGGTTCACCTCGGATCAGTGGGGGCCGCTCCGAAAGTTGAGATCAATTGAGGACGGGACGTTTGCCTCTGTCCGGCAGCACGGCGCGGAGCGATACTGACCAGGTATGGCCGAGCAACCAAGAACCGCGACCGGACTCGACGTCAATCGCTCCAAGCAGGAGATCCTGCAGGATCTCGGAGAGTCCTTCCTGGTGCTACCGCTGTTGGTCAATCGCGGGCTCGAGGCCAACGACCGTGCCAAGTACCTGCTTGCGCTCATGCAGGCCGCTCGCCACCATGCCGATCAGCCGGATCGGCCGTTCTCGTCGCTGAGCGAAGAGCGCCTGGCCGCCGGTGTCACCGATCAGCGGCTGGACGGCGTGGTTGCCGGGGCCAGGCCGGCTGGCGCGGATGCCTACCTGGTCCCCGGAGTGGGAGGCCTGCATGGCGACCTGGTGGCCGCCATCACTGACATGCTGGCCCCACTCGAGGTCGGCGGCACCGATCTCGGCAGGTCTGCTGCCCGCCTGAAGACCCTCCTCGCCGATGTGCCGGACCTGAGTGCGGACTGCATCCCGGGTGCCTACCTCGACGGAATCACCTCGGCCGACCGCCAGTCGGGGGACTCGCTGCACCTGTTGATCATGGATTCCCATCGGGCACTGAACCAGCTGCAGACGGAGGTGGCCACCGAGATGCTCGACGGTGCCTCCGTCTACTGCCTGGAGGAGGATGATCGCCCTCTGGTGTCCGCCTTCATGGCGGGTGTACGGGCCACCCAGTCCCTGAAGTTCGACCACCCCGGCCTCGGCACGACGGCAACCCGCGTCGGGTATCGGGTCTTGATCCAGAACGACATCGGCATGACAGATGCACATGTCATCGTGGTCACTGTCGAGGGCCTGGCTACCACCGTGACCTACACCGACGTCCACCTCGAGCGGCTCATCTTCTTCGAGTCGATGCTCGACAGTTTTCCCGTGCAGTGGTCCGACTCCCAGCACCGCCATGGCAGGGGCGGCCTCGGTCAGCACCATCTGGTCAGTGGTCGCTATGAGTCCCCCGATCGAAAATCCCTCGTGGCGTACCTGTCGTACCTGGGATCGCGCCTTGTCTTCCTCATCGATTGGAATCGGGCCCGCAAGCGATTGGGATCCCTCGTGAAGAAGAGGGAGGCGGTCGCACTGCTGCGCTGGGCTGCCGAGGAAGGACTCGGCCACATGGCCTTCCTACTGATGGGTGGGGAGCGTCTCGTCTATGACGCGATCGAGCTGACGGACAGGGTGCCGGCCCGGTACGGGGAGCCGCTGCGCGACGTGCTCGGTGTCGAGGCCACTCTCGATGTCCTGCGGTTCGCCATCCGCTCCGCATCCGAGGGGATGCTCTCCGGCAAGTCACAGTTGCTCATTCGGGACGAGCTCCGGGTCGAGTTGATGAAGCACGTGCAGGCCACCGACCGGCAGCTGCTCGATTCCGCCGCCGAACACGGGAGCCTGGTCGTGGAGGCGGCACAGGCGGTGCGCGCCGCGCTGGTCCATCTCGGCCTGTCCGATGGTGGCGGGTTCCTGCGGCGGGCCGCGGATCGGGCCGGAACCTGGGAGCACCGGGCCGACGAGATCCTCACCGCTGTCCGTCTCACTGCCCACCGGACCGACGGTGCGGATGCCATGGTCTCGACGGTGTCGGCCCTCGATGATGCCATGGACGACCTCGAGGAGGCGCTCTTCCTGCTCACCCTGCTCCCAGCCGACGCCACTGCGGTGGTGCGACCGATCCTCGACCCCTTGGCAGGAATCGCCGTGTCCGCCGCCCGCGAGCACCTGAAGGCGCTCGAGATCGCCCGCGAGCTCGTCGTAGTCGTCAGCGACGACGAGCTCGAGGACTTTTTGGTTGCGGTCGACCGGGTCGCCACCCTCGAGCACGAGGCCGACGAGGCCGAGCGCACCGCCCGGGCGATGCTCGTCACCGAAACGCCCGACTTTCGCAGCCTCCACGTGGCGGATCAGATCTCGTGCGCCATGGAGGACGCAACCGACGCGCTCTTGCGCTCGGCTCTCCTGCTGCGTGATTACATCCTCGGCCCCATGATCTCGCGATGAGTTTGACAGCTTCGGCCGGCGGAGCGAGGCCGCTCGATGTCATCGGGGTGACCAGCCCTCGGGAAGCGAGCGCCGAGATGGTGGGCAGCAAGGCCTTCAATCTCATGCTGATGAGCGAAGCCGGGTTGTCGGTGCCCCAGGCCTTCGTGCTCGGCACTGCCGTCTGCCGGGACTTCCACGAGGCCGGGGGTCACCTCGATGCCGGCATGATCGCGGATGTGGAGCGCGGAATCCGCGAGATCGAGGGGTCGACCGGCCTCCGCTTCGGTGCGGGGCGCCGTCCACTGCTGCTCTCCGTCCGCTCGGGCGCGGCCGTCTCTATGCCGGGGATGCTCGAGACAATCCTCAATGTGGGGCTCAGCGACGCCACGCTGCCGGGCCTGCTCCGTGCCACCGGCGACCCGGTGTTCGTTTGGGACTCCTACCGTCGGCTCGTACAGGCATATGCTGAGGTGGTCGACGGGTGTCCGACGGCCCCCTTCGACGCGGTTCTGCGCCGCACCATGGATGCGTATGGGGTTCCCACGGCAGCCGAGCTGGACGTCGCAGCGTTGCAGGCCGTGGTCCGAGAGCAACAGGACGTGTACCACTCACTGGCCGGCAGACCGTTTCCGCAGGACCCGACGGAGCAGCTCCTCGGTGCCGTCACCGCAGTGTTCCGCTCGTGGGACAGCGAGCGGGCAAGGCAGTACCGCAGCCTTCAGGGTCTGACCGATCTCATCGGCACCGCGGTAGCCGTCCAAGCAATGGTCTTCGGGAACATGGGAGTGACCTCGGGATCCGGTGTGGGCTTCACGCGCGACCCGGCCACGGGCGAAAACCGTCTCTACGTCGACTTCATGCTTGACGCCCAGGGCGAGGACGTGGTTGCGGGGCGACGAGCCGTTCCCGAGACCGAAGCGTCGATCGTCGCGCTGCCGGGCCTGGCGCATGAGCTGCAGTCGGTCCGCCGGAGACTCGAGGGCCTGTTTCGCGATGTACAGGACTTCGAGTTCACCGTGGAAGAGGGCAAGCTGTGGATGTTGCAGACACGCACAGCCAAGCGGACAGCGTGGGCTGCGCTGCGGATTGCGTGTGATCTGGTCGACGAAGGGCTGATCGACGCGGCCACGGCGGTCGAGCGGCTGGGCCCTTGCGATCTGGATTCCATCAACCGGGTCCGATTGGCTGATGAGAGTGCGGCACAGATCATCGGGCGCGGAGTGCCTGCCAGCGATGGGGTCGGCAGTGGACGGATGGCATTGGGAATCGGTGCCGCCCAACGCCTCTCCGGTGAGGGGGACCCGGTGGTCCTGGTACGCGACGAGGCATTGACACAGGACATCGCCGGCCTCGCTGTCTGTCGGGGCGTTGTCACCGCGACCGGTGCTCGCACCTCCCACGCGGCGGTGGTGGCGCGCCAGCTCGGTGTGGCATGTGTCGTCGGCTGTCGGGACCTCTCCTTCGATTCCGACCACGGCAAGGTGCAGACGGGTCACCGCGAGGTCCGGGAGGGCGAGTGGATCACCGTTGATGGTGCGACCGGTCTGATCTATCAGGGTGAGCCGGAGGTTTGCATCGAGCGTCCCGTGGAGCTGATCGAACGGGTGCGGGCTTGGAGGGCCCAGCCGGTCGACTGAGAGTCTGACGGGAGCCGGCCATCCCGTGTGATCCGAGTTGAGTTTCCGCCGCACCACCTGGATCGCTTCCAGCGAGCAGAACCGCTGGACGAGGGCATTCCCCTCGTGGACGGTTGCTTCTGATCTCGGGGAGGCGGGTGCCCCCGAGGTGCTGCAGGAGTGCGCATCAGTCGTCGGACAGGCAAGGTCACAGGCTCAGCGTCGACGGGCCGACAAATCGCATGACTGGTCCCAGCTCGTCCGGCCACCGTCCTGGTGTCCAACCGACTTGGGCCCGGTGGGTCAGGCGTGGACCACGGCTGGTTCGGCTGCCTCGCCGGGGGCGCCCGCCAACGTCCTGAGGTTTCCCCGCTGGAGCACCAGCCCGGCGATCACTGCTCCGGCCACGAAGATGAGGGACGACCACAGGAATGCCGTCGTGTAGCTGTGTAGAGCGGCCGTGCGGAGGTTGGCCGGGCTCGCGACCCTTCCGACTAGATAGGCGGTGGCCGCACCGGCGGCCAACGTGTTGAGCAGTGCCGTGCCGATGGAGCCTCCGACCTGCTGGCTGGTGTTGAGGGTGGCCGAACCGACGCCGGCGTCGTGAGGCTGCAGGCCGAGGGTGCCGGTGCTGAACGAAGGGGCGAGGCTGAGCCCGAAGCCCAGGCCCAACAGGATGAGGTAGGGAAGTACATGGCTGACGTACGAGCTGTGCAGACCGACCAGATGGAGCAAGTACAACGCGACGGAGTCCATGAGCAAGCCGATCGGCACGATGATCTTGGGTCCGATCTTGGGCAGAAGCACCCGGTTGGACACCTGGGCCATGCCGGCCAGGGCGGCGACCATCGGGAGGAACGCGACGCCGGTCTTCACCGGGCTGAACCCCAGGGTGCCTTGCAGATAGTAGGTCAGGAAGAGGAAGACCCCGAATATCCCGATGCTGGCGAACAGCATGGCCAGCATCGAGCCCCCACGTGTCCGGTTGCGCACGACCCGGGGAGGCAGCAATGGATAGGTCGTCCGGGTCTCGAGGTAGGCAAAGGTGGCCAGCAGCACGATGCCAAGGACGAGGAATCCGATGGTGTAGGGGTTGTTCCAGGCGGTGGTCTCGGCGTGGGAGAGGCCGTAGACCAGGCAGAACAGTCCCCCGGTCACTAGCAGCAAGCCCGGGATGTCCAGCGGGTCACGGTCGGCAGCCTTGTCGTTCTTCAGCCAGAGTAGGGCACCGACGGTGGCGACGGCTGCGAAGGCGAGATTGACGAACAGTGTCCACCGCCATGACGCATAGGAGGTGAGGATGCCGCCGAGCAGGAGCCCGATGGCCCCTCCCGCCCCGGCGATGCCGCCGTAGATGGCAAACGCCTTCCCTCGCTCTGCCGGATTGATGAAGGTGATGGTCAGGAGGGCGAGGACCGAAGGAGCGAGGAGCGCCCCGAAAGCACCTTGGACGGTACGTGCGATGACCAGCATGGGGAAGTTGACCGATGCGCCACCCAGCGCCGAGGCGCAGGCGAAGCCGATCAGCCCGATGAGCAGGGCGCGCTTCCGACCGATGATGTCGCCGATGCGGCCCCCGAGGAGCAGCAGACTGCCGAAGGCAAGGGAGTAGCCCGTCACGACCCACTGTCGGTCGGCGTTGGAGAAGTGAAGGGCGTGCTGGGCAGTGGGGAGAGCAATGTTGACGATGGTGTTGTCGAGGATCACCATCAGCTGGGCCAGGCCCAGCACGGAGAGGATCCACCACCGCCGAGTGTGATTGGCGTCCCGGTCGGAAACCCGGCCCTGGCCTGGTCGCTGCGTGGCGGTCGGTGTACTCATCGGTGCCTCCGTCGATCTCGAGTGAAGCAGTCACGTCCTCTCGACCGCATGTCCCTCGGAGCATAAGGAGTCGGTGACCACGCCGATCCGGGCAGGTCATTCCTACCCACCTTCACCTGCGGAGAGCGCTCCATCGGCCCAAGGGAGACAAGCGGGGGCGGGTTCGCTGCGTCCACAACGGGCTGAGGTCTTCGGCACTCACATGAGGAAAGACAGCGCCATGCCTCATTTTGGCTGCCCACCGGGCACCGGAAATTCCCGATGCTCGTTGGTGTGACGCCGACCGACCGATAGGTGACACCTGTGCTGGTCGAGGCTACGAACCGCTCCCATCTCGGTGAATTGAGGTCTTTTGGCTCTGTCGGATTCTTGTTCGCCGCCGGAAACTGACGCCATGGGCACACTTGTCCTCGTAGTCATAGCGGCTGTCGTACTCGGTGTCCTCTATCTGGCTTTGGCGCTGAAGATCGTCAAGCAGTACGAGAAGGGCGTCCTGTTCAGGCTCGGACGGGTCATCGGCACCCGCGAGCCGGGCCTACGGGTGATCATTCCACTCATCGACAGACTCCATCGGGTATCACTGCGGATCGTCACAATGCCGATCCAGTCGCAGGGCATCATCACCCGGGACAATGTCAGTGTCGATATCTCTGCGGTTGCTTACTTTCGCGTCGTCGACGCAGTGAAGTCGGTCGTCGCTATCGAAAGTGTCAGCGCCGCCATCGATCAGATTGCCCAGACCACGCTGAGAAAAGTTGTGGGTAAGCACACCCTCGATGAGACGCTGTCCGAGACTGACAGCATCAACCTCGACATCCGCCAGGTCCTCGACAGTACGACGACCGATTGGGGCGTCGAGGTGACACTTGTCGAACTCAAGGACATTCTGTTGCCAGAGAGCATGAAGCGAGCGATGGCACGTCAGGCTGAAGCAGAACGGGAGAAGCGAGCCAAGATCATCAATGCCGAAGGGGAGTCTCTGGCTGCTGCCGGTCTGGGCGACGCGTCGGACACAATGATGGCGCACCCGCTGGCGTTGCAGCTCAGGAACCTGCAGACCCTCGTCGAGATCGCGGTGGACAAGAACTCCACCGTCGTGTTCCCCGCCCCTCTAATGTCCACGATCTCCGAGCTCGGCTCATTCATCGCCCGAGAAGCAGCGGCAGCGGACGAGCCGCTCCAGCAGCCTCCCGGCTTGGAGTAGAGACACTCGTAGGCATCGAAGTGTGCCCCCATTCCGAATACAGAAGCCAGGCACACTCTGACCCATACCTGGCCGGGAGGATGAATGAGTGCTCTCGCTGGGCCATCATGCATATGTGGATAACGGGAGTGGCAAGGGCAGTCGGAGCTATCGAATCTGTGGTGACCCGCAGAACCGCGAAAGGGCAATGGAGAATCGTTGACACACGCGATCCCTCCTGCGAACTGGTATTCGGACCCCGACGGAAGCGGAGGTCTGCGCTACTGGGACGGGGCTGCATGGACCGAGTACCGAGTAGCCCCGGTACCCCCTCAATATCCTCGGTATGTCCAGTGGGGGCCCCCGCCCTGGAAGGGTGCCCAAATCGGACGACCGGCCTTCGGACCGGGCGCGCTCGCCAACCCAGGCCGTCGACTCGGTGCTCGGATGCTCGACTGGCTGGTGCTATTGCCGGTATTCGTCATACTGCTCGTGGCTACTCTTCTCATCGCCGCACCTCACTTCGGGCCCCTATTCCCCAAGGTGTACGCCAACGAGCCCAACGCCCCGATGCCAACGCCGGGTCTTGTTTGGATCTACGTGGTGATCCTCGCCTGTGGATTCGTCACCGGCCTCATCATGGTCGCCTATGAAACGATTGCAATCGCCAAATTCGGGCGAACGCTCGGCATGGCTTGGCTCCACATCCGACCCGTCAGAATCGATGGAGGGACATTGGGGTGGGGGAGATCGTTTGGAAGGGCTGCCATCTTTTGGCTAGCGAGCTGCCTTGGCTGGATCGGGCTGCTCGACCCGTTATGGTGCCTGTGGGATGACAAGCGCCAGTGTCTTCACGACAAAGTTGCGGATTCGATCGTCATCAACGACTTTTTTGCCGGCACAAGACTCACCCATCCTGATGAGGCTGGAGACGATGCGAGCCCCGATGGCGTTGCGGGACCTGAGCGATTGCACCCGTCGCGATTGGCGTCCTCGCCATTGAACACTGCCGGTCACTTCGCCCCATAGTCCTAGTCGCTCCGCTCCGGGGAGCCAGGTGGACCCAACGAGCTCTCACCCAACCGTTCGGGGAAGGTCGTCGTGAGCGTTGGCGGCCCCTACGGATCGGCCTCCTCAACGGTGGGATTCGGGCCGCCACTGTTGCCAAATGTGGGCTTCACGGGCTGTTCGGCCCGCCTCTTGACCCCACGCCGGAGGTTTCGGGCCGTGAATGCCTCACCCCAAGACAGGATGACCGGCACAGCGAGCGCCCACAGGAACCAGGGTCCGCACATCAGTCTCATGCCGCGAACAAGGCACGTCTTCCCGGTGTCGGCTCTGTCAGGAGGAAGCCGTCACTGATCTTGCCGCAGATGCCATGGCGGGGGTGGTCATCGAAGCCGTGCCGACAGGAGATACAGCGGATGTGTATCGGTGAATAGGACAAATGCCTTGTTCGGCTCGACGAAGCGTACGACGTAGCAGGCCGTGCCCGGTGGCCTGTCGGCGATGATTTCCCCTACGTGCGAATTCCGCCAGGAGGGGACTACGCGGTCTGAGGCATCGACGTGATATCCGACCGATGCCCTCTCGGGATTCTCACGGGAGAGGAGCCGGCAGTACCCCTCCACGTACCGATCCCAGAACCGCGAGTCAGAGTAGAAACCGGCTCGCCAGTGGCCGATCTGCACCAGTCAGGACCAAACCAACCGCGGCGGTGCTTGGATCGTCACCGCGTGAGTGGTCTCCACCGGCTGAGATGGCACGAGGTCATCTCCAGAGAGCAGCATCGTCCGCTCCTCCTCGGTGGCTTTCCAAGGAATCCGGTCGAGCCGGAGGTTGAGACGGCGAGACTTCAAGATGTAGTCCACATCGGTGGGCCATGGCTAGACCCCCGCTTCGCCATAGACAAGACCTCGGGTGCCGAGTCCATGACGACCGGCTTCTACGCCCAGCCACGCTATCCCACGTGCCGGAATCTCCAAGTACTGTCGTCCTTCACTCCGGCAAGCAGCTACTCTCCGCCAAATGGATGCCAATGGGTTCACCATCGCGTCACTACGCCTGGATCACCAGACTTTGAATGAGGCTGCGGTGCTCGCCGCTCGCGGGTTTCACGATGACCCGTTCTACGTCTACCTCGCGCCCCAACCGCTTCTTCGTGCTCGGGGTCTTGCCATCTTCATGCGCAGCCACATCGCTGTGCTCGGCGATGCCGCCGTCATCATGGGTGCGCGTGACGGGGCAGGAAACCTCGTGGGGATCAGCGTATGGCAGCGCCCTGGAACATTTCCGCTTCCTGTCTGGAGCCAGGTCCGCGAGTTCGCCGGATCACTTCGTGCCATGATCACGCGGCCATCGGTCTTGGTGACGGGGCTGCGCTACGTGCTGGCCCTGGACAAAGCCCACCCCCGTGACGAGCACTGGTACCTCGTGCTCCTCGTCGCGGACCCGATGGTGTGGCGTCGGGGCATCGGCACAGCCCTCCTCGAACCAACTCTCGCCTCGATCGATACCGAGGGACTTCCCTGCTATTTGGAAACGCAGAAGGAGGCGAACCTCGCCTACTACCGCCGCTTCGGATTCGAGCATTCGGAGACGTTGAAACCCAACCGATCGGGTCCGCCACTCTTCACCATGACCCGGCCACCGCGCTGAGATCTCGCCAACAGCAGCCGGTCAGCCGGTGCGTGCCGAGCGGCCGGCGGCCTTCAGCAACGAGGGGAGAACAATGGGATCTCGAAACCGACTGGCGACAGTCCACTGGATCCTTCCTGCTCCCCGGGAGACCGCGTAGTGGCTGCGTCACTCGACCGGCTTCTTGGGGCAGCCCGTCACAGTCCTCAGGGGATCGAAGATCCGACCGGCCGTGGTGGCACGGGACGCTTCCTGACGCCCGACAGGGGCTTCCCCTGTCTGTCTCTCTGTCGGCCCATCAGTGGGCCCGATGGCTAGAGTTCGACTGGAACAAAGATGAAAGAGGAACTCATGGACGATGGACGCCCAATCTCGTATGAAGCCTTGGCAGTCGGTACACCTGTTCTAAGTTCATCGGGGACGCCGTTCGGCAAGGTCGAGCATGTTCTTCAAATACCTGAGTTGGACCTCTTCGACGGCATTGCAGTCGCCACGAAGCATGGCTTGCGTTTCGTTGATCGGGACCAGATCTCTGGCATCACCACCACGTTGGTGCGCTGTGCGCTCACAGATGACGAGGCCGCATCCTTGCCTGCACCACGAGGCAGTCTGGTCCTGCATCTCGATGTCGCTCACGACGAGGGACCCTCCCTCAGCGCTCGATTCGGACGCCTATTTGGGCGGCCGCACTGGAAAGAACTTGAATAGCTGCCACACCGTCACACTCGTCGGACCATCATCGGCCCATTGTTCTGGGGCTTGGGAGCGGCGGAACGCAGACCTGTTTGCCGCAGACCGGTTCGCCGCAAGGTTCCGCATCTTGGTCTCGTCCGAGGCCTAGGGCGAACCCACCGACAGCGTGTATGGCTGTCCCACCGTCCCGGCGATGAGTCACTCCCAGCCCTTTCTGCATGCTGCGTGCGGGGATTGTCCCCGACGCGCATTGCGAAAGCGCGGGACCTATGGCTCTACTGTGGGCCCCCGGCAGTGGTTGACTCTGATGGTGAGCGACGACCCGTGGGAGCGCGACCCTGGGCACGGCGTGAGCGCACCGTGGGGAGCGGTGGACCTCTACTGGATCCCGCTGGGAGCTGGCGCGCACGTTGTCCGGATTAGCGGCAAGCTGTTCGAGGTGGTCTCGGCGCTCGTTCAACGGCGAGAACGCTGCGAGCTTTTCCATTCAGCTCTGGTGGTCTACGTCCCGGACGGCCGCTTTGTGATCGAGCAGGCGCCGATTCCCAATCTCCACGGCGAACAACGAGGTGTCGTGGCGGAAGGCCCGGTTGGATCGAGATGGGCGGGACGCTTTCGGCTCTTCCGCTACGAGATCCGACGCTGGCGAGAAGGACTGATCCCCGACGTTCACGAGGCCGTCGCTAGTCCCATGAGGTTGGCCGACGATCTCACCCAGGCCAGACGAGTCCTTGATCTCCTGCCGTCCGTGCCAACCCCCGTTTGGGGCCGTGACGAGCTCGCCGTCGGCGAGATGTGGAATTCAAACTCTGTCATCTCATGGGTTCTGGCGCGCAGTGGAGTTGACATCGCGACAGTCCACCCGCCACGGTGTGGTCGAGCGCCAGGGTGGGACGCGGGCCTTGTCGTCGCCGCGCGTGATCTCGAACACGGGTAATTCCGTCCCCAGGCCGTTCGCACCCCGACAACCTAGGAGCGGTGTGACGGGCACTTGCGGGAGGACGGCACGGCGCTCGGCGATCTGGGATCGTAGCGTCACCCCAAGTGCTCATCGGTCACGATCGCGAACGTCGCCGAACCGGCAGCGAGGTGGCACCGCCGCGGTGTTCGTCGCTAACCGTGTCACCACCTGTGATTGCTCCAGATTCGGCGCGGTCCCGGATCCCGCGAAGCATCTTCTGGCTCATCAAGAAGCTGACCGCCTCGGTGGGTTCAACGAGCAATCGCGCCCAAGGGCGCTTGTATGCATACCGTTCACGGACGATCAGTCGTGTCGACCCTTCCGGTGCATCTCGAAGCACAAAGGACCATGTGAAGTCGTACGGGGCGCCGGAGTTGCCCAGCGGAATCCCTCCCGAAAGTACGAGTGCCCTCCCTTTCTGCAGTTCCGCCACTGTGAGACCGACTTCGGGGGCGAGCCTCACCTCATCTCCGACCTCTACGTTCTGCCACTCGGGAACGATGTGATCTGCGCTGTGCATATCGCATCCAACCAGGTTCTCGAGAACGTCGTAGCTGTACAGCCCTCCTCGCCCCTGACCAACTTGAGCGATCCATGGCCACACTTGGTCTGCTGAGCAGCGAATGGCAATGGCGCGAGTGGCGGTCAGGTCGGCGTCTGCGATGAGCTCGTCGCCCGGGAGCTCCCAACCTTGCTCAATCGCAGTAGCGCCCCAGCGGAGATGCCAGGGCCTACCGAGCAGAGCATATGCGGCAGCCACCCCACCAATGGCAATCAACCCCTTGACTCTCCAACGTTTCACTTTGGTCCCGACTTCTTGGTCGTAGCGATGCACACCGGTCGCCCGCCCACTCGGGCTTGCAAGCCGACCGTAACAACGAGTTTCGGCTAGGCCTAGAGGCGAAGGGCACCTTTCAATGCTGTGACATCCATCCGGAGAACCGAGGGGAGTTGGAAGGGAACCTGTGCCATCACGGTGCAATTCATGATCAGGCACATTTGGCAAGCACCGCAACCCAGGATCGGTGTCTCTGGTGCACAGATCGCTCGCCGAGAAGGATGGATGGTGTTGCAGCGCTGGCGATCGCGTGCACGGTCGGTGTTCGGTGCCCGCCCGTTGATGATCGTGGCAGTCAGAGGCAGGCCCTGTCGCACCCTCAACGTGCTCTCCACACCACGATGGCCAGAGTGGCTCCACTAACGAAACGGGCATCTCCGCTCTCGGACAGAATTCACGAAACCCACGGCTCGTGCCGGGTATCTGAGACTGGCTCCGACCCGGACAATGCCATGTCAGCGAACTGACCGGCGGTTTCCGCCGCTCCCTGCCAGAGACGGCACCCGCCGATCAGATGAAACCACCGTTCTCGCAGGAACAAGTGTGCCTCGGATTGAGTCAGGATCAGCACGCCTCCGAGCCGGCGACGAGGGGCACCCTGGCATCCAGACCCAACTGGTCGATTCCGCCTACCTGTCCGGCACGACCGGTGGCGCGGCCGAACGTCGCTAGGTCCGATCCGCCAAGGGCCGAGAACCCAACAGATCCTCAGCAATGCAGCGGTTGTTCGGTAGTCTTTCCCACTCCCCCATCGTCTGTCCCGCTCCATTTCGAGACCTCTAGGCCAATCCGTCGTCATGACGTGTGAAGCATGCGAATCGGCCTGGGGATCCTAGAGACTCCAGGATTCCCGTCGCGGTTCACTGTGAGATTGCAGGGGTGTGCAGCTCCTGGTTCACGTTGATCATGGAAGCGGCAGCATCAGTGTCCGATTGAGAGAGGAGAGCCTCGATGGCGGCGGGCTCCACCGGCCGAGAGAAGATGAATCCTTGTCCGCTGTCGCACTGTTCGTTTCGCAATCCCTCAAGCTGCGAATAGTCCTCGATGCCTTCGGCGATGGTCGCAAGCCCAAGAGTTCGGCCGAGTTCGACCAACGTGTGAATCAGGGCAGCAGCATCTGGCGCGCCATCCATCTCGGCAATGAACGATCGGTCGATCTTGAGCACATCGACCGGGAATTGACGCAGATAGGCCAGCGACGAGTAGCCCGTGCCGAAGTCAACGATGGCGAGCATCACGCCGATCTCCTTGAGCTTTCTTAGGCGGGACAACGTGGAATTGGCATCTCGCATGAGCGTCGACTCAGTGACTTCAATGATCAGCGAACTGGGCTCGAGGTTGCTTGCCGCAAGTGCCTCTTCAACGTGTCCGACCAGCGCCGCGGTCTCGAGCTGGCGCATGGACACGTTCACTGACATGGTTGTCCGATGTCCCTGTCGGCGCCAGGAGGCCGCCTGAGCACAGGCCTGGTGCAGCACCCAGCGACCAACATCGATGATCTGCCCACTGTCCTCGAGAACGGGAATGAAATCGTCCGGCGAAATGACACCGCGAGTCGGATGCTGCCAACGAAGCAGAGCTTCGACGCCTCGGATATGAACGCTGTCAAGGTCGAAGATGGGCTGGTAGAGGAGGAAGAACTGATCGTTGGCGAGCGCCGAATTGAGGTCTGACTTGAGTTCGAGGCGACCAACCGCAGCCGACTGCATTGCCGGCTCGAACAGCACGCAATTGTCCCTGCCCGCGGCCTTGGCCCGATAGAGCGCGATGTCGGCATCTCGAAGGAGCTCCTGTGCCGAAGGCCGATCGCCGGTGGCGATGCCGATGCTGGCGGTCACGGTGATGGGAAGGCCCTCGAAACCTTCGACGTGAAAGGGATGGCGCAGCACCTCTCGGATTCGCTCGGCAACCATTGTGGGCCCAGCGGCCAGGGGGACACCTTCGGTCAAGATCACAAACTCATCGCCACCCAGACGGCCCACAGTGTCACTGGCCCGCAACAACCCGCTGAAACGACCGGCAACCGCTTGTAATAGCTTGTCGCCGGCTTCGTGGCCCAGCGAGTCATTGGCGTCCTTGAAATTGTCGAGGTCGATGAAGAAGGCAGCCACTGGATCGCAGACTCGCCGGGACCGAGCCAACATCTGCTCGGCCCGATCAAGGATCAACTGGCGATTGGCCAAGCTGGTGAGCGGATCATGCAGTGCCCGGTGCGCCAAAAGCGCCTCGAACTCCTTGCGCTCGGTGGTATCGCGCACGTTGGCGACATAGCCGGCGACCGAAGGCCGGTCCCGTTGGTTGGTAACGACAGCCTCCACGTCACGCCAGACACCATCCTTTCGTTCCATACGAAACTGGATGAACACCGTTTCGGGAGAGACCTGGAACTCCGGTCCCAGCCGATCCCTCACGCGGTCACGGTCGTCAGGGTGGACAAAGTCGGTGGCGCGCCGGCCGACGAGTTCGCTCGGT
>Ga0075520_1000323_pt1 | contig 20191 bp, 19 predicted proteins | sample NGEPerB_FD_75100 | JGI IMG/M metagenome (GOLD analysis project Ga0075520, IMG submission 75100) | Arctic peat soil microbial communities from the Barrow Environmental Observatory site, Barrow, Alaska, USA - NGEE PermafrostAB12-B | ecosystem: Environmental > Terrestrial > Soil > Wetlands > Peat ... | reverse complement strand
TGAGCGCGCTTTCCGCGAAGGTAACACGACGCAATTCAGTGTTCCACACTATGCCAAACTTCTTGAGGAGTTCATGAACGATTGACGTGATTGCACGCACTTCAAAATTTTGCCGATCAAAAACTAAATCGCAACGGGACTTCGGCGAGTGGTTTCCGCCGGCGCGTTTTCAACCGAGCCGTTCGCGCCAGTAGCCGGGTCGCCGTTTGGCGGCTTCACCGCTTGAGAATTTTTTGGATGCGGACGGAGATTTCTTCGGCAGGAATGCCTTTCACCTTGCCGCTTTGAATTTCTTCAACGCGCCGGTCAACTTCGATTTTCCAAGCGGCTTCGGTCAGCACGGCCACGGCCACGGCGCGGGTGACGGTCGGGAAATTTTCCAGAAATTCATCCAGCAAGCAGTCGCTTTCCAGATGCTCAAACAACGACGCCACCGGAACGCGTGTGCCGCGAAACACCGGTTCACCGCCGAGAATCTCGCGGTTGGTCACGATGTAATCGATCAACGTGGCGGGCTTAATTTGTTGGTTCGTCGCTTTCATTCAACTGTAAAAACCATGCGCTTAATTGATTGAGTTTGCAAGTCGCTGTTTTCTTGGCTTAATGAGTTTGCATCTTATGAGCAAGCCAGCCAAATCTTTCTGCACTTTAATTTTGTTCGCCGCGCTCGTTGCGCGTTGCGCCGAGACGAATTCCGTTCCGTCGCCGTCGGCTGATTCGACCAACGATTGGAAACTGGTCTGGTCTGACGAATTCAACACGAACGGCCCGCCGAATCCGGCGAACTGGAATTACGAACGCGGCTTCGTGCGCAACAACGAACTGCAATGGTATCAGCCGGAGAACGCCTTTTGCACGAATGGCCTGCTCGTCATCGAGGCGCGGCGGGAGGATCACAAACCCAATCCCAACTTCGTCACGAACAGCACGAATTGGAAAATCAGCCGCGAATGGATTGATTACACATCCGCGAGCATCACATCGCGGCGGCTGCAACAGTTTACTTATGGCAAGTTCGAGATGCGCGCGCGGATTGACACGCGGCTCGGAAGCTGGCCGGCGTTCTGGACGCTTGGCTCCACGCCCGGCATGCGCTGGCCCGCGGGCGGCGAGATTGACATCATGGAGTATTATCGGAACATGGTTCTCGCCAACGTCGCCTACAGCACCAATGGAAAAGTGGTCTGGTCTTCGCCCAGAAAATCCCCCGCCGAACTCGGCGGCGACGGGTGGTCAAAGGAGTTTCATATCTGGACGATGGACTGGGACACGAACAAAATTGACCTCCTGCTCGACGGCAACCTGATGAACCATTTTGATCTCGCCGCCGCCGACAATGCGGACCAGGGCAATCCATTTCACCGGCCGGTTTATTTCATCCTGAACCAGGCCATCGGCGGCATGCAGGGCGGCGATCCGTCGCAGACAAAGTTTCCAGTTCGTTTCGAGGTTGACTGGGTTCGCGTTTATCAGAGCAGCCGTTAGCGGCCGGCAATGAAACGCCGACCCCATGAGATTCCGGGTTAAAGAGTGTAACCTTTTCCGCCCCATAACGGTCTGTTATCCGGTAAGTTTCCCCAGTGCGCTGTTGGAATGCATCTTGGGGTCACTTCAAACAACTAACTAACCAAAAAAACATGAAAATAAGCAAATTCACAAAAATCCTGCTGGGCGCAACTCTGGTGCTGGGCGCAATGACCCAAGCGCAGGCGCAAGATAAAAAGGTGGATCCGACAGGAACCTACGTCTGGACCCAGGCTGGCCGCAACGGCGGGGCGGACCGGACGAACACACTCGTGCTGAAACTGGACGGCGACAAGCTGACGGGCAAACTGTCCGCACCGGGACGCGGCGGCGCGGCCGCTGATACGGAAATCGCCGACGGCAAGCTCACCGGCGCGGAAGTTTCATTCAGCGTGGTGCGCACCTTCAATGACAACACGATGACTAACAAATATACCGGCACGGTCGCGGACGGCGCCATCAAGGGCAAAATCGAATTTAACCGGAACGGTGACGCCCAGTCCCGCGATTGGGAAGCCAAGCTGCAGAAATAATCCGCCGCTTCAAATCTGAACGACAACTCGCGCGCAGCCGAAAGGTTGCGCGCTTTTATTTTCGCCGCCGACTGGCTATTCTCCGCGCCAATGTTAAGGACGTTGCGCAAAGCCGAATACGCCGAGCTGATGATTTTATTTTTCATCCAGGCGGCGGCGATGGCCATCTGGTTCGTGCCGCTCGGCACGATTCTGGACGCACACGGCATGAACGCAATCAAACCGTATGCGTTCGCAGCAAATGGGCTGGCGGCTTTCATTTCACCTTTGATGTTTGGTGCGATGGCCGACCGTCATGTGCCGCCGGCGCGTGTGTTGCGCTGGCTCGCGCTCGCCACCGGCATCACGATGGCGGTCATTGCCACCGCCATCAAGGACGGCTGGAATCCGTGGCTGGTGCTGGCGCTGATCCAGATTTTTTCGCTGTCCTACGCGCCGATGTTCAGCATTTCCACGGCGCTCGTCCTGGCACGGTTGGAAGATGCGAAAAAAGAATTCGGCCCCGTCCGTGCGCTGGCGACCATCGGCTGGATGTGCGGTGCCCTGCTCATCAGCCTGTTGAATCTGGACCGCTCGGCGTTCGCGGGTTATCTCGGCGCGGGGTTCTGGCTGCTCGTGGCGGGGTTCACTTTTTTTCTGCCGACATTGGAAATTCCCCAGTCCGCCGAACATCTTTCGTGGCACGAACGCCTCGGCCTCGACGCGCTGATGTTGTTGAAAGACCGCGACACGCGCGTCGTCTTCATCACCACGACGCTCTTCAACATCCCGCTCTGCGCATTTTATCCGTATGCACCGACGCATCTGCACGACCTCGGCTATGCGCACACGAGCGCGTGGATGAGCCTCGCGCAGGTCACGGAAATCTTCGCCATGTTCAGCCTCGCGTGGCTGTTATTGAACTGGCGGTTGAAATGGATTTTCGCCTGCGGCCTCGCCATCGGTGTGCTGCGGTTCGCGTTGAGCGCGTTGAACACAAATAATTCCCTGCTGCTCGGCGTGACTTTGCATGGCGCGTCGTTCGTCCTTGTGTTCATCACCGCGCAAATTTATTTGGATCAACGCATTGATCGCGCGTGGCGTTCGCGGGCGCAGGCCTTGCTGACGCTGATGAACGGCGGCGTGGGCAACCTCATCGGCTATCTCGGCAGCGGCTGGTGGTTCGCCGCCTGCACGCCAGCAAGCCGCACGCATTGGCCTTTGTTCTGGGGCGGACTTGCGGCAGTGGTGGCCTGCGTAATGATTTATTTTCTGGCGGCGTATCGAGGGAAAGAAATCAAACCGGGTTAAGCCAGAATCTTCTCAATCTGCGCCAGTTCTTCGCTCGTAAAATTCAGATTACGCGTCGCGCCCACGCAATCGTCCACCTGGCTCACTTTGCTTGCGCCGATGAGCGCGCTCGTCACAGTCTTGTGCCGCAACACCCATGCCAGCGCCATCTGCGCCAGCGTCTGCCCGCGCGATTGCGCGAGGTCATTCAGTTTTTTCGTCTTCGCCAGCAACGCATCCGTGATGTCGGCCGGGCGGAGAAATCTTTGGTCATGACCCGCGCGTGAATCGGCGGGAATGCCTTTGAAATAACGGTCGGTCAACAATCCTTTCGCGAGCGGTGAGAAAACAATGCCGCCGATGCCCTCCGATTCCAGCGTGGCGAGCAACTGCGGTTCAACCCAGCGATCCAACATGCTGTAACGCGGTTGATGGATGAGACACGGCGTTCCCAGTTCGCGCAGAATCTTCGCGGCGCGAACGGTCTCGGCGGGTTGATAACTCGAGATGCCGGCGTAAAGCGCCTTGCCACTGCGGACGGCATGCGCAAGCGCACCCATCGTTTCCTCCAGCGGCGTGTCCGGATCAGGGCGATGCGAATAAAAAATGTCCACATACTCCACGCCCATGCGCTTGAGCGACTGGTCGAGCGACGACAATAAATATTTCCGCGAACCCCATTCACCATACGGGCCGGGCCACATGTCGTAGCCCGCCTTGGTGGAGATGATCAGTTCGTCGCGCCACTTGCCGAGATCTTCGCGAAGGATGCGGCCGAAGGTTTCTTCCGCCGAACCCGCCGGCGGACCGTAGTTGTTCGCCAGATCAAAATGCGTGATGCCCAGGTCGAAGGCGCGGCAGGCGATGGCGCGGGCGTTCTCGAACGAATCCTTCGCGCCGAAATTATGCCAGAGGCCGAGTGAAATCAGCGGGAGCTTGACGCCGGAGCGTCCGCAACGGCGGTAAAAGTTTGGTGAATCGTAACGGGTTGAGGCTGGTGAATACATAATGGCTTTAGCTTAATGAAGAGACGCCTGCACTTCGACAAAAATCGTGACGCGCACGGCCCCGGCCCGTGGAGCAATCTGGCGAGTGCACGGGTGAAGTGATTGTATTGAGACTCGCACTCCCGCAGCGTTGCGCGGGCGGATTCGATGTCACTCGCAACGCCGAGCCGGGTGTAGATTTCCACCGCACGCCGGGCGTAGGGCAGCCCCTCCGCGCCCTTCCCCTGCCGCACCAAGGCCTTGGCGATGCGGTGGCAGTTGGAGGCGATTAATTCCTGGCGGCCCACCTTTTCGGACAAGGGCAGGGCCTCGCGGGCGAGAACCTCGGCCCCCGGCCAGTCTTTCCGGGTCAGCGCCAGCGACGCCAGATTGCCCGTGTAGCCGGCCACACCTTCGGCGTCACCAACCGCACGGGCCACGCGCAGCCCCTCGCGATAATCCCGCTCCGCCGACGCGAAATCGCCGGATTGGCACTCGGCATTGGCGAGGGCGTTCAGGGCGACAGCCACGTCCACGCTCTCGGCGGACAAGCTGCGATGCAATTCGAGCGACTCGCGGCAGGCAGCGATGGCGGCGGGGTAATCCTTCTTCAAATCGTGACCAATACCTCGCAAGCGGATGGCGACGCCGCGCTCGCGGACGATAGCCTGCGCACCCTTCCCTTTGGGAAACGCATTTTTCCAGTGCGCCGCCGCGCGGTCGGCGCAGGCCAGCACCGCGTCCGCCTGCCCGCGCAAGTAGTGAACCCAGCCCGTCTGAAAGGCCCGCCAACCGGCGTTGTGGTGATCGCCCGCCGCCACGGCTTTGGCTTCCGCCTGCTTCTCAAGCGCGAGCCATTCATCCCAGCGACCCGTAAATTCGAGAAAGAACCGGAGCGCGGCGCACACGGTCTGGAGCCGGTCGTTCGGCCCGGCGAGGAAGCGCCGCAAGGCCGGGGCCACGCTAGGCCAGGCCGCGTCGAGCACCGGAAAGCGCTCGTGCTTGCTGTAGCCGTTCTCCACGATGAGCGCGTAGGCGCGATTTTCAAGTCGGCTGCCAGTTCCATTCACGACTTCGGGCCGTTTGTTCCGCAAGAAGTCGGCAACCATGGGCACGATGGAAAAGTTTTTTTCTTCCTCATCTGGAATCACCAAGGCGCGATTGGCGAGATCACCAAGCGCTGTCTGCGCCGCGCCCTTGGAAACTTCTGCCAATTCAGCGATGAACTTCACCTCGACCTTGCTTGTGAAATGAGCCAAAGCGGCAAGGACGTTGGTTTCCGTTTCAGTGAATGTTTCCAGCAAGTCACCGAAGATGAACTCAAGCGGATCATTGCCGGGTGGCGAACTGCGGATAAATGCAAGCGCGCTTTCCACGGTGCGGCAGCGTCCCTTGCCCAACTGTCCGGCAATCCAACGCAGAAGCAGCGGGTTGCCGCCGGTTTCTTCGTAGAGATGCAGCCGCTCCAGTTCGGTGGCTTTGGCAAGCAATGGTCTGTCCAGTGCGAGTTCCGCGAGGAGTTCAAACGCAGCTTTTTGATCCAACTTTTCGAGTCGGATGATGCGAGCATCCACGTCGGTGCGGCGGCGGCTGGTGACGATGGCCTTGCATCCATGCGGCAAGCGGCCAACGAAGGCAAATAGCTGATCGCGATGCTCGCCCGATAGTGATTCCAGATTATCAAAGATGAGTAAAGCGTCGGCGGTCTGGAGTTTTTGTTGCAGCCGGAGTGTGCGTTCTTCCTCCGCAAGTTTGGCCAATTCGGGCTGGCCGAGTTGATTGGCCAATTCATTCAACATCTGCAAATAGCTGGGCAGCACAAAACCTTTGAGTGGGCGCTGCCCATCCATGGTCAATTCGCGTTCCTTCGCCGAGAGAAAAATGATTTGTTTGAAACGACCGGCAGGAACCAATTCGGCAGCGCGGACAGCGAGCGAAGTTTTGCCCATGCCACCAGGACCGTCAATGAGAGCGCCCCAAGTGCGCGCTTCGGGTGCTAGAGCGTCGGCTATGGTTTGCAGTTCTTTTTCGCGTCCGAAGAAGGAATAAAGCGGCGGCAGATTGTTGGGAGTGGACGGCTTGGTAACAACTGCCGGACTTGGCGGGGTAATCTTTGTGTAGTGATTTTTGGGTTGGCCTTCGTTCAGAGCGAGGCGTTCAAGGATGACAACGGCAGTCGACTCAGGCGTTTCGTGATGAAGGTCGGTGTAGCCAGCGAGAGAGAATAGACCTTCACCTTCCACATGTCCAAAGCGGGCGAGCAGGACTTCCTTACTGTGGCCCGTTTTCAAAAGGTCGAAGATGGCTTTCCATTCCAAGCCACACCATTCCTTGTTTTGATAGTCGGGGCAGAAGACTGCAACAACGAGATCGGTTTCGTTGCGGTAAAGTTTCGGCAAATAGAAGGCGAGGTCGTCACGGGAAAACTCAGCCTTATGAAATTTGTCGTAGAGAATCGCAGCCTCGGTGAATCGGGCAGCGAGCAAGTCGGCGACCTTTTTCACGAAGTCCCGGTTTTCACCAGCAAAGGAGAAAGCAATGCGGAAGCGTTTAGAACTCATAGCCCCAGTTTCTTAAACCGGTTATTCACTTCCTTGAAATGGAAGTCGAGCGAGCAAAGCTTTTCCAATTCACCTTTCTTGAAATATTTTGCCACGTCGGGGTCGGCTTTCAGGACTTCGACGAAGTCGGCGTCGTCGCGCCCGGCGTGCTTCACTTCCCATGTTTTCATCGCGTTGCGCTGGACGAGGTCGTAAGCCTCTTCGCGCGTCAGACCTTTTTTGATCAACGCGAGCAGGACGGTCTGCGAATTCCACATGCCGAGCGAGAGGCCGAGGTTCTTTTTCATGTTCGCGGGATAGACCACCAACCCGTCCATCAGGCGCGTGAGCAGACCGAACATGTAATCCAGCAGCGTGCAGGAATCGGGGAAAATAATCCGCTCGACCGATGAATGCGAAATGTCGCGTTCGTGCCATAGTGCGACGTTTTCCAGCGCGGCGACAGCGTTGCCGCGCAGCACGCGCGCGAGGCCGGTGAGACGTTCCCAGGTGATGGGATTGCGCTTGTGCGGCATGGCGCTCGAACCTTTCTGGCCGGCGGTGAAAGCCTCTTCGGCTTCGAGAACTTCCGTGCGCTGCAAGTGCCGGAACTCAACCGCCCAGCGTTCCATGCTCGCGCCGATGAGGGCGAGCGTGTTCATGAACTCGGCGTGGAGGTCGCGCTGGATAACTTGCGTGGCGATGGGCGCGGGCTGGAGGCCGAGTTGTTTGCACACGGCCAATTCAACTCGCGGTGAAAGGTGAGCGTTCGTGCCGACGGCGCCGGAAAGTTTGCCGATGGCGACGACGGCGCGGGCGCGTTCGAGGCGTTCCAGCGCGCGACCAAATTCGTCGTGCATCAAAGCCATTTTCAAACCGAACGTGGTCGGTTCGCCGTGGATGCCGTGGCTGCGACCGATGCAGGGCGTGAATTTATGCTCCTTCGCGCGGCGGCCAATGATCGGCAGCAGCGTCTTCACGTCGGCGATGAGGATGTCGGCGGACTGAACCATCTGCACGGCGAAGCAGGTGTCCACGATGTCGCTGCTTGTGAGGCCAAAGTGCAGCCAGCGGCTGGCACGGTCGTTGATCTGTTCGGCGACGGCGGTGGTGAAACCGATGACGTCGTGGTTCAGGACTTTCTCCAGTTCCTTGGCGCGTTCGGTCAGGGCTTTGGTGTCCGCGAAACATTTTTCCGCGCCACGTTTCATCTTGGCGAAGTCGGCGCGCGGCACGATGCCTTCCTTGACGAGGGCTTCACTGGCGAGGAGTTCGATCTGGAGCCAGACCTTGAGTTTGTTTTCGTCGGTCCAGATGGCGCGCATTTCCGGGCGTGAGTAACGTAAAATCATGGCTCAATTAAAAATGAAAAATGCAAAATTAAAAAGGCGGAACTGAAAGATTGTTGCAGTTCAAGATTCAACCCGGCGCGGTTCGAGCCAGCGCGATTGCAGCAGCACGTTCGCCACCGTGATGAGTCCGCCGCCGAGGAGCAGGCGCAAGGTGAGTTGTTCGTTGGCGTAATTAATGTCGCTCCAGTGCGACAACCAGCCGGGCAGAAACAACGCCAGCACGCTGGCGATGACCGGCTCAATACAATAAATCAATCCGGCTTCGGTCGCCGACACATGGCGTTGCCAGCGGTTCATCAGGGTGTAAGCGATCACCGTGCAGAAGACGACGAGCACCACGAGCAGCCCGCAAGCCGCCGGCGACGCATAGGCGCGCAGGCAGGCCGCCGCACTTGGAGCCGTCGCCCAAACGAGCGGGAGGCAGAGCAACGCGATTCCCAGCAGCATCACGGTGGAAAAATTTCCCGGGCGGTTCGCGGCGTAACGCGGATTTTCGAGCAGCAGAATCTGGCCCGTGAACATCAGCGACGCGATGAGCGTTTCCAGTTCGCCGCGTCCCAGCTTGAACGAATGGAAATTCACATTCGCCAGCACCGCCACGCCGGCGAGCACGAGCAGCGTGCTCAAAAAAATTTTCAACGATGGACAACGGCGGTTCACCAGCGCCACCCACAACGGGATGAACAAACAATAACCCTGCGTGAGAAACGCCGACGTGGACGCCAGCGTGTAGGCCAGGCCGTCCATCTGGAAAAGAATTCCGCCCGCGCCAAAAAATGCGAGCGCAAGCCCCTGCTCCATTTCCCGGCGGGAAATGGTTTTGAGCGCGGAAACATTGAACAAAAACAGCAGCAAACCCGCCGCGCCGAAACGATACAGCACGCCGAGCGAAGTGAAAAACCAACTGCCGGCGTCCGGCAAAAGTTTGTGCTGCTCCAGCGCCAGCGCCTTCATCGCGGGAAAACTCAAGGCCCACATGGCCGTGCAAAACACCAGCGCGCGGATGGCCTTGCCGTGGAGGTTTTCGGCGGACATGAGGGACGCGCGGTTCAAGAGCGGGTCATCTTCTGGCGCGCGGCTTCGAGGATTTCGCGTTCGCGCGCCGTCAGGCTCTGGATGCCGTGCGCGGAAATTTTTTCAAGGATCGGGTCAACCTGTTCTTCCACAAAATTGCCGCCGGACTTTTTCTCCAGCGGTTCCAACGATGGACGACGTGGCTTGCTCTGCGCGGGCGGGCGCAGCGTTCCCGTCAGCCGCGACCAGTCGCCCTGAAGAATTTTGCGGACAAAAAACCAGCCCATCGCCATGCCGCCAAGATGCGCGGCATTGGCGACATTGCCGCCAAAAACCGACTCGGAAAAAACAATCCCGGCCACCGCCAGCACGCCCGACAAGATCAGGAGGGTCTTCGCGCGCATCCGCACGGGAATTACAAAGAAAATCAGAATCATCAGCTCGCGCTCCGGGTAAAGCATCGCAAACGCCGCGACCAGGCCGAACGCACAAGCTGACGCGCCCACCACCGTGCCGCCGAATAATCCCGGCCAGACGATTGCCGTCAGAACTTGAAGCACGCCGCCGACAATCCCGCTCGAAAAAACGAGCGCGAGAAATTTTTTCCCGCCGAGAAACGATTCCAGTGCCCGGCCAAAAACGTAAATCGCCCAACTGTTCAACGCCAGATGCCAAAACCCCGCGTGCATGAACTGATACGTCACCAACTGCCAGACGTAACCATGCTCGATGCCTTCCTTGCTCAAGGCGAAAAAATTATTGCAGAATTCATTGCCGGGAACCAGCAGCCGGGGCGTGGGTGACACAAGAATTTCAGCAATGAAAACCACTGCGTAGGCGGCGAGCAGCGCCAGCGTCCACGACCAGCGCGGCCAACTCGGCCAGCGTATCGGGTCTCGATACTCCGGCTGCCGCATATAATCGCGATCTTCAATCATGGTCTAAATTCTAACGTCTAAAGTTTTATTTTCAAACCGCTTTCCGCGTTGGTGGCGGTGGGGCGAGCGTCCTCGCGAGCCGTCTCTGCAAACTTCGCGGCTCGCCGGGAGTCTCGCCCCACCTTTCACAGCTTGTGCCGCCACCAGAACATCCGTTCCTTGCCCTCGCGGTTCGGATACGAGCGCGGCACCCAGTCGGCCAGCAAATCGAAATGCGGCGAAAATCTTTCAAGCTGTTCCGCGCGCGTCGTCGGCCACGGCGGGCCGTCCGGGCCGCAGTCGAAATAATTTACCGCCAGAAAATTTCCGTCCGGCTTCAACCAGCGCAGCACGGCACGGGCGTATTCATCGCGTTCATCAGGTTGGATGGCGCAGAACAAAGTATGTTCAAACAGCCAGTCAAATTTCTGCGGCGGCTGGTCGCGCAGAAAATCGGCGGGTTGAAACGTGGCGGTGAGTCCGGCGGCCCTGGTTTTTTCCCTGGCCAGACGAATTCCACCCGGCGCAATGTCGAAACCAAATGTTTCAAATCCGGCTTTCGCAAATTCGCGGACGTCGTGACCGGTGCCGCAGCCGGGAACACAAATGGTTCCGCGCGGCAACTCCGGGTGCGCCGCCAGAAAATCCACCAAGCCCGGCGCCGCCGCGCCTTTTTCCCACGGCATGTCGGCGGATTGGTAACGGGCTTCCCAGTATGCTTGGCTCATGGCATTTTCGATTTACGATTTACGCAGTTCATGACCATTCGTTCGTAAATCATAAATCGCATATCGTAAATCAAGAAGCGATCAGTCCGTCCACCAGTTCAATCACGCGTGGCGCGGTCGCAGCGACTTTCGCGTCGTGCGTGGCGATGATCAGCGTCATTTGTTTTTCCGCGCGCAATTGCTTGAGCAGCTCAATGATTTCGCCGCCGGTATGCGAATCCAGGTTGCCGGTCGGCTCGTCGGCCAGCAGCAATTCCGGTTCGTTGACGAGCGCCCGGGCGATGGCGACGCGCTGCTGTTCGCCGCCGGAAAGTTCGGACGGCTTGTGATCCAGCCGTTCGCCGAGACCGACGCGGGCGAGCAGTTCGCGTCCGCGTTTTTCCGCCTGCGCCGCCGAAGTTCGCGCGATGCGGGCGGGGAGACAGACGTTTTCGAGCGCGGTGAGTTCGGGCAGCAGATGATACGCCTGAAAAACAAAGCCGACGCGGCGGTTGCGGAAATTCGTCAACTGGCTTTCCGAAAACGCGGCGAGATTTTGTCCGCAGGAAATGATTTCGCCCGCGTTCGGCGAATCGAGTCCGCCGATGAGATGGAGCAGCGTGCTTTTGCCCGTGCCGGACGCGCCGCGCAACGCCACAAAATCGCCACGCGACACCGTCACATCCACGCCGCGCAGGACTTCGAGCGCGCGTTTGCCGACGGCGTAAGTTTTTTTGAGTCCGCGCGCGGACAAGATCGGTTCACTCATGGAAAAACTCGGATTTGGAAACATCGAACATCGAACATTGAACATTGAACATTGAACGCCCAATGGACTTCCTTTGCGCCGCGTATTCGACGTTCGGCGTTCAGCGTTCGTTGTTCGATGTTTCCCAATTTATTCATAACGCAGGGCTTCCACAGGTTTCAAACTGCCGGCACGCCACGCAGGCAGCAAGCCGCCCAGAATGCAGATCACAAATGAGGTGAGGCAGATCACGACGACATCGCGGGGCGTGATCAATGCGGGCAGCTCGCCGAAACCATAGACGGATGCAGGAAATAATTCCCAACCGGTCATGCTGCGCATGAAATGTAAAAATTCATTGCGATAAGTCACCGCGAGCATTCCCAGACCAAAACCAGACGTGACGCCGATGACGCCGATGATGGCGCTTTGGAAAAGAAAAATGCCGGAGATTTGCAACTTGCTCGCGCCGAGCGCTTTCAACATTCCGATCTCGCGCGTCTTCTGGATGACGAAGGTGATTTGCGCACTCAAGATGCAGAGCGCCGCGACGAGCACGATGAAAAACAACAGGTAAAACATGACGTTTTTCTCGACGATCAGCGCATTGAGCATGACCGAACCTTGTTCCATCCAGGTCGTGATTAAAAAATCTTCGCCGAGTAAATTCGTCAACTCCGTCTGCACCACGGCGGCTTGATACGGGTCGTCCAGCGTCACAAACAGTCCATGGACCGAATCGTCAAGGTCAAACATGTCCTGCGCGTTCTCCAGCGAGGTAACGACCACATGAGCGTCATATTCATAATAGCCGAGGTCGAAAATTCCACGCACTTCGTAATCGTCAGGCAGGACGGCCTCGTTTTCTTTGCGGTCATACGCCGCCTTCATTTTTTTTATTTCGCGCGCGGAATAAACGGAAAGATGATCGCCAATCTGCAAATGCAGGTTGCTCGCAAAAACCGTGCCGACGACCATGCCATGTCCACTCAAATCAAATTTGCCCCAAATGACCTTGCTCGGCAGGCTGCTGACCTTGGCTTCGCTTTCCGGGTCAACACCGCGCAACACCGGCGCATCCTGAAACGCCGGACGGTTGGTGTCGCCCTGCGTTTCCGCCAGCACCGGCCCCATGACAAATGGCGCAACGCCCCGGACATTTTTGTTCACGATAATTTTATCCGCCACGGCCTGATAATTTTTCATCGCGTTGCCCGCCTGCATCACGGTGAGATGCGCGTTGAAGCCGATGATTTTTTCGCGGAAATCGTGGTCGAACCCGGTCATGACGCTGATGACGATGATCAAAACCGCGACGCCCAGCGCGACGCCGAGGATGGAGATGAGCGTGATGATGGAAACAAACGTCCGCCGGGGCCGCAGATAACGCAGCGCGAGAAGCAGTTCAAACGGAAGTTTCGACATGGGCGCAGGCTAAAGAGACGGCGCGGCTGTGTCAATTTTCGGCGCGCAATTCCGCATAACACTTCACCGCATGATCCACCCGCCGCCGACCACCAGATCGTCCTGATAAAACACCGCCGCCTGGCCGGGCGTGATGGCGCGCTGGGCTGAATGCAATTTCACTTTCACCGAACCATTGCCGGTCGGCGTCAACGTCGCGGGCGTGCCGGGATGGTTGTAACGGATTTTCGCCGTGACTTCGATTGGTTCGGTCAGTTTGTCGAACGGATGCCAGTTGCAGCGGTCGGCGATGAATTCATCGCGGTCAAGCGCGGAATCATCGCCGACGACGACGCGATTATTTTCCACGTCCAGTTCCACGACGTAAACCGGCTTGCTCGTCGTGATGCCGAGGCCTTTGCGCTGGCCGATGGTGTAGAACGCAATGCCGTCGTGCTGGCCGAGGATGTGGCCGTGCAAATCCACAATGTCGCCGCGAGTTTTTTGCACGAGGTTCGCCGATTGGAGAAAGCCGCCGTAATTGTTGTCCGGCACGAAACAGATTTCCATGCTCTCCTCCTTGTCGGCGGTCTTGAGCTGGCAGTGCCGCGCCACTTCGCGCGTGTCGCTCTTGGTCTTTTCGCCGAGCGGAAAAATCGCGCGCGCAAGCTGGTCCTGACGCAGCGAGAACAGGAAATAACTTTGATCCTTCCGCGAATCGAGTCCGCGCTTGAGGAGATAACGCCCCTCACCCGGCTTCGCCACCCTCTCCCCATCGGATGGGGAGAGGGACGGGGTGAGGGGACGTTCAATTCGCGCAAAATGTCCCGTGGCGATAAAATCCGCGCCAAGCTGGTTCGCGCGGTCAATGAGTCGTCCGAACTTCAAGTTCTGATTGCACATCACGCATGGATTCGGCGTGCGGCCGGCCTTGTATTCGTCGGCGAAGTATTGGATGACGTGCTTCTGGAATTCCGCCGCCTCGTCAATGAGGTAATACGGAATGTCCAGCTTGTGGCAGACGGCGCGCGCGTCGGTGACGGCCTGCGGGCCGCAGCATTTGTCCTCGGCGCGGTTCACGCAATCCTGCGGCCAGAGTTTGAGCGTGATGCCGATGACCTCGTAGCCCTGCTCCAGCAACAGCGCCGCCGTCGCCGAGGAATCAACTCCTCCGCTCATGCCGCAGACGATGCGCTGACGCTTTTGCGAATTCACAGAAGGACATTATACAAGGCCCGGTGCGCGTGTAAAATGGTTTGAGCAAATGGAAATGCTATTTCACTTTTTCAACAACCAGCATTGCAATTGACATATTGGTGTGAACAAGTTCGAGGCCGAGTTGATCGAGGACGACTCGTTTTACGGTGTCTTCAACCGTTTCGCCTGGAAGCTTTTCCCAGCGCAGGTCTAGGGCAATGCGATTGGTTAATCCGGTTTGGTCGAGAACTGGAATTTGTAAATGGCCTGCGAGTTCTTCGGCCAGCCAATCGAGCGGGAAACTCTTTGAGTTCAGCCCTTCGATGCTGGCTTGAATGGGCGATTCATAATTAGGATCGTATTGGACAATTTTCTTGAGTCCGGCAGCGTCGGGATTTTTTATCTTCAACAACAACACGTCGCGCTCCTGCGTCTCCTGATGCGCCACAAAACCAAATTGCCTTTTGATTTCATCACGCATTACTTGCCTAATTTCGTCTTGCCCGTTGTAATTCCGGTTTCTGGGTAGCGTGATCAGAATATCAAAGCCACTTTTTGGAAAATCTTTTGGCAACACTAACCGCGATTCTTCGGAGAAATTTTCAGCAAAAACAATGCTCGTGGCCAATGGTATGTTGTAACTTACAATGCGGCTTTGTTCAGCCAATGTTCCACCCCCTCCTCGCTTGTCAAAATGTGTTGGCCGGATAATCGTAAGATTGTCGGGGACCTGGTTCAACACTCTCGAATCCGTTACAAACCACTTGTCATTTACCGGCAGCAGCTTATCTACGATTACAGTCGTCGTTCCGGCTGCGATCAAAACTCCCGTTCCAATGGCAACCGCTGTTTTTGCTTTTGTCCATGCCATAATTTTCAATGCTCCTTTGATGAGAGTTAAGGTTGAACCGCTGGCCGCCGCGCCTTTGGCAATCGCCACGGCAGTCACAGATTTTGCCAGCGTCACGGGCGCGGCTTGAACGGAATTGGCGGAAATCGTTCCGGCAAGGATGGCCGTCGTCGAACTCACGCCGCGCTTCGTGAAAAATTTCCGCAGCTTTTCCAGCGCGCGGTTCACGCGCATCCGGGCCGCATCTTCGTTGGCGCCCAGCGCCCGGCCCACCTCGGCCAGGCTGCGGTTCTCGAAAAACCGGAGCACGATGACGTGCCGGTCTTTTTCATTCAACCCGGCGATGGCCGTGTCCAGCAGCGGCGCGATTTGCAGCCAGACCTCCTCCGTGCCGGGAGACGGTTCATTCAACAGCGATTGCATATGGGCCTCCTGTTCGCGGTGCGCGCGGCGACGCCGGATTTTCAACGCGTCGGCGGCGACGAAGCCGGCCGTGCGATGCAGCCAGCTGGGAAGAATGGTTTTGGATCCGAGCGAGCCGGCCTTGCGGGCCAGGATGATGAAGACCGCCTGGGTCACTTCCTCGGCCAGATGCGGATTGCCCACCTGCCGCAATCCCGCCGAATAGACGAGATTGACATAACGGGCGACCAGCGTTTCAAACGCCGGTCCGGACTGGTGGGCGGCGAATTCCCGCACCAACTCCATGTCGTCGGTCATCATTCACCCAATACATGGACACGGAAGCGAAAAGCGAACAAATTTTTCACGTCCGCCGGTAATGATGCGGTTGAATCAATCCTCGCCCCATTGGTATTCATAGCCGTCCGGCGGGTTGTAAAAGCACGGATCACTGCCGAGGACACCAGTGCTGTCCCAGTAGATCTTGATAAAACTGACATGGCCATCCACGAAAACAATCATGTTCTTCGAATCATTGATCTGGTTGGGCCCCGGATCGGTCAGCGATTGCGGTTGATGCCAGGAGTAGGCGAAGCAGGCCGGCTGATCCGCCACCATCAAGTTTTGGACCGGGTTTCGGATTGAACTGATTTTCCGGCCGGCAATCCCGTGATAAAACCCTCCGGTCTTCGGATCCGGCACCAAGTTCAACCGGCTGAACCAGTAACTCGAGTAGTCTGCCCAAGGGTCGTTATGCATGCTGGCATGTTGCATCGGTGTCGCCTGCGAATTGAAGTAGTGAAAGGTGTCCGCCGGGCAGGCAAACAGCTTGTCTTGCACCGAGGACGTGCCGTTCAGTCCATCATAGCTCTTGGTCAACTCCTTGAAGAAACGCCATTGCCTTGACCAGGGCATGCCGTTGGTGATGACGATGCTGGGCAGGGCATCATTATTGTCGCCGGCATACAGGTGTATTCCCAAACCGATTTGTCTCAAATTATTGAGACAGGTCGTGCGCTGTGCCCTGGCTTTGGCCCTGGACAGGGCCGGCAGCAGCAAGGCGGCAAGAATGGCGATGATGGCAATCACCACCAGCAGTTCAATCAAGGTGAACGCCCACCCACGATGCTCCACGCGGGGATTCATGTTGTCTGCATCATGACGCATCGAAAGGCTAAATTTGTCCAGCGTTAATTTGTTACCGCACACGACGCGCAAGCGATTTTGCGAACTGCGAAAGGAACAACGAGGTTTCAATTCTTCGCAGTTTGATGCTCCTGTTTTTACCACGAAATGGTAAACTCATACCAATCTGCTCCTTCTTCGCCACCGTCGTCAAGTTGCACAGACAGTGTTTCATCATTTGCGGGGGTTGGTCTTTCCAGAATGGCTATGTTCCCGCGACCGGCACTTTTTATCAATTTAATGCTTTCCGGGCGGCGCGGATTAAATGCCGGGAGCAAGTCATAAGGCATGCTCGTTTTGTCGTTCCAAACCAGATTCCATTTCTTGCCATTTACGGAAATTTTGTCTGGTCGCTGAAATGCCTGATGCTCAATCCAGAGTTTCTTTCCCGATAACTTGACAACGTCGGTTCCATCCACAAATGCCTTGAATGTTGCGGTCTTGGGCCCGGCAAGGAAGTGGACGGCCAGCAAAACCATTCCCGCGGCCAGCAAAACGCTCAATCCGATAATTGCAAGTGTTTGCAGCGTGGATGCCTTGATTTGAAGCATCCGCTCGCCGGGTGCGGCGACCGATGGGGTCACGGGCGGGACGGTGATCGTCTGCCGGCACAACGGACAATTGATTTGCGAGCCGACATAAGTCGAATCGCACTGGATTTGCTGCCGACATTGCGGACAGGAGAATTTGAATTCGGCCATAAGAACAAAATTTCAATTTTTAATCACCATGAAATGACAACTTGATACCAATCTGCGCCATCATAATCTTTGTCATCAATCATGACGGACAACGTTTGATTGTTATCCGGGGCCGGCAATTGCTCGATGCGGGCCGTTCCGCGTCCCGCCACGACCGCCAGTTCAATCTTCCTGAGATTGTGCGGATTGAACGCCCGACTTAAGCCGGTGAACCTCGTGCTCACATTGCCATTCCACCTTGGCGACCACAGTTTGCCATTCACATAAATTGGGTTGTCCGGCAGCAGATATGAACGGTGCTCAATCCACAATTGGGTGACGCTCACCTTGATAATATCGCTTCCATCAATATGCATTCGAATATTCAGAGTCCCATGCGCTTCGATTTCGTTGACGGTTATGGTGGTTGTTCCCGCTGCAAGCAGAACGCCGGCGCCGACAATGATTGCCGTTTTTGCTTTGGTCCATGCCATGACTTTCAATGCACCTTTGATGAGGGTCAGGGTTGGACTGCTGGCGGCCGCGCCTTTCGCCAACGCCACCACGGTCACGGATTTTACCAGCGCCGCCGGCGCGGCATGCACGGAATGGGCGGAAATTGCCCCGGCGATGATGGCTGTCGTCGAACTCACGCCGCGTTTCGTGAAAAATTTCCGCAGCTTTTTCAGCGCGCGCAGGATGCGCCGTTGCATTGCCGCTTCGTTGATTTGCAGTGTTGCCGCCACTTCGCGCACGCTTTGTTCTTTGAAAAATCGGAGAATCACCGCGTCGCGATCTTTTTTGCCGAGGCGCGACATGGCTTCGTCCAGCAGCGGCGCAAGTTGATTCCATAGCAAATCACCAGCGGATTCCTGTAATGTAGATTGCATATAAGCCTCCTGTTCACGAAATTGGCGGCGGCGTTCGCCGCGTAGAAAACTCAATGAAACCAATCGCGTTGTTTCATAAAGCCAGCCTTCCAGGATGGTGTCCGGGCGCAAACCGCCGGTTTTGCGCGAGAGGATGATGAACACTGCCTGCGTAATTTCCTCGACGTGCGCGGTGATGCCAACGTTACGAAGTGCAACCGAATAAACGAGCGCGATGTGGCGCCGAACCAACTCGGCAAAGGCGGTTTCCGAACCGTGCCGGCCGTAATCCCGCAATAATTCTATGTCGTCCGCGTCTGGCATTTGATATTTATTGCCGATGGACGCGAAATCAGACATTTATTTTTCACATTGCTACCGCGCTACCGCAAGACGAAGCATTTGCTAGATGAATTTCACCATCAAAAATCGCGATAAACTTCCGAGCGATGCTGGATTCGGTAAATGCGGACAATTTCTTCACGGTGATAAACCCAGTAAAGAATCCGCCAGTCGCCGATGCGGAGTTTGCAGAGGCCGGCCAAGTCATCCGGCATTCCCACGAGCCGCCGATGAATCATGACGGCGGCATTTTCCGCGAGCCAGAGAATTTTGCGTTCGACACTGGCGCCGATGGCGGAGTCGAGTTCGGCCAGTTGCGCGTCCGCGCGCGAGCCTATTTCGACCCGGTAGGACATGACACATGACGGGGCTGCCAGCTTTTGAATTTGCCCGCCTCGTCTTCCTTGCGGGCTTCGCGCAATTCCGCCATCACTTTGGGATTCTGCGCGGTGAGCCAGTCTTGAAGTTCGTCGAGTGTTTCCACCGACGAAAGCACCGGCACGGGAATTTCAACGGTATCCGTTGTCATGCAATCAACTTACCAGCCGCCAGTGGAATGGCAAGGGGCAAACTGAATTCCGCTCATGCCGCAGACGACGCGCTGACGCTTTTGCGAATTCACAGACGGACATTATACAAGGCGCGGGCGGCGTGTAAAATGGTTTGCGAAGTGTATAAAGGAAAAGTCAATTTTGAGAATCAATATTTGAAACCTGCCATGGCTTCTCAATAATTTTGTGTTTTGGAAAAAGCTGTTTGCCTTTTGAACCAAAATAATCCGAGGGTGGGTGGTCGCCGAGAACATTTCCCCAAGTCCAAACTTCACCATCGCGCGTTAAAATTATGCCGATGTTGTCGCCACCGGCAGCATAGGCTGCAATGTCTTTATTAAAATTAATTTTTCGCAATGGCATTGGTTTGTATTCTGAATCAGGTTTAACCGTGCGATGTTCAGAGGCGTCCAACGCCCAAAGCGAGCCATCCTTTTTCCGAAGAATATGATAGAAACATCCCGGCGAAGAAGAAATGGATTGCCAATCGTTTTCTGTTCCAACTTGCATCGGTATCGCATTCATATTTGCATCACTTGCGCCGGTATAGAAATTCGCCTTGCTTCCCCAACTCCAGAGCGTTCCATCTGATTTGAGGGCAAACATGGTGAAATATCCGAAACAGGCATCCACCCAATTTGTATCTGGCGAAATGCGCGTTGGAACAGGGAATTTATTTGTATCTTTGGAATCGCCGGTAAGTGATCCCCAAAACCAAAGACTGCCATCAGATTGCAAACCGACAGTTTGAATACCTCCACCCAAAATTTTTATCCAATTGGTTGAAGTGCCAACTTGCACGGCGTTGGTGCTTGCTTTAGTGCTGCCAATTCCCATTGCTCCGGCACCATTTGCACCCCAAGCCCATAAAGTGCCGTCATTTTTTAAGGCAAAACTGCTTATCCCAGTAGCCGCCTGTTTCCAATCATTTCCAGGAATGGATGGCACGGGTGTTGGTCGCGTAATTTTTGTGCCGTCACCTAATTGATAATACAAGTTTTCGCCCCAGCCCCAAAGTGTGCCGTCTGATTTAATCGCCAAATTTTGAGAATCAATATTTGAAACCTGCCATGGCTTCTCAATAATTTTGTGTTTTGGAAAAAGCTGTTTGCCTTTTGAAC
>Ga0075520_1000322_pt1 | contig 20199 bp, 16 predicted proteins | sample NGEPerB_FD_75100 | JGI IMG/M metagenome (GOLD analysis project Ga0075520, IMG submission 75100) | Arctic peat soil microbial communities from the Barrow Environmental Observatory site, Barrow, Alaska, USA - NGEE PermafrostAB12-B | ecosystem: Environmental > Terrestrial > Soil > Wetlands > Peat ... | reverse complement strand
GCCTCGGTACGCGCGCCCTGCTCGTCATCGACGGCAAGCCGAAGAACGTGGCGGTCGGCAGCACCGTCGACGGCGTCAAGCTCGTCAGCGTCACCGGTAACGACGCGGTGATCGAGGTCCAGGGCAAGCGGGTCGTGATCCAGCTCGGCGGCGCGCCGGCCAACCTCGGCGGCACGGCCACCTCGGGCACAGGCGACCAGATCGTCCTGACGGCGCAGAGCGGCGGCCATTTCATGACCTCCGGAACGATCAACGGGCGCTCGGTACGCTTCGTCGTCGACACCGGCGCGACCAACATCGCGATGAGCGCGGCCGAGGCCGACCGCATCGGCCTCGACTACAAAAAAGGCCAGCTCGGCTACGCCAGCACCGCCAACGGTCCGGTCGCCGCGTACAACGTGTCGCTCAGCTCGGTGCAGATCGGCGATGTGCAGGTGTTCAACGTCGATGCCACCGTCGTGCCGGCGCCGATTCCCTACATCCTGCTCGGCAACAGCTTTCTCAACCGCTTCCAGATGCGGCGCGAGAACGACCGCATGACGCTCGACCGGCGCTACTGATGCCGGACCCCACGCTCACGACGTTCGCTGCCCCCCGAGGGGGCGCTCATCCGCCTTGGGAGCGGCCCGGCACCGGCTGACGCGTCGGCCCATTCGCGCGGGGAGAAGCGCTTTCGCACGGTCGTGCTAAAAACGTCGTCTCGGCGGCGATCACCGCCCGACCGGAGATGTCATGGACCTGAATTTCACGCCCGACGAGCAGGCCTTTCGCGAGCAGATCCGCAGCTGGGTCGCCGCCAACCTGCCGAAGGACATCAGCGAAAAGGTGCGTCATTCGATCCGGCTGAGCCGCGAGGAGATGCAACGCTGGGCCAGGATCCTGGGCAAGAACGGCTGGCTCGGCTGGGGCTGGCCGAAGGAGTTCGGCGGCCCGGGCTGGAACGCGATCCAGAAGCACCTGTTCGAGGAAGAGACCGCGCTGGCCGGCGCGCCGCGCGTGATTCCTTTCGGGCCGGTGATGGTCGCGCCCGTCATCATGGCCTTCGGCTCGCCCGAGCAGCAGAAGCGCTTTCTTCCCGGCATCGCCAGCGGCGAGGTCTGGTGGAGCCAGGGCTACAGCGAGCCGGGCTCGGGCTCCGACCTGGCGTCGCTGAAGACCAAGGCCGAGCGCGTGCACACGAAAGACGGCGACAAGTTCATCGTCAACGGACAGAAGACGTGGACCACGCTCGGCCAGTTCGGCGACTGGATCTTCTGCCTGGTCCGCACCTCGAGCGACGGCAAACCGCAGACCGGCATCAGCTTTCTGCTCATCGACATGAAGAGCCCCGGCGTGACCGTGCGGCCCATCATCACGATGGACGGCGAGCACGAGGTCAACGAGGTCTGGTTCGACAACGTCGAGGTGCCGGCCGACCAGCTCATCGGCGAGGAGAACAAAGGCTGGACCTACGCCAAGCATCTGCTCGCGCACGAGCGCACCAACATCGCCGACGTCAACCGGGCCAAGCGCGAGCTCGAGCGGCTGAAGCGCCTGGCAGCGTCCGAGGGCATCTACGACGAGCCGCGATTCCGCGACCAGATCGCCAGCCTCGAGGTCGACGTGGTCGCGCTCGAGATGATGGTGCTGCGCGTGCTCTCGGCGGAAAAGAGCGGCAAGCAGAGCCTCGACGTCGCCGGCCTCCTGAAGATCCGCGGCAGCGAGATCCAGCAGCGCTACACCGAGCTGATGATGCTTGCCGCCGGCCCGTCGTCGGTGCCGCTGAACCGCGAGGCGATGGAGGCCGGCTGGCAGGCAGAACAGGCCGGCGCCGCGTTCGTCGCGCCGCTGGCCGGCACGTACTTCAACATGCGCAAGACGACGATCTACGGCGGATCGAACGAAGTGCAGCGAAACATCGTCGCCCAGACGGTGCTCGGGAGCTGACGATGGACTTCGATTTCAGCGATGACCAGGAGATGCTGCGCGACTCGGTGCGCCGCTGGGTCGACAAGAGCTACGACTTCGAGAAGCGCCGCGGGGTCGTCAAGGCCGGCGGCTATTCGGCCGAGGCGTGGACCGGCCTCGCCGAGCTCGGCCTGCTCGGCCTGCAGGTGCCGGAAGCGCAGGGCGGCCTCGGGCTCGGCGCAGTCGACGCGATGATCGTGATGGAGGAGCTCGGCCGCGGCCTCGTGCTCGAGCCGTACGCGGCTGTCGCGCTGGTGGCGACGCGATTGCTCGACGCCGGCCGCGCCCCGTCGGCGCCGCTCTGGCTGCGGGGCATCGCCGAAGGCGCGGAAATCGTCGCCCTCGCGCAGGAAGAACGGCACTCGCGATACCGCCTCGGCCACGTCGAGACCAGGGCGACCAAGCGCGGCGGCAACTGGCATCTGAGCGGCACCAAGACGGTCGTCCCGGCCGGCGGCGTGGCCGGCGCGTTCATCGTCTCCGCCCGGGTCTCGGGCGACGCCGACGATGCGAGCGGCGTGGCCCTGTTCCTGGTCTCGAAGGGCGGCGCCGGCATCGAGATCAAGGTCTATCCCACGCAGGACGGTGCGACCGCTGCCGATCTCGTGTTGAGCGGCGCCGAGGCCGTCGAGCTGCTTCCCGCCGGCGAGGCGATGGCAGCGCTCGAGCACGCGGTCGACATCGGCATCGCCGCGCTCTGCGCCGAGGCCGTCGGCGCGATGGACAAGCTCGTCGCCCTGACCGTCGAGTACATGAACACGAGAAAGCAGTTCGGCGTGACGATCGCGACCTTCCAGGCGTTGCGCCACCGGATGGCCGACGTCAAGATGCAGCTCGAGCTGGCCCGCTCGATGAGCTTTTTCGCGACGCTGAAGCTGGGTGAGCCGGCGCCGGCGCGGCGGCGCGCGCTCTCGCAGGCCAAGGTGCAGCTCGGCCAGTCGATGCGCTTCGTCGGCCAGCAGTGCATCCAGCTGCACGGCGGCATCGGTGTCACCGACGAGTACGCGGCGAGCCACTACTTCAAGCGGCTGACCGTGATCGAGATGACCTACGGCGACACCATGTTCCACCTCGGCGAGGTGTCGGCGCGGATGCAGGACACGGCGGGCGTCTTTGCCTGAGATGGAGCCCCCACGCTCCCTCCGGTCGCTGCCCCCCGAGGGGGCGCGGCCGCGCTTGGGGCGGCCCGGCGCCCGGCCGGCGCACGCGACGTGACGTTCGGATTGACTGCGGTCGCCGGCCTCTCGGTCGGCCATTTCACCGACGCGCGCCGGCCGACCGGCTGCACGGTCGTGCTCGCGGACGGCGGCGCGGTCTGCGGTGTCGACGTGCGCGGTGCTGCGCCCGGCACGCGCGAGACGGAGCTGCTGTCGCCCGTCAACACGATCGAGAAGGTCCATGCCGTCTTGCTGTCGGGCGGCAGCGCCTTCGGTCTCGATGCGGCGGGTGGCGTCATGCGCTGGCTCGACGAGCGCGGCATCGGCGTCGCCGTCGGGCCCAAGCGCGACGGCGGCAAGCCCTTGACCGTACCGATCGTCCCGGCCGCCATCCTGTTCGACCTGGGGATCGGCGACCCGACCATTCGCCCCGACGCCGCGGCCGGCTACGCCGCCTGCGAGGCGGCGAGCTGTGTGACGCCGGCCGAAGGCAACGTCGGCGCCGGCGCGGGCGCGTCGATCGGCAAGATGTTCGGCATGGAGCGTGCGATGCGCGGCGGCCTCGGCACGGCCTCGATCACGGTCGGCGGCGTCACGGTCGCGGCGCTGGTCGCCGTCAACGCGATGGGCGACGTGGTCGACCCGGCCAATGGCGCGATCGTCGCCGGTGCGCGGCGCAGCGACGGGCCGGGTTTCATCGACACCATGGCGGCAGTGCGGCGAGGCGAATGGCCCGCGTCGTTCGCCCTGCGATCGGGCGCCGTCGAGACAGGAGCCGAAGCGACGACCCTGGCCGTCGTCGCCACCGATGCACGCCTCACCAAGGCCGAAGCGACCAAGGTCGCGCAGATGGCGCACGACGGCCTGGCGCGAACGATCCGGCCGATCCACACGATGAGCGACGGCGATGTCGTCTTCGCGCTCGCCACCGGCAAGAGCGGCAAGCGGCTGCACCCGACGCTGCTCGGCGCGCTCGCCGCGGAGGTTCTCGCCGACGCCGTGCTTCGCGCGGTTCGCGCCGCGTCGCCGCTCTCCGGTGCGGGCCTGCCAAGCCTTCCTGCTGCCAGTGATCCTGCCGCCGCCGGTCCAGGCAGCGACGCCCAACGAGGCTCCCCATGACACACCCTTCGACCCTCTCGATGACCAGACGCCGATTCGTTCTCGCCGCCGCCGCGACCGGGGCCGCGCCTCTGGCCGGATGCGCAATCGACCAGCCGAAAGCAGGCGACTTTGCGCCGATCGTCTTCGTCCCCGGCAATGGCGACACCGCGGGCTTGTGGATCGCGACGATCTGGCGCTTCGAATCGAACGGCTGGCCACGGGCGCGGCTGCACGCGATCGACCTGCCGTATCCGAACGCGCGCAGCGACGACGCGACAGCGCAGCCCGGCAGCACCTCGACCGCAGAGCACATGGCCTATCTCGCCGCCGAGGTGCGGCAAGTCATCGCCGCGACCGGTGCGCCGAAGGTCGTGCTGGTCGGCAACTCGCGGGGCGGCTACCCGATCCGCAATTTCATCGCCAATGGCGGCGGCGCCAGCCTCGTCTCCGCCGTCGTGCTCGGCGGTACGCCAAACCACGGTGTCTGGGCCCACAACGGCTTCCTGCCGGGCAGCGAGTTCAACGGCATCGGCCCCTTCCTGACGCGCCTCAACGCGCCGCAGGGTGGCGACGGCAACGAGGTGGCGGCCGGGATCCGCTGGCTGACGATCCGCTCCGACAACTTCGACAAGTTCGCGCAGCCTGACGGCGCCTGGATCGGTCAACGCGGCACGCCCACCAACGTCGGCAGCGACGGCCCGGCGTTGAAAGGAGCGGACAACGTCGTCATCGCCGGCCTCGACCATCGCGAGACCTCGTACAGCGTCAAGGCATTCGCCGAGACCTACCGCTTCATCGCCGGGCGGCCGCCGGCGACGCTTGCCATCGTTGCCGAAGCATCGGTGCTGCTCGACGGCAAGGTCAGCGGTCTCGGGCTCGACAACGCCCAAGGCAGCTTCACCACGAACCTGCCGCTGGTGGGCGCGAGCGTCGAGGTCTACGCGACGAATCCACAAAGCGGCGAGCGGCTCGGCGCCGCCGTGCACCGCAAGACGATCGCCGACGACGGGCGCTGGGGTCCGTTCGCAGCGGACGGCGCGGCCAGCTACGAGTTCGTCATCGGCGCAGCGGGCTATGCGACGACGCACATCTACCGCTCGCCCTTCCCGCGCTCCTCGCAAATCGTCAACATGCACGCCGAGCGCCTCGCCGATGCCGATCGCGACGCCGGGTCGCTGGTCGTCCTGACGCGGCCGCGCGGCTACTTCGGCGTACCGCGCGACCACATCGTTCTCGACGGCGCGAGCCCGCCTGCGGGAATTCCGAGCGGCGTGGCTGGCCTGTCGGTAGCGCGCGTCAAGATCCGCGACACGCCGGGCCGCGCGGTCGCGGGCGAATTCAACGGCGAGCGCATCGTCGGGCGCGCCTGGCCCGCGGCCGACAACCACATCGTCATGCTCGAGCTGACCTACTGAGCGAGGCGCGATTGAATCTGTCGCAAGTCCTCTTTTCCCAAGGCATGGGCACGCGCCGCGAATGCGAAGCGCTGATCGCATCCGGGCAGGTCGCGATCGCCGGCGCCGTCTGCAGCGACCCCTGGCAGGAGTTCGACGAGACCGGGCTGGAATACAGCGTCGCAGGCAGGCCGTGGACCTATCGGGCGCGGGCCGTGCTCGTGCTGAACAAGCCGACTGGTGTCGAATGCTCGCAAAAGCCCAAGCACCATCCGAGCGTCTACAGCCTGTTGCCGACGCCGCTGCGCCGTCGCGGCGTGCAGGCGATCGGCCGGCTCGACGAAGACACGACCGGCGTGCTGCTCTTCACCGACGACGGCACGCTGATCCATCGCCTGACATCGCCCAAGCACCACGTCCTGAAGATCTACGAGGTGGCGTGCAAGCATCCGGTCGATGCCGCGCAGGTCGAACGGCTGCTGCATGGCGTCCTGCTGCACGACGACAACGAGACGGTTCGCGCCGAAGCCTGCGAAGCGACCGGCGCGCAGACGCTTCGCCTGACCCTGACCGAAGGCAAGTACCACCAGGTCAAGCGGATGATCGCCGCCGCGGGCAACCGCGTCGACGGCCTCGAGCGCAGCGCCTTCGGCACCGTTCGGCTCGATGGCCTCGCTCCCGCAGCATGGCGGTGGCTGAGCGACGACGAGGAGGCTTCGCTGGCGAAGCGGGCCACCAGAATCGCCGGCGCGGCGGCCACCCACGCGACATGAGCTTCGAGAACGGCTCATTCGCAGCGCGTTCGGGTTCGCGCAGCACACGCTGAGCCGCCGTCTCCGATGCGCGTCTTTCGCAGCTTCGACCACCACGATCTGGCGCCGGCCTGCGCGCTCACCATCGGCAATTTCGACGGTGTGCACCGCGGCCACCAAGCCATGCTCGCGCTGCTCGTCTCGGAGGCCGCGCATCGCCAACTGCCGGCCACGGTGATGACCTTCGAGCCGAACCCGCGCGACTATTTCGCGGCCCTCGCCGGCAAGCCGGAATCGGCGCCGGCGCGCATCGCGACGCTGCGTGACAAGCTCTGCGAGCTCGAGCGCTGCGGCGTCGCGCAGGCGGTGGTGTTGCGCTTCGACGCCGCGTTCGCCGCGCAGTCGCCGCAGTCGTTCATCGACAGAGTCCTGGTCGGCGGTCTCGGCGCGCGCTACGTGCTGGTGGGCGACGACTTCCGCTTCGGCGCGCGCCGTGCCGGCGACTACGCGATGCTCGACAGCGAAGGCAACGCGCGCGGCTTCGATGTCGCACGAATGATGAGTTACGAGGTCCACGGCGAGCGCGTCTCGAGCTCGACGGTGCGCGCTGCCCTGGCCGGCGGCCGCATGAAGGAAGCCGAGGCACTGCTCGGTCGCCCCTACAGCATCAGCGGCCACGTCGTGCACGGCGCCCGGCTCGGCCGCGTGCTCGGCGAGACAGCGCGCGGCAGTGGCGACGGCTTTCGCACCCTCAACGTCCGCTTCCCGCATCCGCGTCCCGCGGCGATGGGCATCTTCGTCGTACGCGTGCATGGCCTCGCAGGCGGCCCGCTCGACGGCGTCGCCAGCCTGGGCCGGCGCCCGACCGTCGACGACAGCGGCCGCGTCCTGCTCGAAACGCATGTGCTCGGCTGGCCCCACGCGCTCGGCGCCGAGGGGGGCTACGGTAAACTCGTCCGCGTGGAATTGCTCTTCAAACTGCGCGACGAGGCTCGCTACGATTCGCTCGCCGATCTCGCCGCCGCGATCGGCCGCGATCGCGACGACGCCCGCGCCTGGTTCGCCGCCGAAGAGCGCCCGCACGCAGCGACCGGCCGGCAGACGACGCGCGACCGAATTTGACGCTTCCCGACGGCATCGCTCCGCGCGGCGCGATGCACCCGCCGCGATCGGCAGCCACCGCCGATCGCCTGCACCCATGATGCGATCCGACAGCGCACCCGCGCTCTGCCTCCGAAAGACCTGCCGACATGGCTGATGCGCCTGCAACGACGCCCGCGACCACTGCGATGGATTACCGCAAGACGCTCAATCTGCCCGACACGCCGTTCCCGATGCGCGGCGATCTGCCCAGGCGCGAGCCTGGCTGGGTCAAAGCGTGGAGCGACGAAGGCGTCTACCAGCGTCTACGCGAGGTGCGCCGCGGCAAGCCGCGCTTCGTGCTGCACGACGGTCCGCCCTATGCGAACGGGCAGCTGCACGTCGGCCATGCGGCGAACAAGATCCTGAAGGACATCGTCGTCAAGGCGCGCCAGCTCGCCGGCTTCGACGCGCGCTTCACGCCGGGCTGGGACTGCCACGGCCTGCCGATCGAAAACCAGATCGAGAAGACCTTCGGCCGCGGCCTCGCTCGCGCCGACGTGCAGGCCAAGAGCCGCGCCTACGCGACCGAGCAGATCGCGCGGCAGATGGCCGATTTCAAACGTGTCGGCGTGCTCGGCGACTGGGAGCATCCGTACCGGACCATGGACTTCGGCAACGAGGCCGGCGAGATTCGCGTGCTGAAGCGGATCATCGAGCGGGGTTTCGTGTACCACGGTCTGAAACCGGTGTACTGGTGCTTCGATTGCGGCTCGTCGCTGGCCGAGCTCGAGATCGAGTACGCGGACCGCAAGTCGACGACGATCGACGTCGGCTTTCTTGCCGCCGATCCCGCCAGGCTCGCCGCCGCGTTCGGCGTCGAACCGTTCACCAAGGACGCCTTCGCCGTCATCTGGACGACGACGCCGTGGACACTTCCGGCCAACCAGGCGCTCAACCTCAATCCGAAGCTCGAATACGCGCTCGTCGACACGGAGCGCGGCCTGCTCGTGCTGGCCAGCGCGCTGGTCGAAGCGTGCCTGGCGCGCTTCGGGCTCGAAGGCAAGGTGGTCGCGACCGTTCTCGGCGAGAAGCTCGCCGGGCTGGAGTTTCGTCATCCGCTGGCCGCGGTCGATCCGGGCTACGACCGCATCGCGCCGGTCTACCTCGCCGACTACGCCACCGCCGAGGACGGCACCGGCATCGTCCACTCCGCGCCGGCCTACGGCATCGAGGACTTCAACTCCTGCCGCGCGCACGGCCTCGCGCTCGATGACATCCTCAATCCGGTCCAGGGCAACGGCGTCTACGAGGCGGCGCTGCCGCTGTTCGGCGGCCAGTTCATCTGGAAGGCGACGCCGCTGATCGTCGAGGCGCTGCGCGCCGCCGGCCGCGTCTTCGACAGCGGGACGCTGGTGCACAGCTACCCGCATTGCTGGCGGCACAAGACGCCGGTGATCTACCGTGCCGCGGCGCAATGGTTCATTCGCATGGACGATGCCGAGGCGGCGACGGCCGGCGTCTTCGCCACCGACCCGGCGCACCAGTCGCTTCGCGAGATGGCGCTCGACGCGATCGACGCCACCGCGTTCTATCCGGAAAACGGCCGGCCCCGGCTGCACGACATGATCGCGCACCGGCCCGACTGGTGCATCAGCCGGCAGCGCAACTGGGGCGTGCCGCTGCCGTTCTTCCTGCACAAGGTGACCGGCGAGCTCCATCCCGACACGCTGGCGCTGGTCGACCGTGCTGCCGCCATCGTCGAAGCAGGCGGCGTCGAAGCCTGGTCGCGTCTCTCGGCCGACGACGTGATCGGCGCCACCGGCGCGCATTCGGCCGAGCACTACGCCAAGAGCAACGACATTCTCGACGTCTGGTTCGACTCCGGCTCGACCTTCTTCCACGTCCTGCGCGGCAGCCACCCCGGCACGACGATCCCGGACGACGACGGAAAGAGCCCGGAGGCCGATCTCTACCTCGAAGGCCACGACCAGCATCGCGGCTGGTTCCACTCGTCCCTTCTCATCGCCTGCGCGATGGAAGGCCACGCGCCCTACCGCGGCCTGCTGACGCACGGCTTCACGGTCGATGGCTCGGGCCGCAAGATGAGCAAGAGCCTGGGCAACTTCATCGCCCTGAACGAAGTGACGTCCAAGCTCGGCGCCGAGATCATCCGCCTCTGGTGCGCTTCGACCGACTACTCGGGCGACCTCGCCATCGACGACAAGATCCTCGCCCGCGTCGTCGACGCCTACCGGCGCATCCGCAACACGCTGCGCTTCCTGCTCGCCAACACGAGCGACTTCGACGCGGCGACCGACGCCGTTGCCCACGCGCAGATGCTCGAGATCGACCGCTGGGCGCTGGCCCGCACGGCGGCCATGCAAGCCGAGATCGTCGGCGACTTCGATGCGACGCGCGGTGTGTTCACCGGCGGCCACTATGGCGACTTCGCGTTCCATCCCGTGGTCGCCAAGCTGCAGGTGTTCTGCTCGGAAGACCTCGGCGCGTTCTACCTCGACATCCTGAAAGACCGCCTCTACACGACCGCGCCCCGATCGCTGGCGCGCCTTTCGGCGCAGACGGCATTGCAACAGATCGCGCAGGCGATGTTGCGCTGGATGGCGCCCTTCCTCAGCTTCACGGCCGAGGAGGCGTGGAAGATCGTCGGCCCGTCAGGCTCGGCCTCGATCTTCACCGAGACCTATCTCGACGTGCGCCCGTGGATCGACGACACGCTGCTCGCCACATGGCAGCGGATCGCCGAAGTCCGCGCCGAGTCGAACCGGCAGATGGAGACGTTGCGCGCCGACGGCCGGCTCGGCTCGTCGCTGCAGGCCGAGGTCACCGTCAAGGCCGGGCCGAAGCGGTTCGCCGAGCTCGCGGCGCTCGGCGACGACCTGCGCTTCGTCCTCATCGCGTCGGCCGCGCACGTCGAGTCGGCCGGCGACACCGCCGACGCCAGCGAGTTCTTCGTGCACGCCACGGTCAGCGACGCGACGAAGTGCGAGCGCTGCTGGCACTACCGCAGCGATGTCGGCATCGATCCGTCGCATCCGACGATCTGCGGGCGCTGCACCAGCAACCTGTTCGGCGCCGGCGAAGCGCGCACGGTGGCGTGACCATGGCGACGAGAAAATCCGCGTCGATCCGGCCCTGGCTGGCGATCGCGCTGGCCGTGATCCTGATCGACCAGCTCACCAAGGCGGTCGTCAGCCACAGCTTCGCGCTCGGCGAAACGCACACGATCAACCGCGTGCTCGACATCGTCCACGCCCACAACACCGGCGCCGCCTTCTCGTTCCTGGCCAATGCCTCGGGCTGGCAGCGCTGGTTCTTCATCGGCCTCGGTGCCGTCGCGGCGGCCTTCATCGTCTGGCTGCTGAAGCGCCACGGCGGACAGCGACTGTTCGGCTGGGCGCTCGCGCTGATCCTCGGCGGCGCGGTCGGCAACGTCGTCGACCGGATCTGGCACGGCTACGTCGTCGACTTCGTGCAGGTGCACTGGCACGGCTCCTATTTCCCGTCGTTCAATGTCGCCGACAGCGCCATCAGCATCGGCGCGGCCCTGCTCGTTGTCGACGAATTGCGGCGCGTCCTGCGTTCGCGCTGAGCGCTTCCCGCGCGGCCAATCAGGCCGTCTTCGGCCAGTGCCGGTCCCACACGGCGGCGATGCGCGAATCGGCCTCGATGCGCCCGAGCAGCCGCGAGAACTCCGGCCTCGACACGGCCAGCGCCTGGCGCGCGCCGCTCCACATCGAGACCGTCGCGGCGAGGATGTCGAGCGCGCCCAGGCGCTCGCCGGAGAGCCAGGGCGTGGCCGGGAACTGATCGGCGAAGATCTCCCACAGCTCGTGCAGGCGCGTCCGGCCGCGCGCCTGCATCGCCGCCTTGGCCGCATCGTCGGGGTCCTGGTACCAGCGGTCGGGATAGTCGAGGATGCCGATGCCGGCATAGCAATTGGCGGCGATGTAGACGAGTCCGCGGATCTGCTGCGCGCGGCGCGACGGGTCGCTGTCGATCAGGCCGCTCTGCGGGTTCGTCAGGCCCAGATGCAGCAGGATCGCCGCGCTCTCGCTCAGCACGCTGCCGTCGTCAAGGACGAGCGTCGGGATCTGCGCCAGCGGGTTGAAGTCCTTCAGCTCGTCGAGGTTGGACGACGGCACCCACGATGCAGCCTCGACCTTGCGATAGGCAACGCCAGCGACCTCGAGCGCCGCTTCCGCAGCCGCCGACCCGGAGCCTTTCGTGCCGAACAGCGTGAGCATGGAGGCGGCCTCAAGGAATGATGACGGTCGAGCCGGTCGTCTTGCGCGCCTCGAGATCGCGATGCGCCTGCGCCGCGTCGGCGAGCGCGTAGCGCTGCTCGATGTGGATCTTGACCTTGCCGCTTTCGACGACGGCGAAGAGATCGTCCGACATCGCCTGCATCGCCTCTCGCGTCGCGACGTGCGTGAAGAGCGTCTGGCGCGTCACGTAGAGCGAGCCGCGCGGCCCGAGCGAGCCGACCGCGAACGGCGGCACGACGCCCGACGCGTTGCCGAAGCTCGCCATCAGCCCGAACGGGCGCAGGCAGTCGAGCGATTTCTCCCAGGTGTCCTTGCCGATCGAGTCGTAGACGACCTTGACGCCCTTGCCGCCCGTGATCTCCTTGACGCGCGCGGCGAAGTCCTCGGTCCGGTAGTTGATCGCATGGGTCGCGCCGTTGGCCAGCGCGAGCGCGCATTTCTCGGCGCTGCCGGCCGTGCCGATCAGCTTCAGGCCGAGCACGCGCGCCCATTGGCAGGCGATCAGCCCGACGCCGCCGGCGGCGGCGTGAAAGACGATGAAGTCGCCGGCTTCGAGCCCGTCCTGCGGCCGGGTCCGCTTGAGAAGGTACTGTGCGGTCAGCCCCTTCAGCATCATCGCCGCGCCGGTCTCGAAGGAGATCGATTCCGGCAGCCTGACGACGTTCTTGGCGGCCATCACGCGGGCCAGCGAATAGCTGCCCGGAGGCCCGCCGCAATAAGCGGCGCGGTCGCCCGCCTTCAGATGCGTGACGCCGGCGCCGACGGCCTCGACCACGCCGGCGCCCTCGTTGCCCATCGTCAGCGGCATCGGCAGCGTGTAGATGCCGGCGCGCTGATAGACGTCGATGAAGTTGAGGCCCGACGCGTGGTGGCGGATGCGGATCTCGCCCGGCCCCGGTTCGCCGACCGGCAGGTCGACCAGATGCATTTCCTCGGGGCCGCCGGTCTTCTCGATGCGGATGGTCGGGCTCAATGTGGTCGTCATCGCGTTCTTCTTGCTGGTGGAGGTGCGCTATCGTGCCAGAGCACGAGCCTGCCATGAAACGCCTCACCCGCGCCCCGAACATTGCCATTGCGACGATGTGGGCCGATCTCCTGAGCCATGCCGGCATCGCCGCGACGGTACAGCGCATGTACGCGAGCAGCATCGCCGGCGAGCTGCCGCCCGACCAGGCGCTGCCGGAGGTCTGGATCACCGAGGACGACGAGCTCGATCGCGCGCGCGTCCTGCTGCACGAGCTGCGCCACCCGACGCACCGGCACTGGGCCTGCCGGGCCTGCGGCGAGATGGTCGACGGTCCGTTCGATCAGTGCTGGAACTGCGGCGCCGACATGCCGGCGACATGACGTGGACGGCGCGGCGCGGCGTCTGTGCCGCGTGCGCTGCCTCAGAACGTGCCCGGATACGCGCCGCCGTCAACCAGTACGTTCTGGCCGGTGAGATAGCCGGCGTGCACGCTGCACAGGAACGCGCAGATCGCGCCGAATTCGTCGGCCGAGCCGAGACGCTGCGCCGGAACGCCGCGCCGTCTTGCGGCCATCACGTCGTCGACCGACGTGCCGTCGCGTTGCGCCGTCGTCGCCGCCATGGTCCGGACACGATCGGTGTCGAACACGCCGGGCAGGAGGCCGTTGATCGTCACGCCGCGGGCGGCGATGCCGCTGCGGGCCAGCCCGGCCACGAAGCCGGTGAGGCCGCTGCGCGCGCCGTTCGACAGACCGAGCACGCCGATCGGCGCCTTGACCGCACCCGAGGTGATGTTGACGACACGACCGAAGCCGCGCTCGCCCATCGCGTCGACCGTCGCCTTGATCAGCTCGATCGGCGTCAGCATGTTGGCGTCGATCGCCTTGATCCAGGTGTCGCGGTCCCATTGCCGGAAGTCGCCGGGCGGCGGGCCGCCGGCGTTGTTGACGAGGATGTCGACCTGCGGGCACGCGGCCAGTGCGGCGGCGCGGCCGGCGGCGGTCGTGATGTCGCCGGCGACGGTCCTGACCTCGCCGCCGTGCAGCGCGCGCAGCTCGGCCGCGGTGGCCTCCAGCACGTCGGCGCCGCGCGCCGTGATGACCACGTTGGCGCCTTCTTTCACGAGCGCGGTGGCGCAACCTTTGCCGAGGCCCTTGCTGGCGGCGCAGACCAGCGCCCATTTGCCTTCGATTCCGAGGTTCATTTCGATCTCCACGTTGCTAGCAACCAGATGCCGGACAGCACGAGCACCGTCCCGGCGACGATCCAGCCGGTGAACGGCTCGCCGAGGATCATGACGCCCATCAGGATCGTCGAGAGCGGCCCGATCATGCCCGTCTGCGCCGCGACCGTCGCGCCGACCCGTTCGATCGCCATCATGACCATCAGCACCGGTGCGAATGTGCACAGCGTCGCATTGAGCACCGACAGCCAGACGACCTGCGGCGCGACGACGAGCGCCGACATCGGCCGCAGCAGCACGAACTGGGCGATGCAGAAGAGGCAGGCGATGCTGGTGGCGAGGCCGGTGAGTCGAAGCGCGCCGATCCGTTTCACTTCCTCGCCGCTGGCCACGAGGTAGATCGCGTAGCTGATCGCGCTCGCGAAGACGAGGCTGGCGCCGAGCAGCGTGTCGGCGCCGCTGAACGAGAGCTCGTGGCCGAACACCAGCAGCACGCCGCAGTAGCTGACCGACAGGGCGATGAGCTGGCGCGACGACACGCGGCGCTTGTACAGGCATGCGCCGAGCGCCAGCACGAGCGTCGGGTTGAGGTAAAGGATGAGCCGCTCGAGGCTTGCCGTGACGTACGCCAGGCCGGCGAAGTCGAGGAAGCTGGCGAGGTAGTAGCCGCTGAAGCCGAGCCCCGCGACGACCAGCCATTCGCGTTGCGCCAACGGCTTGCGGCCGCGCCCGGCCCACCATGCGAGCAACGCGAAGAGCGGCAGCGCGAACAGCATGCGGTAGGCGATGAGCGTGACGGCGTCGACGCCGTACCGGTAGGCGAGCTTGACGATGATCGCCTTGCCGGAAAAGGCGATCGATCCGGCCATGGCCAAGGCGAGGCCCGGCCAGAGCTTCGGTGCTGCCTGTGCGGTCGACGCACCCTTCGTCAACAGCACGCGCAGTCGTCAGTAACCCGCCGCCTGGCCGTCGCGACGAGGGTCGCTCGCGGCGACGTAGCCCTCGACGGCCGGATCGCCGAGACGCCAGATGAACTGGCCGGCGCCGAAGTCCTGGTAGCTGTCGCTGAGCACCTCGACCTGGTGGCCGCGCTCGACCAGCCCGCGCACGGTCGTCGCGTTCATCGCCGCCTCGACATTGATCTGGAGCCCTTCGTTGAAGCGCCAGCGCGGCGCGTCGCACGCCGCCTGCGGCTGCTGGCCGTGCACGAGCATGCGAACGAGCGTTTGCAGATGACCCTGCGGCTGCATGTTGCCGCCCATCACGCCGAAGCTCATCTGCGGCTGGCCGTCCTTCGTGAGAAAGGCCGGGATGATGGTGTGAAAAGGGCGCTTCCCCGGTGCGACGCAGTTCGGGCTCGCCGGATCGAGCGAGAAGCCGTAGCCGCGGTTCTGCATCGACACGCCCCAGCCCGGCACGACGATGCCCGAGCCGAAGCCCATGTAGTTGCTCTGGATGAAGCTGACCATCATGCCGCTCGCGTCGGCCGCGCTGAGATAGATCGTGCCGCCGCGCGGCGCGTGGCCGTGCGTGAAGCGCTGCGCGCGCTTCGGGTCGATCAGCCTGGCGCGCGCGGCCAGGTAGCTTTCGTCGAGCATCTGCTCGGTGCTCAGGCGCATGCCGCCGCGCATATCGCCGACGTGATCGTAGACATCGGCGAAGGCGAGCTTCATCGCCTCGATCTGCAGGTGCTGGCACTCGGCGCTGTCGACCGGCTTCGAGGCGACATCGAAGTGGCGCAGGATGCCGAGCGCGACGAGCGCCGCGATGCCCTGGCCATTCGGCGGAATCTCGTGCAGCCGATGACCCCAGGCGTCGATGCCGATCGGATCGACCCATTCCGGCGTGTAGGCGGCCAGGTCGGCGGCGGTCATCGAGCCGCCATGGGCAGCGGCGTGCGCGGCGATCGCCTCGGCGATCTCGCCGCGATAGAAAGCCTCGCCGCGGCTCTCGGCGATCGCGCGCAAGCTTTTCGCCGCGGCCGCGAAGGCAAAGCGTTCCGCCACGTCAGGCGCGCGCCCGTGCGGCAGGAACGCCTCGGCCCAGCCGGGCTGCGACTTCATGAACGGCGCGGCGGCGACCCACTTCTGCTGGATGACGATCGGCACCGCGTAGCCTCGCTCGCCGATCTCGATCGCGGGCGCGAGCAGGTCGGCGAAGGGCAGCTTGCCGAAACGCTTGGAAAGTGCCACCCAGCCGCCGACCGCTCCGGGCACGGTGGCCGAATCCCAGCCGCGCATCGGCGGCCTCGTGCCGTCGTCGCCATGTTTCTTGCGGAAGTATTGCGGCGTCCACGCCGCCGGGGCCGGGCCGGAGGCATTGAGCCCGTGCAGCTTCTCGCCGTCCCACAGGATGCAGAAGGCATCGGAGCCGAGGCCGTTGCTGCATGGCTCGAGCAGGGTCATCGCCGCCGCCGCGGCGATCGCCGCATCGACCGCATTGCCGCCCTGCTGCAGCATGCGCAGGCCCGCCTGCGCTGCGAGCGGATGCGAGGTCGAAACGATGTTGCGCGCGAACACGGGCAGCCGCGTCGACGCATAGCCTGGAGTCCAGTCGAATCGACGCACCGTCATTGCATGTTCACCTTGCGCCCCTGAGCGCTCAATCTTCCTGGAATGCCACTTCGCGCTGCTGCTTGATGGACGGCAACGTCACGATCATGATCAGCAGCGCCGCGGCGCCGAGCAGCCCCGACGACAGCGGCCGCGTCACGAACGTGCCCCAGTCGCCATGCGACAGGAGCAGAGCATGGCGCAGATTTTCTTCCATCATCGGGCCGAGGATAAAGCCAAGCAGCAAGGGAGCCGGCTCGCAGCCGAGTTTGTGGAAGAGATAGCCGACGCAGGCGACGAGCGCCGCGAGGTACACGTCGAACGCGCTGCCGCCGAGCGTGTAGACGCCGATGCAGCACAGCAGCGAGACCGCCGGGAAGAGAACACGGTAGGGCACGGCCAGCAGCTTGATCCAGATGCCGACCAGCGGCAGGTTGAGGACGACGAGCATCGCGTTGCCGATCCACATCGAGGCGATCAGCCCCCAGAAAAGCTGCGGGCTGCTCGTCATCACCTGCGGGCCGGGCTGGATGCCCTTGACCGTCATCGCGCCGACGATGAGCGCCATCGCCGCATTGGACGGGATGCCGAGCGTGAGCAGCGGAATGAAGGACGTCTGCGCGCCGGCGTTGTTCGCCGATTCGGGCCCGGCCACGCCCTGGATCGCGCCTTTGCCGAACGGGATGCGCGGGCTGCGCGTCAGCTTCTTCTCGACGCTGTAGGAAGCAATCGACGCGAGCAGCGCGCCGCCGCCCGGCAGCACGCCGAGCACCGAGCCGAGCGCCGTTCCGCGCAGGACCGAAGGCCAGGCTTCCGCGAGGTCGCGGCTGTCCGGCCACAGGTCCTCCACCCGGCGGGCATAGACCTCGCGGTGCTCTGCCGGTCGGCCGAGGTTGGCGATGATCTCGCCGAACCCGAACAGGCCGATCGCGATGATGACGAAGCTGATGCCGTCGCCGAGCTGCGGCAGGTCGAAGCTGAAGCGCGGCGTTCGCGAAATCGCGTCGGTGTTGATCTGCGCCAGCAGCAGGCCGAGCAGGATCATGGCGATCGACTTGATCAGCGAGCCGGACGCGAGCACAACGGCGCCGATCAGGCCGAGCACCATCAGCGAGAAGTATTCGGCAGGTCCGAACCGGAACGCGAGCTGGGTCAGCGGCGGCGCGAGCGCGGCGAGGATGACCGCACCGACGCAGCCGGCGAAGCACGAACCGAGCGCCGCGACCGACAACGCGGCGCCGGCGCGGCCCTGGCGCGCCATCTGGTAGCCGTCGATGGCCGTGACCAGCGACGACGATTCGCCCGGCACATTGATCAGGATCGCGGTCGTCGAGCCGCCATATTGCGCGCCGTAGTAGACGCCGGCCAGCAAGATCAGCGCGGGCGTTGCGTCGAGCCCGTAGGTCGCCGGCAGCAGCATCGCGATCGTCGCGACCGAGCCGATGCCCGGAAGCACGCCGATCAGCGTGCCGACCGTGCAGCCGAACAACGCGGCGAGCAGGTTCTGGACTGTGAAGGCGACGGCCAAGCCGATGCCGAGGTTGTGCAGGAGATCCATGCGCGTGCGGTGGGTCGGGCCTGTTGCGCGTCGCGATCTAGCCGACGAACGCCGGCCAGACCGGGATGGCGAGCTTGAGAGCCCAGACAAAGATCAGCCACGAAAGAACGGTGAGAACGACCGCCGCAACCAGCACGCCTTTCCAGCGGAACGCGTCGCTCGCCAGGCTCGACACGACGACCAGCACCGGCACGGTCAGCACCAGGCCGAAGGGCTCGAGCATGACGCCGAAGAGCACGACGCTGGCGACGACGGCGACGAGCGGACGCCACGCGACCTGGCCGATCGGATCGCCGGCGACGCTCTCGAACGTCAGCGCCTTGAAGAGCACGCCGGCGCCGACGACGGCGAGAAGGATCGACAGGCCGAGCGGAAAGTAACCCGCGCCCGGCTGCTCGGAGAGTTGCGAGAAGCGGGCCCACAGGCTGGCGGCGCACGGATCCTGGGACTGGCAGGCCGGGCCCATGCTGTAGTCGGTCGCAGCGACGGCGAAGGCGACGCCGACGACGACGAACATCAGGCCGGCCCAGAAATCACGCTCGCTCTTGATTCTCATCGGGGCTCGCTGCCGGGCGGCGCGGCACGCGCCGCTTCGGTCACTGTTCCCAGGCGGGCGTCGCGCGAAGCACTTCGTCGAGCGTGGTCACGCCTTCGGCGACTTTCATCGCACCGGCGAGCCGCAGCGGCCTGAGCCCGTCCTGCAGCGCCTGCGCGCGCAGCTTGGCTTCGTTGCAGACCGGCTGGATCGCGTTGCGCGCGGCATCGCTCACGGTGAGCAGCTCGAACAGGCCGGCACGGCCGCGAAAGCCGGTCATGCGGCATTCGAGGCAGCCAACCGCCTTGTAGGGACGGACGCCGCCGTTGAGGCGCCAGGGCTTGACGACTTCGTGCAGCGTCTCGCGCGTCACCTCCTCGTCGGGCACCTTGCAGGCCTGGCAGAGCGTGCGCACGAGCCGCTGCGCCAGCACGCCGATCAGCGTCGAGCCGATCAGGTACGGTGCGACGCCGAGGTCGTTCAGCCGCGTGATCGCCGATGCGGAATCGTTGGTGTGCAGCGTCGAGAAGACGAGGTGGCCGGTGAGCGATGCCTGGATCGCCATGTCCGCCGTCGCCAGATCGCGGATTTCGCCGACCATGATGATGTCCGGGTCCTGGCGCATCAGGGCGCGCAGGCCTTCGGCGAAGTTCAGGTCGATCAGCGGCTGCACCTGCGTCTGGTTGAACGCCGGCTGGATCATTTCGATCGGGTCTTCGATCGTGCAGACGTTGACCTCGTCGGTGGCCAGACGGCGCAGGGTCGAATAGAGCGTCGTCGTCTTGCCGGAGCCGGTCGGGCCGGTGACGAGGATGATGCCGTGCGGCTTGGCGACCAGCTCTTCCCAGCGCCGGCCGTCGTGGTTGCCGAAGCCGAGGCTTTCGAGCGTCTTGACCGTCGTGTCGGGGTCGAAGATCCGCATCACCATCTTCTCGCCGAACGCCGTGGGCAGCGTCGACAGGCGCATTTCGACTTCGTCGCCGAGGGGGTTGCGAACCTTGATGCGGCCGTCGAGCGGGCGGCGGCGCTCGACCACGTCCATGCGGCCGAGCAGCTTGACGCGCGCCACCATCGCGCTCATCACGCCGGGCGGCAGCTGGTAGACGGTGTGCATGACGCCGTCGATGCGAAAGCGGATCACGCTCCTCTCGCGGCGCGGCTCGAGGTGGATGTCGGACGCGCGCTGGTCGAACGCGTATTGCCAGAGCCAGTCGACGACCTGGATGACGCCGGAGTCGTTGGCGTCGAGCTGCTTGGAGCTCTTGCCGAGCTCGACCAGCTGCTCGAAGTTGGCGAGCGCCTGCGACTCGCCCATCTTGGTCGCATTGCGGACCGAGCGCGAGAGCGCATAGAACTCGGTCGTGTAGCGGGCGATCTCGACCGGGTTGACGATGACCAGCCGCACCACCCGCTTGGTGTGCGACTCGATCTCCGAGGTCCAGGCGATATCGAGCGGCTCGCAGGTCGCGATGACCACCTCGGTCGGGCCGAAGGTGAGCGGCAGCGCGTGGCGGCGTTCCGCGTAGTTGATCGACATCACGTCGGCGACGCGCCCGACGTCGGCCTTGAGCGGATCGATCCGCACATAGGGCATCTTGCAGCGCTTGGCCACCCATTCGGTCAGCGTCTCGGTGTCGAGCACCTTGCCGTCGCCGACGCGGGTCAGGTTGGCGCTGCCGAGCCG
>Ga0075520_1000321_pt1 | contig 20233 bp, 13 predicted proteins | sample NGEPerB_FD_75100 | JGI IMG/M metagenome (GOLD analysis project Ga0075520, IMG submission 75100) | Arctic peat soil microbial communities from the Barrow Environmental Observatory site, Barrow, Alaska, USA - NGEE PermafrostAB12-B | ecosystem: Environmental > Terrestrial > Soil > Wetlands > Peat ... | reverse complement strand
CCCCTCCTGCTTCTCCCGCTGCTTGCGCGTGCCCATTGCCATACGCACATTCTACGAGGAGAGTCTGTGGATACTTCAGATGTTTTTGCTTGCGAATCTAGACTTGCACCACGGGCTGCTAAGCATTGCCTGTTCATAATGAACCTTGCCGCTGTGCTGTTCTGTTGCCACGGGCTGAGGAGCTTCCGCGACTTGGGGCGGCTTAACCGAACCTTCCGGCTTGAGGTAATACTTCCAGTCGCGTGGCTTTTCGGCGCCCGAATCCGACGCGGTCGTACCGAGCGAGGATTCGGGATGCGCATCGCCAACCTGCGCCCGAGCCGTGATCGCAAAAAATGACAGGGCGATCGACAAAGCAGCCAGCGTGAGAATGCGCATCAAGTTCCCTGAGTCCTGCAAAAGGTATGGCTATCTTATATGGAAGCAAGCCCAATCGAAAGGTGCGTCACAAGCGCTTGGAGCTTTACAAGGAAAGGTACTTCGGTGCAGATGGTGACGCCGTTCTGCGCGGCATACTGTAAACTTAGACTACCGGTTCCGAGGCCCTCCGTTTGCCTGATCGCAGGCGGTTTTCCCCAACAGGAAGGACATTAGGTTTTGAGCAAGAGTCTTCGCAACATCGCCATCATCGCGCACGTGGACCACGGAAAGACCACCCTGGTTGACGCCATGCTGAACCAGAGCGGCACCTTCCGCGCCAACGAAACCCACGTCGAGCGCGTGATGGACTCCAACGAGTTGGAGCGCGAGCGCGGCATCACCATCCTGGCCAAGAACACGGCCATTTTCTACCATGACATCAAGATCAACATCGTGGACACGCCCGGCCACAGCGATTTCGGCGGCGAAGTGGAGCGCGCGCTGAAGATGGTGGACGGCGTGATGCTGCTGGTGGACGCCAGCGAAGGCCCGCTGCCGCAGACGCGTTACGTCTTGAGCAAGGCGCTCGAAGCCAAACTGCCTCCTATCCTGGTGATCAACAAGATTGACCGTCCCGACGCGCGTCCTCAGGAAGTGCTCAACGAGGTGTATGACCTGTTCATTGACCTGGATGCCGCGGAAGATCAGCTCGACTTTCCCGTGCTCTACACCAATGCCAGAGTGGGCACGGCCACGACTGACATAGATCGACCGGGCGAGAATCTCCGCCCGCTCTTCGACGCCATCGTTGACACGATTCCCCTGCCAACGGGCGACGCTGATGGGCCACTGCAAGTACTGGTCGCCAATCTCGACTACAGCGACTATCTTGGCCGGCTGGCTATTGCGCGCGTCTTCAATGGCACGCTGCGAACAGGCGAAGATGTCGCCATCGCCAAACGCGACGGGTCGATGGAGAAGATCAAGATTACCAAGATGTTCTCTTTTTCCGGACTGAAGCGGACAGACATCGTCGCCACCGAGTTGGGCGACATCGTGGCCGTCGCCGGAGTTACCGGCATCAACATCGGCGAGACCATCACGGACATCGAGAATCCTGCGCCGTTGCCGGTTACTACCATTGACGAGCCGACCATTGCGATCCAGTTCATGGTGAATACTTCGCCATTCGCGGGGCGTGAAGGACAGTACGTTACCTCACGCAATCTGCGCGATCGCCTCGAAAAAGAGTTGCTGACCAATGTTTCCTTGCGGGTGGAGGACTCCGACAGCACGGATTCGTTTAAGGTGATGGGCCGTGGCGAGTTGCAGCTCGCGATCCTGATCGAGATGATGCGGCGTGAAGGCTTTGAGCTGGCGGTGGGCAAGCCCGAGATCGTGACCAAACACGTTGACGGCAAGCTGATGGAGCCGGTGGAGCGGCTGACGATTGACGTTCCCGAGTCGTTTGTCGGCGTGGTGATCGAGAAGCTGGGAGCGCGCAAAGCGCACATGCAGAAGATGCACAACCATGGCTACGGCCGGGTGCGCATGGAATTCATCATTCCGAGCCGCGGACTGATTGGTCTGCGCGGCGAGTTGCTGACCGACACGCGCGGCACCATCGTGATGAATTCCCTCTTCGAGGGTTATACCGAGTGGCAGGGCGATATCCCGCATCGTGTGACCGGCGCGCTGGTCGCGGACCGTGGCGGGCATACTACCGCCTATGCGCTGTGGGGCTTGCAGGAGCGCGGCGAAATGTTCGTTGGTCCGGGAGTGGAAGTTTACGAAGGCATGGTCGTGGGCGAGAATTCGCGCGACAACGATCTGGTGGTAAACATTGTCCGCGAGAAGAAGCTGACCAACATGCGCTCGTCCACGGCCGACGACGCCATCCGCCTGGTGCCGTTCAAGAACTTGAACCTCGAGCAGGCGATCGAGTTCATTGCCGATGATGAACTGGTTGAGATCACGCCGAAATCGTTGCGCCTGCGCAAGAAAATTCTTCAGGAGAACCGGCGTCCGCGGCGTAACGCCCAGCCCGCTGGAGTGGAAGCGTAATGACATACGCAAGCGGGAAGATGAACCGCTACTCGTAGCGCAAGGCTTCGACCGGATCGAGCCGCGAGGCTTTCACCGCGGGATAGATTCCGAAAAACAGGCCGACGCTCATCGCCATCAGCACCGCGGCAACTACAGCCCAGATGGGGACCGAGGTGGGCATCGAAGGGAAGACCAGAGGCAGGCATGCGGCTGCGGCTATCCCCACCAGCACTCCGGCAAGCCCACCCAATCCGGTCAGCACCACGGCTTCGGTCAGGAACTGACGGATTACGTCGCCCCGCCGCGCGCCAATGGCTTTACGTATTCCGATCTCGTGGGTGCGTTCGGTTACTGACATCAGCATGATGTTCATCACTCCAACGCCGCCGACCAGCAAGCCAATCGAGCTGATAACGATGGCCATTAGGGCCACCGTACTCATGATCTGGCGAAAATTGTCGGCGATGGCTTCGGCACTGCTTAAGCCGAAGTTGTCCGGCTTGTCATAGGGAACGTTGCGCCGCCGTCGCAGCAGGCCGCGGACCTCGTCTTCCGCTTCATCCTTGTGGCCGGAATAGGCTTCCGCTCCGAGGAAGTGCTCGTCGGCTGCAGGATAATGTTTGTGATAGGCGTTGTACGGAACCTTGACCACGCGGTCGGCGGTCTCATCCTTGAAGAGCTGGCCTTTGCGCTTTTCCAGCACGCCAATGACCTGATAAGCGACGCCGTCCACCAGAATGGTTTTGCCGAGGCCATCGTGCGCCGGGAAAAAATTCTTGTCGATTTCGTCGCCGATGACCGTGACATCCATGCTGTGAGAGTCTTCAAACTCAGTAAAGAAGCGGCCTTGCAGCACGTGCGCGTTGTACACATCAGGGTAGGAACTGGTGGCGCCGCTGTAATCGAGGTTGGAGATTTCCTTGGAGCCGTAGCGCGCGACGAGTAAAGCTCCCGGCCCTCCCTGTTGATCGGGATTGAAGCGGGGAAACAGTTCCGCGGTCACGTACTTGACGTGCGGGCACTCGTCCTGGATGGCCTTGGCGTCTTCCAGAGTCAGGGGCTTGCGCATGCGCTGTTCCGCGTTCATGCGACCGAAGGAAATGCCCATGTCCCAGCGGAAGATAAACAGCGTGTTGGTGCCGTAATCGTCGAGATAGCCTTCCACGTCGCGGCTGACGCCCACCAGGATGGAAGCCACGAAGATCATGGCGGCGACGCCAATCACCACGCCCAGCACGGTCAGGAAGGAGCGGGTCTTGTGCTCACGTACCGTCTGCAATGCCATCCGCGAATTTTCACCAAAGTGCAGCATAAAAAACAGGGCCTAGGGGTTAGGGACTAGGGGTTAGTGGACAGTGCGTTGACCTCGGTTCTGACTACCCCAATCGCATCGCAGTGTGCGGAGACGCGTTCGCCGCATCGTCGTCTTTCACCATGCCCTAGTCCCTAATCCCTTAATCCTTAATCCCTAATCCCCAATCCCTAGTCCCTAGCCCCTGGCCCCTAGTTCTCATACCGCAGCGCCTCGATCGGGTCCAACCGCGCCGCCTTTCGCGCGGGATAGACGCCGAAGAATATTCCCACCGCTGACGAGATCGCGATCGCCAGGACCACCGCAGAGATGGGCACCGCCATCGGCACCGGGGTTGTGCTGCGCACAATGACCGACAGAATCCACGCGATCAGCACGCCCATGGCTCCGCCGACCACCGCCATTACCGTGGACTCGACCAGAAACTGCATCAGAATGTCGCGCTTCTTCGCTCCCAGCGACTTGCGAATGCCGATCTCCCGGGTCCGTTCGGTGACCGACGCCAGCATTACGTTCATGATCACGACTCCGCCGATCACCAGGAAAATTGAGACCAGCCCCACCATCCCGGAGGCCAGCGTGCCAGTAAGGTTTTGCCACAGGCCCATCAAGCTGTCGCTGGCGAGAATACCGAAATTGTCTTCGTCGTTGGGCGCCAGGTGGCGGCGGGCGCGCATCAACACCCGGGCTTCCTCCTTGGTCCGTGCCATCCACTCCGGCCCGCGCGCCTGAACGTTGACGCTTAACGTATTGTTGCGCCCGTACATCTTCAGCCAGGTCTCGATGGGTATATAGACGAAGGTGTCCTGCGATTGGCCGAAGGTATTGCCGATTTTCTTGGCGACCCCGACCACCTGGAACTCCTCTCCATCGACGGCGATGGTTTTGCCTATGGGGTCGGTATTGGCAAAGAGCTTGTCGGCCACGTCGGCGCCGATCATGCAAACCATGTCGCGGTGCTGGTTGTCGCTGTCGGTAATGTAGCGTCCCGTCGCGACCTCTTCTACGTCCATGTCCCCAATGTTGGCGGTCACTCCCCGGATATCGACATCCTCCAGGTTTTGCCGCTCGGCACGGACTTTTGCCGTACGTCGCACCTCCACGCCAACGGCTTGTGCGAGCTTGAGATTGTCGTGCAGCGCCACATAGTCTTCCCAGGTGATGTCGCGGTTGCGGCGAGTCGCCTTCAGCAGTTCCTTGGAATCGCTGATAATGGGAAACTTGTGGACCAGAAAGACGTCCGATCCCAGGTTGGCGACCCGGCTGGCGAAATAGCCGTTCATCCCGCTGATAAGAGCGACCACCAGAATGAGCGTGGAGACTGACAGAATAATGCCCAGCAACATCAGGAATGAGCGCAGCTTGTGCGCCCGCATGGTTTGCAGCGCAATCAGCGTCGGCTCGCGGAAGAAGCTGCCGTGGCGAAGCGTGCGCTTAGAAATTGAAGAGTCCATGCACCGAACCGCTGAGTTTGGGTATTTTCACGTTTCCCGCCAACCCGGACACATCCCTAGGTACGTAAAATCCCGCTAACTTGTTTCAGTGGAAACAGTTTAATCGTATCGTGCCGGGCCGGTAGCGCCGGGAGTTTGGGACCGCACGGCCAAGTCGCTAATTTCGTCCGGCCGCGCGAAGTTCTTCTTCACTCGCGGGTGGCACAGGGAAAGCTCCGTTTGCGCTCTCCAGCTTTCTACCTTCCGGGCTAAACCGTGGCAGACGGATCAGTCCCCAATGGTGAAGGGCAAACTGGAGAGTTGTACTCATCACGCCGAGACCGTAGGTCACGCTGCGGCGAAAATTGATGGAAGATGCCTCTTCAAAATACTTGGTCGGGCAGGAGACCTCGCCAATGCGAAATCCGAAGTGCACACATTGCGCCAGCATCTGGTTGTCGAACACGAAGTCAGGGGAATTTTCCAGCAGGGGCAGCTCGGTCAACACTTTGCGGCTGAACGCGCGATAACCGGTATGATACTCGGACAACTTTACGCGCAGGAACAGGTTCTCGAAGGCCGTCAGAAAGCGGTTGGAGATGTACTTGTACAGCGGCATGCCGCCATGCAACGCCTGGCCGCCTATGATTCGCGAACCCAGCACCACGTCATACACGTCGTAAGCCACCATGCTCGCCAGTGCGGTGATGAGCAGCGGCGTGTACTGATAGTCGGGATGGACCATGACCACGACGTCGGCGCCGGCGGCCAGAGCTTCGCGGTAGCAGGTCTGCTGGTTGCCGCCATAGCCAAGGTTGCGGTCGTGCTCAAACACGGTCAGCCCCAACCGCCGGGCCACTGCGACGGTTTGGTCTTTGCTGTAGTCGTCCACCAGGATGCGGGTGTCCACCAGGTCCGGGATTTCGTGGACCGTCGCTTCCAGCGTGCTCTCCGCGTTATAGGCCGGCATCACCACCGCCACGCGTTTACCGTTGATCATCGGATGTCTCTTGAAGGGGCGTTCGAGCAGCCCTTGTACATCATACCGCGCCTGCCAGAGATGACATGTTGGAAGAGTTGTCATCACGAGCGTAGCGAGGATCTGCTTTTTGGCTTTTCCAACGAAAAGCAGATCCCTCGCGCTCAATTACCCCAACGAGCACAAGACCGGTGCTCGTTGGGGATCCCGAAAATCCAGGGCGCTCGTAACGACAATTCTTAAGTGACGCACGGGGCTTATTCTTCTTCTGCTAATCTGAAAAAGCTCTCCATGCATTCTGCACTCACTGCTGTTGCCGTGCTCTGCGCGCTGCTGGCTCTGGCTGGCGCGGCTTATTTCGCGATATGCATTGCGGCGGCCAAGCGCTTCCAGCAGGAGTGCTCGCGTCACAGTCCTGGCGAAACGCGCTTCACTCCTCCGGCCAGCATCCTCAAGTCTCTAAAGGGGCTCGATCCCCACATGTACAGCACTCTCCGCAGCCATTGTCTGCTTGATTACCCCGAATACGAAGTGTTGTTCGGCGTGAGCGATACGAACGATCCCGCGCTGGCGCTGGCCGAGAAGCTACGCGAGGAATTTCCGCAAGCAAAGTTGCGCGTGGTGCATTGTCCGCAGACGCTTGGCCTCAATGGCAAAGTCAGCAATCTTGCCCAGATGCTGCCGCACGCCCGCTACGAGCACATCATCATCAACGACAGCGACATCCTGGTTCCACGCGACTATCTTCAGCGCGTACTTGCGCCATTGACGCAGCCGGGCGTTGGCATGGTCACCGCGCTCTATCGCGGACTGGCGGGCCGAACGCTGGGCTCGAAGCTGGAGGCGCTAGGACTCAGCACCGACTTCAGCGGGGGCGTGCTGGTCGCCCGCGTTATGGAAGGCGGCATTCGTTTCGCACTGGGGGCGACCATCGCCACCAGCAAAACCGTACTGCGCGAAATCGGCGGCTTGGAGCCCCTGGCCGACTACCTCGGCGACGATTACGAACTCGGGGCGCGCGCCGCCGCCGCGGGATATCAAGTCCGGTTGGCCAATATCGTTGTCGAGACTGCGCTGCCCGATTACAGTTTTCGCGAATTCTGGGCGCACCAGTTGCGCTGGGCACGTAACGTCAAAGACCGCCGCGGGGCACAGTATTTCGGATTGATCGTGAGCTTCGGGTTGATTTGGGGTGTGCTCGCCGTGGTGGCGGCGCCGCGCGCGTGGTGGACGTGGCTGGCTCTGGCTGTTACTGCCGCTCTCCGCTTGACATCAGCCGTGGTGGTTGGCCGGGGAGTGCTCGCCGATTCACAAGTCTTGCGGGACCTATGGCTTCTACCGCTGCGGGACTTGGTTGCGATGGCAATCTGGCTGGTCAGCTACTTCGGAGATGAAGTGGAATGGCGCGGGATGCGCTTCCGGCTGCGCCACGGAAAGCTCGAGCGGACTTAGCGGAGTTTACTCGTGCCCGTGCGGAAGCGCGTCACTAGGCAAGCTGACAGGACGCTGCTCGGGCGTGATTCTTCCTTCATCGCCGAACTGGTAGGTCTCACCGCGCCAGAAAAATGTCTTGCCAAAGAAGCTGGCGACCCACACACCGAATCCCAGCAAGTCGCGCAGAGGATATAACCAACATAGCCACAGTGAACACCGGTCGCGCATGATGCCCCATCCCACCACCAGCGCCAGCAGTGTGCGATTCAGCCAGGCAATCAGGAACAATTCGAGCCCAGCGCGCAAATGGTTGCCGTGGCCCAAGCCCAACAGCAGCGCCAGCAGGCTGAACGGGACCGCATAGGTGAGACCCGATCCGACGTGTCCCAGCGGGCGGGAGAAGCGCGTGCTCTTCATCCAGCGCAATTGATCGCCCAGTGTCCTCGCTAGGGAGCGGCTGGTAAGCACGTGTCCCACTTTGTAATGTGACAACACAACTTCGTAACCGGCCCTGGCGATGCGGTTGCCGAGTACGAAGTCGTCGGAATAAAAATAGGCGGTCTCGCGAATGCCGCCGATAGCTTCTATCGCGTCGCGCCGCACCGCCATCGCGGCGCCCAGGGCAAACTTCATGTCGTCCACCATCTTGGCCACCAGAACGCCAGAAGGCATCTCGATTGACATGCCCAGGGCGTCGAGCTGCGACCAGAAACCCCGAGCGGGAATGCCCTGGTAAAGGCAAGTCACCAATCCGACTTTTGGGTTGAGCAAAGGCGGTATCACGTTGCGCAAGAAGTCGGGGCGAACCAGAACATCGCTATCACTGATTACCAGGAACTCGTCGGCACAAGAAGTGATCATTTTGCTAAGGGAGTACACCTTGGCGTTCGGCCACGACGGCTCACCGGAAACGACGATTCGCGTCGGCACCTGCGGGTACTTGGCCTGCAGCTTATCGACCACGCCGAGCGCCTGGTCCTCGGAGCTGCGGGCGCCAAAGACAATTTCAAAGTTGGGGTAATCCTGCTGGAAGAAGCTCTCCAGGTTCTCCTCGAGTCTCGCTTCCCTGCCATGAAGCGGCTTCAGAATGGTTACTGGAGGCAGCTCCCGCAGCGGCACGCGCAGTACTCGCTGCCGTTGACTTCGGCAGGTCATCGCATAACGGATGGCCGCAAACAAGACCATGCCAAGGAAGACGGTCGAGGTCAGCGATCCGATCAGGGCGGTGAACCACAACAGATGCCGCAACACGTGCCATGCGGGAGCGGCGCTCGCCATCGCGAACAAGAATGGGTTTGCGGGGTCTATCAAGTGTGCTTTCTCAGGCCGCTGAGATCCGTTCCTGAGCGGCCACGGGAACCAAAGCCGGTTCCCTCCCCAGCTTGGTCGAATGCGGTCCCGCCAGAGCATTGATTGTAACGATTGCTTGCCAGTCCCTCAATTTGGCGGCAAAGGCCCCTGTTTATGCGGCACTACCCGATTCATGAGAATCAGCTTTCCACCGCTGCGCGCGAGCTGGTAGCTGCCACCCTGCTTGATGAAAAGCGGCACATTGTCCTCTTCCACCCACAGAAACACGCGCTGCGGACCTTTCCATAGCGCCTGGAGCGATGCGTCATCCTCGAAAATGGAGGGCGCATCCGGAAACAGCGCTCCATAGTACATGTTGCCTTCATCGCGTGAGTTCACGATGTGGATGGGCTGGCGCAGGTAGAAGTTTAACGTGGAGGCGTCCTCGTAAGTCCCGTTGGCCACCAGTAGGTCACCCGGCCGATACTCCTGCTCGATCGCGTCGGCAAGTTTTTTTGACGAAAGGATGGGGGAGAAGATTACCAACCCTTGATGCACGGCGAACAGCACGAACACCATCATGATGGTCAACACCCAGTTGCCAGCCTGGGCAAAATTGCGCCGCCGGTACAACACGTTCAGCAGAGCGCCTGCCAACAATGCAATCGAGAATGTTGCCAGCGGCCCTCGAAAGAGTCCCAGTGCCCGCGGCGTCAGATCGAAGATATGCCCAAATGCGAGCGCGTATTCGTTGGGATTCTTTTTGAGCAGGTCGGCCAGGTCGCTGTCGGCAGGCATGCTCTTGCTCTGCACCAGTAAGAATATTGCGATTGCGAAGATAATAACCGCGAGGCCAAGCAGGGCAGTAGACCCGATTCGGCCACTGCGCCGCAACTTGGAGGTTGCAGGCGATTCGTCTTCCTGTTGCAGCCAGCCACCGATCAGCAAAGCCAGTCCAGGCAGCGCAGGGATAGCGTAATACTCCTGGCGAGTCGAGAAACTAAAGAAGACCAATATCACTGCCGCCCAGATTGCGTAGAGCAACATCGCCCGTTGTCGCCGGTCCATCCCGCTATGCCACTCTCTCCAGCGGCGCGGAACCTGTGCCAGCGACTGGAAGACGAATGCGGACCAGGGAAACAGCCACACCAGCATCAGTCCCCAGAAAACGACTAGGGGGACCGTGTCGTAGTCGGGTGGAACGCGCTTGCCCAGGTAACGCAGAAACTGCTCGTTGACGAAGTAGAACCAAAGAAAGCCGCGCGATTGCCCCGCGGGTGGATTCTCCAGTGCGGCCGCGATATGCCACGGCGCAGCAATCACCACCAGCACGGCCAAACTGGAGAGCAGCCGCATGCGCAGCAGGTGTTTGAGATTTCCAGTCAGAATCAGATACAGCACGATTATTGCCGCCGGAAACACCACGCCGATCAGTCCCTTGGTGAGAACATTCAGGGCCGCGGTCGCCGCCAATCCCCAGCACGAAAGGCGCGAAGGAGCTTCGTCGTCCAACGTTCGGAGAAAGAAGTCAAGACCGAGCGTGAGCCACAATGCCACCAGCAAGTCCGGAATGATGAAGCGAGTGAAGATGTAAGGCCCGACCGAAACGGCGAGCACCACCGCCGCCCAGAAACCCGCGCGTTCTCCGAGCGTTCGCTTCCCCAGGGAGTAAGTGGCCAGAAGCAGCGCCAGCACGCCGAGCACAAGTGGCAACCGGGCCGCCCAGTCCCTGGCACCGAAAACCGTGTAGCTAGCCGCCATGCCCCAATACATTAGTGGCGCCTTTTCCAGGTAGCGCACCCCGTCAATGTAGAGCGTGGTCCAGTCATGACGGACGATCAACTCGCGCGCGGCTTCCGCGTGGATCGAATCTGCGTCGTCTAACAGCGGCGGAGAAAACAGGCCGGGGATGTAAACGATGGCCCAAAGCAGCACGATCCAAATCCAACGGCGTGGCGGCAAGGGCGAGTGGCTGGAGACTTGGTTCGAATCGGGACCGGCAATTGCTGATCGGACTTGAGGAGAGGGCATTCTTGGTTCGACAGGCCCCCATTATAAAGGAGCCACTAGTCGAGAAAGTTTGGTAAGCGAGAACCGACCGGGCGCCGCCCAGTTCCGTGAATCGCTACGCCGCGGGTGGCACGTTCGGTACGTCGAGCAATCCCAGTTCCTGCTCCAAGGGGAGAAACACCGCAAAGGCAGTCCCGCTCTTGCCAGCTCGCATGCGGCTGGTGAGATGAATCGTCCCTTCATGCTTGTCGATGATGCCGCGGCTGACCCAAAGACCCAACCCTGTGCCCTTTTCCCCTTTGGTGGTAAAGAAGGGAGCGAAAAGATTCTTCCGCACGCCGGCGGGGATGCCTGCGCCGGTGTCGAGTATGGTAATGCGTACTCCCCGGCGTGCCGGATCGGAGGTGAGACTGGATTCGCGCAAATGCAGAACTAGCTTGCCCCCGGTGGGCATCGCGTCCAGAGCATTGCCTATAAAGTTTGAGAATACCTGGCGCAGTTCGCCGGGAAATCCACGCACCGGAGGCGCCGCTTCGAAACGCTGCTCTACGTCGATGTGGGCCTTGCGGATTTGCGGCGCAAATAGAACCAGCACGCTTTCCAGCACCTCAGCAAGATTTACCTCCACCGGGGCTTGCGCTTCGCGGTGGAAGGTCAGGAGCTGTCCTGTAATCTGCGCGATGCGGGCCAGTTCCTCACTGGCAAGCTCCAAGTACTGACTCGTAGCGACGTTGGATTGCGGTTCGTGGCGTAGCAGGTAGATGAGGTTGGAAACGGTGTCGAGCGGATTACGGATCTCGTGCGCAATGGTGGCCGCCAGCCGTCCCGCCACCGCCAGGCGCTCGCTCGAGCGTAAGCTCTGGTCGGTTTGGCGGCGTTGCGTGATATCGCGAAAGACGAGCACAATGCCGACGAGTTGGTTGCGATCGTTGAGGATCGGCGAGCCCGTCAGCTCGATCGGATATTCCTGTCCGGAACGGCTTACAAGGGCAACGTGACTGGAAAGGTTCACTACCGGTTGAGTGCGGCGAACCAAGACGACCGGATCTTCAAGTTCGGTACGGGTTTTTCCGTCGATGATGCGCAAGACTTCACGCAAGGGCCGTCCGCTGGCTCCCTGGTGGTCCCAACCGGTGAGTTTTTCGGCGACGGGGTTAAGGAACGACACATTTCCAGCCGCGTCGGTGGCCACGACTGCCTCCCCCAGACTCTTGAGCGTGATCTGCAACGACTCACGGCTTTCTTGTAAGAGCCGCGTTTTCTCAGCTTCGGCTTTGAGATGCTTATCGTAGGTGGAAGAAAGCGCAAACAGCTCGCGACGGGTCAGCGTGAACAGCAGAAGAAGCGTGAGGAGAGAAAGCGCCACGGCGGTAACGATGACAACATTACCGAGCAGCGTGGCACGGCGGTGGCGAACTTCATGTAAGTGTTGCTCCGCGTCCAGGATTTCGCGCTGCTTGGCCCGGACCTGGTCCATCAACTGTTTGCCGGCAGTGAATTCCTGGGACGAGAGAGATCGAGCGCCCGGTTGCTGCAACAACTGCTCCGAATATTGGATCCAGCGCAAGTCGAGATCGCGAAGTTCTCGCAGGCGACGCTGCTGACTGGGATTGTCGCTGGTAAGCCGGTCCAGGACCGCCAATTGTTCGGGCACGCCTTCCTTGGCCGTCTGATAAGCATCGAGAAAAGACTGGTCGCCGGTCAGGTAAAAGCCACGAAGTTCGGACTCCATTTCCGTCATGGACCGCATCAACTGTCTGGCATCGGCGATGACTTGGTCGGTGTGGTCGACCCAACCAAAAGAGGTAGTCAGGCCGAGGATCTCAACCACCAAGGTCGCGGTGAGCAGCAACAGCAAGGCCACGGGTATCAGAACCGTGCGGCGCAGCAGTCTCTGGAAACTGCGTTGGTCCATATCGACTCGTCCGTGCACGCCAACTACGGCGCGAAAGTCCTGATGATACCGCATCTTCGTGGGGTCGTCAGAAGAGAGATGTGGCCCATCCGGCAGTGGGAACATTGCGCTCACATGCAGGCAGTGCGATCCGCCGGTTTCGCGAGGAACCACCGGTCTTTAGCGAAGCAGCGTCGTCGGATCGGGATCGACCGCCACCCCGTCCGGCAGCACGGCGGGGAACTCTTCGGTCGTGTCCCCTTCTCCGGGGGCCAGGAAGAGATTCTGTTCGATGCCATGTTGCTTGGTGTACAGCTCGTAGTAGCGGCCACCGAACTGGTAAAGCGATTGATGGTTGCCGTGCTCGACGATTCGTCCTTCCTCGACCACCAGGATCTGGTCTGCCCGGCGAATGGTGGAGAGCCGATGCGCGATGACAAACGTAGTGCGCCCTTGCATCAGATAGGAGAGCCCTTCCTGAATCAGGGCTTCCGACTCGGAATCGAGACTCGAGGTGGCCTCGTCGAGAATCAGAATGCGGGGGTCGGCCAGGATGGCGCGCGCGATCGAGACCCGCTGGCGTTGACCGCCAGACAGCTTCACTCCACGCTCGCCAATGATGGTGTCGTACTTCAGCTCATATTTCTCGGCAAACTCATCCACGCGGGCAATGGCGCAAGCCCGGAGGAGCTCCGTTTCCGTCGCACGGGGCTTGGAAAAGGCCACGTTCTCGCGAATGCTTCCGTCGAACAGAAACGAATCCTGCAAGACCATGCCCAGTTGAGTGCGGTACGACTCCAGCCGGACGGTGGAGAGATCGACCGAATCCACCAGAATTTTGCCTTGGTTGGGGGTATGGAAGGCGGCAATCAATCCGATGATGGTGGACTTGCCCGATCCCGAGGATCCGACCAGCGCTGTCACCGTACCCGGCCGGGAGCGAAACGAGATGTCGTGCAGGACGGTTTTCTTCTGCTCGTAGGCGAAGGTGACATCCTGGAAGGTGACGTCGCCGCGTATCTCGAGAAGCGTGACAGTCCGGTTGGGGTCCTCGTTCTCGGGAATTTCGTCGAGAACTTCGCGAGTGCGTTCCAAACCAGCCAGCGCTTCCGTGATCTGGGTGCCGATGCCGACCACTTGAAACAGTGGCGCGGCCAGGTATCCGAGGAACATGGTGTAGGTGAAGAATCCGCCCAGCGTCAGCTTCCCTGCCAGAATCTGGCGGGTTCCCATGAACATGACGATCGCGCCGATGACGCCCATGAGAGTGGAAGACGACAGGCTCATGACCGACGTCGCGGTCAGGGTGCGAAAGACATTTTGCAGCAGGCGCTCGACGCCCGAGCTGAATACCTCGTGCTCGCGTTGCTCGGCGTGATAGCCCTTGACGACCCGTACTCCCCCCAGCGATTCCGTCAGACGGCCGGTGACTTCGGCGTTAATCTTGGCGCGCTCCCGAAAAATCGGGCGGATGGTACGAAAGGCCTTGCGCAGGCCGAATCCAAATATTCCGAGAAAGCCGAAGGCAATGGCGGTCATGACCGGGCTGATGCGAATCAGAACGGCGAAGGCAATGACGGCGGTGAGCAGCCCGCCAGCAAAGTCCACCAGACCGGTGCCAATGAGGTTACGCACGCCCTCGACGTCGCTCATGATGCGCGCAACCAGGATGCCGGTCTTGTTGGCGTCGTAATAAGAAATGGACAGTCGCCCGACGTGCTCTTGCACGCGACGGCGCAGCTCGGCGATCAGCTTCTGCGCCGCCTTGGACAATGTCTGGGTAAGCGCAAACGACGTGAGGCCCTGGATGAGCGTTGCCGCCAGAACCACTCCCACCAGCGGATAAAGCAGCTTGAAATGCCGCTTACCAATAATGTCGTCCACCAGGTACTTGGTGGACGCCGGGAGCACCAGCCCAGAGACACGGTTGACGACCATCAGTCCCAAGCCCAGCGCGAGCAGGGCGCGGCGCGGCCGAATCAGTTGCCAAACTTCGGGCAGCGCCTTAAATATTTCTGTTTTCTTTGCCGGCTTCAGTAATTTGGGATCCATGACAAGGGTTAAGAGACTTGGATTCGCTAGATGGGTGATTGGGTTCGGAACTGCCGGAGGCGAATGGGTCAGACATCAACGCAGTGGAGAGAGTGTTCGCTCTGATTGTTTTGTCGGGATGGCCACATCGGATTCCTCGCCGAAAGTAAAATGCATCGCAACTGGAGCAATGTTGTGAGCTGACGGACCTGGGAGGGGGGGAATATCCGAGTTGCATGGCAAACCGAGTAAGACAGTTCGAAAATCCCTTTCGCGCAAAAATTTCTCGCGCTCGCGCGATCCACTCGGGTATTGAGCAATTTGACGCAAACGAAAAGGCCACCCGGCAACGGGGCGGCCTTCGCTTCAAGGGAGAATAGTTCCAACGGAGGCTAAACCGTCAAAACTTTCTGCACAAATACTAGGTTCACGGAAAACCCCGTGTCAAGCAATTTCTAGGACTTAAACTGCTGCATTTTCAATGACTTACAATACATTCATGGAATTGTAGGAAATTGACCGAAAACTGCCGAGTTCCCCTATTTTAATGTAAGTATATTGCTTTCAGTAGCTTACCGGAGCTAGCCTGTTATTGCAGATGCAATTGAATGATGTCCACATCCTCGGGGCGGTCGAAGACGCGCTCAGGAAAAAGGCGCTTCATCACGATGCGAATGCCTCCAAAAAAAATCCCAAAGATGAGAGAGATCAACAAAATGATCCCCGTCAGCGCAAACACTCCGACGATCAGATTGCCGATGTTGTCGCGCTTGCTCATCGAGGTCGCTTCGTTCCACGTGACCTCGGCTTCGTAGTTTACGGAGTTGAGAAGCGCATGTGCCTCGCTGCTCCCGACGGCGCCGGTGACGACATCGACCAGGGGGCCGCTGCGCCTCACCAGCAGAGAGTGCGGAGACGACTGTTCAGCGCTTTGCAAAGCTCGCAGGCGTTCACCGGCGATCTGCGGCGTCGGATACTGAATCAACGTGAGCGTGAGGGGCCCGCTCGCGGACGAATAATCCTGCATCAGAATTTCGGGATCATGACTGAAGTCAACCTGCTCGGGAGTGAGCGGCCCCTTCTGTGCCACGAACGCTTGCGGGCCGAGGATATATTTTGCCGAGTTTTCCACAGCATGGCTCTTGGGCAAGTACCCGGGAAGACTCGGCAGGTTTTCGGCGGAAGCCTTAGCGGCGGGTAGCATCCCGGCGAGCTCGCGCAATTCAGCGGCGGACATTTCAGTCAGGCGATCGAAATCGGCATCGACCAGAATGTTGTCGCGGAAGAACAGAACGCGCTGGTTGGCCGACGCGGCTTTGGTGCCGATCCGTTCCGTCGCCATCGACGGCTGGCGATAAAAGGTGAACGCACCATAAGCTCCGGTGGCGTCGTTGAATCTTGCCGCCTTCACGGTCAGCTTGCGTCCATCGGCGCGGGTGTAGGTTGCTGTCTCGGCGTCGGCGAAGCCGTACTCTTTCAAGACTGCCGGATAAGCGGCATCGGCTTTCGCCGGATCGGTGTTTGATTGCACCGGGCCAGACTTGGCCCAGCCGGCGAAGGACTGTGGCAGGAAGTCGTTGGGGCCGGACGCGAATGCAACATTGCCCAGCACGACCGGCAAAACCGCGGCAACGAGAAAGCGTTTTAGGAGACAGGACGGCATGGAAGGTCAAGAACCTACAGAATTAGACTACTGCGACAGGGGCAAAGTTTCCAGGAAGCGGTCAGGAACAAGCCATCAGCAATCAGCAATCAGCATTCATTGTCATCCTGAGCGGAGCGCCCACAAAGACTTTCCGACCCGCCTCTTTTCGGGGTCCCCAACGAGCGCCGCCTTTGCGCTTGTTGGGGTGATTGTGCGGGCCGGGCCGGCGCGGAGTCGAAGGATCTGCGGTTCGTTGGCGCCGGAACAACCGCAGATCCTTCGACTCGGACTAAAGTCCTCGCTCAGGATGACAATGCTCTGGTGGATGCCTGCTGAAGGCTGAAGGCTAAGTGCTAAGTGCCAAAGGTTGGCTGCTGAATGCCTGCCCCTATTCACCGCTGGGCTTGCTCAGCTTGGAAGCCACTTTCACGCCGCTGAGTCCGCCGGCATACTTTGCGATGCCCTTGTACAGCGACTCGGCGATTTTTCCCCGATACTCTGGAGTTTCCAGCTTGGCAGCGTCGGTAGGATTGGAAACAAAAGAGATTTCCGCCAGGATGCTCGGCATGTTCGCGCCGATCAGAACCACGAACGGTGCTTTCTTGACCCCGCGGTCGCGCAGAGTGGATCGTTTGCTGGCCAGTCCGTTGTAGAGCGACTGCTGTACGTCGCTCGCCAGTTCATGCGATTCCTCGATCTTCTCCTTCAACGTGATTTTCTTGACCAGGTCCTGAAGTTCGAAGATTGACTTTTGCGAGACGGCGTTCTCCCGCGCCGCGACTTCCAGCGCACCGGGATCGGAGGTGAAGTTCAGGTAGTAGGTCTCGACGCCACGGGCCGACGGGTCGGGGCTGGAATTGGCGTGTACCGAGATGAACAGGTCAGCCTGATGCTCGTTAGCAACGGCGGTCCGCGTCTCCAGTGGAATGAAGGTGTCGTCGTCGCGGGTGTAGATCACATCCGCGCCGAGACGAGTTTCCAATAAGCGGCCCAGGCGCAAAGCCACGTCGAGAACCAGGTCTTTCTCCATGATCCCGTTGGGGCCGATGGTTCCGGTATCGTGACCGCCATGCCCGGCATCCACCACGATGCGTCCGATCTTGAGTCCAAGAGCGCGGGTCAAGCTGCGGTCTCCCGCGGACGTGGGTTCGGCCTCGTGGGTGGAAGGCACCTCCGGGACTGCGGCTTTGCTCGTCTTCTTGCGACCCTTGGCGCGAGGAGCGACAGCCACGGCGGTTGGAGCGGTGGTGGGCTCGGTTGTGGCCTTCAGTTCCGGACCCTTGCTATCGCCCGGGCCGGAGAAGAGCGGGTCGTTCGGATTGACCGCGCGGCCCACCGTTGCCTGGGTTGCCTTCGCAGGGCGCGGCTTTGCAGATGACGCCATCGCCGGAGGCAGATCCTCGGTGCTGACCTCATCGTTTTCGTCCACGACGACTTTGCGATGGGGAGGATTGGATGACGCCGTAGTCCCAGCGGAGGTGGGACGGGTCGGCTGCGCGGCAGTTTTGGTATTGGCATTGGCGTTGTTGTCGCTGGCCGTCTTGGGGGCGGCATTCTGCTTTGCGTTGCTGTCGCGGGAAGACTTCGCCGTGTTCTCAATCTTGCGGCCGGAGGGTGCAACTCGCTCCTCGTCGCTAGCAGTGGGCTTGCCCGACTGAGCGACCTGCGCTATGGAATGAGGCTGGCGCCCGTGGATATCAATGATGAGGCGGTATGGGTTGGGCAGCAGGAACGCCGAGTAGTCGGAGACGTCGGCAACCTCGAGAACGACCCGCGTGTATCCCGGCTGGTACTGCGCGACCCGGATCTTCTTCAGAAAGCCGTCTTCCACATCGAAGCTCTTGCCGACCAGGACCGACGCCAGCTTGGTGTCGGGCAGATCGAAGAAGATGCGGTCGGGGTCGGGAACGCGCCCAGCTTCATACTTCACTTCGCGGTCCAAATCGATCGCCACCCGTGTGTAATCGGGAGTGGACCAATGACGGATGCCGGTCACCATGGGCAATCCCGACTTCTTTGGAACCGGTTGCGAGATGGTCTCCGTGGCCGGAGTTCCCGCAGGTTCCGCGCGCGCTTCCTCCACAGGCTTCTTGCTCGGCTTGGGTTGGTCCAACTCAGCCAGAGCCTGCTTCGCCTCCCGTGCCAGCGACTGGCGCGGATATCGCCGCAGGAATTCCTCGAAGGTCTTACGCGCGGCGGCGTCATCGCCGAGGTCTTCCGCGTAGATCTGCCCAATCGTGAACAGCGCCTGGAAGCGGTACTTGCTGCCCGGATACTCGCGCCGCAAGAACTCGTATTCGCGGATGGCCGAATGCAGGTCTTTTTCGCCGGGCTCGAACTGGCGGCCCATGGCGGCCAGGATCTCGGCCACTGCGATCACGCTGGCGTCGGCTTTGCTGGAAGCGGGCGCCACGTAATAGACCTTGCGATACGCGTCAGCAACGCGCTGGTAATCGCGACGGGTGCGTTCCTCCCCTGGGCGGCCGTTTAGCGCCTCGCGCATCTGTTCAGCTTTCTCAAACTGGCTGGCGGCTTCCTGCTTGCGGCTGGCCGCACTCCACGCGAAGGCGTTCCGATCCGCGCTGGCCACCAATAGCAGCAAGAGCATGGCACTCAAGGCTCTGAAACAGTGGCCCTTGGGGCGAAGGCGGGGTGAGGAAAGGCGGCCCGCGGACGGTTGCGCGCCGGGTGCGGAGAAGAGCGTTGCCATATGGACATGCTTCCGGATACCTGCGTACCACAGCCGCGATCTCAGCGCGACTACGGTCAGGTGCGATCCGGCGGAGCCTTTTTCGTCCAGAGCACCTCAATTATAGGTGTGGAAGGACCTGGCACAAGCGCGAAAGAGGACGGAATCAGGGGAGTGACCCCACCCAGGGACCCCTGCCAAGGTGATCAGGGGCGCGGGAGTGCAGGCTTTTGAAACAGAGCTCTGATCTGCGGCTGCATCAGGTACCAGATAATGAGGACGCTGATGGCAATTCGGAACAGGCGAAAACCGCCGAAAAACAGGCTAAGATGGAGTCCCATGAAGAACAATCCGGGAAGAGAAAGCAGCAACGAGATGGCGGCCAGCCCGAGGGATAAAATGCGCCCCCACTCGCGGAGGCTCCAGATACCGTAACCAGCGACGGCGACGATAAGCGCGAAAAACACGAAGAACACGGCCCCGACCATCCCAATTAAAAGGCCAATGTTCAAGCCACCGATGACGTTCTCGTGACCCGCGCCGAACATGGCGCCGAGAACGCTGCCGCCGACGACCAGCGAAACGGCAAGCAACACCAGGAACAACGCGCTGACAAAGTGATAGAGCGCAATCAGGACAATTCCCGTCGGGCGCATGACCAGTCCCCCCTTGGTTTCGATTTCAGGCAGACAGTAGTAGACGGGGAGAAGTAAGTCAAGCAGAAGCACGGCTGGGTGGTCACGGCAATAGAACTTGACCGTGCGAGGGATGACGGGAAGGCCGATTGCTGCCGAACCATCGGTCGTCTTCAGCGGTTATACTCTTGCTACGCTCATGCCCACCAAGCTGGAAGAGATCGTCGCCGCCACCCGCGAGCGAGTTGCCGCCGCCAAGACTTCGGACGACCCCCGGGTGCTTAGCCCAGCGGCCGAGCGCCACCAGCCGCGCGGGTTCCGCGAAGGTTTGCAAAGGGCGGCCAAGTCGGGCATTGCGGTGATCGCAGAATTGAAGAAGGCGTCGCCTTCGAAGGGGCTGATTCGCCCGGATTTCCCTGTGGCCGAACTGGCCCAGGAATTGGAAGAAGCTGGAGCTGCAGCCCTCTCCGTGTTG
>Ga0075520_1000320_pt1 | contig 20257 bp, 16 predicted proteins | sample NGEPerB_FD_75100 | JGI IMG/M metagenome (GOLD analysis project Ga0075520, IMG submission 75100) | Arctic peat soil microbial communities from the Barrow Environmental Observatory site, Barrow, Alaska, USA - NGEE PermafrostAB12-B | ecosystem: Environmental > Terrestrial > Soil > Wetlands > Peat ... | reverse complement strand
GTGCCCGAGGCGCGCCCGTGGATGAAGTACAGCGCCAGGATGGCGATCAGCATCAGCAGCCCGCTGATCTGCGTGAAGATGAAGAACTTGACCGCCGCGTACACGCGCCGCTTGTGCCCCCACAGCGCGATGATGAAGTACATCGGGATCAGCATCATCTCGAAGAAGAAGTAGAAGAGGAACAGGTCGAGCGAGAGGAAGACGCCGGTCAGCGCGGCCGTCGTCCAGAGGATCATGAAGTGGAAGAAGCCGACGCGCTCGCCGATGCCGCGCCAGGAGGCGAGCACGGCGAGCAGGCCGAGCGCGAAGGTCAGTGCCAGCATGATCACCGTGAGACCGTCCTCGGCGAGGAAGAAGTTGATGCCGAGCGGCGCGATCCAGGGCAGCTTGAGGTGGACGATCCAGGTGCTCTGGGCGAGCGTGGCCGGGCTGAGTCCCGCGGCTCCGCCGGTGTGCCAGACGAGGACGTTGGTGAGCGAACTCGCCTTCCCGATCCACTGCGCCACGAGCAGCACGAGCGGCGCGGCAGTGCCAGCCACGGCGATCCAGCGCGCCGCCAGCGGCTGACGGCGCCCGAGCAGCCAGGCGAGCGGCGCCGCGACGGCCGGGATGAGGATGTACCAGAGCAGGATCATCCCGGCCTCACCTCAGCACCACGACGGCGATGATGACGGCGAGCCCGGCGCCGGCGACGGCGATGTAGAGCCGCAGGAGGCCGTTCTGGCTGGCGCTCAGCCCGCGCCACGCGAGCACGTTGACGCCGGCGATGCCCTTGACCACCGGCTCCACCAGGTCGTTGCGGGCCAAGTGCGCAAACCATTTCACGGGGACCACGAAGACGTACTCGTACAGGACGTCGAAGCCCCAGCCGGCGCGCCAGTAGCGCTCCAGCGCATCCGGCGCCGGCCGCGCGGCAAACACCGCGGTCGCGTCGCGCCGGCGGATCCACAGCAGATAGGCGATGCCGATGCCGGAGAGCGAGACGATCTCGACGATCGTGGCCTCGCCGAGGCCGAACGCCCAGCCGCCGGCGTCGGTCGCCGGAAGCGCCGTGCTGAGGAAGTGCTCGACCGGCTTCCAGCCGCCCATCCAGTCGGGCAGCCAGACGAAGCCGCCGATCACGGAGAGCACGGCGAGGACGACGAGTGGCGTCTGCATGCGCCAGCGCGGGCGGCGCGTGACCGGCGTGTGCTGCTCGCCGAAGAAGACGACGAAGACGAGCCGGAACGAGTAGATGCCGGTGAGCAGCGCGCCGGCGACGGCGCCGGCCCAAAGCCAGGCGCTGCCGTCGACCGAGCCCAGGCTCGTGGAGATGATGAGGTCCTTGCTGTAGTAGCCGGCGGTCACGAGCGGCAGGGCGGCCAGTGAGGCGGCGCCGATCGTGAAGGTCCAGAACACCACCGGGAGCTCGCGCCGCAGGCCACCCATTTTGAAGATGTCGTGCTCGTCGGCGAGCGCCTCGATGATCACGCCGGCGCCGAGGAAGAGCAGCGCCTTGAAGAAGGCGTGCGTCATGAAGTGGAAGATGCCGGCGTCCCACCCGGCGACGCCGAGGGCGAGGAACATGTAGCCGATCTGGCTCACCGTGGAGTAGGCAAGGGAGCGCTTGATGTCCTTCTGCGTCAGGGCGCTGAAGCCGGCGTAGAGCAGCGTCACGGTGCCGATGATGGCGACCGCGAGGCGCACGTCCGGCGCGGCCGTGTACAGGGAGAACGTGCGCGCGATGAGGTACACGCCAGCGGTCACCATCGTGGCCGCGTGGATCAGCGCGCTGACCGGCGTCGGGCCGGCCATGGCGTCCGGCAACCAGGTCTGCAGGGGCAGCTGCGCCGACTTGCCCACGGCGCCGCCGAGCAGCAGCCAGGCGGCCGCGACGACGACCGCCGCGCCGGCGGGCGTCGCGGCGATCGCTTGCATCAGAGCCTGGATCTCGAGCGTGTGATAGTGCGTGAACAGCAGGAACAGCCCGACGATCATCGCCGTGTCGCCGATGCGCGTGATGATGAAGGCCTTGCGCCCGCAGTAGACGTTCTGTGTGTCCTTCTGCCAGAAGGCGATGAGGAAGTAGCTGCACATGCCGACGCCCTCCCACCCGAGGTAGAGCAGGAGCAGGTTGTCGGCGAGCACCAGGACGAGCATCGAGGCGACGAAGAGGTTCATGTACATGAAGAAGCGCGTGAAGCCCTCGTCGTGCTCCATGAACTCGGTCGAGTAGAGGTGGATGAGGAAGCCGACGAACGTGATGACGAGGATGAAGACCACCGTCATCGCGTCGAGGTAGAACGCGACCTGCGGGCGCAGGCCGCCGGTGTCGAACCACGTCCACAGGACCTGGTGGAAGTGGTGACCCGCCGGCGGCGAGAGCATGAAGCTCGCCGAGACGAGGATGGCGACGATCGCCGCGAGGCCGACGGAGCCGGCGCCGATGACGGCCGCCGCCGTGCGGCTGAGGCGCCGGTTCAGCAGCGTGAGCAGGACGAAGCCGGCGAGCGGCAGGGCGGGGATGAGCCAGAGGAGGTGCAGCATCCCCTAGCCCCTCATCTCGTCGGCTTCGTCGATATCGAGCCGGCCGAGCGTCTGGCGGAAGCGGATCGCCAGCGCCAGACCCACCGCCACTTCGGCCGCGGCCATGGCCAGGACGAAGAGGAACATCACCTGGCCGTCGGCGCGGCCCCACCGCGCGCCGGCGACGACGAACGCCAGGCCGGCGGCATTGAGCATGATCTCGATGCAGGCGAGGACCACGATCAGGTTCCGGCGCGTGATCAGGCCTACGAAGCCGATCACGAACAGGATGGCCGCCAGGATGAGCCCGCTGTTGAGCGATACGGTGGCCATCAGCCCTGGACTCCTTCGGGCGCCGGCGGCGCGTCGGGCGCTTCATCCAGGCCGGCGGCTGCGCTTGCGGCGCCCGCGCCGGCTTCGCCCGCGGGCGCGTCCATGGGCTCGGCGGCGATGTGCCGGGCGCCGATGAGCGCCGCGAGCAGCAGCATCGAGGCGAGCTCGACTCCGAGGACGTAGGGCCCGAAGAGCGCGGCGCTCACCTGCTGTGGACCGACGCTGCCCGCCGCCAAGGCGTGGTTCTGGAGCGTGATGCCGTACACGACCTCGGCGAGCAGCACCACGATCAGCGCCAGCGGCCCGGCCCAGGCGCTCCCCGGTATCCGCGGCGGCTTCTGGGCGCGCACGTCGAGCAGCATCACGGCGAAGACGAACACCATCATGATGGCGCCGGCGTACACGATCACCTCGAGGGCGGCGACGAACGGCGCCCCGAGCGTGAAGAACACGACGGCCACGGCGAACAGCGAGATCACCAGGTAAAGCAGCGCGTGCACCAGCTGCGAGCGCGTGACCACCATGATCGTGGCGATGATCGCGACGGCGCCGGCGATGTAGAAGAGGGTGGTCATGTCCAGAGTCCGGTCATCACGGCATGAGGTCGCGGACGTCTCGCGGCGGCGCCTCGTGCTCGGCCTCGCCCTTGTCCTTGCCGCCGACGGCGAGGCCGGCGACCCGGTAGAAGTCGTAGTCGTGGTACTTGCCCGGCCCCGAGATGAGCAGGTCCTCCTTCTCGTAGACCATGTTGGCGCGGTCGTACTCGCTCATCTCCACGTCGGGCGTGAGCTGGATGGCGTAGGTCGGGCACGCGTCCTCGCAGAAGCCGCAGAAGATGCAGCGCGAGAAGTTGATGCGGAACCACTCCGGGTAGCGGCGCCCGTGCTCGTCGGTGGTGGCCTGCAGGGAGATGCAGTCCACGGGGCAGGCCACGGAGCACAGGTAGCAGGCGACGCAGCGCTCTTCGCCGGCCGGATCCCGGGAGAGCACGATCCGGCCGCGGTAGCGCGGCGGCAGGTAGACCATCTCCTCGGGATACTGGACCGTGTCACGCCGGTGCCAGGCGTGCAGGAACACCACGCCGATGCCGTGCAGCGTGCTCGCGACCGTGCGGTACACGCGCGGCGTCAGGGACTGGCCGCGCCGCGCGAGGCGCCCGGTCGTCACCACGTCGGCGGTGAGCGGCGGATGGCCGTCGGCGGGCGCCTTCACGTCCGCGGTCGCCTTCACGTCCGCGGTCGCGCCCATGTCTTTCGGTGCGCTCATCTCGCCCTCAATGGTGCGCCACGACGATGGCGCCGGTCACGAGCAGGTTGACCAGGCTGAGCGGCAGCATCGCTTTCCAGCCGAGCTCCATGAGCTGGTCGTAACGCGGCCGCGGGAACGTGGCGCGCGTGAGGATGAAGAAGCTGATAAAGAGCAGCGTCTTGAGCAGGAACCACACGAGGCCTGGCAGCCACGGCCCCAGCCAGCCGCCGAAGAACAGCGTCGCGATGAGCGCCGATATGAGCGTGATGGCGACGTACTCGCCGACCATGAAGAGGCCGAACTTCATGCCCGAGTACTCGGTGTGGTAGCCGGCGACGAGCTCGCTGTCGGCCTCGGGGATGTCGAACGGGATGCGGCGCGTCTCGGCGAAACCGGCGACCACGAACACGACGAAGCCGAAGAACTGCGGCACCACGTACCAGAGGCCGTGCTGCGCCTCGACGATGCGCGACAGGTCGAACGAGCCCGCCATGAGCACCACCCCGACCAGCGAAAGGCCCATGAAGACCTCGTAGCTCACCATCTGCGCGGCGGCGCGCAGGCCGCCGACGAGCGAGTACTTGCTGTGCGACGACCAGCCGGCGAGGACGACGCTGTACACGGCCAGCGACGACATCCCGAGCACGAAGAGCAAGCCGATGTTGACCTCTGCGACCACGATGCCGCTTGCGACCGGCACGACCATGAACGAGAGCAGCGCCGTCATGAGCACGATCGCCGGCGCGAGGACGAACACGCGCTTGTCGGCGAACGGCGGGACCCAGTCCTCCTTGAAGAGGATCTTGAAGGTGTCGGCCAGCACCTGGAGCAGGCCGGCCGGGCCGACGCGGTTGGGCCCATAGCGGTCCTGGAACAGGCTCAGCAGCCGGCGCTCGTACCAGATCAGGCCGGCGGCGATGGTGAGCACCACGATGAGCACGCCGAGCACGGTGAGCAGCGGGCCGAGCCAGCTGGGCGCGGTGCCGGCGAGCAGGGTGGGGACGAGGCGGCCAGCTGGGAGAGCGCTCACGTCTTCGCCTCCACGTCCGGCGCGTCGTCCGGCTTCCAGGTCGCGCCGGTGGGCGCCCATGCCGCGCCGGCGGGCGCCCACGTCGCTCCCTGCGCCGGCGTTTGGCCGGCGGGCTGCTGCGAGGGCGGTGCGTCGCAGCGCGTCAGGCGGCCCCGGCCGGGCAGCGAGAGGAACGGCATTCCTGGGAGGCCGGCGGGCACGCCGGCCACTCCCTCGGGCAGGGAGGGCAGCAGCCGGAAGGGCGCACGCACGTCCATCCACGGCTGCCAGAGCTCGAGCCAGTCGCCTGCGGCCAGCTCGAGCCGCTCGGCGTCGGCCGGGCAGAGCGCGATGTACGGGGTGGGCGTTCTCTCGAGCACGCCGGGCGTGTACATGCTGCGGTCGTCCGACCCGTAGATGTGATGCAGCGGCAGCAGGAGGAACTCGTCGGGCCGGGCCGCGAACGCCGCCGGCACGGCCGGCGCCGGCAGGCCGGCGGCTGCCCCTGCAGCGCTTGCGCTGCCCGTGAGCCTGCCAGCACCCACGCCGCCGGCGAACCCGCGGTCCAGCAGGCGCGCGCCCACCGGCCCGTTCCGGAGCGGCCCGTTGACCTCTTCCTGCAGCTTGTGGAGGCCGCTGGCCGAGTCCCAACCGGGCGACCACGTGCGCGGCAGCAGGGCTGCCGGAGACTGGTCGGGCCCGGCGCCCTCGAGCGAGTACGCCAGCGCCGAGTCCCGATCGATGTCGGGCGCGGGCTCGCGCACGCTTGCGTCGGCGTCCATCGCCGTGCGGCCGCTGAAGCGGCGCGGCTGCCGCGCGACCTTCGAGCCGGCGAGGCGCCAGTCCGCTCCCGGCGCCGCCGCCGCGACGCCGCGGAACTGCGGGAGCTCGTGCTCCAGCGCGGCGATGACGTCGTCGACGTCGAGCCAGCCGCGCGCCTCCTGGCGGTCGAGCCTCCCCATCAAGTCTCGCAGCCAGCGCCAGGCCTCGCGCGTCTCGCCCGTCGGGGCGAGCACGGAGAAGAAACGCTGGGCGCGACCCTCGTTGTTGACGAACGTGCCGGTCGACTCTGCCACGGTGGCCGACGGGAGCACGACGCCGGCATGGGCGGTGACGGGGTCCTCGAGCGGCGCGAGCGCCAGCACGTCCGGCTCGCGCCGGAACAGGTCGTCGACCAGGAGCGATGCGGTCCGCCGGTACAGGTCGTTGTCGAGGATCACGACGGTGTCCGCTTCGCCGCGCGCCACGGCCGCGATCGCCTGCGGCAGGCGGCCGCCCCCCATCATGCGCAGCCCGACGCTGTTCGGCTCCGGGACGGTGAGGATCAGGCGCGCCGGGGCCGCTCCGCCGGCCGCCGCTGTGCCGCTTGCCGCCACGCCGCCGCCGGCCGTCGCGCCGAGCACGCGCGCGAGGTTCGCCGCTGCGCGCAGGAGCGTGCGCGAGCCTCCGGAGACGCCGCCGACGATCACCGGGCGGCGGCTGCCGCGCAGCGCCTCCGCCCAGCGCGTCACGCGCTTCTGCTCGCCGCCGCTGAGGTCCGCGACCGCAGGCGACGCCGGGTCCACCTCGTGCGCCAGCGCCAGCGCCAGGCGCGCGATGTCGTCCGGCGCCGCGTGCCACGCCTCGGCCGCCAGCTCGTCGAGCTTGCCGGCCTGCGGCGCCGCGATCCAGAGCGCGCTCGGCTCGCGCCGCTTGGCGCGCCCGATGGCGGCGTCGTTCCAGCGGCGAATGTGGACGCGCTCCTCCTGCGCCGTCGGGCGCAGGCGAAGCCAGGTGCGCACGGTGAGGTCGAGCATCGGCGCGGTGTTGGTGAGGTCCTCGCCGAGGATGAACACGGCGTCAGCGTCCTGGACGTCGGCGAGTGCGCCCGGCGGCAAGCCGGGCTGCGCGCCTGCGCCGCCGCCGGCCGCCCCGTCGCCGGATGCTGCGGCGCCCGCCCCGCCCACCGCTCTTCCGCCGGCCGCGATGACGTCGCCGACCAGATCGTAGTCGGTCTCCGAGAGCCCGAGGTAGAAGTGGTCGGCGCCGACCAGCGCGCGCAGCGCGTAGTTGTCCTCGAGCGAAACGCGCGGCGAGCCGATGCCGATCGCGCGGCGGCTCCGCAGGAGCACGGCCGCCGCGTCCAGCGCCTGCTCGCGCCGCGTGGCCGCCGAGGCCTGGCCGGCCACCTGCGACGCCGGCCGCCACGCCACGCGCGCGGCGCGGATGCGCTGCGGCGCGTTGACGTACTCGTAGCCGTAGCGCCCGCGGTCGCAGAGGAACATCTTGTTGACCGCGCGGCTGTAGCGGCTGACCACGCGCCGCAGCTCACCGTCGCGGGCCCCCGGCGTCGTGGAGCAGCCGAGGCCGCAGTGCGGGCACACCGACGGCGCCGTCTGCAGGTCCCACTTGCGCGAGTAGTGGCCGGCCAGCGTCTTGTCGGTGAACACGCCCGTTGGGCAGACCTCCACGAGGTTGCCGCTGAACTCGCTCTCGAGGGTACCGTCCTGGTCGCGCCCGAAGTAGATCTGGTCGCGCAGGCCGAACACGCCGAAGTCGTGGCCGCCGGCGTAGTCGTTGTAGAGGCGCGTGCAGCGGTAGCAGGTGATGCAGCGGTTCATCTCGTGCGTTACGAACGGGCCGAGGTCCTGGTTCGGGAACGTCCGCTTGAGGCCGGCGTAGCGCCGGTAGCTATGGCCGGTCATCACCGTCATGTCCTGCAGGTGGCACTCGCCGCCCTCGTCGCAGACCGGGCAGTCGTGCGGGTGGCTGAGCATCATCAGCTCGATCATCTCGGCGCGGAAGCGTACTGCCTCCTCGTCGTCGATGTCGATGCGCGTGCCTTCCTGGGCCTCGGTCATGCAGGCCATGGCGATCTCGCTCTTCTCCTCGCCGTCGCGCCCCGTCCAGTAGAGGCGCACGGCGCACTGGCGGCAGGCGCCGATCGAGCCCATCAGCGGGTGCCAGCAGAAGAAGGGCAGGTCGAAGCCGAAGGAGAGGGCGACGTCGAGCATGTTGCGCCCGGCCTCCGCCTGGAACTCGCGGCCGTCGATGATCACGGTCACGAGCTGGGGCGCGCCGTTGTTGCGCTCGGCGCTCATCCGGCGCCCCCGCCGGCCGCCGGCGCCTCTCCGGTCGCGTAGAGGCAGCGCCCGGACTCGATGTGCGCCACGAAGTCGTCGCGGAAGAGCCGCAGCGCCGCCTCGAGCGGCTGCATGGCGCCGGGCGCCAGGTCGCAGAAGCACTTGTCCGAGGCCATGAACCAGACGTGTTCGGCGAGGACGTCCAGGTCTTCGACCTTGCCGCGGCCTTCCTCGATCTCGCCCAGCAGGTGCGCCGTCCATTGAAGGCCCTCGCGGCACGGCGTGCACCAGCCGCACGACTCCTGCGCGAAGAACTGTAGCATGTTGAGCGTCATCCCGACCGGGCATGTGTGGTCGTCCAGCAGGACGATGGTGCCGGTGCCCATGCGGCTCTGGACGGTGGCCATGGCGCTGAAGTCCATGGCCACGTCGATCTGGCCGGCGGGGACGAACGCAGTGGACGCCCCGCCGGGGCTGACGGCGCGCAGCTCGAAGCCGGGCTGCATGCCGCCGGCGTGCACCTCGATCAGCTCGCGCATCGAGGTGCCCATCGGCAGCTCCACGCAGCCCGGCCGCTGCACGCGCCCGGCGACGCCGTAGATCTTGGTGCCGCCCTCCGCGGTGATCGACAGTCCCTTCCACCAGTCGACGCCGTTGCGCACGATCGACGGCACGGCGCAGAAGGTCTCGACGTTGTTGACCACCGTCGGGCGCGCGTAGAGCCCGGCGCCGGTCATGTGCGGCGGGCGGGCGCGGGGGTTCGGCCGCTGGCTCTCGAGCGCGTTGAGCATGGCCGAGGCCTCGCCGCAGATGTAGCGGCCGACGCTCTCGTGCAGGAAGAGCTCGAAGGAGAAATCGCTGCCCAGGATGCGCTCGCCGAGGTAGCCGGCCGCGGCCGCCTCGGCGAGCGCTCGCTCCACGTTGGCGTAGGGCTCGTCGTACTGCGCGCGCAGGAAGATGTAGCCGTCGTCCGCCTGCACGGCGTAGGCGGCGCAGAGCATGCCCTCGATCAGCAGGTGCGGATTCCTGCTCAGCAGGTAGCGGTCCTTGAAGCTGCCGGGCTCCATCTCGTCGCCGTTGCACACGACGTACTTGGGGTGCGGCGCATCCGGCCCGAGCGGCATGGTGCTCCACTTGCCGCCGGTGGAGTAGCCGGCGCCGCCGCGGCCGCGCAGGCCGGAGTCCTTGACGGCCTGCGTGACGTCCTCGGGCTTGAGCTCGGCGAGCGCACGGCGCAGGCCCTCGTACCCGCCGGCCGCGACGTAGTCCTCGAGCGTGGCCGGCGCGCCGTCGGCGCGCATCGCGCGGCTCATCGGGCGCTCCCAGCCGGTCGTGTCCGGCGCCTTGGGGCCGCGGGTGCTCACGCGTACCCCCCGAGGATCGCGCCGACGTCGCCGGCCGCGACGGGGCCGTGGAGGTCGGCGTCGACCATCATCGCCGGGCCGCGGTCGCAGGCGCCGAGGCAGACGATGGGCAGCAGCGTGAAGCGTCCGTCGGGCGTGGTGCCGCCCATGGCGACGCCGAGCTGCGACTCGACCTCGGCGCGCAGCCCGTCGTAGCCGAGCGACCAGCAGGCGAAGCTGTCGCAGAGCAGCACGACGTGCCGGCCCACGGGCTGCCGAAAGAGCATGTTGGCGAACGTCGCCAGGCTGTCGAGCTCGGCGACGCTCATGCCGAGGAACTCGCCGAGGTCGGCGAGCGACTCGTCCGAGAGCCAGCGCCGCCGCCGCTGCAGCGCGCGCAGCGCGGAGTCGGCGGCGGCTCGCCGGTCCGGGTAGTGCGGCAGCAGCTCCTCGAGCTCCCGGCGTTCCTCGTCCGTGAGGCTCACTTGTCCACGTCTCCCATGACGAAGTCGAGGCTGCCGAGGATGGTCACGAGGTCGGCGATCTCGAAGCCCCGCGCCAGCAGCGGAAGCACCTGCAGGTGCGGGAACGAGGGCGTGCGGATCCTGGTGCGGTAGGAGGTGTTCTCGCCGTCGCTCACGGCGTAGTAGCTGTACTGGCCTTTGACGCCCTCGGTGTAGATGCACGCCTCGCCGGGCGGCACCACTGGTCCCCAGCTCACGCCCAGAAAGTGCGTGATCAGCGACTCGATGTGGTGCATCGTCGCCGGCTCCTTGGGCGGCGGCGTCGTCAGCGGGTGGTACGCCTTGTAAGGGCCGGCCGGCATCTGGTCGAGGCACTGGCGGATGATGCGCAAGCTCTGGCGGATCTCCTCCACGTGGACCGCGGTGCGGTCGTAGCAGTCGCCGGTGGTGCCCACCGGCACGTCGAACTCGTAGCGCTCGTACCCGCTGTACGGGCGCTGCTTGCGCCAGTCCCAGGGCACGCCGGCGGCGCGAAGATTGGTGCCGGTGACGCCCCACTCCACGGCGTCGGCGGCGCTGATGCCACCCACGCCCACGGTGCGCGCCTTCATGATGCGGTTGTCCATGACGAGGTCGTCGTACTCGTCGAGGCGCGGCGGCAGGTAGTCGAGGTAGCCGCGCACCGCCTGCTCCCAGCCGTGCGGCAGGTCCTCGGCGACGCCGCCGATGCGGAACCAGTTGGGGTGCATGCGCGCCCCGCAGATCGGTTCCACCACGGCGTCGAAGATCCGCTCCCTGTCCTCGAACATGTAGAAGACCGGCGAGAGCGCGCCGATGTCCTGGGCGAAGGTGCCGTAGAACACCAGGTGACTGGCGATGCGGAAGAACTCGCAGAGCATCACGCGGATCACCTGGGCGCGCTCCGGCACCTCGATGCCGCACAGCTTCTCCACGGCGAGGACCCAGGGCAGGTTGTTGGTCACGCCGCCCAGATAGTCGATGCGGTCGGTGTACGGGATGTAGGTGTGCCACGTCTGGCGCTCGCTCATCTTCTCGGAGCCGCGGTGGTGGTAGCCGATGTCGGGGATGCAGTGGACGATCTTCTCGTCGCGCAGCCCGACGATGATGCGCAGCGGCCCGTGCGTGGCGCCGTGCTGCGGGCCGATGTTGAGGTACATCAGCGTGGGGTCGTCGTCGGTCGTCGGCAGGCCCCACTCCTCGGGCCGGAAGATCAGGTCCTCCTGGTACTGCTCGAAGACCTCCGGCGGCATCTCGAAGCGCCCGAGCTCGGTACCGCGCGAGGGCGACTCCTTGCGCAGCGGGTGGCCCTGCCACCAAGGTGGATTGAGGATGCGCTTGAGGTGCGCGTGGCCGCGGAAGCCGAGGCCGAACATGTCCCACGCCTCGCGCTCGTACCAGTCGGCCGCCGGCCAGAGATCGGTGATCGTGTCCACGGCGGCCGGCTCGCCGCGCAGCGCCACCTTGAGGCGCAGGTCGGCGTTCCGCTCGTACGAGAGCAGGTGGTAGTAGACCGTGAAGTCCGCCGCCGGCTGGCCGTCCCGGTGGCGGCGCAGGCGCTCGTCGATCGCGCCGAGGTCGTAGAGGCTGGCGAACGGCCTCGGCGCCTCGTGCTTTAGGTATGCGAGGACGTCGTGGACGCGCTCCTCCGGGACCCACAGGGTCGGGATGCCGTCGGCCGTCTGCTGCCCGACGAGCGGCGTGTCCGGGAAGCGCGCGCGCAGCTCGCGCTCGACCTCGGGCTGTGGCGGCTCGGCCGCGGCCGCCGCCACATCCGGCCACTGCGAGGGCTGCGCCGGCCCGGCCGCCGCCTGTGGCTTGGCCGTCGCGCTCTCGTCCGGCGTTGCCGCCGCGAGTGTCTCATCGGCGCTCACGTCAGACCTCGTCCTGCGGCGTCAGCTTGTCCGTCGCCGTGACGTCCGCCCGGCGCACGTCGCGCAGCGAGATCGCCGGCGCCTTCTGCACGGTCTGCGAGCCGACGACCCAGCTGAGCGGCCGGCGCTCCGTCTGGACCTGGGCCTGCAACAGCAGGAGGCCCTCCATGAGCGCTGTCGGCGCCGGCGGGCAGCCCTGGATGTACACGTCCACGGGCAGGAACGAGTCGACGCCCTGCACCACGCTGTAGACGTCGAACATCCCGCCCGAGTTGGCGCATGAGCCCATGGAGATGACCCAGCGCGGCTCCATCATCTGGTGGTAGAGCTGGAGCACGGTGGGCGCCATCTTGCAGAACACCGTGCCGGCCACGATCATCACGTCCGCCTCGCGCGGGGAGATGCGCAGCACCTCGGCCCCGAAGCGAGCGATGTCGTAGCGCGGGGTGAGGCTGGTGGCCATCTCGACGAAGCAGCACGAAAGGCCGAAGCCGAACGGCCAGAGCGAGTTCTTGCGGCCCCAGGCGACGAGGTCCTGCAAAGTGCTGAGGACGACGGCCTCGCCCTCGCCCGGCGCCGGCTCGGCGTTGACGAGCGATTGCAGGGCGACGGAGGTGCGTGAGGGACCGGGTCCGCGGCGCGGCTTCACGTGGCGGCTCCCGCGCCGCCAGACGGAGGCGCACCGGCGTCCGCACGGCCTGGGGCGTTCGCCGCGGCGCCCGCGCCGTCTCCTCGCGCGGCATCGGTGGCGCCGCGCGCTCCGCGTGCCGCCGCGTGCCGTCGCGCGCTCGAGCCCCAATCGAGAGCGCCGACCTTCCAGAGGTACACGAGGCCGGCGAGCAGGAGAACTACGAAAACGGCGACCTCGGCGTAGCCGGTCCAGCCCAGCTTTCGTGCGTTGACCGCCCAGGCGAAAATGAAGACCGCCTCCAGGTCGAAGATCACGAAGAAGAGGGCGACCTGGTAGAACTCGATCGACAGCCGGCGTGGCAACGGTCCCGCCGGCCGGATACCGGACTCATACGGGATGGTGCGGTCCGGCGAGTGGCTGCGCTGCCCCAGCAGCGACGACACGAGCAAGATCGCCCCAGCCAGCAACACGACGAGGACGGCGTACAAGACCGCCGGCCAGACCGCCGTCCCTACCAGAGGCTCAGCCACTCCACCCCCCGAAGCATGTCGTAGTGTCGGGACCGGCGCCGCCGGGAAACCCCGGAAGCGGCGGCGGATCGGCCCCTGTTCGTACTGGACCCATGCTCCATCACATGGTAGACACAACCTAGTGTCAAGGGGAGCGGTCCGCTTAGTGATGGGGTAGAGAGCTTCGACGGACGCCGGGGGTCCTGTGGTGAGCCTGTGGCTCGTGCAACGTGGTCGGGGGTGCCGGCGTGTGTCTGCCGCCGCGACTGCCGCTCGCCTTGGGCTGTGTGCGGCGTCCGTCCTCATCCTCGCCGCTGCCCTCTCGCCCGCCGTCGCTTCCGCTTCGTCCTCGCCGGCGCCGTCCGCGTCCGCATCGCCTTCCGCCGTCGCGACGCCCATCGCCACGCTCACCGCGGCGCCGATCGCCGTCCAGGCGCCGGTTGCGCCTGCCGGGCCCGGCGCCGACATCTTCGCGGCCAACTGCTCCGGTTGCCACGGGGCCGTCGGCCAGGGCGGCGTCGTGGCCCCGTCGCTGCCGTATCGGCCGCCGCCGCTGGCGCCGGCCGGCTTCGCCAGCCTTGTCGCGCCCATGGTCCGCCAGGGCGGCATCCAGATGCCGTCGTTCGCCCGGCAACTCACGGACGCGCAGATCCAGCAGGTGGCGCAGTACGTCTCGCAGCAGATCGCCGCTCCCGTGGCGCGCAGTGCGAACGCCTCCGACGGCGGCCAGATCTTCCGTCTGTACTGCGCCGGCTGCCACAGCACCACCGGGCGCGGCGGCGCCATGGCGCGCGGCCGCAACGCGCCGGACATCTCGCAGTACCCGGCGGCCGAGGCGCTCGCCGCAATGATCCTCGGCCGCGGTGACATGCCCGTCTTCGCCGGCCACGCGCTCGACGTGCGCCAGCAGACGTCGGTCGCGCTCTATGTCGACGTGCTCGTGCACGCACCCTCGCCTGGCGGGGCCGGCCTCGGCTACCTCGGCCCCGTGCCGGAGGGCGCGGTCGGCGCCGGCGCTCTTCTGATCCTCATCTTCATCGCTGTCTGGCTGGCGTGGAAGTCGCGAAAGGCGGTGCCGTGAGCGCGGATCCACGGCAGACCGGCGGACCTGCGGGACCCGCCGGCCGGGGTCCTCGCGGGCCCGGCTGGATCCCCACGTGGCCGGCCACCGTCGGTCTCCTCATCACGCTGGCCGGCGCCATCGGCTTCGCGGTCTCGTTCGTCAGGGACGCCAGCACGCAGTGGCTGGGCGGCTTCCTGGCGGCGGCACTGCTTGGCATCGGCCTGGCGCTCGCCTACTGGGGGCGTGACCTGGCCGGCGACGAAGTCATCTCCGGCCCCTACCCTGTGCCGCACGAGGACGCTGAGTCGCGCGCCGCGCTCGGCGACGCGCTCGACCAGAGTGTGCAGGTGATCACGCGCCGGCACTTCCTGACGAAGATGCTGGTGTTCGCCGGCGGCGTGTTCGCGCTCAGCCAGGTGGTACTGCTCGGTGCGCTCGGGCCGCGGCCCAAGAACAGCCTGCGCACCACGTCGTGGCGGGCAGGCAGCCGGATCGTCACCTTTGACGGCGCCCCGGTGACCCGCGACACGCTCGCCGCCGGGACGTTCCTGGTCGCGTTCCCCGAGGGCCACACCGACTCCGCCGACTCCCAGATCACCCTCTTGCGGATCGGCGGCGACCCGCAGTTCAAGACGCTCGCCGGGCGCGAGAGCTGGAGCCCCGAAGGCTACGTGGCCTACTCGCGCGTGTGCACGCACGCCGGCTGCCCGGTGGCCCAGTACGAGGACCAGGCCAAGGTGCTCGTGTGCCCGTGCCACCAGTCGACGTTCGACCTGATGAACGGGGCGCAGCCGGTCGCCGGCCCGGCGGGCCGGCCGCTGCCGCAGCTTCCGCTCGCGATCGACGCGCAGGGGAACCTGACGGCCCAGAGCGACTTCACCTTGCCCATCGGGCCCGGCTTCTGGAACGAAGGATGAGCGAGCACCGCCTCAAGAAGAGCCTCGGGCGGGCGTTCGGCGCGGCGCCATCGCCCGCCCGCCGTGCCGCCCGCTGGCTCGACCGCAACCTCGGCGGCAGCAGCATCCTGCGCGAGGAGCTGCGCCACATCTTCCCGGACAGCTGGGCCTTCTTCCTCGGCGAGATCGCGCTCTACTGCTTCATCGTGCTGGTCGTCACCGGCATCTTCCTGGCGCTCTTTTTCCACGCCTCCCAGGCGATCGTCGTCTACCACGGCAGCTACCACCCGCTGGCCGGCGTGCCGATGTCCGACGCCTACAGCTCCGTCCTCGACCTGAGCTGGAACGTGCGCGCCGGTCTGCTCATCCGGCAGGTGCACCACTGGGCGGCGCTCGTCTTCGTCGCCGCCCTGATCATCCACCTGATGCGCATGTTCTTCACCGGCGCCTACCGGCGCCCGCGGCGCATCAACTGGCTCATCGGCCTCTCGCTGCTCCTGCTGGTCGGCTTCAACGGCCTCATGGGTTACTCGCTGCCGGACGACCTGCTCTCGGGCACCGGCCTGCGCATCGCCTTCTCGATCACCGAGTCCATCCCGTTCATCGGGCCCACCATGGCCTCGGTACTGTTCGGCGGCGAGTTCCCGACCACCGGGATCATCGCGCGCATCTACCCGGTGCACATCTTCCTGCTGCCGGCCGCTATCGCCGGGCTCCTCGGCGCGCACCTCGGCCTGTTGTGGCTGCAGCGTCACACGGAGTTCCCCGGGCCGGGCCGCGACGACCGCACCATGGTCGGCTCGCCGATGGTGCCGCAGTACGCGTTGCGCACCACCGGCTACTTCCTGCTGCTCGCCGGCGTGCTCACCGCCTTCGGCGCGCTGCTGCAGATCAACCCCGTGTGGCTCTACGGCCCGTTCCGGGCGACCGACGCCACCACGTCCGCCCAGCCCGACTGGTACATGGGCTGGCTAGAGGGTGCGGTGCGCATGTTCCCGGGCTGGGACATCCAGATCGGCGGGTTCCTGCTGCCGGCCATCTTCTGGCCGGCGGTCGTCCTGCCGGGGCTGATCTTCACGCCGCTGTTCCTCTGGCCGTGGCTCGACTGGCTGGCGATGCGCGACAACCGGTTCGTGAACGTGCTCCAGTTCCCCAGCCAGCGCCCGGGCCGAATGGCCGTCGGCGCGGGATTCTTCACCTTCCTCACCGTGCTCCTGGTCGGCGGCGGCGACGATGTGTTCGCCAAGGCGTTCGGGTGGAGCCTGCCGGTGCTGCTGCGCACGCTGCAGGTGCTGGTGATCGTGCTGCCGCCGCTGGTGGCCGCGCTCACCTACGCGATCGCGCGCCGGAGGTCCGTGCGATGGCTCGTCTCCTAGTGGCCGAGCAGGTGGCCGAGCACGGCCGCCGCGACGATGACCGCGAGGTACGGGCCCGTGACCTTGAACAGGGCCCAGGCGGCGCGGCCGTCGCGGCGCGTGAGCAGTCGCGCCGTGAAGACCCACAGGGCGGCGCCGGCGGCGAGCGCGGCCGCGAGGTACAGGGCGCCGAAGACGCCGGATGCGGCCGGGACCAGCGTGAGCACCGTGACGGCCGCCACGAAACCGGCGATCAGCAGGCGGCAGGCACGTTCGCCGTAGGCGACCGCGGGCGTGGGGATGCCGGAGGCGATGTAGTCGTCCTCGCGCGCCAGGGCGAGCGCCCAGAAGTGTGGCGGCGACCAGACGAAGACGAGCGCGCAGAGGAACAGGATACTGCCCGACCACGCCGCGCCGGTGGCGGCCCAGCCGATCAGAGCCGGGAAGACACCGGCGAGCGCGCCCGGGATAGAGCTGAGCGGCGTGCGCGGCTTGAGGAGCATCGTGTACACGACCACGTAGTAGGCGGCGCCGAGCAGCGCGAACGCCGCCGCGAGGCCGCCGGCCACGGCCCAGACGGCCAGGCTGCCGGCGGCCACCAGCGCGAGCCCGATGACGAGCGCGCGCCCCGCCGGGATGCGCCCGGTGGCGATCGGCCGGCGGCGCGTGCGCTCCATGCGCGTGTCGATATCGCGCTCGAGGAAGTTGTTGAGCATCGCCGCGCCGCCGACGGTGAGCGCGGTCGGCACGGCGACGGCGAGGATGCGCATCAGTCCCGGGTCGCCGGCGAGCAGCATCGCCGCGACGACCGTGACCAGAAAGAGCCCGACGATGCGCGGCTGCGCCGCCTCGAGGTGATCCATGCGCGCTATTCTGCCCCAAAGGCGCCGGCGTATGCGAAGATGAGCGCCATGAGCGACAGGGGGGTCGGGCGTGGCGACTGAGAGTGGAGGCAGGGCGGGACGCGGCGGGAGGGCCGCGCGCGACGATCACGCCGCGCTCGCCGGCGGCGCGCCGGGACGCGGCACCCGCGGCGGCCTGAGCCTGCGCACGCTGCTGGTCGTCGCGACGTGGGTGATCATGCTGGCCATGGCGGGCGCCGCCGCGGCAGCCAGCCATCCGAACGTACTGAACCCGGCCGGCTCCGCGGCGCACGACATCAAGACGCTCACGCTCCAGGTCTTCGCCATCCTCAGCCTCGTGCTCCTCACGGTGTGGGTCCTGCTCGCGTACGTGATCATCAAGGGCCGCCGTCGCCCGGAGTCCAGGGCGTCGCAGACCGCGGGCAACCTGCGCATCGAGATCGTCTGGACGATCATTCCCGCGGTCATCGTGGCCTTGCTCTTCTTCCTGACCGTGCGCACCACGGAGCAGCTCGCGTTCGGCGACCCCTCGGTGCGCTTCACCGTGGTGGCGCACCAATGGTGGTGGGAGTTCGACTTCGGCCCCCAGGGCTTCAAGACCGCGAACGAGGTGTACGTGCCCAACGACCACACCCTCTACGCCGACCTGCGGTCGGTCGACGTGATCCACTCCTTCTGGGTGCCACAGATGGCGGGCAAGGTCCAGACCATCCCGGGCCGCGTCAATCACATCGCCTTCACGCCGCTCGCCACCGGGACCTACCTGGGCGAGTGCTCCGATTTCTGCGGCATGGAACATGCCCGCATGCGCTTCGTGATGAAGGTCGTGTCGCCGGCGGAGTACGCCGCGTGGGTCCAGCACCAGCAGCAGCCCGCTCAGGCCGCGACCGGCGCCGATGCGGTCGCCGGCGAGCAGCTCATGCCCACGATCGCCTGCGGCGGCTGCCACACGGTGCGAGGGACGACGATGCAAGACACCTTCGCACCTGACCTCACGCACTTCGGCAGCCGCGGCGGCATCGGCGCTTACACACTCACCAACACGCCGCAGAACCTGCTCAAGTGGCTGCAGGATCCGCAGGCGGTCAAGCCTGGCTGCAACATGCCACGGATCCCGCTCTCGCTGCCGCAGCAGCAGGAGCTCGTCGCGTACCTGGAGGAGCTCAAGTGAGCGACGTGATCCTGACCGGCGACGTGGCGGTGGAGGCGGAGCGGCCGCACGGCCTCGGTGCCTGGCTCACGACCACAGATCACAAGAGGATCGGCATCCTGTACGTCGCCACAGGGCTGGCCTTCTTCCTCGTGGCAGTGGGCTTCGCGATGCTGATGAAGACGCAGCTCATCAGGCCGGGCATGCACTTCCTCACGCCGGAGCAGTACGACCAGCTCTTCTCGATGCATGGCACGACCATGGTCTTCCTGTTCGCGATGCCGATGCTGATCGGAGTCGCCAACTACGTGGTGCCGCTGCAGATCGGCGCACGCGACATGGCGTTCCCGCGCATGAATGCCCTGAGCTACTGGCTGTTCCTTTTCGGCGGGCTGCTGCTCTACAGCAGCTTCGCCTTCGGCGGCGCTCTGGACACCGGCTGGTTCAGCTACGCGCCGCTCTCGCTACCCGCGTACTCGCCGCACGACGGGGTCACTTTCTGGACGGTCTCGCTTGCCCTCCTCGGCGCGTCGTCGATCATGGGCGCGATCAACTTCATCGTCACCATGCTGCGCTTTCGCGCGCCCGGGATGGGGATCTGGCAGATGCCGATCTTCTCCGTCGCGACCTACCTCAACTCGTTCCTCATCATCTTCGCCTTCCCCAGCCTCACCGCGGCGATCGCCATGCTGTATCTGGACCGCCACTACGGGACCGTGTTCTTCAACCCGGCAAAGGGCGGTGAGCCGGTCATCTGGCAGCACCTCTTCTGGTTCTTCGGGCATCCGGAGGTCTACATCCTGATCCTGCCGGCGTTCGGGATCATGAGCGAAGTGGTGCCGGTCTTCTCGCGCAAGCAGTTGTTCGGGCGCAACACGATGATCATCATGCTCGGCGTCATCCTGGGACTGAGCTTCCTCGTGTGGGGACACCACATGTTCACGACCGGTCTGCCCACGCTGTTCAACACGATCATCGCCGGAACGACCATGCTGATCGCCATCCCCACGGGCGTGAAGATCTTCAACTGGCTGGCGACGATGTGGGGCGGGGCGCTGCGCTTCAAGCCGCCGCTGCTGTTCGCCAGCGGCCTCATAGCTCTATTCACCGTGGGCGGCATCACCGGCGTCATTCAGGGCGCGGTGCCCTTCGACTGGCAGGCGAACTCCACCTACTTCATCGTCGGCCACCTGCATAACGTGCTGATCGCCGGCACCGTCTTCGCCGTCTTCGCCGGCATATACTACTGGTATCCCAAGGTGACCGGGCGCCTCCTCAGCGACCGTCTGGGCACGGTGCAGTTCTGGCTCACGATCGTGGGCTTCAGTCTCACCTTCCTGCCGATGTACGCGCTCGGGCTCATGGGGATGCCGCGCCGCGTCTATACATACGCGCCCAACCTGGGCTGGAACACGCTCAACCTGGTGTCGTCGATCGGCGGCTACATCCTCGCGACGTCGTTCATCCTCTTCATCTACAACCTCGTGCACAGTGCGCGATCCGGCGAGGTTGCGGGCGACAATCCGTGGCGAGCCTGGACGCTGGAGTGGGCTACGACCTCGCCGCCCCCGCACGGCAACTTCCGCTGGCTCCCACCGATTCGCAGCCCGCGCCCATTGTGGGATCTCGAGCAGGAGGCAGCCAAGGCAGGCCCTGGGAGCGAAGACCTCGGCCGTGCAGGCGGCTCGCTCGTGGCCTTGGCCGGCGCTGCCGGCGAGGCGGGCACCGTCATCGGGCCCGAGCCTGAACAGTCCACGATCGCGCCGTTCTTCGTGGCGGTGGGCATCCTCATCACGGCGATCGGCCTGCTCAGCACCCTGGTGGTGACCGCGATAGGCGTCGCCTTCCTGCTCGTGGTGCTGGCCGTGTGGATGACGCAGCAGTGGGCCGAGCCGATGGTAGACGACATGACCGGCCATCGATTCTCGTTCATG